>OHKP01000079.1_pt1 | contig 64992 bp, 54 predicted proteins | sample 1568861 | NCBI WGS metagenome assembly OHKP01 (sample SAMEA3879524, study PRJEB24766) | human gut metagenome | biome: human-associated habitat; feature: feces | place: USA | collected 1985/1987 | reverse complement strand
TATTGAAGTTAAACAGTTAAAACCTTGTCGGAGAAAATTTCTCCGGACAGTAGTGATTCTGGACAAATTGTTATCGTGTCACTGATAATGTTAGCCACGCCAAATACCCAACCTAAAATTGGATCGTGTCCAAGTGTCTTAACACGATGTTGACCACCATGCATATTTCTTTCATTAAAACCTTCTCCAGAATGACGTGTTGCGTCATAAGGCACTTTTATTGTAAAAGCTATCTCTTGCCAAGAACGATAACCCTTTTCGCTTTTCTTTGATTTCCAGTTTTTATGTTTCTCCTTATACGCCTCAATTTCTTCTTTTTCCATGTCCTTGATAATACCGTCGTTGTGGTCGAGTCGATCTTCATCAAGATATTTTTCTTGAAATTTTGGCAGCATGTATATTCTAACAAGTTGCAAAGCTGTCGCCAACATCAGTATAGAAACATCAGTTTTTGACATAGATGTTCTTTCTTCGAAAGTTTTATCTAATCTTTTAAGTATAGTCTCAGCATTATGTAGAACACTGATAACACGCTCTTCTTCTTTGCAATGTTCTTCAATGTCCTTCCAAAGGCTATCAGACTTAGCCTTTATTGCGGATCTTCGTTTTTTGAATTCTTCTTTGTCCATAGGAATAAGTTTTACTCATTAATATCGCCATCAATTACAGGAACAGTCATAGGCATACTACCCTTATTGGTATAACTGTATGTTCCTACTCTTTGAGGATTCTTGACATTAGCAACTTGGTCGCTGTAGTAATTCTCGCCAAGTATTATGGCAGTATTGCCATTGTACCACTTGTACTCTTTGTTTGAGATTTCGTTTCCATTCATATTCAGGAAGTGATAGGCGGTTGCATATCGCCTGTTCTATATTGTCTTCGCTGATGAATGATCTCATAGTTCAATAATTAGATGAGTCCTATTTCTTTGAGCATTTTTATCATTGCCAACTCTTCAGGAGTGGCTTCTGGAGTTTTAGGAGAGTCTTCCTTTCCCTCATATTCATCTACCCATGCCTTAAGCAGACCTTTGATAATCTCACATACCTTTGTGTCGTTGGTGTCAATATTGGCAAGGTTCCATTCGTCAAGGGTAGAGTCACCAAGTTTCTTGATAATTGCAATCTTTGAATCCTTATACCTATCCTTCTTCTTAGCGAAGTAATTATTGCTTGCGGAGATATTGAGTTTCTTTTCTAAAGGCAGTTTATTGCCGAGATGTTCAAGTTTCTCATTTGCTTCCTCTTCGTTAAGAGTATAATATTTTGAATCCCATGTCTGTGGGAATATGTGCTCTATTTCCCAATAACCAGGAAGAAGATCTGTCTGTGTATCCTCTTGATAAGCAAGAACCTTCAGCAACATTCTTACCATATTCTTGTGTGGAGCAATAATCAACTTGTCTGTTCGAGCCTTCTCTGCATTTACAGCATATTCATCTTCAAGTTTCTTTTCCTCAAAGCCGGCATAGAACTCAGGATGACTGTTGTTAATAATCTGCACATTAAGTTTCAGAATATCAACTTTTACAGCATTAATGGTTGGTACTTCAAGGTAACGAGTCAAAAGCATTACATAGAGTTTTCTTAGGAACCTCAAGAATATCTCCTCAAAGTTTGCTTTATCCTTATGCTCCATAAAGAATATAGAAACAGGGTACTTCCAGAACTCGTTAGTATATGATGAAAGGCAGTCAAGAATCTTACGTATATCCATATTCTGACTCCACACTTCACCATCAACAGCCTCACGTCCACTAATGACTTTCCATAATTGGAGATTTGCAGCAAGGTCATCAATTACCTCTGGCGTCAGACGATTTTTGTTCTTATCCAGATAAAACTTTCTTACACCAGGAGTTGTTGATTTGTCATCCTTTTCTCTGGCGCGCATATAGAACATGTTATAGTAGAAAAGGGACTGTATGCTTTCATTTACCTTTTCGGCATCAGTCTCCAGTTTCTTCCACTTGTTGATAAATGCCTTCTTTCCTGTATCATCAAGCTTCTTGTAGATATATGACTTGAATATATCGGCATCAGACAGCGGAAGACCTCTGTTGTTCAGCGTATTGAAGATTGTGAGTGCCGTCTCTTGGTCATCCGCTGTTATAGGCAACAGGATAGAATAGTTCAGCAAAGCAAGCACGAAATGGTATATCTGGTTAGGGCTGCTTTGCGACTTCTGAATGTACAGTTCTTTGAACTTGTTATAGTTCTTAGAGTAATTGTCCTTTGCATTCTTATCAGCTTCTCCACTTTCGAGAATGTTGCGAAGGATAAGGTTTCCTGAATCTGTAACAACCTCAGACCTTAGCAATATCTTGCTTCGGTCTTCTTTACCTGTCATTTCGTTCTCTTTCCAGAGTGCAGGTTTGATTTTCTGAATAAAGTTGTTTACCTCGTCTGTCTTGTTGTCCTCTTTCTCTAACATTGAGAATACAGCACGAAGTAATAAGAACAAAGATGTTATGCGCTGCTGACCGTCAATGATTTGGCGTTCTCCATTCTCCTCGTATGACACAACACACCCTAAGAAATAATTCTTTGCGCCATCACTATGCGTGCGTTCAATGGAAAACTCCCAGAGGTCTTCAAAGAGAGTAATTATCTCATCGTCCGACCAAGAATAAGGACGTTGATATTCAGGAATAACAAATGGAATCTCCTGACCACTCGTGAGCAGTTGGAGCACATTTTGTTTGTTGACATTTATATTTGCTGTAGCCATATTTGTTAGTTCTATTTAGTTTCACAGTCATATTCTTTTCTGTACTCCATGATGTAATAACTTATGGTTTCGGGATAATCATAGACGAATCTTCGACACACTTTCTTGTACATAAGCAATATGCGTTCGTCATCGGCAAACTCAAACAGATAGTCAAGCATCCGGCCTACTTCATTTGCAGTTGCGTGTTTCCTCGCACAGAACTCCTCCACAATGGGAGCATACTCTATGGCTGCTCTCTCACGAATCTGCATAAGTCCCTTTGCCAATTCTTTTATTCCTGCAAAGAATTCCTGATAATCCTTGTCCTTACTTATATCATTCATGCCACGTCTTTTTTTAATCTTTCAGACAAGCAAGCGGTATGACTTTGACTCCGTCTGGGCGTGTATAAGCCATGCTGCCGCCTGTCATGACAATCATCAGGTCGGGTTCGCGTAGCGGCACCTGCTTTTCTGTCTCATTATGCACTTGAATGAGTCGTTTTATTTCCAAAAGATGTTTGGCTCCTTCTTCTATCTCACGGCTGCCAAGTTTACACTCTATCAGAGCATAGCGTCCATCGTCAAGATGAAGCACCAAGTCGGCTTCCAGTCCGTAGCGGTCGCGGTAGTATGAGAGGCGGCTATCGCGAGAGGCTGAATACGCCCTAAGATCTCGTGCGCACATTTGCTCAAAAATAAAACCAAATGTCTTTAATTGAGTCATTAAGGATTCTGGTGACAGGTTGAGCGACGCGACTGCAACCGATGGATCACAGAACGCTCGTTTGGGTCTGCTTTGGATTGTTGTCTTGCTCCTTATGGAAGGGCACCAAGCCTCTATGTCCTGAATGACAAACAGTTTTTCCAATGCCTCAATGTAGCTTTCAAGTGTAGGCCTGGTACATTCTACATCATCAGAAGCAGTAACGTCTGCCAATATGGATGTGGTTTTCGCCAATGTAGAGATGTTGCGTGCGTATGATTTCATTATCAGGTGCGCCAACTTCTGATTTCTCTTTACTCCATCTATGCGTGATATGTCATTCTTATATACAGACTTTACATACTCTTTGGCAACAAGCAATTTTGACTTGTCGTCACCTAAATTCAATGTTGCAGGCCAACCTCCTCGGCATGCAGCAAATATGATTTCTTCCATTTTTAGTTCCGAGGTGGCGAAGATTTCTTCTTGAGGATTGTCGAACATCTCCATCAATGATACGCTGCCGTTAGATTCACCATACTCCCACAGGCTCATGGGCAGCATCTCCATCCGAGAAATACGCCCTGTTCCACTATGATGGATTTTACTGTTGTCAATAGCGTTAGACCCTGTCAATATGAATTGACCAGGCAAGCCACGCTCATCAACCTTTGTGCGCACTGCATCCCATAGCATTGGGGCATCTTGCCATTCATCTATCAAGCGAGGCACTTCCCCTTCCAATAAGAATGATGGCTTGGTAATGGCTGTAGCTAAATATTCTTCACGATGGTCCGTATCTTGTAAACTAATAACACTATTGGCCACCTGCTTGGCAGTGGTGGTCTTGCCACACCATTTTGGTCCTTCAATGAGCACCGCTCCCATTGCTTTTAGATGTGCTTTAAGTCGCACGTCAAAGACTCTATTTCGATATGCCATATTCGATTTTGTTTCATGCTGCAAAGGTACTCATTTTAATTTGATTACCAAACTTATTTTAAATTTTTGATGCGTTTTGTTTTAAGTTTTTGTTGCAATCTATTTATAATTTTTGAGGTGTTTCATTTGTAGTTTTTGGGGCATTTTATCATGTGTTTTTGTGGTAAAGCACTACCTTTCCACCCCTCCGTGTCTACTTTTACGAGTGCAGCACTTCGCAGAAGATGAGTGCGTGTTTGCTTATCGTTGCTAATTTCTATATTTGACCAAGGCCAAAATCGGCTGCAAATTTGCAGCACACTCACGCAAATGGCTTGTTTAATAACGGTTTGCATTTCGAGAAAGTAATATGAATAAGTCGCCTCAGATTAAGAGAAGATTTTCGAGGATAGATCTTTTTTCGAAGATAGAGTGTTCCGGGGGCACATGACTGATGATAAAACAGATATTGACCGAAAAGATTCCTTAAGATGATGCAGGTTATTTTCTGAAGGTTGCTTAACTTTGCAGTTCGAAAAAACAATAAGCAATGAAAATAGAGCTCGACGTTCACACTCATACAGTGGCCTCAGGTCACGCATACAGCACAATTCAGGAAACTGCACAGGCAGCAGCAGATAAAGGTCTGAAAATATTGGGCATCACGGAACATGGCCCGAGTATTCCTGGAACATGCCACCCGCTGTATTTCAGGAACTTGCATTGTGTTCCACGCGAAATGTATGGTGTCCGCCTGATGCTTGGTGCAGAACTTAACATCCTCAATACGAAGGGAAACATTGACCTTGACGAATTTCATTGGCGCATGCTCGACATCCGCATTGCCGGTATCCACAGCCTCTGCTGGGAAGGAGGCACGAAAGAGGAGAATACCGAAGGTGTTGTCAATGCCATGAGAAATCCTTTTGTCCAGATTATCAGCCACCCGGGAGACGGAGTTGCAGAACTGGATTTCGAAAGACTGGTCCAGGTATCCAAGGAGACTCGTACAATATTGGAAATCAATAACCATACATTGGCTCCTGCCCGCCATAAGGCTTCATTTGCCGTGCCAAACAATCTGGAAATCCTTAGACTCGCCAAACAATATGAAGTGCCGGTTATTCTCGGCAGCGATGCACATGTTTCTACCATGGTTGCAAAATATGATTATCTGGAACCTCTCCTCGCTGAAACCGAATTCCCTGAAGATCTGATACTTAACACAAGCACAGAACGATTCCTGGAATATCTCAAGAAAATCTAGACCTGTGGCGTCAGCTGTCTTTCCTCTTGGACAGGCCCATATGGAAAGACTTACATAGGAAGCGGCATGTCATAATGGTAGCCGGCGGCGTCCAGAAGATCGAGCAGTCTGGAAACCAGGGCGGATTCGCCCGGAAGACGGTCATGGAGAAGGATTACGGAACCAGGCTTAAGCTGGCGTATGATTCTGTCCAGAACCAGATTTCGCGATTTGTCATCCTGATGATAATCCCTTGTATCGAAACTGCGCACAGACCAGCCGACAGTTTCCAGGTCAAGTTTCTTGACCGCATAGGCTATTGTCGGATTCACGACGCCGAAAGGTGGACGGAAGAGGCGGACATCCCTGCCGGACAATCTGTCCAAGATAGACTTGCATTCATCTATATCATTGACCATGAGCCTCTTGGAATAGAGAGGAAAGGTATTGGCATGGCTGAAAGTATGAATTCCGACTGAGTGGCCCTCGGCCAGAATACGCCTAAGCAGAGGCTCCTGACCCGTCACATTCTTGCCGATGATAAAGAACGTTGCCACTGCACCCCTAGCCTTGAGCACATCCAGAACAGCCTCAGTTTCAGCACCTGCCGGCCCGTCATCGAAAGTCAGATAGACGACCTTGTCGGCTGTTTTCTCACGGCAGAACGCCTTGAGATACACACCGGATCTTATACTTGCAGACGCCCACACGAGGAATGCAAGAATCAGGATACAGGTCAATGTCAGGAGTACGGGGAACATAACTACTCCGCCTCCGCACGCAAAAGAATCATCTGCCCATCGGCATTGACATCATCCTTCACGAGGATGCATGTTCCGGGATGGAGAGAAGCATTGGAAAGAAGGAAACTGGACATTACTACCGGCAGCATCGTCATGAATGCGCCAACTTCATGTATATAGCTGCTGCACAAGACATTGACAACTTGAGAAGCCGCACAAGCATTGACAAAATCATTGACGGGGACTGATGACGGAGCGATTCCGAGGAGTCGGTATGAAGTAGTTTCAGGACGCACTCCCGACACTACAAACGAGCTCACGCCCTCGCCCAACGGCATTGACTTATAGATTCCCATATAGCGTCTGAGCCGGTCAACGGTCTCCGTTACTTCATCGAAGGAGCCGACAAGGACAGACTTAGACGGGTCATCGGAAAGCAACATCGATGCATCTGTCAATGCCGCTGACAATCCGGCCCCGCGCTGCACGTAAGTCATGTTGTATGCACGGATTTTTCTTATCAATGCTATATAACCTGAGGCTGTATTGAAGGTAGATTGCATGAAAGGCGACGGATTCAGAAGATCCGGCATATCCAACATATTGTCAGCGAATGAGATAGTGTCCTTCATGAATCCCATTCCGGTAAATGTCACGATACCCGCGACATCAGAAGAGTCAATGCCTTCCAGTGACTTGAGTCCGCAGCAGACAGCCATCTTCAGCAGTCGTCCCATCCTTCTTCGCAGATTGGCCTCCTTAATAACAGGCTTATAGTCAGGTTCTTCTGCCATTATAGGAGATTCCGGAGCATTAACGGAATCATGGCCATTGCCGCTGATGACATTGAAAGAAGACAGCCAACAAGGGACAGGCGGTATGATAATTTGACTACTCATCTTCTGAAATGGTTGAAAATACGAGGGATACACAATTGCCGCTGAAACCGAATGCGGAACTCAGCACATGGCGCGGAGGGATTTCGCCTCCGTAATATGGAACGAGTCCGGTCTCAGGTATCGGAGTCACTTCACGCCAAGATTTCATAAAAGAGAAGTCATTGTCTGCCAATGCCTTACAGCACAATGCCGCCTCGATTCCTTCTGACGCACCCAAAGTATGGCCGAAGTAAGGCTTCATGGAACTGAACGGAGGGACCTGGCCTCCGAACACGCGCAGCATCGCGTTGCTCTCCGCAAGGTCATTGATTTCTGTTCCTGTGCCATGAGTATTGACAAAACCTATATCTGACGGGTCAGACCGGCCTTTTCGATTGCAGAAGACATTGACAATCCCGGCCCTGTGCCTTCTGGTGTGCTTGCTGTCTGATGATAAGCCTCATTTGCATTGCCCCAGCCGGAAAGCCGGCACATCGCACCGTCACTGACTGCGGAAAGAACAAGATAACCTGCACCTTCGCCGAGATTAAGCCCGGCACGCGAAACATCGAAAGGACGACAGATTTCCGAGTCCAGGATACGGAGGGAATTGAAGCCGTTCAATGTAAAACTGCACAACGCATCTGTTCCGCCTGCTATAACAATGTCCGCAAGGCCTGCCTCGATTAGACGTGCACCATACATGATGGCGTTACCCGCAGCAGAACAAGCTGTGCTGATGGTAGTTACAAATGAAAAGTCAGGCAACAGGCTTCTGCAGAACGCGGCCATGGCATCGGTCACAGCCCCGGGTGAATGCATGCGGAGGTAATCCAGATCCCCTCCTTCAGGGTCCTGACGATGAGCTTTCCAGAACACCTCGCTGAGGTCCATTCCACCGACAGAAGTTCCGTTGATGAACGCAATGCGGGGACTATCCCCGAACAAATGTCCGGATTTCACACTCTTCACGGCCTCGGACAACGCGCACAAGCCCAGCAGCGCTGTCCTACTGATAACGATTTCCGATGCAATGCCAAGTTGCGACTTAAGTTCAGTATCAGATGCAGACACCTCAGCCACAGGCAGTTCCAGAGAAGTTTCGAATCGCTTTGCCGCACCATGATGCAAGATGCCTGAAGACACATAGTTCTTCACACATCCTATCGAAGTTCCGGCAGCAGAAACGACGCCCGCGCCATTGACATATATCCCCCGCCCGGACATCTTACTTCCGGTTTGCCGTGATATAGTCAGCCATTGTCTTGACTGAATGGAACACCTGCTTTCCCTCAGCAGGATTCTTCAGTTTGATGCCGTATTCCTTGTCCAGAAGAAGGATAATCTCCAGAGCATCAATAGAATCCAATCCCAGTCCTTCATCTCCGAAAAGAGGAGCCTCCGGATCGATGTCTTCTGGTTTCACTTCTTCAAGGTTAAGCGCTTCAATGAGCTGCGCCTTCAGTTTTTCTATGAGTCCTTCCATTTTATTCCATTGTTTCAGTTCTTGCCGGCCACAGCAAGTTCTTACTCTCTTACACGCAAGCCGACCAAAGTTCAAATTTAGCGAAATATTCTCCATTCAGAAAATCAAGATGCCCGATGATGCAATATCGCAGGTCGGAAGCCCCCGACATCAATGAAGCATAATGTTTCAGATCCGACATCGTCCTGTCATCAGACCAGAACCACGTATTTTCCCCCTTGATATGATGCCTGATAGAGATTTCCCCTGCCGCGACATTCGGAAGCGTATATACGAACACTGCCGGACTCGATGCCGCATCTCCTTCTTTGTCAATGATTTGCTGATGTTTCATATCAGTATCCAAGCAGCCGTACTTGCCGGACAGGACCATTCCGCATTCCTCTTCGCCGAATTCTATCCCATCCAGGAGCCAGGCAGCTGCTACATATCCGAGTTTGCACAAGTCGTCCATCTTGTAGAACTTCATATTATTCTCCCCTCTCGACTTGAATGCTTCTCTTATGAAAGTTCCGAAATCGGCAGACTTATCCGTAAAAACTGCACTGTCATCGACAAGAACCTCTCCTGCATTGACCTCTACTGTTCTGAATCTCTGCATTTTGCGCGGACTGGCTTCACGAAGGCACGGTACCGGTCCCGCTTCAGGAGACGATGTGAGCAGTACTGCGGCATTGGTTCCGCCGAAACCGGATGCAGTCTTGAGACAATGATTAATTTTGCCGGCAGGGCTTGACAAGACCAAATTCTTCGTTATCAATCTGTTGGATGCGCACACATTGAGCGGCACACTGACTCCGGACTTTTCATATCCCTTGGTCCCGGCGATTATGCCCTCCTGGATTTCCGCTGCCGCAATTATGGTTTCAATGACACCGGACGCTCCCATCGTATGTCCGAAATAAGGCTTCAGACTCTGAACCGGAACATCCTGGACTCCGGCAAGACATGCGGCCTTGGACTCCATCTCGTCATTATATACGGTAGCCGTTCCATGCATCTGCAGAAGGTCGATTCCGGCATCATTGACCCCGGCCTCCTTCATTGCATTGCGCATGGCGAAAAACAGCCCGTCACCGGTCCTGGACGGCCCTGAAATATGATTCGCGTCGTCCGAAACCGAACCTCCGTCTATGCTCACATATCCCGATTCAGAATCCAGACCACAACTCCACATGACTGGATTCGATGTCAATGCAATTGCTCCGGCGGCTTCTCCGAGATTCAGTCCGCATCTGGATTCGTCATAAGGACGGCAGAGATCCGGACTCAGTGATTTGAATGAAGCGAATCCGCTGGTAATGAATCGGTTCTGCGTATCAGCCCCGACTACAATAACCATGTCGTAATCCCCGACAAGCAACATTCTTCGCGCGGCCACTATGGCAGAAACGCCTGAAATACAAGCATTTGAGATTATGCGGATGTCGGACTCCGGGACTCCGGAAAACTCAGAAATGCACCTTGTCATCGACGGAAACAGGACTTTGTCGTCATCTGACGGGATGAAAGGACCCGATCCGCAACGGCCTTCAAGAGCCGAGATATTGCCCTTGGCCGTGGCTACCACGATACCGGTGCGACCATTTCCGAGAGCAGTTTGCAGTTCCTGCGGCAGGCTCCGGATCAATGACTTAAGGCAGCCGCATGTAAGGATTTCTGTGCGGGTCAATGACATGGCTCTTTCCCCAAGGCGTTCTCTGACATTGACATATACCTCTTCCGGAATTATTCCGGCCATCAGGGCCGATTGGGTGATTCTGGAACCGGAAGTCCGTGCCACTCCTGTCTCACCTTTCAGAATGGCTGAGAAGTTCTTCCCGACGCCTTCGCCGAGTGGCGTAATCATCGATGTCCCGGCTATATATACTTTTCCGTGAAACATATTTCAAGAACATTTTACCAGACTGTGTCCGTATCCGAGGCCGTCAGTGATACTTTCCACCTTCAGGCCGGCTTCATTGATCATAAGTTCCAGACGCTCACTGAAGAACATCTTGCTGTTTCCGTTTGCCATTGCCGTGAAATAGACGCTGGTCTGGGCAAGGTCGAAAGATGCCGTATCGAAGTGTTGCCTGTCCCATAAAGTCTCCATAATGAACACTTTGGCTCCAGATTTGAGGGAGGAGGCCACCCTTCTGAGGATGCTCACGACCTGTTCTTCCGAGAAGCAGTCCAGAAACTGGCTCATCCACACGACATCGAAACCGCCCGGGATTTCGGTGTCTTCTTTAAGGAGATCGCCCGGATAAGTATGAATTCGTCCGGCACAGGGCTTTCCTGATATATTATTCTGTAGAAGTCCTATTTGCTGAGGCAGGTCCATCACGGTAACATTGACCTCAGGATATTTCTCTACGCATTTAAGTGCGAATCTTCCGGTATTTCCGCCGATGTCGAGGACTGACCTGACATTGTCTCCGAAAACCAGAGGCATCGCCTGCTCGAATGAATTGTCCGAATAGAAATGGTCGAACCCGAACCAGCTTTTCTGTACCTGCTCCGGCAGAGAGGACAATCCCTCATAAAGAGTCGGCCAGTCGCCAAGTTCCTTGAGGCCGGCAGGGCGCCCCTCCCGAAGAGCCTCGTCCAGATGGAAAAGCCCCTTGTAATTCACGTCATGGTTAAAGTCAATGTCGGCACGCACCATAGGATCGTTCAGGAGAAACCACCCTATCTTGCTGACAGTAAATCTCTTGTCATTCAGAAATACAGTTCCGGCGGTCAAAGAGGACTCCAGAAGGACAGAGACGGCATACACCGACAATCCTGTCTTTTCCGATATTTCTTCGACTGTCATTCCGGCAGGCGTCTTTCTACCAGCCTCTTCGAGCATACCGAAAATGCCGTACTTTACCATCAGGCGGCTTACCTGAAACACTATCGGCGCGAAGGCTATCTTGTGTGCCTCGCGCTGCGCATCCTGTGCTGACATTCTGCACCCTTTGTACTTCGGATCCATATTTTAGGTTCTTAAATTCCAGAAATCATAATAATTGTACCACTGCTCGGGATGAAGTCTCAGTTCATGTTCCAGAGAGACTGTAAACTGCTCCACAATGGCATCTTCCACGCCTCTGCGTCCGGATGGAACATCCGCCTTCACAAATTTGAAGCTGTATGTCCTATGTGCTTCACGGACAGCATAATAGAAGATTACCGGCACGTGGATTCTCGCAGCGATATGGAACGGGCCGAACGGGAGACGGATATCTCTTCCCAGCATCTTTCCATTGATGAGTTTCTCTTCATTGACATATCTGTCCGCCATGAAACAGACAAGCTCTCCTCTGCTCAGAGCCTCCGTTATCATGAAGATGTGGGCAATGTTGTCCTTGTTCACAGGTATGATTTTGAATGCTGCGTCAGGGTCCTGATTCTTGGCCAGGACTTCCTTGATGTCAGCATGTTCATTGTCATACATTACCAGATTCAGTTTTGCTCTGAATTCCTTGAAGAATGGCTCCCCTGCCGCCCAGTTTCCGAAATGCGCACCCATGACTATGGCCCCGTCCCCGGCCAATACCGAATCGCGCATAAGTTCGAGATTCTCAAACTCAAACCGGAATCTGTCCTGAAGGCCCGCGGAAATGGCGAATCTGTCAATGATGGACTGGCCGAAAGAGTAATAGTTCTTCCAGATGAAAATGGCAGACTTCAATACGCCGTATCCCAGAACTTTTCTGGCATAATGCCATATATCTACAGTGGAACGAGGTGCCGCCGGGATGAAATAAAAGGACACAAAAAAAAGAAGGACATAGGCTGTTCCCAGTCCGCAATGCTTTATCAGAAATATGAAGATTGCGTAACCAGTCTTTCCTCCTCTGGATTTACCCTGCCAGCCTCTTGCCATATTACATATTCAAGTTTAGCAAGCTATACCATTACTTGCAGATATCCAATCTTTCACAGAGAAAGTCATAGAAATCGGCAAAAGTCTTGACTGATGCGAAATCTTCTTTTTTCATGACATAGCCGAAATTCTTTTCCACAAGCACGACAACATCTACTATATCCAGGCTGTCGAGATCCAAGACTCCCATCAGTGATGCATCCGGCTGCATGTCAGCCACATCCGTCTCAAACTCTTCAGACAACACTTCATTGACTTTATTTATAAGTTCTTCTCTGGTCATTGATTCAATTCTTAAAGTCCGCGAATTTAGTCATTTCTCGCGTCTTTTCAAAGAAGGCCGTACTCGCTTACTGCAAATGGCACTTTCCGAAAAAATGTGAGCCTGTTCGCGGGAAATGTATTAACTTTGCAAGGCACATAAGTTTGCAGGCCTGAATTTGTTTAGACGACAGACAATGACATTGAAAAATTTCATCTTGACAGCATTCCTTGCGGTCATGACCGCATGCAATCCCGGCGTGTTCGTAAATGACATCGGACCTTCGGCCAAGGAACTGACTTTCAGTGCGGCTGGAGAGACCAAGGAAATCAGATTCAACAGCAGCGACTGGGGAATCATCGAATTGAGAGCAGGAATGAATGTATTGAACGTGACTGTCTATCCCGACAATGATGAGCCGTTCACGACGACCTCTCCGAAACTTTACGGCACCGGCAGGATTATAGTAGATTTCGGAGACGGAAGCGAGTGGAAAATCGTCAGACCGACTGGAAAATCCATGGTCATCACTTCTGGAAGAAACAACATGTCCTACTACCGGTGTTTCTCCATAATATTGTCCAACAATGTGAGCCAGGAGTCAATCGATATTCTCCAAAAGTCAGGTTCCCAGGATTCTGACGATACAGGTCCAGTCTCTATCGGGCTTAATGATGACCAGGACAATGACCAGACACCTTTCGGTAATATAAATCAGATATGAAAAGGCAAAGAATAACTGTGTGGCTTCTTGCTGTCTTTGTCGGGATGTCCGTCTCGGCATCTCCGGCCTTCGGGCATGACGGATATGACGATAAAAAGGTCACTCACCATGTCGGCCTGGACGCCAGAGGTTCGTGGCTGGTTCCGACGCATCAGTTTTTCAGCGGAGAAAACAAATTGGGCAAACCTCTGGACAAAGCCGTCTCCGCACACCTGCAGTATTCGTTTTCTTTTCCGGAGGCGAGTGTCTTCGGACAGATTTATCCTACTGCATATCAGGGAGTCGGAGTGGCATGGAACACCTTCTTCGACCCCGAGGAAATGGGGTCACCGGCTGCCGTCTATGTTTTTCAGGGCGCTCAAATAGCAAAGATCGGGAGGAAGGTTTCGCTGGATTATGAGTGGAATTTCGGCGTATCTGCAGGCTGGCATCCATATCGCGAAAATCTCGACGGAAGCGGAAGGGAAAATGTCGCCAATCAGGTTGTCGGGTCCAAGGTCAATGCCTATATCAATGCGGGGCTCATGGTTTCATGGAGGCCCACACCGGCATTGACCATCAACGGAGGCATTGACCTGAGCCATTTTTCTAATGGCAACACGGTTTATCCGAACGGCGGCGTCAATCTTCTGGGCGCGAGAATCGGCGCAGCCTACAGCTTTGGTGCCGAGAAAGTTAGGGAGCCGTCGCTGGACAATCATGCCCTCTTTTGCTCCAATGATTTCATGACCGGACTGAAAAACCGGGAGATGGAAAGGTCAGATTTCAGCAAAGATTTCAAGCATAGGTTTTCGGTAGATATAACCGTATTCTGCGCCGGAAGGGCAAAGGGAATAAAGAGAGACAATGAGAGCTTTATCTGTAAGGGCAGATTCGGCATTCTCGGAGTCAATGTCAATCCGTTATACCGCGTCAACAAGTTCCTCCAGGCCGGTTTTTCCGTGGACGTGCAATATGATGAAAGTGCCAATATCCAGAACCACGTAGCCGGTACGGTGGCCACTGACACGGGCTACGAACTCAGATTCTATCGTCCACCATTGAAAGAACAGCTTGCAGCAGGCCTGTCGCTTCGCGCCGAGCTGATGATGCCTATTTTCACTGTCAATGTCGGTATCGGCCACAATGTCATATACAAAGGCGACGACCTGGCCGGTTGGTACCAGATCGTCGCTCTTAAAGCAAGCCTTACAAGTCATATTTTCCTGCATATCGGCTACAAACTCAACAAGTTCCATGATCCGAACAATCTGATGCTAGGTGTCGGTTTCAAGTTCGGAGGCAGCCGGAAGATTTGATGTCATTCGGGGTTCACCATAGCCAGACGACTAATTTCGAGTTCGCCGGGATGACTTGAGTACATTGAATGATTCTATTTCTTCAGAACCGGCAGTTCCAGATATGAAACTGCAGATTTGACTGTAATTTCTGAGGTTTTGTAGGCATCAGCTGTCGCTGTATTCTGGTTCTCGACCCATGTCTGAGGGTTCATAGCAATCAGCGGGAACCAACTTCCCTGCACCTGCACCATAACCTGATGTCCAGGCATGAAGATGTGGTCAATGTCGCACATCGGAAATTCCACTCTGACTGTTTTTCCGGATTTCACAGGTTCTCCCTTGTCGAATCCTCCGCGATATCTTACAGGCATAACATCGCCTCTTACAAGCATCTGATAGCCGTCCGGACGTACGTCAATGAGTTTCACGATAATATCCGCGTCCGCGAGCTTTTCCGCACCGTCAACGCTCATTTCAATGACAACATTTACCGGTCCCGCAAGATGGAGTTCTTCTGTCAATGTCTCCGCGCGATATGTCAAAACGTCTTTTCTTTCAGATGCAAAGGTCTGGTCTGCAGCCATATACGCACGGTCTCGGCTTGTAGCCTTGCTATTCATATATGGTACCGGATTCTGCGGGTCTGATGTGATTCGGCGGCTGCCTTTCTGTGGTTTGCCGCTGCCTTCCATTACGAGACCTCCGTTTCCAGAGAGATACAACTTGCTGAATTTAATATCTTTAGGCGGCCATATATCGTAAGAATCGGTAAGCGTTGCAGCATTGACCCCAGCCATTTTCGACTTCATTGTCTCCGACGACGGAAGGACATTGACCTTGGCCGGTGCTTTTCCTTTTCCTTCGAGGTAGTAGGCGAAGAACGGGTATTCGACGCAGTCCTGGTACCATGCGCCTGAGGCTTCGCCGAAGTATGCCTCCGACAGGTGATTGATGGTTCTGTTGTTCCATCCGCCGTGGTACCATGGGCCGGCTGCGAGATACAATTCGCTTTCCGGGGACAGTTCTTTCATCTTGTAATATGTTCTGAACGCGCCGTAGCAGTCTTCCGCGTCGTAGAATCCGCCTGTGACGAGCATAGGGATTTTTATGTCGATGAGGTGCAGGCTAGGGTCTCTGTCAATCCAGAACTGGTCGCGGTCAGGGTGTTTCATCATGTCTGACCAGAATCTCAAGCTGTCTCCGAAGAAGGCAGAGAGTTCGTCCATCGGCTTGCCTCTGAAGTACTCGTAGATGTCTTCCTTGATTTTTACGAGGTTTGACATGCCTACAGCAGATGGTTTCCTGAATTCCCTATAGAATCCGCCTCCAAATCTGTAACTATCTGTAAGACAGAGTGCTCCATTGTGGTGTGCGTCGTCACCCATGTACCAGTCTGTAGCCGGAGCCTGAGGTGATACGGCCTTGATTGCAGGGTGTTTTGCCAATGTTGCCATAGTGGTGTAGAATCCGCCATAGGAAACGCCTTTCACTCCGACGGTTCCAGTGTTTTTGGTGTTTGCGAGCAGCCATTCAACGCTGTCATATACGTCAGTAGCGTCGTCTGTCTGCACTTTTCCGTCCACGACGACTGTGTCTGCCGCTCCATCGACTCCGGATATGTATGGTCTCATGTTTTCGTAAGTGCCAGTGCTCAGGAATTTACCTCTAACATTCTGTACGACAATGACATATCCGTCCGCGACATAGTTTGCCATATCGCCGGTCAGTCCGCTGTAATACACTCCTCGAATTTTTCCGTTCTCTGTTTCACCCGGTTTCAGTCCATATGGTTTCCGCGAATACGGTGTCAATGTCAGCATGATCGGAGACTTCTGTTTCCCGATTCTGCCCAAGTATTCGTCTGTCGGTTCGTATATCGCCGTGTAGATTTTTTCTCCATCTCTAACTTCGACCATGACTTCCCTCTTAGTATAGTTTTCATTAAGCCATGAGTCATTTACAACCCGTCCGTTCTGGGCCGATGCGATGGTAGTGCCCATCAATAGTGTCTGCACAATGGTCAGAGAAGCTGCAATCTTCAGTTTTGTCTTCATTATCTAGTGTTTTTTAGTCCTGTTTTGTAGAGTTTGCGTCCCGTGAACGCTGTCTTTCCGCCCCGGCCGGGCGAAACAGAATGTAAAGTTAGGATAAGAAACGCAGAGGCGCAAGAAAGTCAACAACAATCCACTTGGACGGAAAGCCTGACAAGACTGCAACAGCAGACACCTCGTACAATCCACACGAATCCGATGTGATGCCATTTTTACCAAGTAAAGATGCCGGAACATATGCGGATAAACCGCCCTCTGTCACAAAACCATATAATCCATTCTTACCAAGCGAAACTTTAAGTCGACAAGAGGTCATCTCCTTTTTAAGTCCATAAGTGCCCCCCGAACTATCCTTAGACAAAGCTATTGCTCTCCAGGAAACAGCACCAGTCTGCTTATGATTATGTTGCAAATACTTCAAGTTAAGGATATCTCCAACATTGGGTCTAAGTTCGGTATCTTTGTAATATACAATTGACGTCTTGCCGGACACTGATATGACGTGAAAAAGTTGCTTGCTTTCATTGACATTATCTACAACGGCATGCTCAAACGGCAAATCAGAATAGACATATTCAAGCGACTTCGGCAAATAGTGTCTATATAAATCCGTATTGTCACGATTAGGATTCCCCAACGAAACGCCTGACGCTTCCAGCTTTGATACAAGTTCATTGTATCTCACTTTAGGCTTCCATTGATGAGATTCATAGAGTTTATGATACTTGCCCAATTCAATAGCGGCAGCATCTGGACTCTCGAGTTTCAACAAAGTGTCAGCCATTGCAAGACGTACATTGCCAAGATACTCTTCATTGTTTTTTAAAGTAAGAGCTTTTGACAATAGTCCCGCCCTAATAGTCATATCTGACTCGCAACAAGCAGCTTCATACCAAAGGTAGTATTCTGGATTAGGCATTTTCAGTTGCTGGCGATAAATCTGGGAAGCCTCCTGCTTTTTTTCAGACAACAAATATAAAATAGCCCTTTCTCGCGAAGACCATCTGTCATCAATCTTTTGTGAGAACTCATCGAAAACATTTGACAACCACTCGATATCTGCCTTATCTTTAGTCCTTCTAACATCATTGACACAACTAGATAAAACTCTGGCAGCTAACGACCGTGAAGTGACATTCCTGCCGGCAATTTCTATGGTTTCCTTTCTGAAATCTTCATCTCGCAAATTCCGGGCGTCCCACTTTTTAAAGAATTGTAAAAAACCAAACGACTCATGACCTTTATGTTGAACATATTTCTCCACCACGAAAAGAATTTGTGAATGAAGCAATGACGGACGCTCTAAAGGGAGTGACAAATACCCAGAGATAATTTCATTCATTTCCGTGACTGAAACAGCTGATATTTCTTTTTTCAGTAACCTATAGACAATCCATCCATATGTTACAGCATTGTCATTGGACAAATCTGACGAGGCCAATGATTTTGCCTCAACATAGGCATCCCTCTCTCGTCCGGCTTTGCTCATGCGGTCCAACTTACCCCAAACAGAAAGCCGCTGTCTATAATAATCGATATTCGAGACAAGAACATCCGCATACTTATCTCCACCTTTCATTCCAAGAGAATCCAAAAAACGAAACTTCTCCTCTGCAGATACAATATCGTTATCTTCAATTTTTTTCTTGCATAGCGAAACCAAAACCCAAGCCAATGCCTTCTTCACATCTTCATCATGCTCATCTTGGTTATACAGTTCAAATGCAATCTCATAGGCATCGTCCAACATTCCTGCTTTTCGCAGTCGATATATCTCACTTACTTTTTGCATACCCGTATATCTTATCTAAGATGTTCTTAAGTTTCAAATCATTTTGGCCAAATGTCGAATGAGGAATCAAACTAGTGACGAAGCCCTTAGAATTCAGGAACACATCCAGATATGATTTGCCATCAGTTTCCAGACAATAAACCACCTTATATGCTTCCGGAAATTCCGTCACATCTACAATCGTCACTTCGCCACTCTCACAAGCGCTCTTGACTAATTCATATACAGACAACATACCATCTGAAGAAGGCGTGTAGTCCACCGATATCTTTCCTCTGCACGATGAATTGAGAAGATCCAAAACCACATCGACATCCGGCCCCTTGGACACAGACGTAAACGGATTAAATATCAGAGACTTATTATAAACCGTATCGAATCGATAATCCCCGCTGGGACAATGGATAAGATATATTTCACGATATGGCAGACTTTTGATTTCATTTACCACAAACTCGGTACCTGCCAAACGAGATTCCACATCCTGGCGTTTCTCAACCAATGACATTGGTCTTGTCAAATTAGCTTCATACATTTTAGGATAGCCATTGACTTTAACAATAGGCTTGATTTCAAGACGGGAAAACTTGTCGACCCGAGGTGCTCCTATCATGTATATCCGTTTCCTGGCCCTTGTAAGAACCGTATAATTCCACCGCAGTGTAGATGTATCCAATCTGTCACGGCCATTAAAATCAACATAAACCGTGTCCCACTCCCCACCTTGAGATTTATGTCCAGTCACTGCATATCCATATTTTACTTTAACCGCAGTATAGTATTCATCATGCACCAATTCTTCATTAAACACATCAGTACCAGGTTCAAGCTTATTGTGCCTGATGACAAAGTCCACATACAGAGCGCGATTGACCAGACTTGGCGTCATCACATAATCGTCTGTCAGCAATGATGCAAACATCATTGTCTCCAATTCTTTTCCGCTATCAAGTAGCAGTTTCACCCGATAGAAACGCAATTCAATTTTGTATTCCTTAACTCCTGAAGCAACTTTTTCCCGCAATGTAATCTGACGGGATTCACATGGCGAAATAACTTCTTCAACTATAGCAAAATCTCCATTCATCAATTCAACCCCGACATGACTATAATTATTCTGAATTACCATCAATCTTTCGCCATTGACGACTTCAGACGAATCTGAGCCATAAAGGAGTTTTCTCGCACAGACATTATACTCTGTCACTTTCTTATTCGAATAAGCAATAAAGACCACGCTTTCCCCAGCCGAGTAACCGGACACAAATTGTTTCAATGCCTCATCTGGAGCAACTGTCTCCAGTTCTCCCGGTCTCTCATCAAATTTAAAGTCACATCTCAGTTCAGAGCTCAACAAATCACGTATTTTCATTGACTCCAACAAAATAGCGCTACCCGCGTCCTGCCTGACAACATCAGTCAAAACAAATTCTTCGGCATCTCCAGCAGGGAATGACAATATATCCAATGCTGGTGATTTTGAATCGCCAACTGGAGGGAGCTGAGCCGGATCTCCTATGAATATTATTTTCGACCCTGGGGTTATCGCACGATACAATTCCAGATCGCGCAGTAGAGAACCTGAACCAAATGCAAACACTTCATCCCTCATCGTACATGACGGCACCATCGAAGACTCGTCGACAATAATAAGTCGAGGCTTCATGCCCGGTGTCAAATCCAAAGGAAAATAGAATTTAAGTTTTGCCGTAGATATTGTGTCTGATTTAGACGTCTGTGCTTCATCCGTCTTTACTACAATTGACGATAGACGGTAAATACCTCGATGTAATGTAGTCGCCGGAACATGTGTTTTTTCAGAAAGCACCTTAGCAGCTCTGCCTGTTGGAGCCATGAGCTTTACGTCATAGTCAGCAGCTATCCTTAATATCTCAGGTACAATACTAGTCTTTCCTGTACCGGCATACCCCTTAAGCAAAAAGAAATGTCTTTCACTTTTAAGGAATCTGGAAATCCGCTCCAAAGCGGTTCTTTGTTGTTGGCCAAGTATCATCGTATCAAAATAATCTAGAAAAATAAAGTGTTTTTCGTATGCGTAATAACATCAATGTCAACATTCTTACCTATGACCTTCATCATCCGAAGGTAGTCAGTTGACACCGGGAGAACTATAATACTATCCTCGTTATCATACAAAGTTTGTATTTCCGCAAGATCAGTTTTAATCTTATTGTAGATATCAATCGGAAGGTCTGCAAGGAAAATCGACTTTTGTACGCGAGAACAACCTTCTCGAATCAGGTACTTGCACACAAGCCGCCTGACCTTATTACTCTCAATATCATACATTACAAAAAATAACATTCTATCCTGACGCTTTTTCCTGGATTCCGTCAATCCCAACAGGTTCATTATCCTATTCTCAAGGGGAGATAACAGGTCGGAGGAATCTTTGACCACAACTTTCGGGCTTCCGCCTATACCGGACTCAAGAAGTTTCTTTGCCTGTGCTGCAAGACTGAGTGGCGGTCTCTTTTTTCTTGGCATATTTACCTTTCATCAATAAATGCCCGGACCGTGTCTGCAAGAAGAACATTTAATGTTCCATCTGTACCTGTCTTTGGGGAAACCACCACAGAGAACCCACGCTTGCCATAAAACAAATTAATCTCCGCATTTTTCAAGCCAAGTTTCGCTCTGATTTTCTTTCCATATTGGATATTGATTATATCAGAGACCATAAACCCTATATCCCTCACATAATTACTCAGTTCTCCTTGTATTGTATCCAGAATTGCCGGTACGAATACAGGCCTCCCCACAGAGACTTTCTTCGTTTTCATATTCAAAAGGCCACGAATTCTTTCCATCGCATCATCATCAGGTTCCCGGACCTCTACCGCATTACTGGACGAGTCAGCAATATCTGTCAAAGCTGACATACTCTCCTCAACTTCTTTCTTCTGCATTAGCAATACCGAGGAATCCTCCACATCTATTATTTCAGCCATGTCAACAGGCTCCGCATCAGGGTTATAATACGCAGAAGAATCAACACTCATGAAACAAGCACGCGTAACATCACTCGTCCTTATATCCAAAACCTGTTGGAGATCATACTGAAGACTAAATTCATAAACGAACTTCTTGTAGAAAACCGAGTACACTCCGGCATCATAACATCTGTCCTTGAGTTTCATTATAACTTTCAGTCCATCCTCTCCAGGAGACAGGAAACACATCATTGTTCTCGAGTCCGATTCAATCTTTCTCCTCAAATCATCAAGAATCAGCCCCTTCTCACAAATATGATCGATATCCATGATGAAATACTCTGTAAAAGCGAAGTTCTTCGTGTTACGGAAAGGAGGATTGAATGAAGCACAGACAAAATATGGAAGTTGCTGTTTCAACTGTACATATTGAGATTCATTGATTTGACGAACAATCCTCAACTGCCTGATTCTCGACAAGAACTCCGGCTTTGGAGAACGTAACGCATTGAAGAGATACTCCGGAGTCACTTTTTTGAGAGATTCAGAATTATTTCGGACATTGGAACCAACTGAGAACATAGCTATGCATATTTTTTGAAAACCTGCGCCAAGTTTTGAGCATATAAAGAAATCTGGGTCATACGGCTTCTCTGAACACCTTTTTCCTCAACGACCTCGTCCAGATAATCATTGACAGACTGTATCAGGACTCGCCGTCCCAGAGGCTCCAACCAACAAGAACCATCATCGTTGACAGAATAATGCTCGTCAGTGACAACATTCTGACACAACAAAGAGAAAACCACATAATCCACCCATACACGATATAACTCAATAACATCGTAAACAAGGACAGGCCTATTGTAATCATCCCTATGCATGACGCCAACATAGGGGTCAATGCCAGCCTTTATCAATGCGCCTTCGATTTTTCCATACAATAGACCATAGCCATAATTAAGCATTGCATTGGCAGGATCCATCGCAGGATGTTGAGTGCGCTTTTCAAACCGATATTTTTCCGGGAGAAAGACATTTATCGTATCGAAGTATATTTTAGACGCTACACCTTCCCATCCTCGCAACGTCGCTGAAATATCATTGACAATTTCACCTTCAAGTGTCGCAATCTTATTTTTATAATCCTCAAGTCTATTTATGTTCTTGTCTATGATATTCTGCAACCGCACCTCACCTTCAGTGTTCATCATCAACAACATAGCCTGCTGATTCTCTATTTTCCTGATTATTGTCCCCTTGATCCATTTTACAGCTTCGTGTCCAAAGGAAAAAGAGAGTTGGCCTTTCCTGATTGTAGATACTGAGCCATACTTGGGACTCCATATTCTACCCATCACATTTCCAGCCCTATCCATAAAGACAACTTCGATTTCATTCTCCATAGCAAGAAGCACAGCATCACTTGAAATCTGAGCACCTTTTCCTACTTGGATAGAGCGAATTCCCGCAACAGGAATACGTTGGCTCCCGTCGTGGTTTCGTATGACAAATCCCTCATTATCCCTGGACAGGCTTGTTCCGAATGTATTGAGCACAAGTTCCATGATTATCAGTATTCCCGGAATTTCACAAATCTAAATGTCACCTCACGCTTATTGTCACCTAAATCTTTGACCTCGCGTTTAGTAGTGGACGCAACGCAGCGGACACCCAAACCCTGCAATTTCTTGATCAAGGAGAAAGACAAGGTCTGCTCGCCCATCAGATGCACGGTAGCATCATGTCCTTCAGCAACTTTCAATATTTTTTTCAATTCAGAATCAGCTATTTTTTCAATATCGTCTTCATCTTTATCCGGGTCAATGACAATGAATGGAATATCCACTAACTCTTCCGCATATTTCTTTGCAGCGGAAACCTGCTCTTCAGACCAGTCTTTGACAGGATGATTTGTATAGTTAATGAATATTTTAGGAGGGTTATCTTCAACAACAGGGTCAGACAACTCTTTATCAAAGATAGTCAGGCAGTTGTCAATTGTTTTCCCAAACTCCGACACTATATCTGATATCGGAATATTATCAATAAAGCCTCCATGATTCACAGCATTACGCTTCGCAGCCAACTCTGAATACCGACCTCTCACATCATCAATCCAACCAAGTTTGAATATAGCTTTTGTTAACGCCCGGTTTTCTACCAAACTTCCCCTCCACTCACTCTCATTTTCTCGTTTTGATTCAGGAAGGCCAAGAATTGATGACCAATAATCCCGATATTGTTTTCTGCTATTTCGTCTCTCGTCTCTAGTATTGCTTGGATATGGATTATAATTATCAAACTTCTTACACATCAGAGTCACTATACTTTCCTGACACAAAGTATATCCTTGCTGAATTAGTTGATATCTTTTACACCATTGCAGAGCAGATTTAAGATTGTCCAGAGAATCACTATGATATTCTTGCAGCATATCGATGATATTGACAATTATCATTTTCAAAGGTTGAGGCACATCATACTTCCTAATTGCCCTTCTATAGTTTTGAATTTGAATAGCCGCGTTTGCCGCGACAATCTCACGCCCTCTACAAGTCTCTATCTGATTAGTAAATCCTTCTAGATTCCGCACAAACCGAGTCAGGCCGGTAGTCTCTACCGGAGTGTATCTACCAGATGATTCAACATCAGCCATAACATTCTCAATTACACCTGAAACTCTTCCTGTTTTGACAAAAGCAGCCGCAGCAGATGTCCAATCCAGAAGTGCATTCAACGACAAGAGACTCATTATTGGCTTTTCGTCACATTGAACTTCAAAATTGCCGTATGAGATATAGGCAATCTTGGCGTTTTTCAAGAACTTGGCATAACTTCCCAAGACAAGCACCAGCATAGGTAAATACCTGAAAGCGTGAGTCAAGTCAAAATATAATTCATCCCCATCGTGTATACATCCGTATATGGTATTGAAGATATCCCACATCTCATTCTCATCTTTACCATCCTTAATCTTCACAGATTCAACTGTACACGGCAGAGACATGTCGTCCAAAACCTTCTGAAGGCCATTATATTGTTCGACCTCCTTGGAACGCAGGTTTGTTCTACAATTATCTTTGACTATCCAATTATCGGTCTCGGATCTATCTGTAATGAATACATACGCACTATCTTCTGAGTTCCATCCCTTCGCGCCAATTTCATTAAGCGTAGCCTCTTGGATAAAACGAGTTTGAGTTCTTGTATTGACACCGACGTATGTACACTCCGAATAAAAACCAGTTCCAAGAACTGACATGAAAACCTTTCTCGCCATTATCACTTAGTATTAGAAACCCCCATAATCGTATTAAGTTTCGCAAACAGAGCCTTTTTCATTTCAACTGCGGGCTTACCATCCAAACTGAAATAATCGATACCATTAGTCTCACATTTTTCTATTGTCTTAGCGTCCATAGACTCAAGAGAGATGAAAATTGCCTTTGAACTTAGTCCTCCATAATTTTTAACGGCAGATCTGAATTTGTCTATATCTGTATAATCGAAAATCTTCGTCTTGCACTCGACAAACAGCAGTTTATAGCCCACATTCACAATAATATCAATCTCATTCTTGGGCGTATTGTTCCTATACGGGAAAACTGAATTAAGCCATATATCTTTAGCTTCCGTCCATAACTCTAAGCATTTAGCAATTTCATATTCGAACCAGCCTGACGATACGACCATATCAAAGGCATGCGGAGACTGAAATGTCACCACATCAGTATTTCCCAATCTATTAATAAATGTCAATTCCACTTTTTGTTCTGGGCCTCGGATATCCCAAGAAATCTCCGACTGCGACTGATCATCTACGATCGTGTCCAACTTGTTGTTCTGATAGCGCTTCTGAATCCCCCTTTTGGGAATTGTCAAATTATTAAAAATCTTCGGGTATTTTTTTCTACACCTCTTAATTTCCGTCAGGATTGAAACATCTTTCTCACCATACGATGTCAAATCCACATGCGTCACAGAAGATGCTTGATTCGATTCAAGAATCTGATTAAACTCAAGTATCTGACGAATTCCGCCATCAAGTGGTTTTGCCATTCTTGAGGTAAGATCGCTGATATTATGTATCATGCAACTCTGATCGACAAAGAAGAGAGACATGTTAGAATACTCGAAAGCTAACATCGAAAACATAAAGCCCCATGGCTTGGAACCTCCAGATATATTAGCTTCAATACTCCAATCTTTATATTCTGCCAACAAGCCATCAATTCGATCCTTCATTTTAGGGAAATCCCATGCTGGCAATTCAAACAAAACGGTATTATCTCGATTTATATATCTGGCGATAATCTCGGCGTTTGACTTGGTCTGTGTAGAATGAATAAGGATAAACTTATCCGCATAACTTTCTAGAATACCTATGTATATGGGCATGGTTTGAGCACCAACAAGTGTAATATGTAACTTCTTCATAAACAATTATTTATTTGTTATCATTCCAAATCCCAAACTGACGCCTTTGCCTAAACCGACATACTGCGGCAGGGAAACATTTGTACTGAAGACAACGTCAAAACCCAGCATATTCACATTTTTAAACTTATATTGCCCCATCATCTCGATATCCACAATACTGGCCTCAACCTCTGAATCGAAAAATATCCCAACACCTTTAGCAAACGAAAGGATATTACCGACCAGAAGGCGTTCCAGAAAAGCGCACTTCTCTTGGAGACTCTCCAAAGACGAAAACAACTCGTAATTGTCCTGATTTAGTGGGAGCCAACGTGATAATTTATAAATAAATCTGATATCATTGACCTCAACCGATGTCTGTGACAAAGGCATATCAGTTATATTGAAAACAGCGGCACGTCTGCCAACTTGAATTTTCGTTCCTGCTCCGGACAGAATCTTGCCTATAGATTCCGCACCCTGACCAACAAAAATGACAGCAGCTTTATTATCAATTATCTTGTATTGAACACGCGGATATGAATATCTGAATCCATCATTTTCGTGATCATGAAAATCAATATTGTCATTCCCTGCCAAACGAATCATTGCGCCGCGGAAAAATGGTATTTCTTCCGGCTTCAGGTCTATATCTGTAAGAAGTGTAAAAACATTCAGTATATTGCTTGATTGCATAGTTCCAGTTTATTGTCTCCCAAATTTATTAATTTTTTTCTACGTAAAACCTCTCTTTCGCGATTATTTTTGGTTCATATTTGGTTCATTTTGCAAATCGTTTAAAATTTCAGTCCGTACATTATTGATTATTTGTTCTTTTTCAGATAACTTTGAGAAAGAATCCATGGGGCATTATCCCCCAGATTAAACGTAAATTAGTGACTATGAGTAAATTTCTCTACGGAGCTGCTGTTCAGGGAATACAGAGCTTCATCTTTCAGACGAACACCCTGAGGGAGATTGTCGGAGCCAGCGAACTTGTCGAGGAAATATGCACCAAGATGTTCGCCGAACAGTTAGGAGTCAGCATATCTGAACTTAACGAAGATGAAAATGCCATTATCAATGCTGCCGGCAATATCAAATACATATTTGACAATGAGGACAAGTGTAAAGAAGTCTTCAGAGAGTTTCCAAAACAAGTTCTGGAAGCAGCTCCCGGAATAACCATCAGTCAGGCAGTAATAGAGCTTCGAGATGGTCTTAATCTGTCTGACGCACTTCACGACTTAGAAATCCGCCTCCGTGAAGAAAGGAACATGCCGATGCAGCCTATTACATTAGGGCTTATGGGCATACAACGCTCTCGTGAAACAGGCCTGCCGGAAAGATATCATATGAGCAATCCGGAAGACTATTGCGACGAAGGAACATTCCGCAAGCGCAAGGCCACAGACACATATTCTCTGCTAAAGAAAGCCATAGGAGAAGAAATGCCAGATATGGTCCAGATCACCAACCGTGTAGATAGTTTCACAGACGCCAATGATTGGATTGCGGTCATACACGCAGATGGCAATGGACTTGGGCAAATTGTCAGGGCCATCAGTGAAAAAGACCCGTCCGGTAGAGATTTTCATACGTTTTCTTCATTGCTAAATGAATCGACCATCGATGCTGCGAAATCTGCGGCTGGCATAGTCTTCGAAAATGCCATCAAGAATGGGACTGATCTTCCTTTCAGGCCGGTCGTTTTGGGTGGCGATGACCTCACCGTCATAATAAGAGGCAGTTTGGCAATGTCTTTTATTCAGAACTATCTTGAGGCCTTTGAAAAATTCACCAAAGAGAATTTCGAAGTGCTCGCAAAGAAATATGCAGTTCTCAAGAATGTTCTGACAGCCTGCGCCGGCATTGCATACGTAAAATCATCATTCCCTTACTACTATGCATACAATCTGGCCGAAGAATTATGCGCAGCCGCAAAGAAAGACTCCAATCGTGAGAAATCATGCATAATGTTCCATAAAGTTCAAGACAGTTTCGTAGAGTCCTATGAAGATATAACGAAACGTGAACTCACCACACCTGAAGGACATTCATTCAGATATGGCGCATATTATCTGAATGATACTCCTGACAGATGGACAATAGCCTACCTGAGTGAAAGGGCGAATAATCTTGACAGTAAGGATGGAAATGCTTTAAAATCAGACATCAGACAGTGGCTCTCAGCAATGATGGAGCCAAATGGACTCGGAAAAGCAAATCAGATTCTCGACAGGATTAAAGAAGTCAATACTTCGATGAAAAACGAAGCTGAGACTCTGACTTCTTGGCGCACCTTCACGGACCAGAAAGGTTCTAAGCACAACATTTATCCCGCATATGATGTTTTGTCATTGCATTCTATAATCTACCAGCAAACGAAATAACTCCGAACTATGGATATTACATACACAATCGAGTTCTTCTCATATTGGCACTGCGGATCCGGACTTTCAGCCGGAGCCGATGTCGATTCATTGGTCATAAAAGACGCCAAAGGAATGCCTTTCGTGCCAGGTAAAACTATCAAAGGACTTATCAGAGAAGCTGCCGAAACATTGAACAACCTTGCGCCTGACAGATACCCTTCACAAGAAATCATTGACAATATTTTTGGCAAGAGAAGCGAAACAGCGGAAATCCCACAGATTGGCAAGGCGTTCTTCTCAAATGCAGAATTACCGGCCACTGACTACGATGCCATTATCAATGCAAATGCACAGAATTATCTGTTTGACTCTATTGCCTCTACAGCTATCGGTGATAACGGAATTGCCATCAATCATAGCCTCAGAAAAACACAGGTCACACTTCCTTGCACTTTAGAAGGACATATTCTTAACATTCCGGATGAAGATGATAAGACCAAGAAACTGTTTGAGGATAGTCTCGCATTCATAAAACGCCTGGGCGAAAACAGGAATCGAGGTCTCGGCAGATGCAAGTTCACCATTAAATCCATCTGACTATGAAGACATTGAAATATAAATGCACTCTATTATCAGATATAATTCTGACACAGAATGCCGGCACCAAGACACAACAAGGAACACTTGACTTCATCCCGGGAAATGCATTCCTGGGAATCGCCGCATCCAAATTATATGGCACACTCTCTCAAGAAGAGTCTCTGGAGATGTTTCACAGCGGCCACGTCAGATTCGGTGACGCACATCCATTGTCTGGCAACATTCGTTCGTTAAGAATTCCTGCTGTCTATTATTATAAAAAAGGAGAAAATCTTTTCGACGATGGAGCATATATCATGTACAACTGGAATCCAGGTGACGCTCAGCCGAAGCAGTGCAGAAGCGGATTCTACACCTTTGACAATGATTCTGCCCTAGAAATCAAAACAGACAAATCCGTTGCAATAAAGTCAGCGTATGACAGAGACAAGCGCAGGTCAAAGGACGAGCAGATGTATTCGTATGAATCCCTTCGCAAAGGGCTTGAGCTCGGCTTCGAAGTGGAGATTGACAATGATAGTTTTGAGAAAGCCATCAATGAAGCGCTAATAGGCAAAAGACACATTGGTCATTCCAAGACATCACAGTATGGACTGGTAAACATCACAGCAGATGAAAAGTTAGTTACTTTCAATTCCAGAGAAGCCGGAAAGGAAAAGGATGCCACAGTCTATGCAGATGGCCGTCTCATCTTCATTGACAAAGATTCAGGCATGCCCACTTTCCAACCGACAGCCGAAGACCTCGGATTTGAATCCGGCGCAGAAATTGACTGGAAAAAGTCTCAGATCAGGACATTCCAGTATGCGCCATGGAATGCAAAACGACAAAATCCTGACACAGACAGATGCGGAATAGAGAAAGGCAGTGTATTCGTAGTAGACCTGAATGGAACACACTCCCCTTCCGACTCCAGATATATCGGGGCCTATCAATGCGAGGGTTTCGGGAAAGTCATATACAATCCAGCCTTCTTGGATAGCGATGAAGATGGAAGAGTTCCTATAACGTTCACCAAGAGCGAAGCGAACAAAGGAAAAGGAAATAAAGAGATATTTATACCCACTAATTCGTTAAATACTTGTTTATTACAAGCACTGAAATCACGTATGATATCAGACCATCAGAATGAAAATTACAAGATTGTCAACGATATGGTTAATAAGCTACTGCCGACATTCAAGAAAAACAGCGAGCAGTTCGCTTCTCAGTGGGGATATATAAGAAATCTTGCGGAAAACTCGTCTGATTTTACATCATTCAAGAATGACTTATATAATTATCTTGATAAGGGTGTAGCAAAAGATAAATGGGAGTTCAAGAAACAAGAACTATACACCCAGATAGAGAATGAAAAGGTCAATGACGCCAACTGGAGATATATCATGATAAATCTTTCGGCAGAAATGGCTAAAAAATGTAAACAGAATTGATTATGTCAAACACAACAATATACGACACTCGGCTTCAGGCACATGTCGTACTCGAAGCTGAAACTCCATTGGTCATAGGTTCCGGAAAAAAGACGATGCTTACTGACGCAGCAATTCTAAAGGACATCAATGGATTCCCATATATACCTGGAACAAGTATAGCAGGTATTCTCAGCCATGCTTTGGACGAAAAGACAAAGGGCACTTTCTTCGGTGTCAAAAGTACCTCCAAGGAAAATGACAATGATTCCAAAGGTTCAGACATCATTTTTAGTGAAGGAAAAATCATTGACTTGAAAGGCAATGTCATTGATGGGATATCCAACCTATCTGATACTGACTTTTCGAACAGATTCAAACGCCTACCCAAGCGGAACCACGTCTGTTTAACTGACAAAGGTGTTGCAAAGAAAACCGGAAAGTTCGACGAAGAGGTCATCTACAAGGGATGCAGATTCGCCTTTGACATAGAAATGGTTGCTGAATCTGGAGACATTGATTCCGCAAGTTCATTTTTCGATGAGGTGCTTTCTTCGTTATATTCCTCAACCTTCAGAATCGGCGGAGGCACGCGAAATGGTTTCGGTAAGATGAAAGTCCATGAAATCAAGAAGAGGACTCTTATCTTGAGCAATGAATGTGAACTGGACAAGTACCTGAATTATTCCTCAATCCTATCCTCAAATTATGCCGACTGGGATTCATTCGAAAAGTCTTCGACAGATAAAGGATGGATAACATATGAACTGACATTGACACCTGTCGATTTCTTTTCCTTCGGAGCAGGATTTGGAGACAAAGATGCAGATGATATTCAGGTACGGGAAGAGCACATAGAATGGAAGGACCAAAACGAAGGTGCTTTCAAGGAAAAATACTTGATTCCTGCGACATCATTGAAAGGGGCTATCGCTCATAGAGTTGCATTTTATAGCAACATTAAAGAGGGCAAATATGCAATGCAGATTCCTGTAGAAGAATTTGATAATTATTCAGGAGGAATGAACAAAGCCGTAGGGCTGCTTTTCGGATACCAGAAAGATAAAGGAGAGAATAAGGATGACCTGAGACGTGGAATCTGCATTTTCAACGATTTATTCGTAGAAAAGAACGATAAGAAAGAAAAAGTGTTCAACCACGTCAGCATCGACAGATTCACGGGAGGAGCCATCGATGGAGCTCTCTTCTCGGAGAAGGTAATCGATGGAAGAGACTTGAAACTTAAAACCACAATTATGGTAAAGGATACCGGAGAAGAAGGCCTAAATGATGCTTTAGAATGTCTTGAAAGAGCGCTCAAGGACATTGATTTAGGAACATTGACCTTCGGAGGAGGAAGGGGACGCGGTCATGGCACATTCAAGTGTTCAATTATTAAAAACGGACAAACGCTATGAGTATAAATATTCAATTGAGAAATGCACAGGGCTATCTCTGGTATAGTGACCAGACAGAGCCGAGTATATCCATTGACAAAGATATCGAACTCCATCTCGATGAAAAGATAAATCCTTTCGTAATTGAAGGACAACTTTACTCAGATGAGGAGAAGAAGTCTATCAGCATCAAATTCATTGACGGAAAATATATTGTCAAAACTTATGATTTCAATGCTCGTAGATTCATCGCTCCGGATTCAGCAGTTATGACAGAGGGCAGAGTGGAGCAATATATTGCCAACAGCAGGCTTAATCTATCCCAGCCGCTGAACTTCATTCGCGTCTGGAGAACAGTAAAAGATAACATCAATGACAATTGGGAAACCCTACGTCCGACGGGACTGGTATTCAAGGGGTTCGGCATCAAAATAAAAGGAGGCGATCATGATTAAAGCACCATATAACTTTGTTCCTCTCGAGAATAGAGCATTCTACCCATCATGGGCGAATCACATTTCACAAGACATTCCATTTGAAGATGGAGTGAGCGGCAGCATTGAATATACTATTGAAGCCGAAACTCCGATATTCGTCAGGAATGGCTATACTGATAGGGAACACCCCGATTCCACGTTCAGTAAAACTCATGACGGAAAGTTTTTTATTCCGAGCACTTCCATCAAGGGAGAGATTCGTAATGTACTCGAAATTCTCAGCTTCGGAAAAATGACACAGGTGCAGGACGCACGATTTGGCATCAGGGATCTTAGCAACAATCCTGAAGGAAGATTTTATAGGCAAAAAATACAAAACGTTCATTGTGGCTGGCTATATAAACGGCTTGCCAAAGATGGTTCGGTAGAATATCTTATCAATGATTGCGGAACCCCAGGTCGAATAAAGCCGGAGGTAATCGACAGTCATTACGACACAGCATTAGCCGCATTCGGACAAAATCTTGCACTAAACAGACAATATGCAGATAATGACGATGAGGAAAAGTTACGCTCCGCATACAATAAATACGAGAATATTTTGAACATCAGTTTAGAAAACCAAGATATTGAAAACTGTTTATCCGGAACTTTTTCTACAGTGCAAGACAATTACGACAGGCTTATTGCAAGTTTTTGTGCAAATGGGAAAAAAGGATGCATTGTAGTAACTGGGCAACCAAGCAGAAGAGAGCCAGAACGCAGGAAAGGAAAATACTACGAATTTGTTTTTTTCGAATCAAACACTAATGAAAAGGTAGAATCACAAATCATTGATGATTTTACAACGGTTCACAAAAACAATTATGACTACAAAAAAATTTGGAAGCGCTACTTAAACGAAGGTAAACGCGTACCTGTTTTTTTCATGAGAAGAAATGGCAATGTAGGTCCAATCGATGCGATTGGACTCGCATATATGTTCCGTATACCGACAGCTAATTTCATAAAAGGCGCTATCCCTATAGAATTACAAAGCAACAGAAGAAAAGATCTTGCCGAATGTATTTTCGGAACTGCAAAAGAATCTTTAAAACAGTTGAAGGATCGAGTCAATATTTCACATGCATTTGCATGCGGTACGCCTGCTGAATGTGATATTGTTACCACCATATTAGGCAGTCCTAAACCGTCCTATGGGCCTCTATATGCAAGTAGCGGCACTTGGAATGACGCCAATGCACAAATCAAAGGAAGAAAACGATATCCTGTACGAACAACCCTCCTTCCACCAAATGAAGGCACCGACTCTCAGACATGTAAATTTAAACCACTTGCTCAGGGCACGTCATTTAAAGGCCGTATCACATTCCATAATCTTAAGGAGTGTGAACTTGGTGCGTTGATTGCAGCATTGACATTCAATGGACATCCGGAATGCTGCCATTCTATCGGTGAAGCAAAACCGCTTGGATATGGTAAAGTAACGATCAGCATTGATAAACTTTCAGTTATTTCCATAAAAGACATTTTCGCCAAGACTGATGATCCGACTCAACAGGAAACTGATTACTACTTTAATAAATTTAAAGATGTGATGACAGAGAACATTGGCACAGGATTGGAAAACTCAAATTCTATCCGCGAGTTATGCGCTATGGCAAGAGGAATAGATAAAGAGTTCAACAATAATTTCTCGTACATGCGTATGTCAACAAATCGAAACGAGAATGAATTTGCTTTGAACCGGACAGTAAATAACGAGAACTTACGTCTTTTTAGCGACATTCTTAAACCTAAAACAAACAAGACACCACAACAAATTATTGATAATCCTAATACGACAAGAAAGTACAAACACGAAGTTGATGAACGTATTAAGAAAAATGATACTGTGTATGAATGTTTAGAGTTGCTTCCTCTTCTAATCAAAAAGCATGACCTAGATTCTGCAGAAGAACGTCTTGCTGTATTAAATGAATCTACTGACATCAAGATAAGGGAGCAAGCTGATATGTATAAGTCTCAAATCGATAAGACACGAGAAAATGATTACAGCACATCTCGTGATGAAGTTGTAAATGCTTTCAACGAGACTGCAATTACTGTAAATGGACTCACTGGTCAATTGAATGATGAGGACAGAAACAACATCATACACAAAATTGAGCAGCATATAACTTCATTTAAAGAATTATCGCAAAGATATCCTATCCACGCCGTAGAGTTTATTGAGCCAATAGGAAAATGTAATACCTTGATACAGAGGATTCGCAACTATGGAAGCGGCATATTGCCATTCCTTCCTAATAGTCCTTTTAACGGCACATTAAGAGCTTATACTGGAAGGATTGACAGATACATCCGGGACAATGGTGCTTTGACTGATTCTGACAAGGATCTTATTAGCAAAAATATAATTGATATTTATCCAGGCATCAGTAATCGCGAGAAACATCCGAAGAAAGGTAGCTGGTCCACTGATAGCATGAGAAGGACTTTGATTCAGTATCTTGGTGATGCCCAAACAAAGCAGCTCATAGAAACGCTTGAGGAACAATAGAACAAGATAAAAGCACAGGAATTATCTTCGATGATTTCCCTGTGCATAAAGTTCTTTGACATTTTGTTTATATATGAGTTTTCTCTAACTTTGCAAAAAGAAAGTTATTTGAAAAGTCTGGGTTTCAGAAGTTATTAGGGTACACTTTTTTCGGTGAAAAATGATTTTTCTTCGTTTTTCCGACATCTAACAGCCTAATGGTCATCACATTGCATTTTTTGCTCTCTGAGACCATCCTCCACAAGAACAAGGATTAAGACGAATGAATTTATCATCCTTGCCCTCCTCAAATGACTGCTCTGAGACCATCCTCCACAAGAACAAGGATTAAGACATTCTGAAGGTACATGGTAGGTACCTTATTTAGACTCTGAGACCATCCTCCACAAGAACAAGGATTAAGACCACCCTTGAATTTGCGGTCTAACTGCCATGACACATCTCTGAGACCATCCTCCACAAGAACAAGGATTAAGACAATTCCTTGAACTTGTCGATAATTTCTTCTCTGCTCTCTGAGACCATCCTCCACAAGAACAAGGATTAAGACGCCACTGATGTGGTATGAACAAATTTTCCAAACTTTGCCTCTGAGACCATCCTCCACAAGAACAAGGATTAAGACTGGTCTCTCTCTGCTACATGGTTCTACCTGTGCACCTCTGAGACCATCCTCCACAAGAACAAGGATTAAGACAAAAGATACTCACCACATGAACGAGCTTCTTCTCTGAGACCATCCTCCACAAGAACAAGGATTAAGACTAGTGAAAACATGATTTAAAAAGTATTAAATGTTATATTTCTCTGAGACCATCCTCCACAAGAACAAGGATTAAGACAGCTTCAGCATTTCATATGCCTTTCTTACATCTCTCTGAGACCATCCTCCACAAGAACAAGGATTAAGACCGTATGTCATAGTAATAAATGAATTAAAGTTGCTTGCCTCTGAGACCATCCTCCACAAGAACAAGGATTAAGACCCGACTTTTCATATTCTATTGAGACAACTGCTGTTCCTGCTCTGAGACCATCCTCCACAAGAACAAGGATTAAGACGAGGCATGAACTTCTTTCCACCTGCTTTCATAACCTCTGAGACCATCCTCCACAAGAACAAGGATTAAGACGTTGGAATAGATTTCTTTTCAAACTGTTTCATCTAAATCTCTGAGACCATCCTCCACAAGAACAAGGATTAAGACGCCCTCCAATTTGATACCTACAAGACTTGTCATCTTGTAGTCTCTGAGACCATCCTCCACAAGAACAAGGATTAAGACAATTGATGTAATTTGCTTTACCATCAATATATTCACCATCTCTGAGACCATCCTCCACAAGAACAAGGATTAAGACTACTAGAGACTTTGACTGAATCCCCAGCCTCCAACTGACTCTGAGACCATCCTCCACAAGAACAAGGATTAAGACATTTAACCCGGATTTCTTTGACTTCTTTCAGCACTCTGAGACCATCCTCCACAAGAACAAGGATTAAGACATTTTTTCCTTAGTAACTGGGTCACAAACACAACTCTGAGACCATCCTCCACAAGAACAAGGATTAAGACGAGCCTTGCTTACTGCACAGAAGTTTTTCTGGTCATCTCTGAGACCATCCTCCACAAGAACAAGGATTAAGACTGGTATTCATACTTACCAGGAATTTTTTCCTTAGTACTCTGAGACCATCCTCCACAAGAACAAGGATTAAGACATTTTATAATATTATATAATTTTTTTTGTTTTACTCTGAGACCATCCTCCACAAGAACAAGGATTAAGACTCCTTGCCTTGTGGAACAAGGATTTGCAAAGCTGCTCTCTGAGACCATCCTCCACAAGAACAAGGATTAAGACTTGCGAACATGAAATCTTCAACACACTCAAAAGATACTCTGAGACCATCCTCCACAAGAACAAGGATTAAGACTTGATTTTCAGAAAGCAAAAGTCCATAAGTGCACTCTGAGACCATCCTCCACAAGAACAAGGATTAAGACGGGACAACCTCGCTCTTAAAGCCATTTGTTCAATGCTCTGAGACCATCCTCCACAAGAACAAGGATTAAGACAAAAAAGATATTTTTTTGTGCAAAGGAAAATAACGACTCTGAGACCATCCTCCACAAGAACAAGGATTAAGACGGCTTCAATTCCTGATTGTTCATGGTTTTGTTTTTTTTCTCTGAGACCATCCTCCACAAGAACAAGGATTAAGACTTCTAGTGGCAAACATGTAAGTCAATCCTGTTAATGCTCTGAGACCATCCTCCACAAGAACAAGGATTAAGACGTTATAGCAACTGCAACCTACTACCTGCTTGTCCAAGTCTCTGAGACCATCCTCCACAAGAACAAGGATTAAGACACCCACAACGCCAAAAACCTTAATAACATGGCACGTTCAACTCTGAGACCATCCTCCACAAGAACAAGGATTAAGACACTCAGCTTCACCATCTGCTCTGTAGATGTCATCATCCCCCTCTGAGACCATCCTCCACAAGAACAAGGATTAAGACATCCTGCCGCCCTTGTTGATTTGCACGTCCGTATAGACGTACTCTGAGACCATCCTCCACAAGAACAAGGATTAAGACGATACATATCCTGCGTCCAGCATGACCACTGCATACAACTCTGAGACCATCTTCCACAACAACAAGGATTAAGACTTATATTAATTCTATTATTAGTTATAAAGATAATACTCTGAGACCATATTCCACAAGAACAAGGATTGAGACTTCTTCAGTTCCATTATGAATTGCAGATACTTGTTTAGACTCTGAGACCATCTTCCACAAGAACAAGGATTAAGACCTTCCATCTGTGATGAACTTTAGTAAGATAGACTACCCTCTCTGAGACCATCTTCCACAAGAACAAGGATTAAGACTGGGAGAGCATAGGATGAGCAGGAATTCCTTTGACAGCTCTGAGATCATCTTCCACAACAACAAGGATTAAGACGTAGGTACCTTATTCAGATCTGGTATAATTGTCATAATCCTCTGAGACCATCCTCCACAAGAACAAGGATTATAACAAAGGTTAACAGACTTCTTGTAAGTCTTCTTTCCAGTTCTGAGGCCATCTTCCGTAAAACGGTTTGCATCCACAAAGCAAACGTGGTTCAGCTGACGGACAAGATAGAACAAAGGGCTTAATTGGCAGTTGCCTGATACAGGGGTTGTACGCTTCCCTATTAGCGCAATTTCCCTTTTATTATTTGCTTGACGATTCCATGCCTCGATTGTCCTGTTATTTTTTTTAGAGATCGTTTATCTGTTTTCCATCAGATAACTTACCAGTCTTATGAGTAGTCTTCTCATAAGATATGAGAAGGTCTAAGAAAAAAATACAAACCTCGAAGCGAACGGGTAACAGCGGAATCCCCGAATGGGTATCGTCCGGAAAAGTAGATTGAAATCATTAAACGAAAATTTCTAAGTAGTATGGCTAGTTCTGATAATAGAAATTCAGTTATTCAACTGGTAATAGATTGGTTTAAAAAGCCTAAGGATAAGACAGAACATGATTATGAGGCTTGGAGATATATGATATCTTGTGCCGCTAGGCTAATCATTGAAGAATTCTTAGATAATGACGGCAAAATCAATCCTTCTAACATAGATGAGTATTGCCGCATTTTGTTGTCATATATTTCTTTTGAATATAGCGAGAGTAAAGATATGCTCCCTTTAGCATATTCTTTAATGACACTATTATTGGCTAAGCGCGAGAAGGAATTCAAGCTCAAAAAAAAGTTACTATTAAAAAGCCTCCAATTCTTTTGGGAGGAACCAAAGTGCTCAGATTTTGCGTGCTTTAGAGATTCGTGGAACGCAGATTTGTCTCAATTAGAGCGTTCCCTATTAAAAAGGATTGCAGTGCATGAGAATCATAGCATATCGTCTGATAAATTAGGCATTTCAGTTAACACGAATGGTGAAGACATAATTATCGAAGCGAGAGGTTGGCTAAACGCTAGAGTAGTCGGAGCTAGCTTTAGTATGATTAATTCTTTTCGCATTAAGAATATAAACCATAAGGATACGGACATTATGAGCGCATCTCAGTTGTATGGAACAACATCCACAATAAAAAAGATAATGCCAATCTATCCCAGATTGTGGACCAATAGTTATTATAGAATTGGAGATAAACTTCAAGTACGAGTTTTATTTGGTTTCAAAGATCGAGCACTTGTAGAAAGCATTGATCCATCATATTATCATTATATATCTGTAATCAAGTGGCCAAATAACTATGATTTAAAGAGTGTAATTAGTAATGGGGATATTCTATATACGACACTTACTGATAATGATGGCCAAATGAGTCTTAGTATAGATGAGTGTTCATTGATAGAATCTCTTTCCTCATTATCAATAACAACGGATAATCCCAGATCGATAGAAAACACTGAAGACATAAAAAACAATTCAGATAGATTTGCTTTACTACGCCGAGATTTATACGCAAATCAAATTCTTTCAGCGCCGAACCAAAACGAGAATGATGATGCGTATAAAACGAGGAAGTTACGATTTTATTTCCTTTGTATACAGGGAATTATAGATGTTTACTTGAAAGTGGTTCGTGATTTGGAAGAACGATGCAAGCTACTTAGTTTAAGTTATCTCATAGGTTCATTATTGTCAGATAATAGAAAGAATTTATCTCTTGCAGAACTTGCTTTGCAGTGCAATATCGTTATGTTTTTCAAGAAAGAAAAAAAACTATATAATACCACACTTAAGTAAAAAAATACACTAAAGAACTTAAGTGTAAACTTGAGATAGATCATCTCCTGCAAAAATACAATGATGGGCAGATGCCAATTCAGAACCTTCCATGTGATAATAAAACTAAAGAACTAGCCAATCTATTGAATGATTTATATCGTATTGAGCAGTTAAATGAGGAACGACTCAGACTACCTTTTTTGCAAAAAATTGCAGAGTTATTGAATGTTAGTGAATATGTAAAGAAATGTTACTTGTTATCCTGAGAAGATATAGCTCAACACCTCGAAAGGATGTCAATTCACTTTTCCTTGACCTTCTGCAGATATGTAACACGTTTGCGGGCAGCTGATTTCCGGAGGACCGGATCTGCAATGCCGATTTTGCCGGCCGCCTGATGCGACTTGCGATATAGATACTTGTCCAGACGACGGGCCTGAGAGCGAGTATAGAGATTGTTTCCCGCCTTTTCATAATCTAAGATATGATCCGCGAGACTATCCATGCGGGACATCAGCTTATCTTGCTGTTCGCCGGAGAGTGGCACGCCGGATTTAACAGCCTTTGAATATATGATGTCGTAATAGCGACTGGCAATACGCTTGAATTCAGCGTCAATCTTGTCTTTTCTTACGCGAATCTCGCCGGTACGGCGCATCTCATACCCTACGAACGCTATCCAGTCTGAGGCATCTCCTTTTCCTGGCCCCCACAAATAGACATTCTTTGACTTTTGACGCCAGAAATCAGAACGGGTTCTAACTCCATTCTTACATTCTGCCACATCTTTTCGGCGATGCGGAACCAACTTACAGCCAATCAGCTGATTATAATAAGTATCCAGATACTTGACGCATTGCTCCCGGTCAGTATGCATCAGAAGGATATCATCGCAATAGCGAATAAAAAGACGTTGGTCATCATCAGGTGAGACTATCGGCTTATCCACCACTCGCATAACGACATTGACAATAATCCCGGAAAGGGCTCCGCCCTGAGGGATTCCGAGTTTTCCGGAAGATTTTGCAGCATTGAAATCATCCTTCCCATAACAGCCGACAGAAATGAATTCATCTTCGGCGACCCACTTGAAACGACAAACCGGGTCAGGATTCATATCATTTTTCCTGTGACGTATTTCACTTTTCCAGAAGTCCCTATCCCCATTCTTGATCATGACGTTGTCCGGATAATTATATGAAGCCAGATAGGAACGGATAATGCTCCGCAGCGCATCGAAATCGGAATTGACCGCACCATACCTCTGCATGGCAGCATTGAACAGATCCTCAAAACAGTCCATTATGACGTCGTGGTTCAGGATATCGTAAAATTTCTGGATATCACACTCCCCCACGTATATCGGACTACCATTGTTCTTTATTCGGTATCTAGACACCAAATCAATGGCATCCAGAAACTTAGGAACTTGATATTCTCTGTCATTGACACGTCGCGGCGCACGCATAAACAGCATGTTGCGATGAAAATAGCCATCGAATTTGTCAATGATATAGTGATATGTAAGAGACAGGATAATCTTAGTCTTAAGGTCTGAATATTTGCATATCGGACGGAAGATAAAATCTCCTGTTTTCTTGTCCTGTTCCTTATATTTGGAGAGAATTTGCGGAGGCTCCAGAGTTATCGAATCCGGGTTCACAATAGACTCTCGTATGGAGTTGACAAATTTCTGGAGATTCTTTATCCAAGCAGCATCCGTCTTTACTCCCATATTCTTTCGGATAGCCTGATAAACTCGCACAGACGCGCGTTTTTTTCTTGATGTCCATCGAGCCAGTCCATGTGTCGCTTTTTTCGGCAGTTTGCCTCGACCAGGATCGCTCCACAACTTATGAGGAGGACACATTGATTTCAGTTCATTGAAGAGCGGGTCGGTCCGGAACGGGTTGGAAGTTCCTCCATTTTTGGCGGTGTACTTTCCCCGTTCTTTTGCAATCAAACGTATTATTCTGTCTTCGGTCGCGTATGCGGCCAGGTTTTCAAATGGCAAATTCGGCATTGTTAAAAAAAAGAACTGCCCCGGGCAGTTGCCTGCCCATCTCTCGTTCTTAATCGATGGCCACAGAGACCTTTCGGCCGCTGGCAGCAAGCAGGGCTCTTTTAGCTCTTCACATGGGGCGTTAAAATTGCTACCATGCCCGTGAATGAGCGGAGATTAAAACAAAATCATTATATATGCTCAGAGATTCTCTCCTTAAAAGGACTTTCTCGGGCAGTTCCTGATACAAATATACAGAATTAAAAAAAATTATCATTGAGAAGAGATTATCTTTCGAAAAAAGTATTACATTTACCACAGATTCGTGACCAACGAGGCAAGCCTCGAACTCCCAAAAAATATTTATATTTTCCTGCATTTTTTTCTGTAAGAAAATCTCTGCTCCGTAGTATTATGATTACCGGGAACACCATTCCCAAAATATTGACTTTAAATCATCGTCATCATGAATTACGCAAGTAGATACAGACAAGTCCCCTTCACTCCTGCCAATGCCAATGCAGCTGTGGCCAAACCGGAGACCGAACTCACCATCGCAGGCTGCCTTGAAACTATCCTTTCATTTGTAACATCACCCGACAGCAATCCTGAAGAAGGTGATAATTCCGGCAGCACGGAAATTCCCGAGAAGGAATACGACTATGTATGCGAGAAACTGGACATCACCAGAGTCCAGGCTGAACTGTTTGCGGCCATTCTCGAACTGTCACTCGGCGGAAACGCGACAAGTGAGAGATTAGCCCATAAGATCGGATGCTCAAATCTCCACTTTATCAGTTTACTCAAAGAAATCGACGTGTTGTACGAGAAACGATACGTCCATATAATCAACGATGTCATCAGGCATGTACCGAACTATTTCGCTCCAGAAGAGGTCATCACATGCATCCAAAACAACAAGAGGCCAAGTGGAGAAGGGCTCTCAGGACTATCCTCATCCGGAATTCTAAGACGAATCGGCGGTTTGTTCCAAAACCTTCGGATGAACACGATTAGTTTGAGGACCTTTAATCTGGAACTCAATGAACTTCTGAAATACAACTATGAATGCAAGTTCGTCTCCGAATACAAAAAGCTCTATATCAGCGATATCAACACTTGCGAGAGAGTGATATTTTTCTTCATGGTTACCCAGTTCTACGAACGCAGAAAGACTTCATTCAGTTGGGAGGACGTGGCTGATCTCTTTGAAGATGCCCCTGAAGAAGATGGCATACGTAATGCGATCGAGTGCGGCGATCTCGAACTTATGAGAAGAGGCATTGTCGAGAATGCGAACAATGACGGCATCGCAGACAGCGAGCATTTCTGTTTTGCCAAAGGAGTAATCGAGAAACTACTTTCCGAAATAAAAATCAAGTTCGAGCCAGAGGCGTTTTCCAGTTTCCAAGTATTGGGTCCGGACCGCATTGCCGAGAAACAGCTATTTTTCAATGCCACAGAGGGCGACCAGCTCAAGACTCTGACGGTCCTGCTCCAAGAAGACAATTTCAACAACGTGGTCAGACGCCTTACAGAACAGGGCATGCGACCTGGTTTTTGCACATTATTCTATGGAGGGCCAGGCACCGGCAAGACCGAGAGCGTTTACCAGATTGCCCGCAAAACTGGCAGGGGAATCTTCATCGTGGATGTATCCCAGCTCAAAAGCAAATGGGTAGGCGACTCCGAGAAGACAGTGAAAGAGCTCTTCGATGAATACAAAAACATCGTGAAGAACAGCAAAGTTGCGCCTATCTTGCTTTTCAATGAAGCAGACGCGATCTTCGGAATAAGACGGACCGGAGCAGAACAGGCAGTGGACAAGATGGAGAACACCTTGCAGAATATCATCCTTCAGGAGATGGAGGACCTCCAGGGCATCATGATAGCCACCACCAACCTTACCCAGAACTTCGATTCTGCTTTTGAAAGACGCTTCATCTACAAGATTGAGTTCCACAAGCCGGACATCGATGCCCGCGCCAACATCTGGGCAAGTCTGATGAAAGACATCGATTTCCATACCGAACAAGTTCTCGCAAGGGACTTCGACTTTTCGGGAGGACAAATTGAGAATATTTCGCGCAAAGCTACGGTGGATTACATCCTCCGCGGCGAACGGCCTGACATTGACTCAATCCGCAAACTCTGCAACGCTGAAACGCTTTCCTCCGGAACACAGCGAAAAAGAATCGGCTTCTGACAAGTAATCTGTAAGAATTTCGGGGAGAATCAGTATAGTAATAAAATGAAATTCAACAGCAATACACGTGAGAGTAAACATAATTCAGTATGATGTCTGCAATTTTCATATAGACCGCGAGAATACGTTAAATTTGGCAATTTTACAATATATTGCCGCATTTAAAGAAATTTAAAGAAACATTTTTGCTGAGTAGTAACTCAATCGGTCAAGAAGACTCCAATTGCAAAACAAGCACAAAGTCAACGTGCAATTCAGTAATCCCGATACGTATCACACTGGGTGCGGACAATATCCGCTGTCCGGGTTTCGGGATAGTGAGTAACTGCATGCTTCCATTGACAAAGCATCACACAGATTCGAACTGCCAGTTCACGGTCCAGAATCATTTTCCTTCCGGCATTCATGAGCCTCTCCGCTTCTGAGAGCGCAAGTTTCGTATTGCCGTCGGTCAGCCAATCATCATCTGTATAGAGATGATATTGTGTCAATGCCCAACAGAAGCCGAACGACGAGCGCAGACCAATACCCATCATGACCATTGCAATACCCGCCTTGTCCGGGTCGGACGACATTGACTCATTCCGGTATTGGAGCATCTGTCTGGCGAAAGAAAGCTTGTAATCAGGCGCGACCGCAGACCGAGTCGGGAGGAATACGAATGGCAACCGGTTCATATAGGGCACAAGATTCGTCCGGTATTGATAAGACGGAGACACCTTCGAAAGCGCCCCGACAGCATTGACATAATCCTGCGTACGCAGATACCTGGTGCCGAGAATTTCATTCAAATAGTCAATGTCAATGTAACCTCTCGCGTCAAGGAAATCAGGTTATTTCATATCCCCGCCTACCGCGATTCTGAACTGTTCGCCAGGCTCTGCGTGATGGTCACAGTCGAGATGGTCACAAACAATAGATGAATCGACAAGTTCACCCTTAAGATAAGCATTGAGAATATCTTCAATGTTTCCGTGACAGCCTCTGACAACACTTATTCCGTGCTGCGAAAGTTTATTGAATGCCCCTGCTCCCATATTGCCAGCAATCATCACAGTAATACCCATATCCTTCATCATTGCGGCAATATTGGACTTGCAGCCACAGCCCTGAGGTGACTCAAGCCTCTGGGAGGCAAGTACTTTTTTATCATCATCTATAGTAAATACAGTGTAATGGTCGCAGTGACCGAAATGGTCATCCACCATGTTATCCCTGGTAGGAATTGCAATTTTAACCATATCGTGTCTGGTTGTTTAGCTTATTGCAAAGTTAGCCCATTATTAAACATTTAACAAACCCATCGGCATCATAGTAGAATACTGTCTCGAAGGTACCATACTTCGTCAAACTATCTATAATACATCACTCTCAACGAATGCCGAAAGACACTTTTCGGACAGCCTCCCCCAATAAATCAAAGAGACGGCTTGTTTTATATCGTCTGGTTTGCTGGAAAAGTTTTCTTTTCTACAATTTTATAGGGATTATTCAGCAAGGTCTTGTCGAAAAAGCAAATTTGGATTTTGTCGGCTTTTCCCAAGACTAATTTACCATCAGGAAATCGAACTGCTGTCTTTTCAAAGGTTTGTGGATGCGGCCAAACTCTTATAGCCTTGTAATCAAATTCTGGCATCTTTCTCATATAACTGAGAACTACAGGAAAACTTACAAAGTCAGTGTTTCGTTTTGCCTTTATCAGTCCGGCACATTTCACGAACTCTTCAAACTGTTTGACATCTCCCACCAAATCATACAACAAAGGTGAGTGCTGGTCATACGTTGTATGGCAAATGATATATCCCTTTCTCTTTTTGAAGTAAATGGTATTACCCCACCATTGTGCATCAGCAATTCTTGTGTCCCAGAAATAATATCCTTCGCCAAGCCACGGCGCTTTCACACCGCTTTTCGGAGTACCATTGGCATCCCGTGCGCAACAAAAGTATGGACCATGTTTCTCGACATCGTCATAATTTTGCCGATCTTCAAGTGTCTGATATATGTCCGTGTCCTTCATTACAACTACTCAAAAACTTTGGTTCGCTCTTTGAGTTCCTCTGTAAGTCCCATTAAATTGATGGTAGGCAAAACGACAGGCTGAACGTTAGCCTGCAATGAAACGGTACTAACAAAGGCTCTGACGTATGGAAAGATAATGGCGAGACAATTAGGGTAAAAATACTCCGGAATCTCTGCGATAGAAATCTTATTGCCAAATGAGAATGAAGCCTCACATGAAACCTTTATAACCTCCGTGTTAGTCTCATTACAGCACACGGTAACATCAAACACCAAATCATAGCGTGCTTCTTTTGAGTGAAACACGCCACTTGGATTGAAAGATATATTTAACTCAGCATCGTTTGGTATATTGAAATCCAATGATGCCCTTGTAAAGTGATATCTATCTAATTTAAAAACTGCCTTTTCCATTTTTATTTACCTTATGCCGCAAAACAATACTGTGCATCTACCGCAATTCCTTCATTTTCAGAATCTACAGACACATCATATCTGTGCGTTTCAAACTTCTTTTCAGAATTTGAATACGACACAAGCATGCCAAACTGTTCTCTTACGAACTTGGCATACTCAATGACATCGGGGCCAATCTCATTGAGATGCTCTATTTCCTTCCAATCATTATCGAGTACATCCTTAGGGGTGTTCTCGAAATAATCTTTAAGGCTTTCAAAAAGATTTCCCATAATCAATATTCTATATTTTGTTTATAAATACTCTTTTCAGAGTACAAAGTTAGTGATTTAATTTTGCAAAATGGATTTTTTTCTTTGTTTGCATGGTTGCTTATACAAATATTTAATATAAAATGTCCAATAATAATCACAAAAGCCTCTGATAATCTCTAAAAACGCTAATAATTGATGCTTCAACAAAGATTATTTTCTTGAACTATAAAAAGCACTTCCCGCAAACTCAATCCGCAAGAAGTGCAATCAAATTATAGATATACTCCAGGCTACTGTCTTACCGCAGTCAGAATAACCTCTGACAGAGTAGGATGCGCATGGATGATATGTGCCAGTGATTCAGCCGTAGCATTGAAATTCATCAGAGCGGCAATCTCCTGAACGATGTCAGCGGAATGGGCTCCGAAGATATGGCAGCCGAGAATCTGACGATCCTTGATTTCGACACCTGCAGCATCTTTCTGATCACTATCAGCGACAACGACCTTGCAATATCCGTCAGGCTCACCCATCGAAATCGCCTTTCCGTTGGCCCTGTAGAAAGACTTGAGACACTTGACAGCAATGCCTTCCGCTTTGCAGTCATCCTCAGTACGTCCCACTACGGCAGCTTCCGGTACAGTAAACACTGCAGCAGGAACGATGTCCAGACGGATACCGTCAGCCAAAGGACAAGCAGGAACATTGCCAGTCGCCTCTTCAAGTATGGTATTCAATGCCCTCTCACCTTCGAATGTCGCAACGTGAGCCAGCATCATACCGCCACGCACGTCTCCGATAGCAAAAATGTTCGGAACAGAAGTCCTCATATTAGCATCCGTCACGATTCCCTTAGGAGAGAATTCGATGCCGACATCGGCAAGATTCAACGTCGAAACGGCAGGTCTGCGTCCTACAGCCATAAGAACCTTGTCCGCGTCCACAACGAACTCCTTGTCCTTCTTCATGTATTTGACCTGAAGAGAATCACCATTTTCAATGATAGCCTGTACCTGGGCAGCAGTCTCAATAGTCATTCCGCGCTTTCCGAGCGACTGTTTCAGCCTCTTGGCCAAATCAGTATCGAAACGAGGAAGAATATCCTTGCAATACTCCAGAACAGTTACCTCTGAACCGAGACTGGTGAAAATCGAAGCAAACTCAAGTCCGATGACACCTGCACCGATAACGCAAAGACGCTTAGGAATTTCTGTCAATGTCAGAATTTCCCTTGAAGTCAGGACGCCTTTCGCATCGCATCCAGGAATCGGCAAACTGGCAGATACTGAACCGGTTGCAATGAAAATGTAATCAGAAACCAACTCGGCAACCTCTCCATTTTCAGCCTCGACAAGAACAGTACGAGCATCCTTGAAAGACGCCTTTCCATAGTAAAGATGAATCAACTTGTTCTTCATGAGGAACTCGATTCCTCCCCTCAGCTGATCCACCACGGCATCCTTACGCTCGACAGCTTTCTTCATGTCGAATCCGGGATTGAAGCCCTCCGGCATTGACACACCGAACTCCCCTGCCCTGCGGATATCCTCATACACTTCCGCCGCGCGGCAGAGTGCCTTCGTCGGGATGCAGCCTTCATTGAGGCAAGTACCGCCGAGAGGTCCGAAAGACACAAGATTAACTTCAATTCCTTTCGCGGCAGCCGCAACCGCAGTCTCATAACCGCCTGGCCCGGCACCGATAATTGTCAACGTCATAGCAAAAAACCTTTATGCGTCCCAGTATTTCAATATAGGCTGACGTGCCGCACGGGTCTCGTCAGGACGTGAAATAGGAGTATTGTGAGGAGCAGTCTTGAGGACTGAAGGATCCTCGGCAGCCTCCGCAGCAATCTTGTGCATCACGTCAATGAATGAATCTATTGTCTCCAGAGACTCTGTCTCAGTCGGCTCGATCATTATAGCCTGATGGAACAGAAGCGGGAAGTAGATTGTAGGAGCATGGAAGCCGAAATCCAAGAGCCTCTTGGCGACATCCAATGTGGTAGCTCCATGTATCTCCTCACAGCCCTCTGAAGCAGGACGTGAACCGTCATTGATAAGACCGTCGAATACGAACTCGTGCTTGCAGACAGATGGGATAGGCAGTTTGTAGCTGTCTTTCAGGCACTCCTTGATGTAGTTTGCCGAAAGTGTAGCGAAACGTCCTGCCATACGGAGATTCTGACGGCCGAGCATAAGGATATATGCATAAGCACGGAGAATGACACCGAAGTTACCCATGAATGCTGAAACCTGACCTGCGCTCTCAGGACAATCCTTTGCAGTATTTATGCTGAATATGCCATCTTCACCCTTGACAACATGAGGTACAGGAAGATATGGTATGAGTCTCTCTGCAACTCCGACAGGACCTGAACCAGGACCGCCGCCACCATGAGGTGTCGAGAATGTCTTATGAAGATTCAAGTGCATGATATCGAAGCCCATGTCTCCAGGACGAACGACTCCGAGAAGCGGGTTCATGTTGGCTCCGTCATAATAGAGGAGACCGCCGCATCCGTGGACGAGGTCCGCAATCTGACCGATTTCCTTCTCGAAAAGACCGAGAGTATTAGGGTTGGTCATCATGATACCTGCGATATCATCACCGAGAAGCGGTTTGAGGTCAGCGACATCCACGAGACCGTCAGCCTTGGACTTCACGACAACGACGTCGAGACCGCAGACTGCAGCACTTGCAGGGTTCGTACCATGAGCACTGTCAGGAACTATCACCTTCGTACGTTTTGTATCTCCACGAAGCAAGTGATACTGCCTCATGATCATAAGACCTGTCAACTCGCCATGGGCACCTGCACAAGGGTCAAATGTAAAGCCTGACATTCCGGTAATTGCGGAAAGCGACTTCTCCATATTGTAATACACCTCGAGCGCGCCCTGAACTGTAGATGCCGGCTGGAGCGGATGCAATCCGAGGAAACCGGGCATTGCAGCTATTTCCTCATTAATCTTAGGATTATATTTCATGGTGCAGCTTCCCAGAGGATAGAATCCGGTATCAACACCGAAGTTCATCTGAGAAAGGTTCGTATAATGACGCACCACATCGACCTCACTCACCTGAGGGAGTGGAAGTTCTGACTTGCGGGACAATGCCTCGGGCATATTCCACACGCCGGCCATTTCATTTTCCGGAAGCGAATAGCCTGAACGTCCAGGCTTGGAAAGTTCGAAAACCAATTTATCGTAATACTTCATACTCTTACCGAATTTTATAAAGCCTCGACTGCTGCAACAAGTGCGTCAATATCAGCTTTCGATCTCTTTTCCGTTACACAGAAACTTACATAGCCATCTTCAGTCTCAAGAGCTCCGAACATACCTGCATCCAGAAGCGCATTCTGCAGATTCTCTACAGGAACGAGCGGTTTGAGGACAAATTCCTTCAGGAACGATGCCGTGAACACTTCCTCGAACTTGCCTGTAGCAAGAAGCCTGTCGTGGAGATAATGTGCACCACAAGCAGACAATTCATTGACCTTACGCAGGCCATCAGCTCCCATAAGAGACATATATATGGTGACATACAACGCCATCAGGCTCTGGTTAGAGCAGATGTTGCTGGTTGCCTTCTCTCTACGGATATGCTGCTCACGTGCCTGAAGTGTAAGCACGAAACAACGTCTGCCCTCAGAATCCTCGGTCTGACCTACGATTCTGCCAGGCATCTTGCGGACATAATCCTTGTTGCAAGCCATGAAACCCACATAAGGACCGCCATAACAAAGCGGAATGCCGAGAGGCTGACCGTCACCGACGGCAACATCGAATCCCCACTCACCAGGAGTCTTTACCACGGCCAATGCTGAAGGGTCGCAATACTCGACTGCAATACCTTTGGCAGCATGGACGGCATCAGCGAAACCTGTCAAATCCTCAATGATACCTAAGCGGTTCAATGAAGGGACTATGATTCCAGCGACATCTCCTGCCTCGAGTTCCTTGTTCAATGCCTCGAGCGAAGTCTGTCCGTCTTTCTGTGCGATATATCCGAGTTGGATACCGTGATACTTCGCATAAGTCTCCACAACTCTCTTCACATTAGGGAGAAGAGTATCGGAAAGAAGCACCCTGTTCTTGCGCTTAGCACAAGAGACAGCCATCTTCATGGCCTCAGCGGCTGCTGTAGGACCGTCATACATCGAAGCATTGGCAATGTCCATTCCTGTCAATGCACAGATCATGCTCTGATATTCGAAGATATACCTCAATGTTCCCTGAGAAATCTCAGCCTGATACGGAGTATATGCAGTAAGGAACTCTGAACGGGAACAGATATAAGGTACAACTGAAGGAGTATAATGGTCGTAGGCACCTGCGCCGGCGAACACTTTCAGTTTGGCATCCTTGCTGTCAAGGGCAGCGAAGAAATCTCTGACCTGCTGCTCAGACATGGCATCAGGAAGGTCATATTCCTTCCTGTAAATAAATTTTTCTGGAACATCAGCATAGAGGTCGTCCAAGGACGATACCCCTATGCGGTCCAGCATCAATTTTATATCATCCTCAGTATGAGGAAAATACGAAAATGCGCCCATATTCAGACTATTTCTCGGTCATTGCTTTGTAACCCTCAGCGTCCATGAGTTCATCCAATTCTGAAGGATCGCTCATCTTGACCTTGATAATCCAGTTTGTATAAGGGTCAGAGTTGATAAGCTCAGGCTGGTCCTCGAGTTCATCATTACGCTCTACTACAGTTCCTGTAACAGGGCATACGAGGTCACTTGAAGCCTTTACGCTCTCGAGTGCTCCGAACTCCTCGTCCTTTGCAACCTCATCATCAACATCAGGCATATCTACATAAGTGATGTCACCCATTTCGCTCTGTGCGAAGTCTGTTACACCGATGGTTGCAACATCACCTTCAACTTTTACCCACTCGTGTGTCTCGCTATATTTGAGACCTTCAATTAATTTGCTCATGATTGTACGTTTTTATGTTATTTTTTGTAGTTAGTCTGATAAAATCTCTTCTTGATTACGATGCCAGGGAATACCTTCTTGCGGATTCTGATAAACACCTGAGTATCAAGCTTGGAATACTGTGCATCCACCATTGCGAAGCAGATGCTCTTGTCCAATGTGATAGAATGGTATCCTGTGGTAACCACACCGATCTGGGTGCCGTCCTCTGTCTCGACAGGATATGTCGCACGCGGAATAGCCTTGTCCTGGAGTTCGATACCGACAAGTTTCTTTGCAGGACCCTCAGCCTTCTGCTTTACAAGAGCATCCCTTCCGATGAACTCCTTGTCAAGTTTACAGAACATTCCGAGACCAGCCTCTACAGGAGTGATTGTGTCTGAAAGTTCATCCCCATAAAGAGGAAGTCCAGCCTCGAAACGCAGGGTATCACGGCAACCGAGACCGCACATTACTACTCCCGCATCCTTGAGAATCTGCCAGAGATTCACGATATCCTCCGGAGTCGTATAAAGTTCGAATCCGTCTTCTCCAGTATAACCGGTACGGCTCACGACCATTCTATGTCCGTTCCATTTGGTCTCATAATATGTATAGAAAGCCAGTTCGGCAGCCTCCTTGAGTCCGAGAACCTCAGTAACGATTTTCTCAGCCTCAGGACCCTGAACTGCAATCTGTCCCCAATTGTCCGAATCATTTACAACAACCACGTCAAATCCTGCAGCCTGGGACTTGATCCACTCATAATCCTTGTCAATGTTAGCAGCATTGACAACAAGCAGGAAATGATCAGGTTCGAATTCACGATATACCAGAAGGTCATCTACAACACCCCCATTCTCATGAAGCATCATTCCATAAAGGACTTTTCCTGCTTCAAAACCTCTGATTTCATTAGTAAAGATGTGATTTACAAATTTTTCCGCTTCCGGACCGCTGACAAAAATCTCACCCATGTGTGACACGTCGAACATGCCTACATGATTACGGACCGCATTATGCTCATCGGTGATAGTAGTGTACTGAATCGGCATCATGAAACCCGCAAACGGGCTCATTTTCGCGCCTGCTGCGACATGACTGTCGTAGAGGCACGTTTTCTTAAGGTTTTCCTCCATTTTAGTTCAATGTTATTAAATTATGTGACTAATTTAAGCCAATATCTTTACATCTGCAAGTTTTGCCCGCAAATAATCTTCAAGAGTGAATCCAGCTCAAGACCGGAAACATATTCTTCCGGATGAATATCCTTGAGGGCAGCAGTTATAGACGCGGAATCATCAGAAACTCCGGTAAGCGCCCTTGTCAGGACCTCATCAAGACCGTCCTGCAACGGGAAGAAATCTCCTGCCAGATGGCACTTGGTGATTTTGCCTCTGTCAATGTCCATTTCCGCATTGACCTCACCCACACCGGCAATCTTTCCTTTTCTCACGAGAGAATATGCGTGGTTGCGGCCTTCCAGGAAATCAGGGTCAAGATATCCGGCCTCGATTTTTTCGATTTCTGCAATCTGCGCGTCAGTCAGTACAATTGTGTCAATGCCGCCTTCGGCATTACCGCAGAAACAAGACACCAGAAAATGCTTGAAATTGTCAATGTCAGCGAGTTTTCCGAATTCAGCGGAGCGCATAAAATATTCCTTTAGATTCGTAACATGCTGTCTTACAGAAGAAATACCCTTGCTCTTGATTTTTTCTTCAGAAGGAGTGATGGCTCTCTGCAACTCCTCGAAATCAGTATCGAAAAGCATTGTTCCATGCACGATACTGGACTTCGGTTTCAGGAAAAAAGCATTGCCGGAAACCTTCTTTCCATCCACGAGCACATCATTCCTTCCGGAACGCTCGGCATTCAACCCGACTGACTTCAGATAGCCTGCCAATATCTCGAGATACCTTTCAAAAGTGGACTGGACATCCGTAGTGTCCGTGATATATGAGAGCATGATGTTGCCCTTGTCGGAATAGACGCATCCGCCGCCGCTCTTTCTGCGGAAAAGATTGATTCCCTTTTCCTTGCAGTAAGGCATGTTGACCTCCGCTTCCATAACCTGATTTCTTCCGAAAATCACCGTCGGAGACACCTGCCACATAAAGAAAGCGTCCTTGTTTCCGTTTCCCGGCAACAGCTCGTCCAAATGAGCGGCCACGTATTCTTCCATGGCCAGGTAAAAAACCAGACGACGTTCCGCCGTCGGGTCAGGTAACTGAATGTATTTCATAATAAACAAAACGTGAGAGCCCGCAACAGCAAACCCTCACGATTAATATTGATTTTCAATTATATTGCAAGTCTGAAACCAAATGTGGTCTTCACGGAGCTTGCAGGGATGAAAGACCTGTTGGCTACCCGGCAAGCATCCCACATAGATGCCGCGCTGCCGCCTCTCATGATACGCAACTCTCCAGGCTCATTGTAACATGGATCCTCTTCAGGATTCTCACTATACATATATTTGCTGTCCTGACACCATTCCCAAGCATTTCCGGACATATCATAGATTCCAAGTTCATTAGGCTGGAAACTCTTGACAGCAACCACTTTAGACTGAGCATTGGAAGCATATGCGGCAACCTGTGACACATACATTGAACCAGACAACTGGTTACCGAGAGATTTGACTCCGCCCCTTGCGGCAAATTCCCATTCGGCCTCGGTAGGGAGACGGAACTTCCTGCCTGTAAGTCTGTTAAGTTTTACAATGAAACGCTGGCAATCATACCAGGAAACATTGACAACAGGCTTCTCAGAGAATTTAGCATCATTAGAATAAGGAAGACTTCCCATAACAGCCTGCCAGAGTCCTACAGTCACCTCAGTCTGTCCGATTTCAAAACTCTTCAGAGTAACCTTATGAACAGGCTTTTCATCTTCTCCGGCTGCCTTGGCGCTCTGCTCAGCGGTAGCACCCATATCGAAAGAACCGCCCGTTACAGGGACCATTCTGTACTTGACGTTTCCGACCTCAATTACTTCAGCCTCGGACTTGTCTTCCCTTGCGACATTATGATCAATGATTGCGTCAATGATATCCTGAGGAACCGCAGTCTTTGTATTTGCAACAACTCTGAAACCCAATGCCGGCTTGCGGATATAGTTTACCTCCTCATTTCTCTTGATAGCTGTACGGACAACCTTCGCATCTCTCTTCTCTGCGCAGAAAGGATTATGTACCAGTTCATTGAACGTAAGAGGCTGATAAGAATCTGCACACCATTCTTCGAATTTGGCAGGAACTTCAACCAATCCCTGTGACACTGCATATTCCCACTGAGCCTCAGTCGGCAGAGCAAATGGAATGCCTGTCATTTTCGAAAGCTTGGAAAGGAATTTCTTGCAGTCATCCTGTGATACCATATCCACCGGCGCCTCCGCTGAAGATGAAGAACCGCGCTGCTCATTCATCACAGCCTCCCACAACTGTCTGCTGACAGGTTTGCCTGAGATGGAAAAGCCATCCAAAACGACCTCATGAATAGTCACATCCGCGATTTTGGTCCCTGCCGGTGTTTTTCCCATAGCAAAGGAGCCGCCTTCCACAGCAACCATGTCAAACTTGACGCCACCGGCATCAACAACTGCCGGAACATCTATGCCCTCGGCACTTCCTGATATCTGACTTCCACACGCAGACAGAGCAAAGCAAGCTGCCGCGATTCCAAAGAGTACATATATTCTTCTCATCACAATAATTTAAAATATCTACAAATATAATACATTTTAAACGATTCCCCAGTCATTTGACAAACTTCAAGGGCAGTTCTCCTTACACATTATAAGGTATCCGGTCAAAGGCCGAAACAGGCCAATGCTAAAATTTTGGATTTTTTGATGAACTTATTTACTTTTGTATGATTTAAGTTTCGCATTGCAAGACTTGAATTTTATGATATGTACTAAAACAGAAAACAATGCAAAACGCAAGAACAGCCCTTGCTGCAGCAGTCTCGGCAGCATTGGCTTTTATATTTATACCATCCTGCAACAGAGGAAACAAGGTCCCGGAGTCTGTCCAGCAGGACACAATCTACCCTCTGGGATTCTGTACGGACTCCTTTGACCTCGCGGAAGGCACATTGAAAAACGGAGAAATCTTCACAGGACTGATGACCAGACTAGGCATGTCGTCCAAAAGCGCCATGGAACTCATCAGCGCATCAGACAGTGTCTTCAATCCCAAGAAAATGCGTGCAGGAAACACGTGGCAGGCTTACTACAGCACCACAGACACGACGGGGCAACTGATTGAATATCTGGTCTATAACGAGGACAAAATCAACATGACAGTATTCAAATGCCAGGAGCCTCTGTCCGCGTGGAAGGTAACGAAACCCATCGTACACACGAAACGCTACGCCGATGTAAACATCTCATCTTCACTCTGGAACGATCTCCGCAAGGCCGGCGCCCCGCTCATGCTGATTCTCCATCTGGAAGACATCTATGCCTGGACCATTGACTTCTTCTCGATCCAGCCGGGAGACAGATTCAGTGTCATCTATGACGAGACATCCTGCGAAGGCGAGACAATCGACATTGACACAGTATATTATGCCGAGTTCAGTCATGACGGGAAATGCTTCCCTGCCATCAGGCTTGACCAGGGCGACGGCGGAAACATCTACTGGAACGAAAAAGGCGAAAGCATGAAAAAGGCTTTCCTGAAAGCGCCTCTCAGGTTCACCCGCATCAGTTCCGGTTTCTCTTATCACAGGAAGCACCCTGTAACCGGACGCGTCAAGGCCCATACCGGAGTCGATTATGCGGCTCCTACGGGAACACCTGTAATGTCCATCGGAGACGGAACAGTCATCAGCAAAGGCTGGGGCGGAGGAGGAGGAAACACCGTCAAAATCAGGCACAACTCAGTCTATACCACTGCCTATCTCCATCTTTCCAGATACGCTTCCGGACTTAAAGTCGGTGACCGTGTGAGACAGGGAGACATCATCGGATATGTCGGTGCGACAGGCGTCGCAACCGGTCCGCATCTGGATTTCCGTGTATGGAAGGGCGGCTCCCCTATCAATCCGCTGAAGATGGAATCTCCTAGCGCAGAGCCTATCAAGCCCGAGAACATGCACTCACTGGATTCTCTTGTTAAAATCCATGCAGAAGACCTGCACAGATGGATTAGCAAAGCAGACAGCCTTCGCGCAGCAAACGCCTGTGACACAATAAATTGCAAATAAAGTCAATGCCAGACCAGAAGACCATACAGCCGGTAGCGGTATTCCGCTCCCCTTTCTCTTCCAAGTTTGGAATACCGCGTCAGAGTGGCGTAGTCAACGAACTTGAAGGGGAAATCATACTCGGACATGAGTTCAGAAGGGAGGAAGCAATCCGCGGACTGGAAGGATTCACACATCTCTGGCTGATATGGGGATTCTCCGGCAATGAAGGAAAATGGAGTCTGACCGTAAGACCACCGCGATTGGGAGGAAACAAATCAGTCGGCGTTTTCGCTTCACGTTCTCCATTCAGGCCAAACGGACTGGGACTGTCCTCAGCGCGGATCATCAGCATTGACATTGACAATCCCGAAGGGCCGGTCATCCGCGTCGGCGGTGCGGACCTCATGGACGGGACTCCGATATATGACATCAAACCCTATGTAAAATACTCCGACTGTCATCCGGATGCGGTTTCAGGGTTCACCGACACTTCGGAATGGCACGAGGCAAATGTCATATTCCCAGAAGAACTCAAACGCAAGTTTCTGGGTTCCAAGTCAATGTCAGGACGAAACGATACAGGAAAAGTTCTATCAGCATTGACAAAGACATTGGCGCAGCGGCCTGTACCACAATACAGTAAAGACAGCGAACGAATCTACGGAATGCCTTTCATGGGATGCGACATCAGATTCCGCGCAAGCAGCGACACTGTCACAGTAACAGATATCGTAACTGAGTTATAATCAAATAAAAGAGTTGTTTCAATGACACCTGCAACCATCATTATCACAATCCTGGCATACTTTGCAGTAATACTCACAATCTCCTGGTTCACAGGCAGAAAGTCCGACAATGCAGGTTTCTTCACAGGAAACCGCAAACAGTCATGGTATATCGTAGCCTTTGCCATGATCGGCTCAGCCATGTCGGGAGTAACCTTCGTCTCAGTGCCCGGAATGGTGGCAACTTCAGGCTTCGGCTACATGCAGATGGCACTGGGATTCATTGCAGGTCAGCTTGTTATAGCCTTCGTACTGATTCCTCTGTTCTACAAGATGAATCTTGTCTCCATATACGAGTATCTCGAGGGCAGATTCGGAATTTCCACATACAAGACAGGCGCCTGGTTCTTCTTCCTGTCGAAAATGACAGGAGCATCAGTAAGACTCTATCTTGTCTGCCTGTCGCTTCAGCTGATGGTATTCGGCCCGCTGGGTATCCCGTTCTATATCAATGTCATTGTAACAGTCCTGATTCTGCTCGCCTACACGTTCAGAGGCGGAGTGAAAGCCGTAATCTGGATAGACTTCCTCAAGACATTCTGCATGATCGTTTCGATTGTCCTCTGCACCCTGTTCATAAGCAAGGCCCTGGGATTCACTTTCGGAACGATGTGCAAGGCCGTGGCGGACAGCGACATGTCCAGAGTCTTCTATTTCGATGACCCGAATAACCCTCAGTTCTTCTTCAAGCAGTTCTTCGGGGGAATGTTCACTGTCATTGCAATGACCGGACTCGACCAGGATATGATGCAGAGGTCATTGACCTGCAAGAACTTCCGCGATTCGCAGAAGAACATCGTCACAAGTACGATACTCCAGACCATAGTGATTTTTCTTTTCCTTGTACTGGGAGTACTGCTTTATATGTTCTCGTCTGCAGCGGTTTCAGGCACAATTCCGGGAGCAGAGAATGCACCGGCATTGGCAGAAGCGACGGGTGACCGGCTCTTCCCTGCCGTCGCCACAAGCGGACTCCTTCCAGTCGTCGTAGGCATCCTCTTCGTGACAGGTCTGGTTTCATGCTCATACGCAGCCGGCGGATCGGCATTGACAGCATTGACAACATCATTTACAGTAGATATCCTGGGCACGGACGGCAAATCCGAAAGCCAGGTCAAGAGCACCAGAGAGAAGGTCCATATCGGCATGGCTGTCTGCATGGGAATAACAATCGTTATCTTCAATCTGCTCAACAATACAAGCGCAATCGATGCTGTCTATAAGCTTGCCAGCTACACTTACGGACCGATTCTGGGATTGTTCGCTTTCGGCATCGCCACAAAGAGAAAAGTCCGTGACAGATTTGTCCCTCTTGCAGCAATCATCGCCCCGGTTCTGTGTCTTATACTTCAGATGAACTCGGAACGCTGGTTCGGCGGATATAAATTCAGCTACGAACTGCTGATTTTCAATGCCTTGTTCACATATATAGGACTCCTGATCCTGAGCAGGAACGAAGTCTCAAAATAATTCAATGATGGAAAGGGAAAAAGTCATAATCCGAGCCAGCTGGATAGGGGTAGGGACCAATATTCTGCTCTCGATATTCAAAGCATGCATAGGCCTGGTTTCCAATTCAATAGCAATCCTTATGGATGCGTTGAACAACCTGTCTGACGCTTTTTCCGCCTCCGTTACCATAATCGGAATGAAGGTGGCAGGAAAGCCCGCGGACAAGGAACATCCGTTCGGACACGGCAGGGTCGAATATTTTACCGCGATAGTAATATCACTGGTCATCATCGTTGCCGGTGTTTCATGTCTTGTCGAATCAGTAAAGAAAATCATCCATCCGGAGCCGGCAGTATATACATTCCTGTCCATTCTCATACTTGCCGTAGCAATCCTGGCCAAGATATTTCTCGGAAGATATGTGAAGAAAGTCGGCAAAGATTACAATTCCGAATCACTGTGCGCTACAGGAGCCGATGCTCTTTTCGATGCATTGATTACCGGGTCAACACTGCTTGCGGCAATCTGCGGCATGATTTTCAGCAACAAACTTGACAACATCCCTATAGACGGCATCCTGGGAGGTTTCATTTCACTTATCATCTTGAAAGCCGGTTATGAAATGATGATGAAACCGATCAATGAACTGCTGGGCGAAAGAATTCCTGCAGGATTGGCCAAGTCCATCAAAGCGGATATCTGCGAAATAAGTCCGGTGCTCGGCGCCTATGATCTCCAGTTGCACAACTATGGTCCGGAGGAAATCGTCGGAGCTGTGAACATAGCTATCCCGGAGGAAATGACTGCCAGGGAGATACATGTACTCACCCAGAGAATCCACACCATAATCCACGAGAAATACGGAGTAATCCTGACGGTCGGAATCTATGCCGTCGTGACCGGCGACAAGCACATCGTAGAAATGCAGGATGGTGTCAATGCCATCGTATCGTCAATGCCGGGAGTCCTTCAGGTCCACGGAATGTTCATCAATCCTACCGAGCACATCATTTCGTTCGACATAGTGATAGATTTTTCTGTCAATGACATCATGGCCCTCAAAAATGAAATCAAAGAACGGCTGGTCGAAAGATACCCCGGATTCAATGTCAAGATACACATCGACAAGGACTGGTGCGACTAACTTTTGTTTAGTCGAATTTTTTGCGTATGTTTGCGACCATTTTTGGAGTAACTTTTTGAGAGATAACGAACCGACAAATAAGAAAACATGGAGTGGTTCATACAACTATTTACTGAACAAAGCTTTATACAAGCCATCATAGTTTTGTCGCTAATCTGTGCGGCCGGCCTGTTCTGCAGCAAACTGAAATTCAAAGGTGTATCTCTTGGCGTCACTTTCGTATTCTTCGCCGGAATCGTGGCCGGACATCTCGGGCTTGGCATTGACCCGAATATGCTTGCATTTGCTCAGAACTTCGGCCTGATTATTTTCGTGTATGCACTCGGACTGCAGGTCGGACCGTCGTTCTTCCCTTCATTGAAAAAAGGAGGCATCAAATTCAATGTACTGGCATTTGCAGTCTTGGTCGTCGGAGTAATCCTCACTATTGCAACAAGTTGGATAACAGGACTTTCCCTGCCTACTACCGTCGGTCTGTACACTGGAGCAGCGACCAACACTCCTATGCTCGGTGCAGCACAACAGACTCTGCTTCAGACAGATCCGTCAGCCGTGGACACATCCAACGAGATGGCTATGGCGTGCGCTGTCGGCTATCCGTTCGGAGTAATCGGTGTCATCCTCTGCGTCATTATTCTCAAGTTCATATTCCAGAGGGGCAACAAGAAAAGGACAGACTCACATAACAACCAGACGTTCATAACCGAGTTCAAAATCAGCAATCCGGCCATCTGTGGAAAGTCTCTGAAAGACATAATGAAAGATGTATCGATACGCCTTGTTGTTTCTCGCGTATGGAAATTCAACGGCAATGCTAACGAGTCTGACGGCAGACAGGGAACGGTTATCATCCCCAACGGAGACACTATTCTGGAAAAAGGTGAACATGTCATGGTCATGTCCAAAGAGAGTGAGGTCGGCGCAGCAGAAAAACTTTTCGGAGAAATCGTAAATAAAGACTGGAACAAGAAAGATATAGACTGGAACAACATAGACGGAATGCTGGTATCCCGTCATGTTTTCGTGACAAAGCCTAATGCCAATGGTGCAAAACTCGAGGCCCTGCACCTCAGAAACGCATTCGGAATCAATATCACACGCGTAAACCGCGCCGGCATTGACATTCTTCCTTCCAGTCACCTCCGCCTCCAGATTGGAGACAAACTCACCATCGTAGGTAAAGAAAGTGCCATCGACAAAGTTGCCGAAGTGCTTGGAAATCAGGAAAAAGAATTACGTAATCCTAATCTGTTCTCCATTTTCGTGGGCATGATGGTCGGACTGATTCTCGGAAGTATTCCGATTTTCATTCCGGGCATGAGCACACCTATAAAACTCGGTATCGCGGGCGGACCTATCATCGTGGGTATTCTTATGGGAGCCTTCGGACCACGTCTGCATTTCACCACCTATACCACACACAGCGCAAACCTGATGCTCCGTCAGTTGGGTCTTACGATTTACCTTGCAGGACTCGGTCTCAGTGCAGGTCCGGGATTTTTCGAGACTGTATTCCGTCCTGAAGGACTGACCTGGATAGGCGCAAGTCTGGCATTGGCAATTGTCCCTGTACTGCTTGTCGGCTATATCGGGTCCAAATTCTGCAAGACCAGCTATGCGGCCAATGTCGGTCTGCTATGCGGAGCAATGGCGAATCCAATCGCATTAAACTATGCCCTGAGCACTGTCGATGACGACGAGCCGTCAGTTTCATATGCCACAGTATATCCGGTAGAGATGTTCCTGCACGTGATAATAGCCCAGATGCTGATGCTTCTCTGCTAGATTATCCTCCTGTTTTTCATTTTATACTTTGTCAGGACCAACAATCATCACTTGGCCCGGGCGAAACTTTGTAACATTACTGTAATATTTCGTACGGTTTAGTAACTTTGTATTAACATTTATCATACTATAATTCTATAATGAACACATACAGATATGACGGGGGAAGTGAGTTCCCGTATCAGTATAAGTATCAGCACGCGGCAATCACAGCGGATTGCGTTGTATTTTCCTTCGACGGAAAAAAGCTAAAAGTTCTGCTTATAAAAAGAGGTAACGAGCCCTATAAAAACAAGTGGGCTTTTCCCGGAGGTTTCCTGAAAATGGACGAGACTGTAGAGGAATGTGCACGCAGAGAACTTAACGAAGAGACAAGTCTGACTCCAACATTTTTGGAGCAGTTGAACGTATTTTCAATGCCGGGGAGGGATCCTCGGGAACGTGTCATTTCCATCGCATACATAGCACTTGCAAAAGAGACTTACGTCAAAGGGGGCGATGATGCTTCCGAAGCGCGCTGGTTCGAGATGGACAATCTTCCGGCCCTCGCTTTCGACCATTCACAAATCATGGATGCTGCACTGAGCCGTCTGAAAAAAACTATCCACTTCAAGCCTGTAGGTTTCGATATGATGCCGGACGTCTTCACATGCCCTGACCTCCAGAGGCTTTATGAGGCTGTTCTGGGTGTCAAACTGGACAGACGTAATTTCCTGAAGAAAATGATGTCACTCGGTCTTCTCGAACGTATAGAGGACATCCACAGGGAGAAGAACATCATTCTCGAATCGGGAGCCCAGAGAGCACGCGCTCCAAGAATTCCGATCAAGTACAAATTCAATCTGAATAAATACAACGAACTGAAGGAGAACGGATTCAGGCTTGAATTCTAGTACCCTTCTGACTATCGGAACGATACATTGACGGAGTAATACCGGTAATGCGTTTGAAGATACGGGACATGGCCGACAAGTCAGTAAAGCCGGCCATAACTGCCAAGTCTGTCATTGACTTGCCTGTCCCGGCATCTATCAGACGCTTTACTTCTTCTATGCGGAGGTTGTTTATCCAGGCATTGAAATTCATCTCATAGATATCATTCAGGAACCCTGAAAGGGAACGGGGACTGATGCCTATCTCGTCTGCCACTTTCGCCAATGTCAGACCCTCCGCCAGATAAGGTTTCTCGGGACGTACCGCCCATGCGTGAATCAAGGCCTCGATACTGCGTCTGTCAATGCTGAACTGCAAATCTTTTCCGTCATTTCCTTCATCAGCACTGACATTGACAATATCCTGATTCTCAGCCTTTTCCGCGTCGGTGATTTCAGGGGTCAATTGACAGGCGGCTTTCTCAATCATCTTTTCAGAAGGAGTATCATCAAATTCATTGAGATCTTCTTCGAAAGCCGGAGACATCTCGACATAGGTCGTTTTCTTGTTCAGGATAATGATGGTGAGGACAAATACTGTCAATGTAGCAAGAGAAATCAGGATGACATCCACTGTCCTGTTGGACGCGAAGTTGCCCAATACCTGAAAGAACACGTAGGCAATGAATCCATATATTGTATAGGGTAATCTGCTTCCCCCGATTGCCTGAGAGCCGGAGAAATAGTTCCCTACACCCTTCTTGTAGCCGACACTGGTTTTCACTAGCCAGAACATGCAGAAAATCATCTCAGCAACAATCACATATACAAGTATTGTGGAAAGCGTATGTGCTACAGTTGTTTCCAAAAAGGCTGTATAACTGACGATACTGAAATTATTGCCGGAATATGCGATATATCCCACTAAATATAGCACTGACAATATGAGTACCGGCAAAGGCATGAGCAGTATTTTCCGTCTCGTCACTTCATGTGAAAACATGAGCTCTATCAGTGCGAATGTCATCAGGTATAACTGGAAATAGAAAGCCGCAGGAATAATAAACCTTTTAAGGACAAAACAACTCTCGCCCATCGAAATGAATACTGCGGACATAAAATAAGTAATCGAATCGATCAGTATGCTGTATGCCAGATATCTGCGGACTTTGACGAAAGACCTCTCTTTTTCCTGCTTGATATGTATCACGAACAAGAATATGGAAATCACGACACATATCGTACTGCACACTAAATGTATAGAAAAATACAACAAACTCATTTTGTTTTTCTTTAACAAACACCGCTAGGCGGAACCAACGCACACGTAATAAATACACTTTATGTCATAAAGACACAATTACACTAAACGACGACAGTCCAGAGGTATCTTACAAAAATACGATTTTTTATAAATAAAACGAAAAAAGTCAGAATCTCATTCAAGAACGACAGTGAACCAAACCATCAAGCATTATTCGTTTTGGCTTGCAGATTCGCCATTTGGTAGTAATTTTATACTCATCCGCTATGATATTTTGCCATTTGATTATAAAACGCTATATTTCGAACACTTGAATAGAAAACACATTATTAAAAAAACTATTACAATGAAAAAGTTCATTTTTGCAGCTGCTGCGGCAGCTCTCATGTTCTTCAGCATTGACGCATCTGCACAGCTGAGCGTCGGTGCAGGTTTCGCGAAATCTGACCTTAAGGAAAAGGTAGATATCAAATCCATTACCCAGAAAGAGACTGCCAACGCAAATGGCGTATATGTAGGCGCTGACTATACCTTCAGGTTCAAGTATGGTCTCGGCTTCACACCAGGCATCGAGTGGGTTTTCGTAGGCGACAAGGACGTCAAGGAACTCGGATTTGGAAACATCAAAGGCGAAGCAAAATTCAAAGAGCACTACATCAATGTTCCTCTCCAGCTGAACTGGGGCATCGATGTAAAGGTCGTAAGAATCTTCGTGTTCGCAGGTCCGACAATGTCCTTCAACATTTCCTCAAATACCAAGACTAAGGGCAGTGCACTGGGCACAGACACTGGCACTTCCAAGGTAAACACGAAGGATTTCTTCGAGAATCTCGGCGGAAAGTACAGTAGCTTCGACCTCATGATGGGCGCTGGTGCAGGTGTCGACATCGCAAACATAATCAGAGTCAAATTCGGCTATGACTGGGGTATGGTGAACAGAGGTGACAGCGACATCCAACTTCACAGACAGCAGCTCAAGCTCGGTATCGCTTTCCTGTTCTAGAATACGACATACATGATAACAAAAACGAGGCTGACCCAAAAGGGTTGGTCTCTTTTTTATATAGGGTGTCGTAGAGTTGTC
>OHKP01000070.1_pt1 | contig 67754 bp, 68 predicted proteins | sample 1568861 | NCBI WGS metagenome assembly OHKP01 (sample SAMEA3879524, study PRJEB24766) | human gut metagenome | biome: human-associated habitat; feature: feces | place: USA | collected 1985/1987 | reverse complement strand
TTCTATACGATCTGACGAAAAATCTGACTGCGCATCTGAGGCACTATGGTTTTTAGAGGTGACCATAAGTGTATTATCATTTCGCTGCCGAAACAATGCTTTCGATAACGGCTTTATCAGCGATAAAATAAACCGTTTCGCCGTATCTTATCTGCACAGAAACAGTACTGCCGTTCATTTGAACAGTGTAAAGGATATCTCCGCTCACATTGTCAAAAACACTGAACGAAAGTGTCGGTACGAAGCTTTCTCCGCCGCTTTGTGTAAGCTTTTCCGCCGCATTTGCGAAAGCTTCATTCAGTTTATGCGCCTTTTCGCCGAAAATATCGGTGCTTTCACCGTCCGAAGCCGTGACATCGGCGTTTATATCGTCCTGCGAAGCAAGAGCGAGGAATTCACAAAGCTTTTCCGTATCTGTCGGTGAAAAATCAGGATAAGCCAAGGCATTTCCACCCGAAAGCTTCGTAAATGCAGGCGCAACAGGCTTATTGCCGCCATTTATATCTTCTGCATCGTCACAAATGTCATCATCGGTGTCCGTACCTGCATTGCCGTCAGTGTCGCTGTCATCGGCAGACGGCTTTTCGGTATATTCAAAGCCGCCGTCAACATAGCTGTTCGTTCCTTGCGCCGTGTCCTCTTCTTCGTCGATCGCAGGCATCTCGGCTTCATCGCAACAAACGCTGTCGTCTGCGTTTTCCTCGTCCCAGACCTCCTGCACTGCAAAAGCTGCGGGCTCGTCAGCACTCGGTTCAGTTTCGGGAACTTCACTTGATACGGCTGTCTCAGCTTCGTCAGCAATGCTCTCCTCGGACAAAGCTTCGTCAAAGACTTCATCATTTGCAGGGGCTTTATTTTCATCTGCTTCATCGGAAGAAGCAATTTCGGTGCTTTCTTTGTTGTTTTCCGCATAAGCGGTATAAATACTGTCGTCCGTCTGAACCGTTTCAACACTCTTATCTTTGAGCGTGTTCACGCCGACAACCGCAATAAGCGCAATGCAGGCAGCTGCCGCGGCAAAAGGCGTAAGCTTCATTATGAACGGCTTGCGGCTCGGCTTTACGGCTTTCTCGGTCTTTGCCGCTTCTTCGAGCATAAGCTTCTTCGTTTCGGCAAGAAATCTCTCGGAGGGTCTGATATTTTCAAGTGATCTTGTATAATTTTCTCTGTTTATATCCATTATCGTCATTCCAACTCAGTTGGAATTTCCTCCTTTCAGAATTTCTTTGAGCCGCTCTCTCGCCCTTGCGAGCAGTGTCCCGACCGTTGCAGGCTTTTTGCCGATGATGCCCGCAATATCGTTTATCGAATAGCCTTCGTAATAAAAAAGATGTATCGGCAGTCGGTACTTTTCGGGGAGCTTTTGCACCGCTTCAAGGACTTCGCTGCCCTCATCGGGTTCAAAGTCCTGCGAGGGTTCTTCCACCGTTTCATCGATCGGAACGGTGTTCTTCACCCACCCCGACTTAACGTGGTTTTTGCATTTGTTTACCGCCGTCCTCAGCAGCCACGCCTTTTCATGCTCGGCGCTCTCAAAGGCTTCTCCGTGCTGTATCAGTGCGATAAAGGTTTCCTGTGCAATATCCTCCGCATCGTGGATATTTTTCGTGTATGTATAGCAAAGCTTTATGATGCTGTCGGAGTATTCCGCAAGAACGCGCTCGATATGCGCGCTGCTGCCGAATTTTTCGCCGTGTTTTTCAGTCGTCATAATTTTCTCCTGCAAAGGAACGCCCAAGACCTCCTTTCGGAAAGCCTTGGATATCCTCTATATATAATACAATTTAAAAGCCTATAATTTTTCATTTGAAGAAAAATTTTTTATAAATTTGCAGCCGCAGAGAATTTTAAGAAATCTTTCAGCCGCTGCAAGGCTCATATCCGGCACTTCACCGAACCTTTCAGCCGAACCCACCGCTATTTCTTCAAGGGTGTGAGAACCGTCTGCTTTGAGCCAGAAAAAGCTGCCCTTTTCGTCAAGGTGGATAAAGGAACGCTTCGGCTTATTCATAAGCAGCTGCAAAGCCTTGTTGAAAAAGCCGCCGTTCTCCATTGTAATAGTCACAAATCCGTTCCCGTCCGCCGTCCAGTCTATGCTTTCCGAGCGAAGAGGAACAACGCTTTCGTCTATCCGCTTCATTCCGACCTCACTTCCTTTGACGGGCGTGAAAACTTCACAAGCAGAAGTATTATCGAAGCCAGCACGAGCAAGCCGAGAACTATCGGAACGGACGTATATTTCCCCGTATATTCGGAAATATCAAGATATCCGCTCACCCCGAAAACAGCCGCAACTGCGAGCAGGATACCGACAAGTCCCTCCCCTGCTATCATTCCCGAGGAGAAGAGAACGCCCTTGTTTATCGCCTTTTCTTTCGCTTCATCATCAGCCTTTGCACGCTCCGCAAAGTGACGTATAACTCCGCCGATGAAAATGCAGGCGGAAAGCTGAACGGGAAGATACGAGCCTATCGCAAAAGGCAGAACGGGGATACCTATTATCTCTGCGAAAACAGCCGCAAATGCACCGATGAAGACCAAGTTCCACGGGAGCTGTGCGCTCATAACGCCCTCGGTTATCATCTTCATTAGCGTTGCCTGCGGTGCGGCAAGCTCGGGAGAACCGAATTCCCACGCCGCATCGAGCAGATAGAGAGTTCCGCCTATGACGAGTGAAGCGGCAGTTGTGCCGATCATCTCGCCGATCTGCTGTTTTTTCGGAGTTGCGCCGAGGATATAACCCGTTTTCAGATCCTGCGAAGTATCACCTGCGACCGATGCGATAATGCTTATCACCGAGCCTATCGCAATAGCGGCGGTCATTCCCTCTGCGCCGCCCATTCCCATTGCTTTGAGAAGCATTGAAGCCGCAAGCAGCGTCGCTATCGTCATTCCCGAAACGGGGTTGTTGCTGCTGCCGACAAGTCCGACCATTCGTGATGAAACAGCCGCAAAAAAGAAGCCGAACACCACCGTTATCAGCGCACCGACAAACGTCACGGGGATAACGGGGATAAGCCACAGCGCGAGCGTAAGAACTGCCACCGCCGCAATAACAAAGCGAAGATCCAGTTCACGTTCGGTTCGCTTTGTGCTTTTTCCGCTCCGTCCAACGCCCGAAAGCGCAGCACGGAACGTCCCGAAAATAAGCGGCAGCGAGCGGATAAGGCTGATAAGTCCTCCTGCGGCAAGTGCGCCTGCGCCGATGTAGCGGATATAGTTCTGCCATATCGCAGACGCACCGCCCTCGGCATAAAGTTCTGCTACCGATGCGGTTTCGGACGGATACATTATCGTTGCTCCCCCGAAATTCACGATGACGGGGATAAGCACGAGCCAACTGAAAATCCCTCCTGCGAGCATATAGGACGAAATGCGAAAGCCGCAGATGTAGCCAACGCTCATAACAGCAGGATAAAGCTGCGTTCCTATCTCTCCGCCGAAGCTTTTCAGACGAAGCGAAAGCTCCTCGGGGACGGCTTTCAGTCCGTCAATGAGCAGCTTGAAGAACGCACCTGCGCCCATTCCGCCGAAAACTGCCGAAGCCCCCGTTCCGCCTTTTTCTCCTGCAAGAAGAACCTGCGCACAGGCTGTACCCTCGGGATAAGGCAGCGTCCCATGCTCTCGGACGATGAGCGCATTTCGCAGAGGTATCATAAAAAACACGCCGAGCAGACCGCCTATCACCGCAATTATCGTAATTTCAAGTATCGAGGGGCGTTCACCCGTCCCCTGCGCCGCCCATAAAAAAAGCGCAGGCAGCGTGAATATCGAACCCGAAGCTATCGATTCGCCCGCCGAGCCTATAGTCTGAACGATGTTGCTTTCGAGTACGGAATTTTTCCCCGAAAGCATTTTCATAACGCTCATTGCAATGACCGCCGCAGGTATCGATGCGGAAACCGTCATTCCCACACGCAGTCCGAGATAGGCGTTCGATGCGCTGAAAACAATGGCGGTTATGATGCCCGTAATAATGGAAGAAGCCGTAAATTCCGCTGTCGCTTTTGAAGATGGAATGTACGGCTGAAAGTCAGTTTCTTTTTTCATTTTTTCGCCTCCGACTTACAAGTCTTTGGCGGTATTATTTCCGTTTTTTATAGGATTATACAATCAATATAAGCAACGCTGCGGCTATCCCAAGTGCCGCCGCTGTCCTGCAAAGAACAGTGAACACATTAAGCTGACGTGCCTTTCGGTCAAAAGGATTATCACCCTTTATGCAGGCGGTGTCCGTTTCATCGCAGTAGTAAAGCTCCACCTCGTCACCGCGAAGATAGTGTTTTCCATGGCTTTCGGTGTAACGGTGAACTATGGTGCTTCTGCGCTCCTCGTCACGGAACTGGAGAATTACTGCGCTTACGGTGTTGCCCTCACGGTCAACGGGAACGTCCTTTACGTCAAGCACCGAAGCTTTGTAGTGTCTGCACTTCCGCATAAAATCTTCCAGTCCCCGAAGATACTTTTTCCTGCGTTCGGAAAGTTTCGCCCCAAGTATAAGCAGAGCCGCAGATAATACAAAAACTGCGGCTGCGATAACGAATGATGTCATAATTCTGCCCTTTTTTATACTGATTTTTAAACTGAAAGTGTACAAAATCCAAGCAAAAGCCCGCAGCTGCTGTAAACAGTTTTATATGGCTTTTGCGCCAATTTTTTGTCTGCACTTTGATTAAAAATCAGTATTAGTCCTGAACAAGATCGATAAGCTCCGCACCGAGGTATTCGGCAAGAGCTTCGCCGTTGACGATTATCTGCGCGCCCCTTATGCCTGCGCTGACGGCGATCTCATCGAAAAGAATTGCCGTTTCATCGATAAATGTCGGGAATTTTTTCTTCATTCCGACAGGCGAACAGCCGCCGCGGATATATCCCGTTGTCGGAAGAAGATCTTTCAGCGGAAGCATCTCGGCTTTCTTGTCGTGAGCGGCTTTCGCTGCTTTTTTGAGGTCAAGCTCCTTGTCAACGGGTATGCAGCAGACGAAAAATCCCGTCCTTTCTCCCTTTAAAACGAGAGTTTTGAATACCTGTTCGGGCGGCTGACCGAGTTCTTTTGCAACGTGAACGCCCGAAAGGTCGTTTTCATCGACCTCATATTCAGCCGTGCGGAAATTTATTTTTGCGGTTTCAAGCTGCCGCATTGCGTTTGTTTTATTCATAGTGAAAATTACTTCTTTCGATTTTAACCTGTAATCAATTTAAAAGCAAAAATGCCGATACCAAGCACGATAAGCACAATGCCGACCGCACGGTTGAGCGTCTTAGGCTCAGCCTTGTTTGCGAAAACAGCTGCGATCCTTGCCCATAAAAGCGTGCTTAAAATGCAGAATACGAGCGCCCATATATCGGGTGCGCCGCCGAGTGTAAAGTGGCTCAGAGAACCCGTCAGAGCCGTAAAGGTCATAATAAATACGCTCGTTCCGACTGCGGTTTTAAGCTCATATCCAAGCACGGAGGTGAGTATCAAGAGCATCATCATTCCGCCGCCTGCACCGACAAATCCGCATATAAAGCCGATGAGCATTCCGCATACGATCGACCGGATAACGCGCTTTTTCGGGTCGGTCTGCGCCATTTTTTCCTTTGTCGTCATAACAGGCTTCACAAGGAATTTTACGCCGAGGAAAGTCGTCATTATCAGTGAAAAATTGCCCATAGTGTTGCTCGGTATAAGGCTTGAAATATAACTTCCGACCATAGTAAACACAAGCACCGTGACCATCATGATAAGACCGTTGCGAATGTCAAGATTCTTGTTTTTGCCGTAGGTGTAAGCGGAAACTGCACTTGCAAGAACGTCCGAAGCAAGGGCGATGCCGACCGCCATATAAGGATCCATTCCGAGAAAAGCAACGAGCATAGGTGTGATAACGGCAGCCGCACTCATTCCTGCGAATCCCGTTCCGAGACCTGCACCGATGCCTGCGATAAAACAGATGATAAATTTGTAAAGAATGACAAAAACTTCCTTTTCGATAAATTTACCCCTGTGCACACTTTTCAGCAATATTATACCTTAATCGGCGTTTTTTGTCAAGCTCAAATATCTATGAGTGATGCAAAGCAAAGCAGCCGGTCAAGCTGAGCACAGCTTGCGAGGGGTCAAGGGGGCTTCTCGCCCCCTTGATCCCTCGCCACCCTTTGAACAAAGCGAAATTCTTGCAGAATTAACGTAAACTTTATTTGGCTTCGCAATACTGAACAAAGTTGAGTTTTGCAAATAATTCCGAATTCCGCATTAATTTAAACCACCTGGAACAAATAAAACTTCAGATAGTCCGTTTCGGGAACGTTCATCAAAGTCGGGTGGTCGGGAGACTGACGGCGGACTTCTATCAGCTTCAGCTGAACATCTGCGTCCTTTGCCGCCGACATGAGCATCTTAACGAAAAGCTCGTTGTTCATAAAGTGCGAACAGCTGCACGTTGCAAGGTAGCCGCCCCTCGGCAGGAGCTTCATCGCACGGTAGTTTATCTCTTTATAGCCACGCTCTGCGCTGCCGATAGTTCCCCTGCTCTTGGTGAATGCAGGCGGATCGAGGATTATCATATCGTAAGGCTTTTTCTTCTCCTCGGCAAGCTTCGGCAGGAGGTCAAAAACATTCGTGCAGAGGAAATCCATTCGGTCGTCCAGTCCGTTTTCCTGTGCGTTGCGCTTCGCCATATCAACAGCGGTCTGCGAAACGTCAACGGCTGTAACGTGCTTTGCACCGCCCATTGCGGCATTGAGGGCGAACGAACCCGTATGCGTAAAGCAGTCGAGTACGGTCTTGCCCTTGGCAATTTTTGCAGCGGCAAGGCGGTTATACTTCTGATCGAGGAAAAATCCCGTTTTCTGTCCGTTTTCAACGTCAACGTGATATTTTACGCCGTTTTCGCAGATAACGGTCTCAACCGAGTCGGGGATTCCCACAAAATCAGCCTTGTACCAGCCTTTTCCGCACTCCATTCCTTCGAGTTCACGGATAGCAACATCGTTCCGCTCGAAAATTCCGCTTATCTTTTCGTTATCCTCGGCGAAAACCTCAACGAGCGCACGGAAAACCTCGTCCTTTACAAGCTCCATACCGTAGGAAAGCACCTGCGTTACGAGCAGATCGTTGTAGCGGTCAACGGTAAGTCCGGGAAGTTCGTCCGCCTCGCCGAAAATGATACGGCAGCAGGAAATATCCTCGCCCATAACGGTTTTGCGGTAGTCATAAGCGTACTTCACGCGGCGTTTCCAGAAGTTATAGTCGAATTTATCGTTCGCATTTCTGGAGATGATGCGAATTCTTATCTTGCTCTTTTCGCTCAGAAATCCGCTGCCGAGGTATGAGCCTTTCTCGGAAAAAACATCAACAATGCCACCATTCGGTGCGCCGTCGTCAAGGCTTTCTATCTCGGTATCATATATCCAAGGGTGCCCTTTTTTCAGAGAAGCTTCGGCTTTCTTGGTGACAACTGCTTTCGGGTAAATTCGTTCACTTTTCATATTTTAAATATCCTTTAATCGTGTCTTTCATCTTCGTTATCGAAGCACTCGCAGAATCTTGCCGCAAATGCGGGCGGCTCGCCTTTCACATAAAGGTGCGAAGTGTCGCCGAACGAGCCCGTGCGGAAGTATGCAATGCCCTTGCGGCGTTCCTCAGTGACGAGCGTTGTAACGGAGGTCGGAGCGGCGCAAAAGCCGTGCCAGAGCAGAACGGGCGAGATACCGAGCAGATAGCCGAGCATCACGCACTCAACGCCGAAGTGACAGAAAAGCACTATCGTATCATTGTTGGGCTTTTCGGCACGGTAAAAGTTTCCCTCACGGACATAGCCGTTCTCGGCGAGAATTTTGTCCAGTCCCTCATAGACCTTTTTCGCTTCGTCAATGACATTGCCCTTAGCCATAAGCGGAGCTTTGTACCACTCGTCCTTGCTGTAATACTCGCTGACCTTTGTCCAGTCCTCGGGGAGCAAGTCCCACGGGATACGCTGTTCGCCGCTGTGTTCGTCCGTTATTTTAGCATCAAACTCACGCAGCCACGGACATTCCTCGGCTGTACGGTTCATCTTTTCGAGAGTATAAGCGGCTGTTGCCTTTGCTCTGCCGAGGGGCGAAACGTAAAATTTTCTTACATCAAGCTTTGAAATGCGCTCGGAGAGAAATTCGGCTTCGCATTTGCCTTTTTCGGTCAAACCGTCTATCTCGTAATTCGGGTCGCCGTGGCGGATTATCAGTATTTTCATAATTATATATCACTCATTTTCAGTTTATAGGGGACAACTTCGCCGCTTTCGAGCGACTTTTTCACATCGATCATGCGCTGGTTGGAAGAACCTCTGAAAACGAGTGAAACGTCCTTTAATTCTTCCCTGAATTCGCCGTCAACAAGCACATCGATTAGCGAAAGCATCTCGTCCGTGACCTCGCATCTTGCGCGGCTTTCGGAGAGCAGCTCTTCATCGAAAATATATCCCGAATAGCACCACACGTCCTTGTCGGGAAGCTCGGCGCGCACCCTTTTCAGCAGCTTTACAAGCTCACGCTGATTATCGGGTTCAAACGGCTCGCCGCCGAGCAGCGAAAGTCCGTCAATGTAAGGAAAAGACAGCATTTTCATTATGCTGTCTTCTGTTTCCTTTGTGTAGACGCTGCCGAAGCCGAAATTCCATGTTTCGGGGTTAAAGCAGCCTTTGCAATGGTGGGTGCAGCCCGAAACGAATAACGAAACTCGGACACCCTCGCCGTTTGCAATATCAAAATTCTTTATTTCACCGTAATTCATTACAGATGGAGTACCCTTTCTTTTATCTCCTGCGTTCTGCCCTGATTCCAGAACTGTGTGCCGATATAACCGCAGGTGCGGCGGGCAACATTGAGCTTGTTCTGGTCACGGTTCTTGCAGTTCGGACATTCCCAGACGAGCTTGCCATCCTCGTCCTCGACGATCTTTATCTCGCCGTCATATCCGCATACCTGGCAGTAGTCGCTTTTTGTGTTGAGTTCCGCATACATAATGTTTTCATAGATGAATTTCATTATCTTTATAACGGCAGGAATGTTGTTCTGCATATTCGGAACTTCAACATAGCTGATAGCTCCTCCGGGGGAGAGAGCCTGGAACTGCGATTCAAATTTGAGCTTTGTGAAAGCGTCTATCTGCTCGGTAACGTGAACGTGATAGCTGTTCGTGATATAATTCTTGTCCGTTACGCCCTTGATTATGCCGAAACGCTTCTGCAGGCACTTGGAGAATTTATAGGTCGTGCTTTCGAGCGGAGTGCCGTAGATAGAGAAGTCGATGTTCTCTTTCTTTTTCCATTCTGCGCAGACATCGTTCATGTGCTGCATAACTTCAAGTGCAAACGGTGTAGCTTCGGGGTCGGTGTGGGACTTGCCCGTCATATATCTTGTACATTCGCAAAGACCTGCATAGCCGAGCGAAATGGTGGAATATCCGCCGTAGAGGAGCTTGTCGATAGGCTCGCCCTTTTTAAGTCTTGCGAGTGCGCCGTACTGCCAGAGGATAGGTGCGGCATCGGACAATGTGCCTTTGAGCCTTTCGTGACGGCACATCAGCGCACGGTAGCAAAGGTCAAGGCGGTCATCGAATATCTTCCAGAATTTATCCATATCGCCGCCCGAGGAGAGCGCAACGTCAACAAGGTTGATAGTTACAACGCCCTGATTGAATCTGCCGTAATACTTAGGCTTGCCGTTCTCGTCAACATAAGGTGTGAGGAAGCTTCTGCAGCCCATGCAGGTATAGCAGTGTCCCTCGCCGTTCCTGTCCACCTTGAGCCGGAGCATTACCTTTTCGCTGATATAATCGGGAACAAGGCGTTTCGCCGTGCATTTTGCGGCAAGCTCGGTGAGGTAGAAATACGGGCTGTCCTCGTCTACGTTATCATTTTCGAGAACATATATAAGCTTCGGGAAAGCAGGTGTTATCCACACGCCTGCTTCGTTCTTTACGCCCTGATAGCGCTGACGGAGCATTTCTTCGATGATGAGCGCAAGATCCTGCTTCTCATTTTCGTTCTTGGCTTCGTTAAGATACATGAACACGGTGAGGAAAGGAGCCTGACCGTTTGTTGTCATCAAGGTCACGACCTGATACTGGATAGTCTGAACGCCCTTTTCGATCTCCTTGTGAAGACGCTTTTCAACTATCTCTGCAACCTTTGTTTCGCTCGGTGTCGCACCGAGAGCCTTTACTTCTTCGAGGACATCACGGTGAATTTTTTCACGGGATATCTGTACAAACGGAGCAAGATGCGCAAGGCTTATGCTCTGACCGCCGTACTGATTTGAAGCGACCTGTGCGATTATCTGAGTTGCGATATTGCAGGCAGTTGAGAAGCTGTGAGGCTTTTCGATGAGCGTTTCGCTGATGACTGTGCCGTTCTGGAGCATATCTTCAAGGTTCACGAGGTCGCAGTTGTGCATATGCTGTGCGAAATAATCGGAGTCGTGGAAGTGGATAATGCCCTGCTTGTCGGCTTCAACGATATCGGGCGGCAGGAGCAGACGATTTGTGATATCACGGCTGACCTCGCCTGCCATATAGTCACGCTGAACGCTGTTGACAACGGGGTTTTTGTTGGAATTTTCCTGCATAACTTCCTCGTTGTTACATTCGAGAAGGGTGAGTATGCGGTCGTCTGTGGTGTTTGCCTTACGGATGAGCGAACGGGTGTAACGGTATCTTACATAGCGGCGCGCAACGTCGAATGCGCCCTTTGCCATGATCTGACCCTCGACCATATCCTGAATTTCCTCGACAGAAACGGCTCTTCCGACCTTGCCGCACTTATATTCGATATAGTCGGCGATGTCTGCGATCTGACCCTCGGTAAGCTCGTTCTTATCACCTGCGTTGTTAGCCTTGGCGATAGCGTTCACGACCTTGTTGATGTCAAAAACCTCTTCCGCTCCGTTTCTTTTGATGATCTTCATTTTTGGCCCTCCCTGTTCCTTGCCTTTTCATTCTTTTTCGCCGAGCTGTTTATCGGCTTTCTGTCAAATTTATTAAACTTACAGTAAATATCAAACGTTTAACGCCTATCGGTACACTATATATTGTAAAATGTTTTATTTTCGAGCACCATATATTGAATTATATCACAGTTCATAATTAAAAACAAGGGAGTTACATATTTTCATGGTCGGCGTTTTTTATGAATTTCCCATTCCTTTTTTGGCGATATTGCGGATTGACAAAAAGAGCCGTTCCAAAAGGCTTGACGGAACGGCTCATTTTATGCATCAATACTATATATAGTGTTAAGGTCAGAACATTTTCACTATATCTTCGGTATTCTTCCTTTCAGGCTTCTGAGGTTCAGCGGCTCTCTTACCAACTGCGATCACAGACATAACGTGCTGATCTTCGGGGATACCGAGCATTTCACGGAGCTTTTCCGCATTGCGGATACCCATAATGAGCGTGTCAAAGCCGCTGTCCCTTGCGGCAAGGAGGAGGTTCTGATTCTGAAGTCCGAGGTCGTAAGCGCCCCATTCGTTTCCGCACTCGTTCGTGGGATTGCCGTCACGGTCAAAGCCCGAACGGTTGGCAACATAAGCCGCAACGATGAGCGCACCTGCATTTCTGGAATTGTTTTGATTGAACTCGGGCAGACATTCGCTCTGCACCTTAGCGATCATTTCCGGCGAGATAACAGCGTAATATCTTCCCGTCTGTGAATTTTTCCACGACGGAGCCTGCTGTGCGGCGCTTATCATCGATTTTATATCGTCCGCAGTAACGGTCACGTTTTCGGCGTAAGCTCTGATGCTTCTTCTTGCTTCTATAAGTTCTTTGAATTCCATAATGGTACGCTCCTTTATACGAAAATCTTCTGCCATAAATATACCACACGAACCGAGTTTTGTCAAGCAACACGGCACTGAATCAACTACTCATTGTTTATTTTAAATATAATATTACTAAAAGTAATTTTATATAACAAAATTTTAAATGTTGTTTAGTATAAGCTATTGTAGGGGACGGTTTTTCCGTCCAGCAGTCAACAATATCGTCCGAAAACGGGACTGGCGACCCGTTCCTTACATTATTCTTGCCGATATTCTGCTGCTAATGTTTGATACAGATAGTATTATATTGTTTGATATTACAATTCGTATACGGAGAGATCCCCATAAAACGAAGCTCCCCCTGCCCGAGAGCAGAGGGAACACTTTTCCGTTTTGTATATCTTTATATTTTTTTACAGAATGTAAATATTGACCTGCTTTGCGCCCCAGTCGCAGCTTGCGTCGTAGCTTTCCATAAAGAGGTCAACGAGGATACGTCCATCGAGAAGCGCTGTTCCCGTATCGGCTGCGACAGCGTAGCCGTAAACGTATTTTCCGTCGGTGGAAACGATGTAAAGCTCCGTTCCGTAAGGGATTATTGCAGGGTCAACTGCAACATAGCCGACCTTGACCTGTCTGCCCGAGGCTGTCTTTGCGGTTGGCTTTGCGCTATATGCGCAGGATTTGCCCGTGAGGACGTTTGAATATGAAGTGGGAACGCCGTTTTCATCGAGCGTGAGATAATCGGGAACATCAAGCTGTGAGATGCTCATTGCGGCTATCGGATTTACCTCGGCTGTGCCCTGAACGATAACTTCGTCAACAGGTTCTTCTGTGACTTCCGTGCTTACGATGTCCGAGCTTGCGAGCTTTCCGTCAACGTAGGTGTGACAGATAGTCTTTGCGAGTTCGCCCTCTTCGCCGTCAACGAGAACCTTGGAGAAGCCGATAATGTAGCTGTCGTCTTCCTTGTATTCGGTCGCATAGTCGATAGCTTCAAGCTTGACTTCGGTAACGTATTCAACCCGGTTGATAACGATGTCTGTATTTGCATTGAGCGGTTCGGAAAGTCCGACATTGATAAGGTCATCATCATCGACCTCGATGCCTGCCGCGTTGATAGCATCGGCAACGTTTCCCTTTGCTCTTACAACGTAATTGTTTCCGTCGGCAAAAATTTTCACCTTGCGGTACGGGTTGGGGTTCACTGTAACAGTTTCTTCACCGATGCGCGAAGCGTTGACGATGTCTGCTTCAAAAACAGGCTCGTTGGAAGAAGCCTTTACAGCCCCGAAAATGACCAGCAGAAGAATTACGATTCCGGCTGCAGCAGCAGTAGCAATTGAAACAACTTTCTGTTTTTTTACGTCCTGCAAGCTTTTTAACGGTAGTTTAATAGGTCTGCTCATAAAATCTCCTTTTTGATTGCTTTGATCTGTTGGGTCACATTATGTCATTACTGAATATTAATCGTTTGTAACCCATTTGTAATCTTTAAGCGACTTTAGCTATTATAAAATCAAAATAGCTGTTTGTCAAATTTATTTGAACCTCTTTTTTGTTTAATATGCACAAAACAGGCAATTTTCGCCCCCTCAAACACCCCTGATAAAAGCTGAAATAGGGAGAATTATGGAATTTTGTTCCAAAAAGCTTTATGCAAACTTCCTAAACCTGCCTTTATCAAAATCAATGTAACGCCATATTATGGGTTACATACCATTATCTGTTACATAAGTTGACAAATTTAAACTAAAAGTTTATAATTTTGGAGGGCGATTTGTGAGATATCACAAATTACTTCTAACTTTAACACATTTTGTTAGTCAAAACATAAAATCGCGTTTTTGCCCCCAATAAGCTCAAAAAAAGGGTCCAAAAACGCTTTTTCAGAGCTTTTTGAGAATGTTCTTCTTCACGGACTTGACAAAAACGGTGTAATAATATTGCCTTCAAAAAAAGCCTCGGCACTAATTTTTAATCAAAGTGCAGCGTTCGCTTCGACGTTTTGAAAAACGGCTGAAAAATATTAATCGGTATTTTCTTAGTATAAAGCGGCAATAAAAACATACTATAATTATATAGCTTTTTCAGGAGGAAATAAAATGTATAAAAATATTGCAAAGCAGGAAAAAATAAACCTTAAAGATCAGGTCGAATACCGGAGCGGTCAGGTCGCAAGCAAGACCCTTGTTCAGAACGATCTTGTAAGCATGACAATCTTCTCATTTGACAAGGGCGAGGAAATCTCCACTCACGCAGCATCGGGTGACGCTATGGTAACAGTCCTTGAGGGCAAGGGCAGATTCACAGTCGGCGGCGAGGTTTTCTTCCTCAAATCAGGCGAAACGCTCATTATGCCAAAGGATGTCCCTCACGCTGTTTACGGCGAAGAACGCTTCAAGATGCAGCTCATCGTTTCCTACTGAACTTTGCGCAAACTTTATCACTGCACAGAGTGAAAATTCTGTGCGGTGATTTTTTATACTATAATAAAGGTGAGCGCATATCAGTTTCAACAAATAGCGCAGCATACTTTGAAATATAAGTAGCAAACAAGGAAGAAAAATATCCGATAGCAATATTTTTATTGACACTTCCGCAGAAAAATACTATAATCTATTATAAGTAGCTGTAAATATGGCAGCTTATACTATAGATAGAGGATCAACAGATGTTTGAACTTTTAAAAGAACTGAAAAGGGACGCTGAAAACACCGACAAGCGCTCGATAGGACTTATTTCGGTCACGGTCGGTATTATCAGCCTTTTGATGTGTACTATTAATATTATCACGCACTCAACGCTCATGGTCTGCATAACCGGCACTGCCGGCGTGTGGTACTTGCTGAATTATTTTCTGTACAGAAAAACAAACAACTTTCTTATTTTAAGCGTGAATACTCTCGCCGCTATCGGGGCGATGATGATGTTTTTCATCATAACCGGCGGAAAGGACGGTTTCAGTATCGTCTGGCTGCTGCTCGTTCCGCCGATAGGCATTGTATTCTATAAGCTTTTTTACGGAGGAGCGTTCTGCATACTGCTCGGCATTTTTATGGCGGTGTATATGTGGTCGCCGCTGCGTGAGCTTGGTTATGCTTATTCCGAAACCTATCTTGTGCGCTTCCCGATAGTGTACTTTTTCGATACTATGGTATGCATATACATCAACTACACGCTTTTTGAATCGAGAAAAAAGCAGGCGGCTCTGCTTGAGATCGCACAGCAGGCGAACAGCGCAAAGGGCGACTTCCTTGCGAATATGAGCCACGAGATACGCACTCCTATGAACGCTATAGTCGGAATGTGCGAACTTATCCTGCGTGAAAACAATATCAGCGACACCGTCAGGGACTACTGCTTCAACATTCAGGATTCGGGACGGAGCCTGCTCGCGATAATAAACGATATCCTCGATTTCTCCAAAATAGAATCGGGCAAAATGGAATTCATCTCCGAAGAATTCAACATTGCTTCAACACTCAATGACGTTATAAACCTCGCACTCACGCGAAAGGGTGACAAGCCGATAGAGCTTATCGTCAAGTGCGACCCCGACCTCCCGACGGGACTTGTCGGTGATGAGCTCCGTATTCGTCAGGTGATGATAAACCTCGTTACGAATGCAATAAAATTCACCGAAAAAGGCTGCGTTGTCATTCGCGTTTCGCAGACAAGGCACGAATACGGGATAAACCTCTCCGTTTCCGTCACCGATACGGGCATAGGCATCTCGCCCGAGGGTCTGGAGAAGCTTTTCAGCAGCTTTCAGCAGATAGATACGAAGAAAAACCGCTCCGTTGAGGGAACGGGGCTCGGACTTGCCATTTCGCGCAGGCTCGTCGGCGCAATGGGCGGCTTCATCAATGTTTCGAGCGAGGTCGGCGTTGGCTCGGAGTTCCGATTTGTTATTCCGCTCGAAGTTGCGAACGGAAAGCCCTTCATCACCGTAAAAGACACCGAAAAGATACACGCGGCGTTCTTTATCGATATGGCAAAGCACGTTACGCCGAGGATATCGGAGGAGTATTATTCGCTCGTTTCGGAGCTTAAAGCCTCGCTCAATGCCGATTTTGAGCTTTTCGATTCTCTCTCATCTATAAAAAGGGCAGCCTCGGCAAAAAGATACACCCATATTTTCATCGGCAAGGATGAATATACCGAAGACCTCGCTTTTTTCAATGCCATGTCCGAGAATACCGATATCATCATCGTTCAGGACAGACTTGGCGCGTTCGAAGTTCCGCCGAAAATGAAGTGCGTTTATAAGCCTTTCTATGCGATAACAGCCGCTTCTGTGTTCAATCACGAAAAAACGCCGACAGCTATAGGCGAGCGCAGGACCTCATCGGTACGCTTTATTGCGCCGAAAGCAAGAGTGCTCATTGTTGACGATAACATCATCAATCTTAAAGTCGCCGCCGGACTTATGCGTCCATACGGTATGCAGATCCTTACCGCCGACAGCGGCAGGGCGGCAATATCGATGCTCCGCTCAAAGGATATCGACATCGTATTCATGGATCACATGATGCCTGAAATGGACGGCGTTGAAGTCACAAAAGAGATCCGCAGCATGGACGACAGATACTATAAAAACGTCCCGATAATCGCGCTGACGGCAAATGCCGTGAACGGTGTAAGGGATATGTATATCGAAGCAGGCTTTGATGATTTTATTGCGAAGCCGATAGAGCTTTCAGCGCTTGACCGAGTGCTGAAAATGTGGCTGCCGAAGGAGCTTATGACTGTTCCGAACGGATCGGCTTCATATACAAAAGATCAATGACGGCATCTTTCGTGAAAGGGTAAATTTTTATGGGAAAGAAAAAAGTGGGCATTCTCGCCGAATGTGTCTGCGACCTGCCGAAAAGCGTTCTGAACAAATGCGGTGTCGATATGCTCTATTTCCTTGTCGAAACGGAGAGCGGCGTTTTCACCGATTCGGACGAGATAACGGCGGAAAACGTCATATACTACCTTGAAAACAGCGGCGGAAAAACAAGGTCGTCGCCTCCGCCGTCCGATGTTTACTACAGAGCGTTCGAGAAAAATCTTAAACGCTATGATGAGCTTATCCTCGTTGCTATCAGCTCCGGAATAAGCGACTCCTGCAAAAATGCGCAGGCGGCTGTGTCAATAATGGGTTCGGAGGGAAAGCGTGTGCATATCTTTGATTCGCAGCATCTTTCAACGGGACTTGGCTTTCTCGTCCTGCGCGCCGCCGAACTTGCGAACGAGGGCTTCGGGAGCGAAAAGATTCTCGCAGAGCTGGACGAACTGAAAAAACACGTTTCGACAAGCTTTATTGCGAAGAACGCAGACTATCTCTACCGCAACGGACGTGTTTCCGCCTTTGTGAAAAATGTCTGTACAGCATTTGGCATACACCCCGTCCTTGCGATGAAAAACGGAAGGCTTTGGGTGAAGCGCATCATCTTCGGGAGCTATGACAACGCCTGCAAAGCGTATGTTCGGCAGGAGCTTAAAGATGAAAAGAACATCGATAAGCGGTGCGGCTTTATCACACACGCAGGTTGTTCGGTCAAAAAACTCCGTATCATAACATCGGAAGCGGAGAAATACTGCAAATTCGATGAGCTGAAAATAACAAACGCCTCCGCGACCGTCACCTGCAACTGCGGACCGGACGCTTTCGGCGTTTTGTATGTGAAAAAGTAAAAAAACAAAAGCTTCGTCTGTCAAAAAACAGACGAAGCTTTTGCGTTTACCCCTTTTTCGGGCAGCATTTTCTATAGATAATATAAGAAGCCGCGGCGGTAATTATCTCGGTTATCGGAAAAGCTATGAATACGCCGTCCGCACCGTATAAACGGCTGAAAAGCATCGCCGCAGGGATTATCACGGCAACATACCGCATCACGGAAATTATCAGCGACGGTATTCCCCTGCTCAGCGCTTCAAGCACTCCGCAGCAGGTGACGGAAACCGCAGAGAACACAAAACCTATGCTGATAATGTGAAGAGCCGTCACGCCGATAGCAACGGTTTCTTCGCTCTTGGTGAAAATGCCCATCATTTGGCTTGGGATAAGGTAACAAAGGATAACGCCGACCGCCATTACGCCTGCCGAAAGCGCAAGTGTTGTTCTTGTCGTCTGACGTACGCGCTTTTCCTCGCCTGCACCATAGTTAAAGCTTACGATAGGACGTATTCCCTGAATAATGCCGTTTGCGGTGAGGTAAATGAACGTCTGGAGCTTGTAATATGCGCCGAGGACGAGGACGTATTTATCCGAAAACGGTGCAAGGATACCATTGAGCGCGGAAATGAGCAGCGACGGCAGAGCCATATTGAGTGCCGCAGGGATCCCCACCGAGTAGATCCGCTTCATCAATTCCTTGTCAAATGAAATAAACTCTCTGCGGAACGAAACGGGCAGCGGTCTGAGCTTCGCAAAGAGCAGGTAAACGATGAGCGTTATCGTCTGACCGATGCCCGTTGCATAAGCCGCGCCTGCAATGCCCATTTCGGGGAAAGGACCTATGCCGAAGATCATAAGAGGGTCAAGTATTATATTCGCTATAAAGCCGCACATCATACTCAGCATTGAAACTTTCATTCGTCCGACCGACTGGAATATCTTTTCCATTGAAATGCCGAGCATAATAATTATTGAAAAAGCGAACGCCCTCACGGCATAAACTGTTCCCATAGCGATGACGGTTTCTTTCTTCGTGTACAAAGACAGAAACCAAGGCATACCAAGTATACATATTATCGTAAGTATGATGCCGTGGATAACGCTCAGAAACATTCCCGTTGCTGCGGCGCGGTTCGCATTGTCTTTGTCATTTGCGCCAAGGCAGAACGCTATCCTTGCATTCAAGCCGATGCCGAAGCCGACCGCAACGGACGTAATAAGGTTCTGCACGGGGTAAACGAGCGAAAGAGCCGTCATTGCGTCCTCGCTTATCTTTGCCACGAAGTAGCTGTCAACGATGTTGTAAAGCGAGTTCACAGCCATGGAAATGACCATCGGCAGTGACATCGACAGCACGAGCGGCAGTATTTTTTTCTCTTTCATAAATGTTTGATCCATATAATTCCTCCCGAATTTTTGACAATAATACCAAACACCAATAAAACTATAGAAAAAATCTGCGCAAAGCCATATATGCGAGCTTTTGCTTGATTTTTCCCAAATTTTGAATGATGTTTAGTATAAAAAAAGCCACACAGTCAAAAGTGACCGTGTGGCGAAAAGGCGAAAAGAAAACTCTTCCGAAAAATCCACTCCCGAACGAAACGAACGGGTTTTATATTATTAATATATCATAGAGAGAGGGAAAAGTCAAGGGGGGATTTTTTAAATTCGGAATGCGGAATGCGGAATTAATTTTGCTCCGTAAATTTATCGCGAAACACTTAATTCCGCATTCCGAATTCATAATTCCGAATTCTTCACTCTGATGTGGCTTTCTCCCGAGCGTACATCTTTAGTAACGATCACCTTGCTGTCAATCCGCTCTTTAAGTTCTGCAACGTGGGAGATTATGCCGACCGTCCGTCCGCTCTGCGAAAGCTTGCACAGCGTGTCAACAGCCTGCGTCAGTGCCGCCTCGTCAAGCGTTCCGAAGCCCTCGTCAACGAACATCGACTGGAGCTGTATGCCACCCGAGTTTGAACATATCTCGTCCGAAAGTCCGAGCGCAAGCGAGAGCGCCGCTTCAAACGATTCGCCGCCCGAAAGCGACTTTACGCTTCGCACCGAGCCGTTGTAGTGGTCGATAACATCAAGCTCCAAGCCGCTCTTACCGCTCAAAGACTCCGCATTCGTGCTTCGTACAAGCTCATACCGCCCGTCCGTCATCTCCATAAAGCGCACATTCGCGCGGTCGGTGATGCGTTTTAAATACGCCGTCTGAATGTAGGTTTCGAGCGTTATTTTCTCTTTTCCGTTGAGAGTTCCGCCTGCCGTGTCGCAGAGCGAGCGAAGCATCCGGTAACGCTTTTCAGCCTTTTCCTGCTCGCCGAAGCCGTCCGAAAGATTTTTGAGCGCAGTCGTGTTTGCCTCTGCCCTCGATGAAAGCTTCAATCTCTGTGAATCGAGTTCACGCCGTTTGTTTTCGAGCGAAGCTTTTTCCTCCGCAAGCTTTTCCGCATCCTCAAAAGGCAGTTCTTTAAGCTGTGAAGCGTAAGCCGAAGCCGCCGCCCTCAGCGAAGCGATATCAGCCGAGGTCTTTTCCAATTCCGATTTTGCCGATTCATATTCGGAGCAGATTTTGCTTCTTGTTTTCTCCAGTTCCGCAAGGTGCTTTTTCGCTTCATCTTCGCCCGAAAATTCAAGCGTTGAAGCAAGCTTTTCCGCCGCCGCTTCTGCCGCCTGAGCCTGTGCCGAAAGCGAAGCCGCCTGCGCCGAAAGCTCCGATGCAAGCTGTGTGAAGCTTTTCTGCTCCGCCTGCGCCTTTTCCGTAAGCTTTGCAAGCTCCGCACAGCGTTTTTTCTTCTCTTCGGCGAGAGCGATATCCTGCATTATCTTCGCAAGTTCGGTTTTTTCACGCTCAAAGTCCTGCTTGATGCGGTCTTTTATGCCGTCAAGCGGAATTTCGCCGAAATAGCCCTCCGCTTTTGCAGAAACAGCCTTGCGCAGAGCGTTTTCCCTGCCCGAAAGCTCACCTGCGGCACGGCTTTTCTGTGAAGCATTTTCACGGGAGTTCTCCGCACGGAGCCGAGCCGCTTTGAGCTTGTCCTCGCTGACATTTGCGGCGTGGAGCTTCGCAGGATGAGGGTGTTCAGTGCTTCCGCAGACGGGGCAAGGCTCACCGACCGCAAGCTTCTGCGCCAGAACTCCTGCCTGACTGTCGAGAAATGCCCTTTCAAGCGTGTTGAAAGCCGAAATGTCGTCATTAGCCGTCTTTGCCGCAGTGAGATATTCAGCCTGAGCATTTTCAAGCTTGGCGCAAACGTCCATATAGTCCCTGACCTCAAAAGCGAACGCTTTCAGTTCGGACATTATGCGGTTTTTCTCCGAAGCGGCGGCTTCAAGACGAGCCTGATCCTCGGCGGCTGTTTTTATCGTTTCAAGCTCTGCGGCGTATTCATTTATATTGTTTTCGGCGGTGAAAGCCGATTTTTTCGCCTTTTCGCATTTTGCCGAGGTCTGCTCCGCAAGCTTGTTTTTTTCCTTTGCGATGTTTTGTTCAAGGCTCAGCTGTGCATAATCGGAAAGCCGTTCACGCTCACGGGTGATCTGCTCCGCAAGTCCGTCAGCCTTTCCGTATTCCGTTTCAGCCGCAGAAAAGCGCTCTTTCAGCTTCGGCATAAGCAATTCCGATGCTTCTGTTTTTGTGTTCACTTCGTTAAGCTTTTTCTCGGCATCAAGCCGTATATTCGAGCGTTCTATCTTCGCCGCAAGCTTTTCCGAAGCGGTCAGAAGCTCCGCCGAAAGCTTTTCGGTCTCGGAAAGAGCCGACTTGTCCTCATCGATAATTTTATCCGCAAGCGTATTTATCTCGTCCGAACCGAACAGAAGCGGCTCTGCTTTTAGCTTGCCGAGCTCCTCGGAAAAATTGCTGTTCTCGGCGCAGGAAAGAGCGGCGATGTACTGCCCGTTTTTCACGCCGATAAGCTTTAAGCTGTTAGCCGCCGCAGACATATCATCGGCAATGCGCTTTTGCAGACGCTGATATTTTTCCGTGCCGAAAAGCGAGCGGAAAATGTCTATCTTGTCCTTTGTCGGAGCAAAAAGGAGCCGCAGAAAATCCCCCTGCGAAAGCATTGCGACCTGCGCAAAGTGGTCACGGTCAAGTCCGATTATCGAGTTTATTGCCTTATTCACACCCGAAACGCCGCTGACGGTTTTCCCGTCGGGCAGTGTAAGCTCCGCACCCGCAGGCTCTTCAATGAGAGCGTTCTCCGACTTCGTTCTGCGCAAAGCCTTTCGTGCGTATGGAGGGTTTCGTTTTATCGTGTAGACCTTGCCGCCGTATTCAAATTTCAGCTCAACAAATGTCTTGCTTTCGGGCGAAGCGTACTTGCTGCGGAACATCGAGGAGGATCGGACGTTTCCGCTCGCCGTGCCGTACAAAGCGAAGATGAGCGCATCGAAAACGGTCGTCTTGCCTGCACCCGTGTCGCCCGTGATAAGGTAAAGTCCGTCCCTGCCGACCTTGGAAAAGTCGATGTGTTCCTCGCCTGCGTAAGGACCGAAAGCGGATATCGTAAGTTCAAGCGGTTTCATAGCAATACCTCATTATCTTTTGTATGGCGGTTTGTATTTTTCCGAAATGCCTCGCTTGTGTTTCGTGTTTTTGGCGATCTCAAGCATTTGCCTGCGGTATTCCTCACGGCGGCGTGTGCGCTCGGCTATCTTGTCACGGCAGAAAAGAATCCTCTGCGCAATGCGTTCGCCGTCCGTGTAAAAATCGTGTATCTCAATGGTGTCAACGGTCTTTCCGCCGTTGGAATCGTACCACCAGTTGTCAAAATCAACACCGTTTTCCGTCCGCTCGAAGCCGAGCCACTCTGCGTCCTGACAAAAATACCGTGCCTTGCCGTGAATGATCATGTAGTTCTTCACATACTCAACGTCCTCAACATCGTTAAGGTCGATTATCCACAGCTTTTTGTAGTGGCGGAGCTTTCCCTCGCACCGAACGGTCTGATAAAGCTCGGAGATGATGAGAAGCGAGTCGGAAATTTCTATAGAAGTGTGTTCCTTGTGCGCTTTTATCGAAATATCGGCAAAAATCCCCGTGATGATGCATACAATAAGGCTGTAGGCTATGCAGAAATACGTTCCGTAAAAAATTGACTTGTATATTACGCTCGGTATATTCATATCCGCCGTCACGGATATGATAACGATAACGAGCAAAGCTATCATAAGGCTCATCGGGGGTATGTTCGCAAGAAAAAGCCTGCGGTCAAACACGGAAGCGAGCCGCTTTTCGTTTATATGAAATGTTTTTTTCAAGCCCTCGCCCCCCTTTTTTTAATGCGTAATGCTTAATGCGTAATGCGTAATTATTGGAATTGGGAACTTTGTTTTATCTGCCCGATAAATTGGAATTTGACGAATTAAAGCTTACATATCATAATGTACTCTTCTTCGTTTTCGTCAGTTATTTCAAATCCAACATTCTTGTACATATTAACTGCATAGTTTGTTTTTTGAACGGCAAGTGATGCCTGTTTATATTTTTCTGTTTTCAGTAGATCAATCATTGATTTCATCAAAGCAGTTCCTATTCCATGGTTTCTGTATTCTGGGAATAATGATATTGCAAAAGATGGAGTTTCATTATCAACATGACCATAATCATTCATAATCCGAACCCATACGGCACCCACAATTTTTTTGTCAGACTCTGCAACAAGACAGTAATCTCCACTATGCTTTCCAAAATCTGATATATACACCTGTAATTCAGGTTTATTAATAATATCTTTTGGAGGTGCTTTGACACCTTCGGGAATAAATATTGCTTCATATAAAAAATCACTTAATATTTTATATTCAGCTTCTCTTATATTTCTAATTGTATAGTCCATAGATTACCTCTCCAAATTCCGATTTATCTTTCAGTCGTATTTCCTTTTGTGCTGTAAATATAAACTGCTCGATAAATTGGAATTTATTGCACCGTGTCTAAAATCAACTGGTTGAATCTTTTTGCAAACATCGGCGGAATATTGTGAGCAGCCTTATCCCATATCTCACACCGACAATTCGGATTGATCTCAGCCATTCGTTTGACGCTGTCCATTACTTCTTTTGATTCTTTTCCTCCGGCCAACGCAATAATAGGAATTGGCACTTTGGCAAAGTCCGGTTCACTTTCAAATGTTATGCCATTATTCACGGAATTACGAATAGTATCAATCTTAACATTCTGCATCTGATGAACAAATTTTTTTCTCGGCTCTCTGGGAAGTCCATTCATCATGCCTATGATATTACAAAGCCACTTTTTCTTGAATGAAGCAAATTGCTTTTCATTCATTTTCATAACTTCCGCTAATGAAGATTCCGTTTTGTTCAGCCACGGACTGACGATTATGGCAGAATAAAATAATTCCGGATATTCCGATACGAGCTTGAAAGCAAGTTGCGCACCCAATGAAAATCCCACCAGTAAAACTTTTTTGTTGAGGCTTCTTATCATGTTTACAAGTTCGGCACAACACGTATCTGTATAAAAGATTCTGCCCGCTTCATCTCCAAATCCCATGATATGGGGTACGATAATGTGAAAAGAATTAGCGAGCGAATATTGCCTACCATAGCAATGCACAAAATTTGCTCCATGCAGCATCACTATAATGCTATTGTTTTCCTTCCCATATTCTTCAAGCTTCAATTTGTGTTTCCTCCGTCAAATTTCGATTTATCTTTCAGTCGTATTTCCTTTTGTGCTGTAAATATAAACTGCCCGATAAATTGGAATTTATCGAAGAATTTGCTTTGCTAAAAAATACTTAGATAATTTAGGATTTTTATCTTCTCGAACGAATTCAACGACATACCCAAGTTTCTTATAGAATTCAGGTGCTTGAAACCCAAAAGTCGTAAGTGTGATTTTATCATATCCTGCATTTTGAAATGTTTCCTCAACTGCTAAAACAAGTTTGCTTCCCAATCCGCATTTCCTGTGAGCTTTATGTATAATTAAATCGCCTATATGCACCTCATTATAATATGCACGACCTGTAATAACACCTAAGATCTCGCCATCATCGCTTTCTGCAATAAAGCAAAATTCATTATAATTCAAATCAACATTATTATGTTCAGCATAGGATAAGAATTCTTCATTGATAAAACTGCCTATTCTGCTGTCTTCCTCATTTATACGTTTTATATTCATTTTTCAATCACCTTTAAATAAAATATCATAATTCATCAAACAAAAATTCCGATTTATCTTTCAGTCGTATTTCCTTTTGTGCTGTAAATATAAACTGCCCAATAAATGGGAATTTTTGTGTATTTATATATAGAACTTGTGCATCTAATAAACACTATTTGTACCAGTAAAACCCGTTATTTTGAGTATGAACTAAAGCACCTTTAGGTACTTGTTTGCAAATAATGTGTATATCCATATAATCCGGCATCGGAGAAAGCATGCCGATAATTCCCATTGGAATACATATTCCCGAAAGAAATGCATTGGGTGGAGATAAAAGAAATATAGCCAAAGGTATTATACCTAAAAGCATCGGCATTAAACTCATCATTATAAAACGACATTTGCTGATCGGTTCGTGACATACTGCAAAAGCAGCAAACTTTTTTAAACATATTCCTATGTAAACTTTTTGACCTTTTTTATAACAAACTCCGTGTAAAACTTCGTGAACAGGCAGCAACAGCAACCCCAATATTATTCCTAATGGAACATATATCGGATTCATTGCTATTTCGCCGATAATAAACCATTTAATGTATATTATCGCATAACTAAAAATTAATGGTAAAATACCATACAGCATACTGCTTTTAAAAATATTATCCGGTCTTTCTATTAGTTTTGCATTGCTTGGCAACGTATTTTCCGGGAAATCCGTATCCCAAGATTTGTTACCGCACCAAATTATTTTAGGCATAATTCATTACCTCCAAATTTCGATGTGTCAGACAGTCATATTTCCTTTTGTGCTGTAAATATAAACTGCCCGATAAATTGGAATTTGTGTACTTTTAGCTTTCAAATTTTTTAGCTTGTTCCATCCAATATGTCATAATTTTTTCTATCATAGAAATACACTCACTTTTTGCAGTAGTTTCATCGTACTCTTGCATATCACTAAATATATGACCACATGGTTCCAGATCATCATCTTCGAAACCACCGCATACACCAACAAGCCACTTGCCAAATACTCCTTTTTTAAACTTAAAAATATAATATCGCATTTCACTATACTCAAATTCTCCAGCACATTCAATTTTGTTTGGTCTTTTACCTAACTCATGTGAATCTGCTAACCACTCAACCATTGCTTCCTGTGCTACATTAAGCTGTGTCTTGTTCATTTTACATTTCTCCTGCAATATTCCGATTTGTCGGACAGTCGTATTTCCTTATTTTACAATTATGGGGTTCTCCGAAAACCGAGACAAAATAATACTTTGCGGTGAGGTGGTCAGAGATATGTCAGTGATCTTATCCGGTTTTTGCTAATGTGTAATTATTGAATTGGGTATGATAAAGCCGGGGCTGTGGTTCTGCTTATTCAAAAGCCGCCATAATGCTTTAAGGTTTCCGCTGCGATTTCCGAGCCGACATTCATTGCCTTTTCAATATCATTTCCGAGCATATATGAGCAGACAAATCCGGCATGATAGCTGTCGCCGCATCCTGTCGTGTCAATTATGTTCTCAACTTTTACAGCCTGCACTCTGAATTCCTGTCCGTTAAAGTATGTAACGCTTCCATGTTCTGCAAGTGACATATTGAACAGACAGTGGTATTTATCCGATAATTCTCTGAACCTCGGCAGGAGTTCCTCCGAGCCGCTTATCATAAAGAAATCAACGTACGGAGCGTATCGTTCCATATCCGAAAAATCTCTGTATATATCAAAATCCACCGCAAGCTTAAAGCCGAATGTTTTTTTCAGTTCGATCACCTGCGAAAAACACGAAGCCCAGAAATGAACAAAAACTACATCGGATTCCGATAGGACGTTGATCTCTGTATCATTCAGCACAAGGTTATCGAGAATTTTCCCGTTCCACGAATCATCTTTGTAATACCTGTCGCCCGATACTGTAAGATAAGTCATATTATTTGCAGTCGGATATCTTTCATCGATGCGAATATGACTTTTATCGATATCGAGCTTTGATATTGCTTCCATTATCGCTTCCGCATATTTATCTTTTCCGACAACACCGAGAAGCGTAACATCTATATCCCCGAACCGTGAGGCATGAGCGGCAAAATTCAATGCTTCACCTCCGGGTCTGATAGTGTCGGTACCGTAAAAAACATCTGCACATAAACAAGGAAGTGCAGTCAGTCTGATCCTTTTCATTTTAAAACCTCATAAAATCCGATCTGTCGATAGACAATAATTCCTTTTATTCAATTATACACAAAAGCTGCGGGTCAGTCAAGGATTATCGGACAGGTTTTGCACAGCATTTCAATGCAATATCTGCGGAGCAAATTATTTATGATTTGTTGCAAATCAACAAAAAGATATGTCGAAATGTGTTGATTTCTACAACGTTCAAAAAAACAGTTGCAAAACCGAGCACTTTTTGATAAAATAAGAATGTATCTTTATGCGCTCTTTTAAACGTTTACGGATATATCATTCAGTCGAGTCAAGGGACAATGGGGGAAGAGTTATGATAAAAAAGGATAAGGTCGGCAGAGTTGTTATCTATGACAGTCAGGACAGAATGCTGCTGGCAACCAAATCGGTGTTTTTTCCGAAGGACTTCTTCCGTATCAAGGGTCGTGACCTCGTTATGATAAAGGGTACGGGGCTTCCTCTTATCCCAAAAGATGAATACATAACCGCTGTTTTTGAATACATAAACGGCGTGCGAATGAAATACAAGACCTCGGTAGACCTTTCCACCGAGTATCAGATGAATTTTCACGTCGGCGACGGCATCGCACTTGAGGAAAGACGTGCTTCGTTCAAGATAAATACCGAATTTGAAACGACCTCGCCTTTCTATATCCGCAATGAGGAGATTATAAACTTCGACAAGCCGCTGAATATCCACGTCTGCAACATCAATCTCGGCGGCGTTTATATGAAAACGAACTTTGACTTTGAGCCGGGAGATCAGCTTATGCTCGAGCTTTTCGGCGGAGATATGGAGCTTCTGACCGAGGTGCTTCGCATTCAGAATGTTATGGGGACGGACGTTGTTGACGGTTACGGCTGTCACTTCCTCAACATCTCCCAGTCGCAGGAGGAACGCCTTGCACGCTTCATTTTTGAATGTCAGATAGAGGAAAGAGAAAAGCTCAAACATCGTCAGAATAAGGACTTTTGATCTATGGCAAAAATTATTGTTGTAACAAATCAGAAAGGCGGAGTCGGCAAGACGACTACCTGCGCCGCTTTTGCAGGCATCTTCCGCAGCAGAGGGAAAACTGTCCTCGCAATAGATATGGATCCGCAGGGAAACCTTTCGTTCTCACTCGGGACGGAGGACAGAGGATATACTATCCACGATGTGATGACGGGTGTATGCAATATCCGCAGCGCAATAAAAACTACGCACATCTGCGATGTTATAACGTCAAATATTCTTCTTTCGGGAAGCGAACTCGAACTTCCCGTAGAACACCGTGAGTTCATATTAAGGGAGATACTCAAAACCGTCCGTGACGAGTATGACTATATCATCATCGACACGCCGCCTGCGCTCTCGGTGCTTACGATAAACGCCTACACAGCGGCGGACGATCTCATTATACCGATGACACCGGAGATACTTTCGCTTCAAGGGATCGCACAGCTTCGGGAAACTATTCTCGCCGTCAAGAAATACTATAATAAAAAGCTCAACATAAGGGGCATACTCCTTACGAAATATGTCAGGAACCAGCAGCTTGCGGATGAAGTTGCGGAAATGGCGGAGATCGTTGCCGAACAGCTCGGAACGGTCGTACTTGATACGAAGATATCCGTTTCCGTTGCAGCTGCCGAAGCGCCTGCGCATCAGGAGGTAATTACGACGTATTCGCCGAACTGCCGTGCCGCAAGGGATTATGTAAAAGCCTGTGAATCGCTTTATCCTGAAATAGTTATTGATAAAAAGAAAAGATAAGGAGGAATTTGTATGGCAGGCAGCACCGCAGCAAAGGTCACGCACAAGACCGATGCTGTTATGAAGCTTTTAACGGGAAAAAGCACTGCGACCAACCCGATAATCGATAACGAGTTCAAGCAGTCTGTCATAGAAATGCACACGAACACGCAGAAAGCCGCCGAAAAAGCCGAGCCTAAGACGAAAGAGAGCGAGGCTGCCGAGATCTGCGTCAGCTCCGAGCTTATAACCGAGCTTTTGCCGATAGCATTGAAGAGATTCAACTGCTGTACCTGCGACAGATGCTTCGCCGAGGCAATGGCGGACGCTCTTGACGCTGTTCCGTACCTCTCCTGCAGGGTCAGAACGCCGCAGGACAAGAAAAAAGCAGACGAAATGAAGAAAAAATATACCCGCAGTGTCACAAATGAAATGGTAAGACTTGCCATTGCGCGGCGTACTCTTCCAAAACATATATAAACACAAAGCTATACACGGATATCGTGTGTACTTTGTGTTTTTTCTATTATCTGTCAATAATAAGCTTTTTGGTACATTGTTGTTAAAAATATACAAAACAACGACTATGAAACGGCAAAAATTTATAACTAAAAGCAGACGCTTTGTCGTTTTTGGAAAAAATTCATAGATTTAATAATAAAAAATTGTTACCGCTGTAGATATAAATTTTGCGATAACTCTTGAAATTTTTATTAAAAAGGTATATACTATGAATGGTGTACTATACCCTTTAAAGGGGTGGTTTGCCATTTTCCGAAAGAACAGTCAGCGAATCAGACCAACATAGGAGGTATATCGTGGGACTTTTTGATAATAAGCTTCAGACCCTTTCCGAGCAGACGCTCGATGCGGCGTGGTATAAACAGCGTGTTATCTCAAACAATATCGCCAATGTTTCCACGCCCGATTATAAAGCAAAAACCGTAAACTTTGGACTTGTGCTCAAAGAAGAGATGTGCAAGTGCAGCTACCATACGCCGACCGATAACGAAAGCGGCAAGGTCTCACTCAAGGTCGCAACGACTTATGAGACCAACACCAACCAACTTCTGAACGGCAACAATGTCGATATCGAAAAGGAACAGCTCGATCTTGCCGATGTTCAGTATCAGTACAGCGCACTTATGGATCAGATGAACAACAACTATTCGATGATACGCACGGCGATAACCAAGTAACGCCGTCGGCTTTGGAGGTACATAAATGTCATTCTTGAATTCACTCGATATAGGCGGCTCTGCACTTTCGGCGCAAAGGCTCCGAATGGATATCATCTCGCAGAATATCGCCAATCAGGGTACTTACAACACATCGGTCGGCGAAGATCCGTACTGCCGTCAGCTTGTTGTTTTCTCCGAAAAGAAGACTTTCAGCGAGGAGTTGGACAAGTTCAATAACGAGGACGACGGTCCGAAGTATTCCCGTGGCACATATTATCTCTCACACAAGAACAAATACAGATACTCGGGCGTGACCGTTGCGCAGATAATTGACGATGATGCGCCGTTCGTTCCCGTTTACGACCCCGATAATCCGCTTGCGGACGAGGACGGATACATTTACCAGAGCAACGTTGACAACAGCAAGGAGCAGATGGATCTTCTCGCTGCGCAGCGCTGTTACGAAGCGAACGCTTCTGCCATTTCCGCAGTAAAGGCTATGCTCACAAAGGCAATGTCCCTTAATGGAAAGTAAAGCGGGGAAGCTCTTGCGGCAGGTTCACGCCATATAAAGAAAGGCAGATAAAGATATGTTTATAGTTCCTATCTCGGGTGCGATCTCACCCGTACAGTCAGTTTTTGACAACGAGAACGGGCAGGTAAAGGAGATCACCGAAAGCTCGCCTCAGTTCTCCGATGTTTTCAGGGAGGTTTTCAATGACGTTCAGGAGACCCAGCAGCAGACCAACATCGATGCTGTAAAGCTTATGCAGGGCGAAATTGACGATCTCCACACTATTTATAACAATATGACAAAGGCTTCGATAGCTGTCGAGACCTTCGTTGCGGTAAAGAATGCCGCTGTTGATGCTTACAATCAGGTCCTCCAGATCTCAATGTAAGCCATTTTATCTTTGATTCGGGAAGGAAAATTCGTAAATGGATATGAAGGAACAGCTTTCAAAGCTTTCAACTTCGTTCAAGCAGTTCTGGGCTGCCCAGGAGAAGAAAAGGAAGATAGCATACATAGCGATACTCGTTGCGATAGTTCTTATCGCTGCGATCGTGGTTATAATCCTGAATAAAAAGGATTATACCGTCCTTTTTGAGGGACTTGAAGCGAACGAGGCTTCAGAGATCGTAACTGCGATACAAGACCTTGGCTACGATGTCACGCTCAAAAGCGGCGGCACGATAATGGTACCTGCCGGAACGGAGAACGTTCTTACCATGGAAATGGCTATGAAAGGCTATCCGAAGAGTACCATCAACTACAATCTTTATACAAACAATATAGATATGTTCACCACCTCCTCGCAGGAGAGAGAATATGCGCGAATGGCTCTTGAAGAGCGTCTGAGTGCTATTGTCGGAACATTCGAGGGAGTTCAGAAAGCTACGGTCACGATATCTATCCCCGAGCAGAAGAACACGGTCATCTCCTCGCTGCGTCAGGACCCGACCGCTTCGGTCACGGTTTATCTTAACCCCGACTACAAGCTTACGGACAAGCAGATAGTCGGTATAAGAAGCACTGTCAGAAACGGCTGCGTCGGTCTTACCGATGAGAATATCAGCATCGTTGACGGATATGGCATACCGCAGATCGAGGGTGAGAACGAGATAGATGTTGTTGCCGATGAAACAAGAAAATTCGCTTTCAAGACAAATCTTGAAAATTCAATAAAGAACAAGGTGCTTGAACTTCTTATGCCTGTTTACGGCGATGACGGAGTATCCGTTGCGGTAAATATGGTACTCAATTTTGATAAAAAGGTTTCCGAAAACACCGACTATTCGGCTGACGGAAACGGCAACACGGGCGTTCTCCAGCACGGTGATGCGTCCGAAGCCTCGGGCGGAACTACCGCTGACGGCGGCGTTGTCGGCGTTGAAACGAATGCTGACGATACCTACCCGACGGGTGATACTAACGGCACGGGAGCTTGGACGGAAAATTCCGTTTCCAACACATACCTTGTCGATACATACAAAGAACAGATTGAAAAGGCAGGCTACACTATTGACGGACTTTCCATTTCGACTGTCGTTTACACGGACTATATCTCCGAAGCGCAAAGACTTGACCTTGTGAACCTCGTTGCGAACGCAGGCGGCGTAAATCCGACCGTTGCGCAGGACGTTGTTACGGTCACCAACTTCCCGAAATTCGGCACGGATATTGCAACCGATACAGCTCCCGTTTACCTCTTCGGTCTTACGCTCAATCAGCTTATTGCTGCGGCAGCAATTCTTCTCATTCTTCTTATCGTTGTTGTCGTTGTGCTTATCATCACTTCGAGAAGCGCCAAGAATAAGAGGGAAAAATTCGAGCAGCAGATACTTGCTTCCGAAGCACTTGCAGGTGCGGACGGCGAACCTATCGTCGATACGTTCACAATGGATCTCGACGGCACAAGTCCTGCCGATATCCCGAGTCTCTCGGTGGAAGAAGACACCAAAGAGGTCGCTATCCGCAGAGAGATCAGCGACTTTGCGAAGAACAGCCCCGAAATTGTGGCTCAGCTGCTTAAAAACTGGATGAAAGACGAAACGGAGGAGTAAGCAATGCCTGATATCCAAGAACTTACAAACCTGCAAAAGGCTGCGGTCGTTGTTACATCGATCGGCGCTGAAAATGCTGCCTACGTTTACAAACGCCTTTCCGATGATGATGTTGAAAAGCTCACATACGAAATTTCAAGCCTGCCTTACCTTGAGGCTAATATCGTTGATTCGACTCTGAACGAATTCTACGAGCTTTGCCTTACCCAGAAAGTTATCTCCGAGGGCGGCATTGAATATGCAAGAAGTATTCTTGAAAAGGCTTATGGTGTTGAACAGGCAAACAAGCTCATGGAGCGTGTTTCCAAGTCGATGCAGACGAAAGCGTTCGAGTTCGTCAGAAAATCCGACTACAAGAACCTGCTTGCTATCATTCAGAACGAAAATCCGCAGACTATCGCCCTTGTGCTTTCTTATGTCAAGTCCGAGCAGGCTTCCGCCGTGCTTCAGGAACTGCCTAAGGAAAAGCGGGTCGAAGTCGTTGAAAGGATCGCGAAAATGGAATCGGCTTCGCCTGAAACCATTCATTCTATTGAAGAAACACTCGAAAGAAAGTTTGCCGCAGTCGTTTCTATGGATCTTACTACGGTCGGCGGCGTAAACTTTGTTGCCGATATCCTCAACAAGGTCGACAGAGGAACAGAAAAGCACATCTTCGACGAACTCTCCTCGAAAGATCCCGCACTTGTTGAAGAGATCAAGAAGAAGATGTTCGTATTCGAGGATATTCTCGGACTCGACTCTATGTCCATTCAGCGTTTTATCAGAGATGTCGAAGCGAAGGATCTCGCTATCGCGATCAAAGGCTCGAACGCCGAGGTCGCAGCGGCTCTCTATGCGAATATGCCGCAGAGAATGCAGGAATCCATTCAGCAGGAGATCGAATATCTGCATAACGTTCGTATGCGTGACGTTGACGAAGCTCAGCAGAGAATTGTCGGCATCATAAGACACCTCGAAGAAGAGGGCGAGCTTGTTATCGGCAAGGGCGGAGAGGACGAGATAATTGCTTAAAATATACAAATCCCAGTCGTACAGCTATGGCGCTTCCCAACCCGTCAAGATCGATAATACCGTCATTCTTCCGGGTGAGGAGAACGTCGGGCAGGAAGCTCCTTCGCGCGAAGAGCTTGAACAGCAGAAGCAGAGGGAAGCCGCCGCTAAGGAAGCGGAGTTCCGCGCCGCAGTCGATCGTCAGGTCGCGGCGGCAGTCGAGGATTACCGCATAAGAACGGAAGCCGCACGGCGTGAGATAATCGAAAATGCAAAGCTTGAAGCGAAAAGCATCGCTGAGGACGCTAAGGCAACCACTGCCGCAGTTATCGAAAAGGCAAACAAGGAGTGTGCTATCTTAAAGGAAAAGGCGAAAGCCGAGGGCTTCAAAGAAGGCTATGACGAGGGCAAAAAGCAGTCGCTCGAAAAGTGCAGAAAGTACGTCGATGCGTCAGCACAGCTTCTCTCCGATATAAATTCGCACAAGGACGCGTACTTCATCGACAACGAGAACGAAATGCGCGAAACGATGTGCGAAATGCTTGAAAAGATCACGGGCGAGGAACTCAAGGTCAACCCCGAGGTCATTGAAAGCATCATCGAAAATGCCGCAAAAAGCTTCCGCAACTCCGACTACATAAAAATTTCGCTTGCGCAGGGTGAGGTTTCAAAAAAAATCAAGACCGATGCAAAGCTCATCAAACAGATAATTCCTTATATCAAAGATATTGAAATAGAAATTCTTCCCGATGCTGAGGACGGCACTGTTATCCTCGACAACGGCGAAGAGATACTTGATGCTTCCGTTCCGACCCAGCTTGAATTCCTCAAAGAGATAATGAAGAATACAAGGGGCGAGGAATGACGAGGAGATAACCCGAATGAACTTTAACGCTATCCGTGAAAACGTCAAAAATGCCGATCTTTACAGGCACATGGGAAAAATTGAAAAGATCATCGGTATGACTGTTGAAGCCACGGGTCCCGAATGTAACATCGGCGATGTCTGCCGCATATTCCGCAAAGGCTCGGACGAGTTCATTTACGGCGAAGCGGTCGGCTTCAACGAGGGAAAGGTCGTGCTGATGCCGTATACCGACATCGACGGCATAGGACCCGGATCGATAGTTGACAATACGGGCAGACAGCTTGAAGTCAGAACGGGCGATGCACTCGTCGGACGGATCATCAACGCTATCGGCGAACCGATAGACGGCAAAGGTTCGATACATACCACAGACAGCTACCCCATTGCAGGAAACCCCGTAAATCCGCTCACCCGACCGAGGATCGACGATATTATCCCGTTCGGCGTAAAGGCGATAGACGGTCTGCTCACAATAGGCAGAGGTCAGCGTATGGGTATCTTCGCAGGCTCGGGTGTCGGAAAATCGACGCTCCTCGGTATGATAGCGAGAGAAGTCGAAGCCGATATCAACGTTATCGCTCTCGTAGGAGAGCGTGGACGAGAGGTGCTTGAATTCATCGAGCGTGACCTCGGGGAAAAGGGAATGGCAAGGTCAGTCCTTGTCGTTGCGACCTCCGATCAGCCCTCGATGATGAGAAATAAATGTCCCATGACCGCCACGGCTATTGCGGAATACTTCAAGGATCAGGGCAAAAACGTCCTGCTGATGATGGATTCGCTCACACGATATGCTATGGCACAGCGTGAGATAGGTCTTGCAACTGGCGAAGCGCCTATAGCAAGAGGCTATACGCCGTCAATTTACACCACTATGCCGAAGCTGCTCGAAAGAGCGGGCAATTTTGAAAAAGGCTCGATAACGGGCATCTACACCGTTCTCGTTGAGGGCGACGATACCAACGAGCCTATCTCCGATACGGTCAGAGGTATCATTGACGGTCATATCATTCTTTCCCGTAAGGTAGCGGCAAAGAACCACTATCCTGCGATAGAGATACTCGAATCGGTTTCGCGACTTATGTCTGAGATCGCCGACCAAAAGCACAAGGACAACGCTGCAAAGCTGCGAAATCTCCTCTCGGTCTATAACGCAAACTACGACCTCGTTTCGATCGGCGCATACAAAAAGGGCACAAACCCCGCGCTCGATGAAGCGATAAGAAAAATAGACAAGATAAATGCATTTTTACAGCAGAAAACGGACGAGGCATTCTCCTTTGACGAAACGCTGAAGCTGCTCGAAGAAGCTGTAAAATAACTCCTTGGAGGTAATCATTCTTGAAGCGGTTTGAATTTTCACTAAACAAGCTTATGGGTTATAAAAAACAGGTGCTTGACAGAGAAAAGAACAATCTCGCTCACCTGCGAATGCAGCAGCAGCAGATGCAGGAGGAAAAAATGCAGCTCGAAGCCAAGCTCAAACGCTCGGCGGATGAGTTCAGGGAGCTTTCGGGCAAGGGCATAACCGTAATGCAGATAACGATGTTCAAAAGCTATCACCAGTCGCTCCGTATGCAGATAAAGGAGCTTGAAAATTCAATAGATGAAATGGAGAAAAAGGTACAGCGTCAGCTCGGTGTTGTTATCGATGCGACAAAGGAGGTCTCCTCCCTCGAAAAGCTCGAAGAAAAGCAGCTTGAAGAATACAAATTCAAGGTGCAGAAAGCGGAAGAACAGTTCATTTCCGAATACGTTATGAACAGCACATACAGATAAGGCAGGAAAGCACTGCGAAGCATAGCGTGGATTTGCAGTGGGGCTTCCCACCCGAATTGAATCGACGGCACAACAAAACTATCTTCGCGGCAGTAAATTCATTTATACCGCAAACGTGCGAAACAAGGCGTGGCGCGAATTTGCAGCGGGGCTTCCCCGCCCCACTGAAAGGAGGTGAAAATTATGGATATAAGCAGCATTCTCAATATCGGTATGGGCGTAAATACTCCCGCCTTCGGTTCGACCGATGCAAACGCAGCTTCGGAAATAAGCTTTGGCGACATTCTCGGCTCGGCTGTAACATCGAATACACCCGTTGACGATATCACGCAGGAGGTTGACATTACCGAAGATGCATCGGAGGATAACAACACCTTTTCAAAGCTTGTTTCGGAGCTTGCGCAGGACGTTTCCAACGCAGACAAAAGCGTTATCGATGCAGCGGTGAAAATGATGCTCTCGGTCGGAAATGCGGCTGAAAAGTTTATGTACGGCACTTCGGACAGCTCTTCGCAGAACGATGATGAAAATACCGACGTTATCAATATTCTTTCCAATATGATAAAGTTCGTGACCTCGCAGGACGGCGAAGATTTCGTTTCGGACGAAGAAACGGGACTTGCACTTACGCTCGGAGATATCTCGGCGGTGCTTGAAACGGGTCTTTCCGAGGGAAAGTCGGCAGATGAGATCGCAGATGAGCTGAAAAAGCTTGCAGAGGGCGATGATACCAACCTTTCGGCTCTCGCAAACGCAGTCGTTTCTATGATGGGTATGATGCCTGCCGGCACAAACGAGGAAATTCTTGACGAGATCCCTTTTGAAGCAGCGGCAAAGGCAGCTTCGGTGACGGAAGTTCTTTCCTCCGATACCGCTCCAACGCAGAAAGCCGAAACGATAGTGTCTATCCTCGAAAATAAGACGGAATTTAACGATCTGTCTTCCTTTGAAAGCTTCCAAAGCGCATTAAAGCTTGCACTCTACAATGATAACAGCGCAAATTCAGCCGATACCTCTTTTGCAGCGTTCCACAAGACAGCCGCATTCGCAAGGATAAACGATGTTTCGGCGCAGATAAGAGTTATCACGGGCTCGGACGAAAACAGCGCAGAGCAGGCAGCGGCAAACGTTGTCCTTACGGCGCAGAACCCCGTTCAGACGAATATTTTGGCTGATATCGAGATACCGACAGACACAGTTGAGGTCTACAAGCAGCTTGCAGATTTTGCAGTCCGGCAGATAACGCAGAGCGTCAGTGAAACAACGCAGAACGGCGCAGTCCGGGAGCTTGTGGTGGTTCTCAAACCCGAAAACCTCGGCGAAGTTGCAGTTAAGGTAACTTCCGATACATCGGGCGCGGTTTCCGTAGTCCTCGCAGCTTCAAATGAAGAAGTCGGCAAGGCACTCGCAGCGAACTCGGCAGCACTTACCGAAAGCTTTGCAAAACAGAACGTTGACGTTCGGAATGTGAACGTTGTTGCTCCCTCGGAGGCGGCTTCCTATATGGGACTCGACTTCTCGAACCAGAGCTTTAACCGTCAAAACGGCGGTGCTTCACAGAGCGAAAGCACGAACAGCGGACGTATCTCGGGCATTGCAAAGGCTGATGACGAAGCGGAAAGCGGAGTTACAGCGGCAAGAAAACTTTTAAAGGAGGCAAAATTATGGCTAACAGCTTAGGGAACCTTTCGATCGATTCAACGGGCGGCGCTTACTCAAAGTACAGCAACAAGGTCGTTGATACGACAAAGGGTGACGAAGCTACTTCCTATATGGACTTTGACAGCTACTTAAAGGTACTCGCAACGCAGATGTCCAATCAGGACTTCAACGACCCTATGAGCGATACCGATATGCTCCAGCAGATGTCGTCCTATTCGATGCTCGAAGGTATCAAGAATATGACCTCTCAGGCAAATATCAGCTATGCGACAAACCTTGTCGGAAAGGCTGTAACGGTCAATGACGGTCACGATTATGACACGGGCATTGTTGAATCCGTAGTTGTTTCGGACGGTACGCCTTACCTTGTTGTAAACGGCAGCAAGTATGAAGTTTCAACGGTTTCAAACGTTACTTCTTCCGATATCTACAATCTTCTCTCGAAGCTTATCGGTCAGGAAGTCAATATCAACGGTTCTTCCGAGGGCGAAGTGGTCGCAGGCGGCAAGGTAACCAACGTTCTTGTACTCGACGGAAACGCTTATGTTATCGTTGACGGCAAGGATAAGTATCCGCTCAAAGATGTTTCGCTCAAAAACAGCGGAAACAAAGATGAAAACGGCACTGATAAAACAGAGGGAACAGACGGTCCTTCCAATACCGAAAATGGCGGGGAAAACACAAACGCTCCCGAAGGCACAACGACCACTACCGATTCAACCGTAACTCAGGCTGAAACGATGTCAAGCTATATGGCTCAGTCGGACGCTCTGTTCAGCGAGCTTATGAGCACTATCGATTCTATCAGCGGCACTGAAACAAAGTCGCAGAGCGTTATAAACAATCTTAAACCGAACCTTGACGGTTATGAAACGGTAACGGTAACAAAGCTCGATATCCCGAATTATGCGGCTGCATATCTTGCACAGTATGAGGATCTTCAGGATCTTATTCTTCCGAATGCGTCTTATGCGAACGCAAATGACAATGTGACCTCGGCAAACCTTTCCGCAGGCACACAGAACGCAAGCTACAATACGCTTTATGCCAATACTTCGTCAAATACTTCCTCCGCGGCGGCTTCATCTTCATCGGATACAGCTGTAACACTCACCGCAGGCAGATATGATATCCCGCTCACAACCTCTAACCTTTATGCTGTTGCAAACGCATCGAGAACGGGTCAGCTTACGCCGACACTTTCCAATGCGCAGGTCTACAGCATCATTTCAGACGGAAGCTACAGCACAAGATACAGCGCAAAGTATGGACTTGAAGCCTATTCCGATTCAAAGCCGGGCATTTCAAACTCCGACTGCGCACCTCACAGACTTGATGCAGACAAATATCCCGAACAGGCGGCTCTTGCAGATGCTCTCGGAACAAGAATGTATGATATCAAGTTCATCAACAACAGAGCTATCACTTCGAGAATAGATACTTCCAGAGTTATCGGAAAAACGATCAGCGGCAGAGAGATCTCGGAGATCGGCTACTGCGGTGTCGGCAGACTTGGCGAAGTCGTTACCTTCAAGAACGGCAAACAGCGCGTTGAGATAATGTTCGACAACGGCAATTCAGGCTGGCTCGAAACATCCGGCAAATACACCATCGACCAGATCATCAATGAGCAGGTCGGAAGCGATGTCACACCGTTTGAAGTTTCGATCGCATACTATGCAAAGTCACAGTCCGCTCAGAAGTTTGAGAACCTCAGACAGAACCTTACTTCAATGGGAGTAAATGTTGTCGGTTAAACGAAAGGACGGTGTTTCGGGGTGCTTATAAGCGAACTGATGCAGTCGCGAGGCATTACGGCGGTCACGACGGGAAGGGTCGGCGGATTCACCGCGCAGAAAACTTCACCCGAGGACAGCGGTTTTGCAAAGGAACTGCAAAGTCAGCTTGACGAAAAAAAGCGCACTGAGCAGAACGTACAGAGCGGAGTGGTCTTTTCAAAGCATGCTCTTGAGAGGATATCCGAACGTCGGATCGATATTGAAAACGGCGATACCCTCGAACGGCTCAATAAGGCTGTCGAGCTTGCAGGCGAAAAAGGCTCGAACGATGCACTTGTCATGATAGGCTCAAATGCTTTCATCGTCAGCATAAAAAACAACAAGGTCATCACGACCCTCTCCGCAGATGATATGCAGGGAAATATTTTCACGAATATTGATTCTACTGTTATAATGTGAAAAGAATAATGTGCGGTCAGAACGATCGGACCTAACCGGAGATCATAAGCGTCCCGACTGACTTGACGGACGCTCCGCACAGATATAACAGCAACTTTTTTAAGGAGTGTAATTAAAATGGTTAGATCTCTTTATTCAGGTGTTTCGGGACTTACCTCCCACCAGACAAAAATGGACGTTATCGGTAACAATATCGCCAACGTCAATACTTATGGCTTCAAATCCTCCAGAGCTTCGTTCAGCGATGTTTTCTACCAGTCGGTAAAGACAGCCGCAGCAGGTACTGAAAGCTTTGCGGGCAACAACCCGTCCACAGTCGGCTACGGTACGCAGGTAGCTTCGATCGACAGAGATATGTCGCAGTCCTCGTTCCAGTCCACCAACAGGACCCTCGACCTCGCTATCAGCGGCGACGGCTTCTTCGCAACGGGCGCATTCTCCTCAGGCGCAGACGGCGGCGCTCCCGACCTCACAGCTTCGCCCGACTCTATAACATACACAAGAAACGGCAACTTCGGCATCGACAGCGCCGGTAATCTCGTTTCCAACAACAACAGATTCATTCTCGGTACAAGAAATACCGAAAAGGGTCTTCTCCTTAACAGCGACCTTTCCGCTCAGGAGCTTCTCAAGAATACTCTTCAGGACAACAACGGCGACAATCAGATAAACTCCACAGACTATACCTTTGAAAACACTATCAACGTAAACGACCTCATTGCAGACGCTTACGGCATTTATACCGATACGGACACAGGCTATCTTTACACCAACAGAAAGCCTGAAGCTGTTATCAAGGACGGAAAGATCGTCGGCTACAAGCAGGGTGAGATCGATAAAGATGACACAACGGGCGATGAGACCTTCTATCTCTGCGACCTCAAGGGCAACTATGTAACAATGGAGGACGATAACGGCAAGGCTCTTCCTTTCTTTAAATACACAAAGAAAGACCCCAACGATCCCACAAGCTCGGCAGCTATGTCCGCAGTGACGATCGATGACACAGGCGCACAGCAGGCATACACCCTTGTTAATCAGAAAAAAGACGATGCAGGCAATGATGTACCCTATACAGTTGACGACCTCGCTGTAACGGGCAAGTTCACATATGCTGACCTTGCTGCGTTCACTATCGGCTCGGACGGCGTTATCACAACTACATACAACAACACACTCAAGGCTATCGCGCGTGTTGAGATCACAGTTTTCGACAACCCCGAGGGTCTTATCGAAAACGGCGACACAAGCTTCTCCGAGACTGCAGCTTCAGGCTCGGGCAAGGTAAGAAAAGCAGGCGAGCAGGGTGCAGGTACAGTTGCTTCCAACAAGCTCGAAATGTCCAACGTAAACCTTGCTCAGGAATTCTCCGATATGATCGTTACACAGAGAGGCTTCCAGGCTAACGCAAGGATCATCACGACTTCCGACTCGATGCTCGAAGAACTCGTAAACCTCAAGCGATAAGCGCAGGGAAGCCCCTGCAGGCAGTTCGCGTCACGCTCCGCTTTGCTGCGCTTGTTTTTGTTGAAAATTGGTTTATGTTCGCGAATATAGTTTTTTGGCAGTCGGGCATTTTACAAGGTGTGGTGGAAGCCCCTGCAGGCGGTCTGAGTCACACTCCGCTTGGCTTTGTTGATAAACTGCTCGGTGTATCGGCTCAATTATCGCATAATATTTTTCCTATGGTCGGCGGCTCTGCTCGGCGGAGCTGCTGTTCCGTGGGAGATGGTGGTGAAAAATCATGATACTGGTAACAAGACTTAACGGGACTCCGCTCATTCTCAATGAAGAATTCATTGAAGTGGCAGAGGAAACCCCCGATACCGTCGTCACGATGATGAACGGTCACAGATACATACTTAAAGACAAACTCGATGAGATCATCGAAAAATCGTTTGAATTCCGCCGCATGAACGGCGCTTGCAAAGAATGATCCGGGCATGGGACGCTCGTTTAGAATAGATATAAAATCAAGGAGGATATCTGTCAAATGAATATTTCAGGTTTGATCGGTCTGGTTCTTGCACTCGGACTTATAGTTTGGGGAATTATGACGGGAGGAAGTCTGCTGAACTTCTGGGATCCGGCTTCGGTCGCTATCGTTCTCGGCGGTACTATCGGCGCACTCATTTTTACATATCCGTTTTCGGTAATTAAAAATACGGGCAAGATGCTCAAGATCGCATTTATGCCGAAAAAATACGATCCCGAAAATTACATTGCCCAGATGGTAGAGCATTGTAAGACTGCACGTATGAAAGGTATTCTTGCGCTTGAAGAAAGTGCAAATGCCTGCACAGACCCGTTTATGAAGTCTGCGCTTATGCTTATTGTCGATGCCAATGAATCGGACAAGATAAAGTCAATGCTCGACGACTCGATCGACTTTATGTGTGAGCGACACGAAAATAACTACGCTATGTGGGTAAAGGGTTCAGCCGTTGCCCCTGCGATGGGAATGGTTGGTACGCTCATAGGTCTTATCAATATGCTTAAAGGAATGGATGTAACGAATTCCGATTCGGCTTCATCGCTCGGTCTTTCAATGTCCACTGCCCTTATCACAACGTTCTACGGCTGTATTCTTGCCCACGTTTTCTGCGGACCTATCGGCAACCTTTGTAAATATAACCATAATCAGGAAATACTTTGCCTCCAGATCATCGAAGAGGGTACACTCGCTATCGCCGCAGGCGCTAATCCAAGATATGTCGAAGAAAAGCTTCGTATGATGCTCCCTGCGACCGAAAAGCCTAGGGCAGGAAAGGCTTCTTCTGCCGAATAATGGCTGATTTGTCGGTTTTGGCGGAAAAATGACGCAAGAAATTTTGAAAAATTCTGCTTTTTTACAAAAAAACTATGGCAATTTGTTAAGAAATGTGGTATAATTATTTGAAAGCTATTTTTAAGGCATTATATTACAGAATTTCTGATTACAAAGTGTTATATCTATCTGTATTTATACTGTGAGGTGATTTTTGTGGCTCGCAAACGCGGCGGAAATGAAGAAGAAGGCGGAAGCTGGATGGATACCTATGGTGACATGGTAACGCTGCTTTTAACGTTCTTCGTTCTTCTGTTCTCAATGTCATCTATGGACTCCAGCAAATGGCAGTACATTGCCGAAGCCTTTTCAAAAGGTAAAATTTCCGATACCGATATCCGTGTAGTCGGCGAACCCGACCCTACCAACGATCCCACAGCTGTCTATGACGATACTGTTCCCGAAGTGGATAATCAGGACGAACAGATCGTTGATTTTGAAGACTTCTTTATGTATCTTAAAGAAGTAATAGTTTCAAACAACCTTTCCGACAGTGTGAGCGTTGAAATGTCCGATACGGGCGTTTATATGCGATTCAGAGATAATATTTTCTTCGCGGGCGACAGCGATGTCCTCCTCGACGAAGGTAAATTTATCCTTGATATAATCTCCGACGGCATACGTTCGATAAACGAACTTGTTTATGCCATAAAGGTCAGCGGTCATACAGCCGCAAGCGCGACCTCAAACGTCAACGAATGGGATCTTTCTTCGGGAAGAGCAAACTCCGTCATCAAGTATATGATAAGCCTTGATGCGTGCGACTCGGACAAATTCTCGTCGGCAGGATACGGAAAGAACCGTCCGCTTGAAGACAACTCCACCGAAGAGGGAAGACGGCAGAACCGCCGTGTTGAGATCGTCTTTATCCGAAACGATATGGACTTTACCAATCCCGATGTCCTGAATGAACTTCTCCAGCTTGAATTCGGTACGAACTTCGTCCTCCCGTCCGGTTCGGAAGGCTCGTCTATGCTCGATGCAGACACGACAGCCGATGCCGATGCAGAGACGATCACCCCTGCCGATACGGGAAGAAACGACCCCGACAGGACCTACGTTTCCAAAGAGGATGCAATAAACGAAATGAAGGAAAGCAAGGCCGCCGCTCCAACGGCAGCAGAATGATAGGACCCACAGGGAACCTCTAAAAAGTACAGACCGATTTTTCCGTCTGTCAGAAAGGAATGATCCGAATATATGGCTGACATACTGTCGCAAAGCCAGATTGACGCTCTTCTGAACAGCTTTTCCGAAGAGGGTGCTAAGGCTTTGGACGAGATCGAGGAACAGTCAAACGAGAAAAAAGTCAAGACTTATGACTTTAAAATGCCGAAGAAGTTTACCAAGGAACAGCTCAAAACGATCGACGGCATTTTTGAAAACTATTCACGTGTGCTTTCCTCTTATCTGACCGGTCTGCTGCGTGTTTACTGCAAGGTAGAGGTCATTCAGACAGAAGAGCAGCTCTATTATGAGTTCAACAACGCTCTTCCCGATTATGTTATAATGTCTATGGTCAATATGGGGATCATGGACGATGATGTGCTTGAAACGAGCTGTATCATACAGCTATCCAACCCTATCAGCTATACGATGATGGACAGGCTCATGGGCGGTGCAGGAACTTACACCGACCAGTCGAGGGATTTTACCGAGATTGAAGTCGAGCTTATGACGACCGTTCTCAAACGAATGGCTGCCCTGCTTAAAGAACCGTGGGGAAGCTACATAGACGTAAATCCGTCCCTTACATCGGTCGAAACGAACTCGCGTGTAGTTCAGCCGTTCTCGCCCGATGAAGTCGTTATAATCGTAATGCTTGAAGTCGAGATCAAGGACGTTAAGAATACTATTTCAATATGTATCCCTGCAATGGGTCTTGAATCGATAATGGCAAAGTTCGGCGATAAATGGTCGAGAGGCACGAAGAAGCTTGATCCTAAGCGCGAAAATGAGAGAAAGATATCCCTTATGGACGCGATAAAGGACTCCGACCTGAAGATAGATGCCGTTCTGTGCGAAACTACGCTTGATCTGTATGATGTCCTCACCCTTCAGGAGGGAGATGTCATTCCGCTCAATGTACCGATAGACAGCAATATTACCGTTAAGATCGGAAATAATCTCTGGTTTGACGGCAAGCTTGGTATAAAAAACAACAAAAAAGCCGTAAAAATCGATAATATATATAAAGAATTGAGGTAAGAGCAATAATGAGTGATGAAAAACTTGTTGACGGATTCGGCGAAGTCGAGAAAGATGCCATCGGTGAGATAATGAATATCACCATGGGTTCGGCTGCAACCGCCGTATCCAATCTTCTCTCGGCTAAGGTTTGGATCACCACTCCGACCGTTACCGTCATGAGCGCAAAGGATCTCTCGTTTCCTGAACTTGAGCCTTCGATCATGGTCAGGATCAAATACATACAGGGTGTTTCGGGACAGAACGTTCTCGTTCTCAAACAGAACGACGTTCAGCTCATTCTCGATCAGCTCATGGGACTTCCGCTCGAGGTCACGGACGATTTCAAGTTCGATGAAATGAATATTTCCGCCGTCTGCGAAGTCATGAACCAGATGATGGGCGCGGCTGCAACGGCTCTTTCGGAAATTATCGATACAACGGTCGATATTTCCACACCGGAAGCTATTGTTGAGGACAGCCAGAAACTGATCTCCGATTTCTATGATGTCAACGGCAATGAAAACGTAGTAAGCATCAAGTTCAACCTTACTATCGATGGCGTTATAAATTCCGAGTTCATTTCCGTTCTTACAATAGACCTTGCCAAGGAAATGGCTGAAAAGATGATGGCAGGCTACAGCGCAGCAGCCGACGAGGCAGCTACCGCTTCAACACCTGCCGCAGATACTCCGACCGAACCTGCTTCCGGCGGCACAACGCTTTCTCAGGCAGAGATCGAATCGCGCCTCAACGGCGGCACAGGCGGCGCAGCAGCTCCGGCACCTCAGCCGACACCGGCACCTCAGCCGATGCCGCAGATGCCTCAGCAGCCAATGCAGGCAGCTCCTCAGCAGGCAGCTCCTCAGCAGACCACACAGCAGCAGGCTATGCCGAACGGTATGCCGCAGCAGCCGATGCAGCAGGGTATGCCGATGCAGGGAATGTACGGCTACGATCCGAATATGCAGCAGTACGGTATGTACGGTCAGATGCCGCAGGGACAGCCGATGCCGAATATGTATCCCCAGCAGCCCTACGGCTACCCTCCGCAGCAGCCGCAGATGAACATTCAGCCCGTTCAGCTCCAGAACTTTGCTACATATAATAACACTTCGCTCAATAAGGAACAGAACGATAACCTTAAGCTTCTTATGGGCGTTCCTCTCAACGTCAGCGTTGAGATCGGCTCAACGACCAAAAAAGTCAAGGAGATACTCGAGTTCACACAGGGTACGATCATTGAGCTTGAAAGACAGGCAGGCGCACCCGTTGATATCGTTGTAAACGGAAACCTTATCGCAAGGGGTGACGTTGTTGTTATCGACGATAACTTTGCTGTAAGAATAACTGAAATAATCAGATCCAAATTTTTGGATAATTTAGGTAAGGAGTAATTAATTATGGATAAGAAAATTATGCTTGTTGATGATGCCGCATTCATGAGAATGATGATCAAGGACGCTCTCACAAAGAACGGTTATACAAATATTATCGAAGCTGCCGACGGTGAGATCGCCTGCACAAAGTATGCCGCAGAGCACCCCGACCTCGTTATCATGGATATCACAATGCCTAACAAGACCGGTATCGAAGCTCTCAAGGACATCAAGGCAAGCGACCCTGCCGCAAAGGTTGTAATGTGCTCTGCTATGGGTCAGGAAGCAATGGTCGTTGAAGCTATCAAGCTCGGCGCTCTCGACTTCATCGTAAAACCTTTCAAGCCGGACAGGATCCTCCAGACAGTTCAGAAGGTTCTTGGTTGATCGGTTTAAGAGAGGACGGCAATAGTGCCTGAATTATTAATGGTGATCTGCTCCCTGCTCGGAGTGATCGGACTTATTTTTCTTGTTTATTACGGAACAAGATGGCTCAATAAAAAATTCCGCAGCAACGGCTGGAACGGCTTGGAGCGAGGAATAAAGATAATCGACTGCATCGGCGTTGCGCAGGATAAGCAGCTCCTTGTCGTTAAAGTCGGCAAAAAGGGTATGCTTCTGGGCGTTGCTCCGAACAGCATCACAAAGCTCTGCGATATCGACGATGATGATATCAGTGATATGCAGAGAGAAACAGAGGAAAATTCCTCCGTTTCGTTCTCGGATAGCTTGAAAAAAGCTTTCTTTAAGAAAAATACAGCGGAAAACGGCTCGGCTCGGGAGGACGGTAAGGAAAACAATGAGAAAAATGATTTCTGATGCCAGGGCTTCTCTGCCGATAACGGTCTTTATCGCGGTGGCGGCAGCAATTGCGGCAATGCTCATATTTGCGCCGCTCAATGCACACGCAGAGGACGGGATAACGGTCACGACCACTGCGCCTTCGACCGAAATATCGATCGAAACCACGATACCGAACGTTGAGACCTCAGTTCCGCAGCAGACCCAGCCGCTCCAGAACCCCGAAACGCAGGTTCAGGAGCAGCAGGACGATGAGCTTCCTTATGAAACGCCCAAAACGGACGATGAAGCGCAAAGCCTGCTCGATCTGCTTGACATAAATAATTCCAGCACAGTTGACCTCATTCTCCTGATAACGATATTGTCGCTCGCACCGTCAATTCTTGTGATGCTGACCTGCTTTACAAGAATAATCATCTCATTCTCGCTCCTGCGAAATGCGATGGGCGTTCAGCAGACTCCCCCGAATCAGGTGATGATAGGTCTTGCGTTGTTTTTGACGATGTTTATTATGAAGCCCGTTTTGTCCGAGATGAACGAGGTAGCGTATGTGCCGTACAAGAACGGCGAATATACGATAACCGAGGCTGCGAAAGAAGCCTCCGTTCCGCTCAAAACGTGGATGCTCAAAAACACATCGAACGAATCGATGAATTTCTTTCTCGAGCTTTCCGATACGGAGATAGATGCCGAAACGGAAGAGGAGTTCATCGAAAAAGTCAGCTTTACCACAGTTGTGCCTGCATTTATCCTCAGCGAGATAAAGATCGGCTTTGAGATCGGTTTTCTTATCTACATACCGTTCCTGATAGTCGATATCGTTGTTTCAACGCTGCTGATGTCAATGGGTATGATGATGCTTCCGCCGACAACGATCTCGATACCGTTCAAGATACTGCTTTTTGTGCTTGTGGACGGCTGGTCGATGCTCACGGCATCGCTCGTGAACGGATTCAATCCGCTCGGAACATAGTCGGAGGCAGGGTATGACGCAGGATATAATATTACAGGTCTTCCGTGAATGTCTGCTGCTTAGCATAAAGCTCGGCGGTCCACTCCTCCTTGTGAGTATGGCAGTAGGTCTGGTAATTTCGATTCTCCAGGCGGCAACGCAGGTGCATGAGCAGACGCTCTCGTTCGTGCCGAAGCTGCTTGTTATAGCTGTTATGCTGCTGCTTATGGCGCCTTTTATGATGAATGCGATGAATGATTTCTTTTATGAGATATTCGATATCATTGCAAAGGTCAGCAGCCAGACAGTCCTTTAAAAACGGGAGGGCAGAATGGATTTTTACAGCCTCCTGTTCGATAATTTTGAAACAAATCTCTTGGTCTTTTCAAGAGTTCTCGGCATTTTTGCCTTTAATCCGATACTTTCGCGAAGAAACATTCCTCAGATAGTAAAAGTCGTCTGTTGCATACTTATCACGATGATAGTTATAATGGTGCGGCAGCCCGAACCCGTCGAAACGGGAACGGTGATAGGCGTTTACCTTGCGATGCTGCTGAAAGAGGGATTCGTGGGAGTGGTACTCGGTTTTATTACCGATATGTTTTTTTACAGCGTCCAGATGAGCGGCGAAATAATGGATATGCAGTCGGGTCTTGGCATGGCCAAGGTCTTCGACCCCGGTACGAACCTCCAGATGTCAATAATGGGTTCGTTCGTCAGCTTTATGATGTATCTCTATTTCTTCGTGATAAACGCTCATTTGACATATATAGAGCTTTTCGTGAAGTCGTTCGATATCATTCCGCTCGGGTTTGAGGGCATAAACCCCGACCTTGGCATTTCGATAGTCGGATATTTCAGCGTTGTGCTTACGCTCGTGCTGAAAATTGCGATGCCGCTGATAGTTTCGCAGACGATACTTCAGTTCTGTGTCGGCGTACTTATGAAATCAGTTCCGCAGATACAGATAATGGTCATAAATATTCAGTTAAAGGTGGGCTTCGGCTTCCTGATACTGTTCCTTGTGGCTGTTCCGCTGTCGGATCTTATCGAAAAGTTTATGAATACTTGGCTTGAGACCCTTGAGGGCGTTCTTCCCCTCATACCTGCATAGTCCCGAGGGGGGAGAATAAATGGCTGAAAGCGCAGGCGAGAAAACCGAAAAGGCGACCGAACATAAACGGCGTGAGGAGCGTAAAAAGGGCAACGTTATGCAAAGCAAGGACGTTGTTACCGCAGCTTTCATTCTTATTGTATTTGCGCTGCTGAAAGTCCTTATGAAAGCGATGATCGCCGTGTGCGAAGGCTCGTTTGACTACTGGTTCAGCCTCGCAGGCAGCGGAATGGACGGGATACGCATTGACGGAATGCCGTTTTATTCCAAGATGGCGATAGAAATAGGCAAGGTCCTGCTGATATGCGCAGGTCCGACGCTTATAGTCGGCGTTCTCGTTACGGTCATCGCAACGGGCGCACAGACAAGGTTCATTTTCTCAAAGGAATCGATAAAATTCAAGTTTGACAAGCTCAATCCGATAAGCGGAATAAAGAAGATGTTCTCTGTAAGTTCGCTTTTTGAGCTTGCAAAGTCGATCCTGAAGCTTGTTATCCTCGCCGTCATAGTTTATGACGAAGTAAAAAAGAGAATACCCGAGTTTGCGAAGCTTTTTGATATGGAGATAGCAAGCTCGATGATGTATATGCTCGATACGATATTTTCTATCGTTATCAAAGTCGCAGCCGTCTTTGTCGGCGTTGCGGCGGTCGATGTCCTTTTCCAGTATTTCAAGTTTGAAAAGGATATGCGAATGACCAAGCAGGAGGTCAAGGAGGAGTACAAAAACCTCGAAGGCGATCCGCAGGTCAAGGGCAAGCGCCGCCAGATACAGCGCCAGATGGCAATGAGCCGAATGATGGATTCCGTTCCCGATTCGGACGTTATCATAAGAAACCCTACGCATTTCGCCGTTGCGATAAAGTATGACAAGGACAAAAACAATGCGCCTGTCGTGCTTGCAAAGGGCGCAGACAACCTTGCGATGAAGATCGTAGGAATCGCCGAAGAGCACGATATCGCCATGGTGGAAAACAAACCGCTCGCCCGTGGTCTTTACGATTCGGTCGATGTCGGAAAGGAGATCCCACCCGAGTTTTACCGCGCAGTAGCCGAGGTACTCTCGTTCGTATATAAATTACAGGGCAAGCTGCCCGAATAATAAACGCAGACCCTATTCATATATTTCAGAAAGGCAGAGTGTTGCAGGACTGTGAAAAAGTATCTCGATAACATTGTAACGGTATTTGTGATACTTGCCGTTTTCCTTATCATTATTCCGTTGCCGACATGGCTGCTGGATATGCTTTTCGTTGTAAATATTGCATTGTCGCTTACGATACTGCTTATTACAATGTACATAAAAGAGCCGCTCGAATTTGCGATATTCCCCTCGCTGCTGCTCATCACGACCATTTTCCGACTTGGCCTTAACATATCTTCGACAAGACTTATCCTTGCGAACCAAGGAAACGCAGGACATATCGTTTCGGCGTTCGGCTCGTTCGTTATGAAGGGCAACCCCGTTATCGGATTTATCGTATTTATCCTTATAACGGTCGTTCAGATGCTCGTTGTAACGAAGGGTGCGGAGCGAGTTGCCGAAGTAACGGCAAGATTTACCCTCGATGCTATGCCCGGTAAGCAGATGGCTATCGATGCCGACCTCAACTCGGGTACAATAAATGAGACCGAAGCGAAGATACGCCGTGAAAAGATACAGCGTGAATCCGACTTCTTCGGCGCGATGGACGGTGCTTCAAAGTTCATCAAGGGCGATGCAACGTTCTCTATCGTTGCGGCAGTTGTAAACCTCCTCGGCGGTGCGGTAATGGGTCTTGTGTATAACGGAATGGCGTTTTCGGACGTTCTCACGACATACAGTATGGCTACCGTCGGTGACGGTCTTTGTTCGCAGGTTCCTTCGCTCCTCATCTCGACGGCAATGGGTATGATCGTTACCCGTTCCGCTTCAAAGGAGAACCTTGCGGTCGATGTAAAGAACCAGTTTGCGGCACAGCCTATGGTTCTGATGATATCGGGCGCAATAATGCTGCTGCTGATGCTCATTCCGGGATTCCCGAAGATACAGCTCATTATTCTCGGTTCGGGACTGCTCGCACTTGGCTATGTATTAAGACGAAACAACGCACAGCTTGCTCTCGAACAGGGCGCAGAGCAGAGCGAGATAGCTGAAAACAAGGAAGCCCTCTCCGAAATGGAGTATTATAAAGACATCGACAACGTTTATAAGCTCCTCGAAGTTGAGCCTATCGAAATGGAGTTCGGCTACAGCCTTATTCCTCTTGCGGACGAGGCTTCGGGCGGAACGCTTATCGAACGTGTCGTTATATTCCGAAAGCAATTCGCAATGGATATGGGGATGGTTTTCCCGTCCGTGCGAATGAGGGATAACCAGCACATCAATCCTAACCAGTATGTTATCAAGATAAAGGGTGAGATCGTCGCTCAGGCGGAGGTGCTTGTAGACCACTATCTTGCACTCGACAGCGGCGGAGTTACGCACGAAGTTGACGGTATCGATACGATAGAGCCGGCTTTCAATATCCCTGCAAAGTGGATAAGCGAGCAGAACAAGCTCCGTGCCGAAGTCGCAGGCTATACGCTCATCGACCCGACCTCCGTTATCATCACGCATCTTTCCGAAGTTATCAAGGCTCACGCCTATGAGCTTCTTTCCCGTCAGGATGTCAAAACTATGCTCGACAAATTAAAGCAGACCAATCCTGCAGTTGTTGAGGATATCGTACCGAGCATCGTTTCGGCGGCTTATCTGCAAAAGGTGCTTTGCCTGCTTCTTAAAGAGGGTGTTCCGATACGCGACCTCCAGACTATACTTGAAACCATCGCCGATAATCAGCACACGATGAAAGATGTTGATATCACGACAGAATATGTCCGTCAGGCTTTGAAGCGAACCATTACAAGGCGCTTCGCGGACGGCGGACAGATACGCGTTCTTACTCTCGATACCGAAACGGAGAACAAGATCATCGCCTCGGTAAAAAAGTCCGACCAAGGCTCTTACCTTGCAATGGATCCGCAGACGATACAGCTTCTCATAGCTTCGCTCAACGAGCAGATCAACAAGGTAAAGGATATTATCCCTATGCCTATCGTCCTCACTTCGCCGATAGTAAGAATCTACTTCAAAAAGCTTGTTGACCAGTTTATACCGAACATAACAGTTCTTTCTTACAGCGAGATCGACAATTCTGTACAGATACAGGCAGTCGGCAATGTTGCAATTGCCGATAAAGCCGGCGTGTGAAAGGAGTTGAGCATTGATGTCCGATAGATACGAAGCGGAAAAGCTTTCCTCGGAAGAAAAATCCGAACTTCTCCGCAGGTATAAAACAACGGGCGACAAGGCTCTCCGAAATCAGACCGTTCTTGCATATATGAACATAGTTCGCTATGCGGCTGTTTCCACAAGGAATATGTATGCGAAATTCGCCGACAGCGAGGATATCATAAATGAAGCTACTATTGCGCTAATGTCTGCGATAGACAGCTTCAGTTTCGACAAAAACGTTAAGTTTGAGACTTATGCCTCTATCCGTGTGAGGGGCGCAGTCATTGACTATATCAGACGGCAGGACATCGTTCCCCGAAACGTGCGGAAGTTCGCCAAGGAGTACGATACAGCCTATTCCGAGCTTTACTCCGAGCTCAACCGTGAGCCTACCGATGAAGAAATGGCTGAACGCCTCGGACTTCCTCTTGCGAAGTTTGAAAGCTATTCGGCAAAGGCGGCATCGGCGCAGACGCTCTCGTTCGAGGAGCTTGTCACAAATACAGGCTTCGATATGTCGGACGAGGTTTCCGATGACGGCGTGTGGTCGCCCGAAGCTTCCGTTCACCACGAAGAAAAGCTTCACTATCTTGCAAAGGCAATTTCCGAGCTTTCCGACAAGGAAAGGCTCGTTATAACGCTTTATTACTACGAAAAACTCAAATTTTCCGAGATCGGAGCCGTCCTGGACGTTTCCGAATCGAGGGTCTGCCAGATACATTCAAAGGCAGTTATGAAAATGAAACATTCATTGGCAGAATATATGGAAAAAGAATAAGAAAGGACGGATATCTATGCTAAGAGGCTACTATACCGCCGCAAATGGCATTATCAACGAGGAACGTATCCTCAATGTTGTCACGAACAATATGGCTAACCTCAAAACGGCAGGCTACAGAAATGAAACAGCTATCCCGACCACTTTCGCCGAGCAGATGGTGCTCATAAACGGAAAATCAAGCCCCACGGGTACTATCCGATACAGAACTTTGCAGGAGACCTATACAAATCTTGAGCAGGCTTCGTTCGAGGACACGGGTTCAAGGCTTGACTGCGCACTTGTCGGCAATATTTACTATAATATCGAGAACCGCAAGACGGGCGAAACGCTCCTCACAAGGAACGGTCAGTTCTCGCTTGATGCCGAGGGCTATCTCTGCGTAGGTCCGTCGGGACGTATCCTTGACGAGAACCGAAACCCCATTCAGCTCGGCACGGCGGATATCGATATCTCCCCGACGGGACTTATCACCACCGATGACGGACGAACTTTCCAGCTCGGACTTACATATCTTCCGCCCGATACCGCTATCGAGCGCATCGATGACAATATGTTCCGCCCTTATGACAACTTTGACGTGAACAATATCCCCGCAGGCGAAGATTACCGTGTTCGTCAGGGAAGCTACGAGCGTTCCAACGTTGACGTTGCCGAGGAGCTTATCAAGGCCATGGATTCGCAGAACGTTTTCACCGCTTGTTCGCAGGCTTTGAAGATAATAAACAACGTGAACCAGATCGCAGCCAACGATCTTTCCAAGATATAAAATTTATCGAACGTAATTCATAGAATTTTGTCACGAAATCACTGAAAGGACAGAGATTATGAGTAAAATCGGTTATCATACAGCCGCTTCGGGCGTTATAAGCTATCAGCTCGGAATGGATATCACAGCGAACAACCTCGCAAACGTAAACACCTACGGCTTCAAGGCTTCACGCCCGTCCTTCGCCGACCTTTTATATACAAAAAGAAATACCGACAATGAGGAAGTCCAGTTCGGTCACGGCGTAAGGGTGGACAAGACCGACCTTATGTTTGAACAGTCGCAGGTAAGAGATACGGGCAGAGAGCTCGACTTCGCCGCACTCAACGAGGGATTTTTCGCCGTTGAAGAGGGCATCACGGGCGAGGTAAAATACACCAAGGACGGAGCTTTCTACCTTTCCAACAACAATGACGGCACTTATACTCTTGTCGATTCAAAGGGCGGCTTTATCCTCGACTATGACGGAAACCGCATCACAGTTCCGTTCATCGACGGCACTACGGATATCGACACAGTTACATTGACAAATATGATTGGCACATATACCTTTGAGAACCCTTACGGTCTTGACCAGATCGGAAACAACTATTTTGAAGCGAACCTGTCGAGCGGAGCTGCCGTTGCGAACACGGACGTTGTAAAGAAGAACGGCTACCTCGAAGCTTCTTCAACGAATATCGCAAACGAAATGTCAAAGGTCATCGAGTATCAGAGAGCGTTCCAGCTCAATACAACTATGGTAAAGACGCATAATCAGCTTGAGGATATCATCAACAACCTCAGAAATTAATGCGAAAGGAATACAATTTTAAATGGCTATCACGAATATAGAAGAGCTTCAGGGTATGCACCTTGACGTTCTCAAGGAAATAGGAAATATAGGCTCGGGCAATGCCGCAAGCGCACTTTCGACAATGCTCAACGTTCCGATAGATATAAGCGTCCCCGATGTAAGGCTGCTCAACTTTGACGATGCGGTGAATTTTCTCGGCGGTCCTGAGAATGTCGCTATCGGTATGCTCGTAAACATCACGGGCGATATCACGGGAATGATGCTGTATGTTATCCAGCACTCCTGCGCAAGCAGTATGACCGAAGCGGTTTTCGGTATGCCGATCGAGGATATCACCAATATGAACGAAATGGAAGTTTCCTTTATCAGCGAGATTGGAAACATTATGTCTGCTTCATATATCAACGCGATAGCTTCGCTCACAAATATGACGATAGATATTTCCGTTCCGAATATGACCGTTGATATGGCAGGCGCGATACTCAGCGTCCCTGCGGTAAGCTTTGCACAGGTCGGCGACAAGGTACTGCTCATAGACGACAGCTTTATAATCGGCGGCAACAAAGTCAAGAGCAATATGATCCTTGTCCCCGAAATGAATTCGCTCGAATATCTGTTCAAAAAACTGGGAGTAGGTATCTGATATGGGAACAACAATAACAGTTGGCATCGCCGATCTCAAAGTCGGCAAAGGGGACGATGTTCTCGTTACTTATGCGCTTGGCTCGTGCGTCGGAATATGCCTTTATGACGCGGAGAAGAAGATCGCAGGTCTTGCCCATATAATGCTTCCACTCAGTAAGGACGCAGCCGTAACGAGCAAGGCGACACCCGAAAACCGCCGCCGCTACGCCGATACGGGCATAACCGAACTAATTCAGGAAATGTCGTTCGCAGGCGCTTCCACGAAAAATCTCACCGCCAAGATCGCAGGCGGCGCGCAGATGTTCTCGTCCAATTCAGCCGTTTTCAATATCGGCGAACGCAATGTCGAAGCCGTAAAGAAAATGCTTGCCGCATACCGCATAAAAATAATCGCAGAAGAAACGGGTCTTAACTACGGCAGAACGGTATTTTTTCACGCCGATACGGGAATAATGGAAGTCAGAGCCGCAACAAGAGAAACCAAAATGGTATAAGAGAGGGGTCTTCAAAATGAGCAAAGCTTATGAAAGACTTCAGAAGTGTTATGAATGTTTTAAATCAAAGATAAGCTTCGTGCCCGATATAGCGCTGATACTCGGCTCGGGTCTTGGCGACTATGCCGATACGATAAAGCAGGAAGCCGTTCTTGAATATAAGGATATCGAGGGCTTCCCTGTTTCGACTGTCGCAGGACATAAGGGAAGATTCGTCTTTGGTTATGTCGGCGATGTAAAGGTTGTCGTAATGCAGGGCAGAGTTCACTATTACGAGGGCTATTCAATGGAAGATGTCGTTCTTCCCGTTCGCCTTATGAAGCTTATGGGCGCAAAGGTGCTGTTCCTCACGAACGCTTCGGGCGGCGTGAACTTTGACTACAGCGCAGGCGACTTTATGCTCATCTCCGACCAGATATGTATGGCTCCGTCACCGCTCATCGGCGAAAACCTCGATGAACTCGGCCCGAGATTCCCCGATATGAGCAATATCTACGACCGCGAACTTCGCAAAACAGTAAGAGAAACAGCCGCTTCGCTCGGAATAAAGCTCCAAGAGGGCGTTTATATCCAGCTCACAGGTCCTAACTATGAATCACCTGCGGAGATACGAATGGTGAGAACGCTCGGCGCAGACGCAGTCGGAATGTCCACCGCCTGCGAAGCTATCGCAGCAAACCACTGCGGATTGAAAACAGTCGGTATCTCCTGCGTTTCAAACCTTGCCTGCGGAATGACCGATAAACCGCTCTCCCACGCAGAAGTTCAGGAGACCGCCGATAAAGCAGCACCGCTTTTCCGCCGGCTCGTAACGGAATCAATAAAAAATATCGCAGCATCACTTTGATAGGAGATGTATTAAAATGTACGATGAGATCACAAATTTATTAAAATCGACAAGGGATACAGTCCTTTCGCTTTCGATAGTCCTCGCTGTCTACGGCATCGTTGAAAGACTTTTTATGCCGAAGCAGACAAAGATAATCGTCGATGACGGCGTTCCTGCGGAGCTTACCGTCCTCGGAAAGAAAGGCAACCCGAAAGCTGTCTATGTCAGCAGCAAAAGAAACCATATCAATTTCAGAGGTGCGGCAGTTCTCTCAACTATCGCATTGCTGCTCACAAAGTTTATAAATAAGTATGAGGAAGACCATAAGGTCACCGTTAAGGAAGACTAAATAAGAAAATACCGCTTGTTTATTGTAAATGTAAACAAGCGGTATTTTTTATATTATATTTTACAGTGAGTTATATGCACTCTGCATATTTATCTCCGAGTATTCAACACCTTTGGAGAAAAGCTTTGCGCCGTTTATCCTGTCACGAAGCGTCAGAGCGCTGCTCTCATAAAGATAAGCGCCCCAGAACATCTTCACAGCCGAAACCGCAAAGTATGCAAAGTAAGCCTTTGAAACGATATCTCCGTCCGAAAGTGATTCGGGAAAATGTCGGAAAATGAAGTATTCCGCAAGCCTCCGCATTTCGTTTTCTGCCGAAAAGTCACTTCTGTATTTGCCGCCGTCAAGCTTTTTCAGCAGTTCGTCCCATTCGGGCGAGATGCTTTCCATTGCTTTGAGCACGGTGATAATTTCTTTGTCGGAAATTTCTTCTACAGCGAATGAATATCCCGAAAAATTCACATACAACTCGGAAATTCCCGAAAAATCGCTTTCCGCAAGCATATCCTGAGCATCTATCGCAAGCGCACAGCATTTTCTCAGTGCAATGAAAGGCTCGTCACGCTCACAAAGCTTAAAAAGCATTTCACGTATCTGCAAAACGGCTTTTTCAAGCGCATCATCGGGAAGATCTGCTTCGGGGACGATATGTACAGGCTTTTTCTCGGTCAGGATCATCTCAGCGGCGGCTTCACAGCAAAGTCCGATGCCGATCTCCGTCCTGTCCGAAAGGAAGCTTCGGAAGCGTGGGTGGTCGGTGCATATTCCGCAGAGCGATTCTTCGCCGAGAGCAATATAAAGATCGCAGAGGTTCGAGCTGTTCAGAAAGGGGCAGCGATCGTCTTCTTCAAGGATAAAATGTGCGCCGTCACCGTCGATCGTGATGCTTTCGGAAAGACGCTGACCTATTGCACCGCCAACAGAGCGGTATCTTTCGAGCGAATCTTCGTCAATACATATTTCCCAGCCGCGGCAGCAGGTATCACTGCATTTATCGGCAATGCACTTGAAGCGAGGGTAGTAATCGGGGTAAAAAAATCCGTTTTCGCCATTCTGCATAGCTTAAAGTCCCTTGCAGGTCTTGCTGTAAAGCACGAACGAGAGGATAACGCAGATTATCTGCGCAGCGTTGACGGAAAGCGTAAATCCGAACGCAAGCTTGAAAACGATGAGGTCAAGCACCAACGGGCTGTTCGTGTCCAGTCCGACAGACAGCGTGTAGGAGAGCCACGAAAGGTAAGGTACGCCCTCGCAGATATTTCCGAGTATCGTTCCGAGAAGAATTCCTGCAAGAAGAAAAAAGAGGAATGCAATAGTGCGCTTTAAACCGCTGCTCATGAGTTTGCTCCTTTATCGGTAATTTTTCTGAATGCAAAGCCGCAGAGTATCCAAAATATCGGTGCGCAAAGGATAGAACTGAAGCTGAAAAAGCTTTGGATAATGTAAGCTGTGATAGCGACAAACAGCGCAGTATCCTGCCATTCGCAGTCCTTTATCGAAGCCTTGAACTTGCCGAATGAGCTTTTGAGCGAAGCTGCGAGGAAAACGGCGAATGCGGCAGCTGCAGGTATTCCGCGCGTTGCGGCAACATAAACGATCTCGTTGTAGCTTCGGTCGATAGAGCAAAGTGAAAGCGTTTCGTTCGCCATCTGGTATTTTGCCATAAGATCGGGACCGATACCGAAGATCGGGTGTTCCTTTATAAAATACAGGCTCTTTTCAAGTCCGATGCCGTAAAGCGACTGTTCATTCACATAAGAATAATTTGTCACTATGAAAAGACGGAAAAATGCGTCATAGTAAGCAATAGCCTTGTCGCGTATATAAATGCCTTGGAATATCCATATCAGCGCGAAGATAACAGCCATTCCGACAGCGGCGGCAGCGTATCTGTAAACGGAGCTTTTAAGTATGCCGTTTTCAAACGCAGTCGGCTTTGAAGCGAAAATTATTATCGATACGATGATAAACACCGCCGACATTCCTATTATCGGAACTATGGACGAAGTGAAGAAACCGACGAGCCAGAAAAGCATTGAAGCTGCGCCGTAAATTCTTGCGCGGAGTATGTTTTTTTCGTAGACCGCACCCGTTAAAGCTGCGGCGAATACGATAGTGAGGAACGTTCCAAAAACGATAGGATTCTCCGAAAGTCCCTGAGAAAGCATTACATCTTTGAGTGCGACCGTAGGAAGATCGGCGAAGTTCGGCATAAAGCGAAGCTTCGGGATATGCTGAAAAACTGCGAAAAGCGACTGTACAACGCCGACTGCGATGATAGTATCCATGATGATGCGAACCGTCTTTGTGCGTGTTACACAGGCTGCAAGGCAGAAGATACCGAAGTAGCCGAGCAGTGAAAGCAGACCCTCGTATCGTCCTATCTCGCCTGCGAGCGCAGTGTTAACGACCTCGGAGACAACATTCGGGCGGAGGACAACACCGTAATACGAAGCGAATGCCCAGACCGCCATAAAACCGATGAGCCAGAGTATCTTGTCTTTTTTGAACGAAAGGCTGCCCTTTATCATTGCGATAAGGAAAAAAAGTATGCAGGAAAACCCCGTGAAGTACAGTCCCGCGCTCATAAATGCAGGAGAAGCATTCACGCCGTAAACGAGGAATCCCGTTATCTGCGGCACGATGACGCAGGCTGCGAGCAGAGCCGCTATCCAGTTCTGGAGCGTTTCCTGCTTCATATTTAGGATAAAGTTTGATCTGCTTGTTGTACCGAATATGGTTTTCGGCTGTTTTTTCGTCTGATTCGGTGTATCCATAAATAAAACTCCATTCAGAAAAATATCCCTGCGATTTGCGCCGCAGGGATAATTATTGCTTTCGTGTTTACAAACTGTAATATACACAATGTATATTACTTGGCGTATTCGACTACGCGGCTTTCACGAATGATATTAACTTTGATCTGTCCGGGGTAGTCCATTTCGTCCTCGATACGCTTGGCAATATCTCTTGCAACAATGACCATCTTTTCGTCGTTGATCTTATCGGGATAAACCATGATGCGGACTTCACGGCCTGCCTGGATAGCGAAGGATTTTTCAACGCCCTCATAGGAGCAGCAGATCTCTTCGAGCTTTTCAAGACGCTTGATGTAGTTCTCGTAGTTCTCGCTTCTTGCGCCCGGTCTTGCCGCTGAAATAGCATCGGCAGCCTGAACGAGAGCGGCGACAACGGAGTGTATCTCAACATCGCCGTGGTGAGCCTCGACTGCGTGAATGACCTCGGGGCTTTCCTTGTACTTGCGGCAGACATCAACGCCGATCTGAACGTGTGAACCCTCGATCTCGTAGCTGAGAGCCTTACCGATATCGTGGAGAAGTCCTGCTCTTCGTGCGAGGTTTGCATCAACGCCAAGCTCGGAAGCCATAATTCCTGCAAGATGTGCGACCTCGATAGAATGGTTGAGTACGTTCTGACGGTAGGAGGTTCTGTAGTGAAGCCTTCCGAGAAGGCGTACAAGCTCGTGGTTAAGACCGTGTACATTGGTTTCGAGAACGGCTCTGTCGCCCTCCTGCTTCATAATATGCTCGACTTCACGGCGAGCCTTGTCGACCATTTCTTCGATACGGGACGGGTGGATTCTGCCGTCTGCGATAAGCTTTTCAAGTGCGATACGGGCAACCTCACGGCGAGCCTGATCGAAGCAGGAAAGCGTGATAGCTTCGGGTGTATCGTCGATGATAAGATCAACACCCGTGAGCGTTTCGAGTGCCTTTATGTTTCTGCCCTCACGTCCGATGATCCTGCCCTTCATTTCGTCATTCGGCAGAGGAACAACGGAAACTGCGGATTCGGATACCTGATCTGCTGAGCATTTTGAAATTGCAAGGGAAATAAGATTTCTTGCCTTTTCCTCACATTCGTCCCTGAGCTGCTGCTCATAAGACTGTATCTTGAGAGCCTTTTCATGTACAAGCTCATTTTCGAGCATTGAAAGCAGGTGTTCCTTTGCCTGATCCATAGTGAACTGTGAGATCTTTTCGAGGGTCTCCATCTGCTGCTTTTTGATATTGTCGGCTTCTTCAAGCTTTTCGTCAGCCTGCTTGATCTTTTTCTGGAGTATTTCGTCCTTTTTATCAAGGCTGTCGTTCTTTTTGTCGAGATTATCTTCCTTTTGCTGGATCCTGCGTTCCTGGCGGGAAATTTCTCCGCGGCGCTCTTTGAGTTCCTTATCAAGCTCGGAACGGCTCTTCTGGATCTCCTCCTTTGCATCGAGAAGTGCGATCTTTTTTTGATTTTCTGCTTCTGTCTTTGCTGCTTCGACAAGTCTTTCGGCTTCCTTTTCCGCCGAACCTATCGCTGCTTCAGCCTGCTTTTTGCGGTGGTTGATACCTGCGGCGAAGAATATCGCTCCACCGACTGCGAAGCCTGCAATAAGCGCAATGACAGCCGCAATGATAGCTGCTGTGTTCAAGTCCTTGACCTCCCCAAAATTATATTATCGCTCGGAGGGCCTGAACAAGAGGATTTCACATTCCGCAGTCAGAAGTTCTCTGCGAAAACGGTTAAAAACGAAAATACCCCTGCCTTTTACAATGCTTTAAACGTTTAAGCTGATATTGCTATAAAAAGATATCAGCCGAGTAAAATGTTAAAGCGGCAGAAAGATATATCATCGTTACCCCGAATATTATCCTCAATTGACAATTTTCACTACATAACGTATAATTTTATCCGAAAAATACAATCTGTAAAGAATAACTGAACCCATAAAACGGGTTTGATAATGATAATGAATATATGAAACCTCTGTTCAAAACGACAGAGCGAGTGAAAAATGAACTGCAATTTATCAAGCCGACACCGTTCGCCGTCAAAAGACCGTCCCGCATAAACGAGCAGAACAGCGTATGAACCGCATACGGCAGCCGCCTTAGTGACAAACCTGCGAGCCTTTTTATCGGCAGGCAGAATTACCTCATATTGCATTTACTTTATTATTGTAATATAAATCATTAATAATGTCAAGGTTATTTTAACATTTTCACACTTTTTAATAAGAAAAAAGCCTCTTAACTGTGAAAAAAGACGGTTGACAAATTCCGAGAAGTGTGATAACATAAACACATAATAACATAAAAACGTTGATAAAGGAAGGCAACCCTCCGTTGAGGACTTTCAGAGAGCGGCAGTCATCGGCTGAAAACTGCGGCAGGTTCGGGAGCTTTGCACACCGCCTTTTGAGTGCGCTCAATCTGCGCCGTCAGCCTGCGTTAAAGGCATTAATGAGGTGTGTTTTTCAGGAAAAAACGCATAAATTAAGGTGGAAACACGGTTTTTATCGTCCTTAGTGCTTGTAAAAGAGCATTAAGGGCGTTTTTGTTTTCTTAAAAAGGATAAAAAACGAATTTTATGTTAAAATTACTATAATATATGTGGAGGTAAACGAAAATGGTAAAGCTCACACTTAAAGACGGAAGCGTTAAGGAATGTGAAAAGGGCACAGCCGCAGCAGAAGTTATCAAGGGCATCGGAATGGGTCTTTATAAGGCTGCGTGCGCTGTAAAGCTCGGCGGAAAGGTATGCGATATCCGCACACCTATTGAAGAAGACTGCGAATTTGAAGTTCTCACATTCGATTCCGAGGACGGCAAAAAGACTTTCAACCACACTGCATCACATATCCTTGCTCAGGCTGTAAAGCGCCTTTACCCGGAGGTAAAGCTTGCTATCGGCCCTGCAATTCAGGACGGATTCTACTACGATTTCGATGCGCCTAAGGCGTTCACACCCGATGACCTCGCAAAGATCGAAGCCGAGATGAAGAAGATCGCCAAGGAGGGCATCGAGCTTGAAAAGTTCGAGCTTTCCCCAGAAGAAGCTATTAAAAAGCTTGAAGAAATGGGCGAACCTTATAAAGTCGAACTCTGTCAGGAACACGCAGGCAAGGGCGAACCTATCTCATTCTATAAGCAGGGCGACTTCATCGACCTCTGCGCAGGTCCACACCTTGCTTCGACCGCTCCCGTAAAAGCTGTAAAGCTTCTTTCCTGTACAGGTGCTTACTGGAGAGGCGATTCAAAGGGCAAGCAGCTCTGCCGTGTTTACGGTACAGCATTCCCCAAGGCAAGCGAACTCGAAGCATACCTCGCAGCAAGAGAAGAAGCTCAGAAGCGTGACCACAACAAGCTCGGCCGTGAACTTGAATATTTTTCAACGGTTGACTGCATCGGTCAGGGACTTCCCATTCTTCTTCCAAAGGGTGCAAAGGTAATCCAGATACTCCAGCGCTGGGTAGAAGATGTCGAAGCTTCAAAGGGCTGTCTGCTCACAAAAACTCCGCTTATGGCAAAGCGTGACCTCTACAAAATTTCAGGACACTGGGATCACTACCTTGACGGTATGTTTATCCTCGGCGACCCATACGATGAGGAAAAGGAATGCTTCGCACTCCGTCCGATGACTTGCCCGTTCCAGTATCAGGTATTCCTCAACCGTGCAAGATCGTACCGTGACCTCCCGATGCGTCTTACCGAAACCTCCACACTTTTCAGAAATGAGGACAGCGGCGAAATGCACGGACTTATCCGTGTCCGTCAGTTCACAATTTCCGAGGGTCACTATATTCTCCGCCCCGAACAGCTCGAAGACGAGTTCAGAGGCTGCCTTGAGCTTGCAAAGTATATGCTCGATACAGTAGGACTTCTCGAGGACTGCACATTCAGATTCTCCCAGTGGGATCCCGCAAACCCGAAGAATAAGTACGAGGGTACGGCAGAGCAGTGGGAACACGCTCAGTCCGCAATGAAGACTATCCTCGACGACCTCGGCGTTGAATATTCTATCGGCATCGACGAAGCCGCATTCTACGGTCCGAAGCTCGATATCCAGTATAAGAACGTATTCGGCAAGGAGGATACACTCGTTACTATCCAGATCGATATGCTCCTCGCAGAAAAGTTCGGTATGGAATATACCGATGTTGACGGCAAGAAGCGCAGACCTTATATTATCCACAGAACATCACTCGGCTGCTATGAGCGTACACTCGCATACCTCATCGAAAAGTATGCAGGCGTGTTCCCGCTCTGGCTCGCTCCCGAGCAGGTAAGAATCCTCCCTATCGGCGAAGCTCATCAGGCTTATGCTCAGGAGATCGCAGATAAGATCACAGCACACGGAATGAGAGTAACAGTCGATAAGCGTGACGAAAATATCGGTACAAAGATCAAGGCTTCGCGTCTTGAAAGAATTCCATATACCTTTATCATCGGCGATAAGGAAACAGAAAACAAGTCCGTTACTATCCGTTCGAGAAAAGAGGGCGAACTTCCCGACGTTAAGCTTGACGAAGCTCTCGCTAAGATCTTTGAGGAGAATGATACTAAGGCAAAATAAATTTGCCTCATCGAAGTAACTCGCTTCGGCTAAGTAAATTACTCTCGGTGAAGTAAACTCGCTTTGAAAAGTGACGATTTAACAGCAATTTGAAAAACAAGCTGCCGCGCGAAATGTTTCGTGCGGCAGCTTTTGTAAAAGGGTGGACAAAATGAGTAAATTCACAGAATATATCGGCAGGCAGTTCGGCGACCCTCACGGCTTTGTCGGAAAAGTCTGCTGTATCATAATGAATGTCATAAATAAGCGTATGTATCTGAAAGTTGTTGACGAAGTAAGGCTCTCGGGCGGCGAAAAGCTGCTTGATATCGGCTATGGAAACGGCTATCTTCTGCAAAAGCTTTACAAAAAGGCAAAAGCCGAGCTTTACGGCATTGATATCTCGGAGGATATGAAAACGCAGGCGGAAAATCGCTGTAAAAATGCAAAGTCGGACGGCAGGCTTTTTCTTCGGGTCGGGGATTGCTGCGACCTGCCTTATGATGATGAAATGTTTTCCGCCGTGACCTCGGTAAACACCGTCTATTTTTGGAGCGACACCGTGAAGGGTCTGTCCGAGATAAGGCGAACGCTCAAAACGGGTGGCTCGTTCTATAATATAGTATATACGAAAGAGTTCCTCGACAAGCTTTCCTACACAAAAAAGGGATTTCGCAAGTTTTCACCCGAAGAATTGACCGAACTTGGCAGAAAATCAGGCTTTGACAACATCGAAGTCAGGGATATCATCAAGGGAAAAAGCTTTGCGGTGATATATACCAAGTGAGGTACGATTATGATAGAGTATAAAAAGCTGACCGAAAATGAGCTTGACCGCTTTATCGAAATGCGGATAGCACAGCTTCGTGAGGAGGGCGCAAAGGAGGATATCGACCTGCGCCCTGCGCTGAAAGACTACTACGAACGCCACTTAAAGGACGGTACTTTCGTCTCGTGGCTCGCCTTTGACGGGGACGAGATCATCGGCACGAGCGGAATGTCGTTCGTGGAAAAGCCGCCGTATTTCGGATGTCCGAGCGGTCGCATCGGCTTGCTTTCGAGTATGTTCACCGACAGCCGCTACCGAAGAAAGGGTATCGCGACCGAGCTTTTGAACCGTGTTGTCGGCGAGGCAAAAAGCTATGGCTGCGGAACGGTGCAGATAACCGCTTCCGATATGGGTGTGAAGCTTTATTCTTCGTATGGCTTTGTACATAATGAGAATTTTATGCAGTTTAATACTAATTTTTAATCAAAGTGTAGACAAAAAATCGGCGTAAAAGCCATATATGCGAGCTTTTGCTTGATTTTTTTACACTTTTTAGTTTGAAAATCAGTATAACATATTTTATTATTCAAAAATTTACAGAAAAAAAGCAGTTGACAATACTATATATATTGTGTTATAATAAACGTCTGTTTGTAATACTAAACACCAATAAAATACAGGAAAAAATCTGCGCCAAAATCCTATATATGCGAGATTATCGGCTTGATTTTTTCCAAATTTTAAATGGTGTTTATTATAAAAATTATAATTATGTGTCGGCATAGGACAGGAGAGTTTTGTCAGAGAGCGTGTTTTGTCCAATGCCATGTTATGGAAAGGAAAAAATTATGCTTTTTAGTGAACTCGGACTGCCGCAGGAGATCGTCCGTGCGGTCGAAGAAATGGGATATGAGGAGGCTACGGAAATCCAGGCGAAGGCCATTCCGCTTCTTCTCGAAGGAAAAGACGTTGTGGGACGTTCACAGACGGGTACGGGAAAGACCGCCGCTTTCGGACTTCCCGCAGTTGCAATGATAGACCCTGAAGGCTACCGCCGCGTGCAGACACTCATACTCTGCCCGACAAGAGAGCTTGCAATGCAGGCTTCGCAGGAGATCGAAAAATTCTCGAAATATCTTCCGTATGTTAAGTCCTGCGCTATCTACGGCGGCGCAGACATCGAACGCCAGATAGTTCAGCTCAAAAAGGGCGCAAATATCGTTGTCGGAACTCCCGGACGTGTAATGGATCATATCCGCCGTCATACGCTTCACCTTGAAGAACTCCGCTCGGTAATTCTTGACGAAGCTGATGAAATGCTCAATATGGGTTTCCGCGAGGATATCGAAGAAATTTTGCAGTATATCCCCGAAGAGCGTCAGACTGTGCTTTTCTCGGCAACAATGCCGCCGCAGATAATGGCTATCACGGGCGAATATCAGCGCGACCCGATCGTTGTCGGCGTTGAGCAGAAGAGCCGCACAGTTGAGAGCGTTGCGCAGTTCTATTACGAAGTTCCTATGGGAAGAAAGACCGATGCGCTCCAGATGCTCCTTATCGCATTTGAACCCAAGCTTTCGATGATATTCTGCAACACAAAAGCAATGGTCGATGAGCTTACCGAAAACCTCGTTGCTAAAGGTTTCAAGGCGGCGGGTCTTCACGGCGATATGAAACAGCAGAGCAGAACTCAGGTGCTTAACGCTTTCAAGAGCGGCAGAATAAATATCCTCATTGCGACCGACGTTGCCGCAAGAGGCATCGACGTTGACGATGTTGACGCGGTTTTCAACTATGATATTCCGCAGGACAATGAATACTATATCCACCGTATCGGCAGAACAGGCAGAGCAGGTCGTTCGGGTTCGGCTTATACGATAGTGAGCGGCAGAAAGCAGGTCTACGAGCTTAAAGATATCGCGCGCTTCACAAAGGCTGATATTATCCGCTGCGACCTCCCGACAAGAGATGATGTTATCGAAAAGAAAACACAGCGCGTCCTCGATAAGGTCTGCGACTATATCACAACGGAAAAATATCCGAACGGCGCAGAGCTTCTCGAACGCCTTACCGAGCGCGGATATTCGGCAGAGCAGATCGCCGCAACACTCCTCGGAATGAGAATTTCCAAGGAAACACGCACCGTCCCCGAGTTCATCAAACCCGTTTTCCGTCCGCGCGACGAAAAGGGCAGATCAAAGGGCAGCTCCTGCAAGATCGAGATCTCACTCGGCAGACAGAACCGCATCGCACCGAACTTTATCCTCGGCGCACTCGTTGACGCAACGGGAATGGCAGGCAAAAACTTCGGCAAGATCGATATCTACGACCGCTATACAACAGTAGAAGTCCCCGAAGTCGACCTCGACCACATCATCGATTCCATGACAGGAACGAAGATAAACGGTCAGAAGATAAAGATCAAGCGCTATGAGGGCAAGCAGAACGAGGGCAGACAAAACGGCAGCTACGACCGCAGACGTTCGGGCGGTGAAAAGGACTACCGCAGCCTCCGCAGAAAAAATACAGGCAGAGCAAGAAAATTTGACGGCTCGCAGAATAAGAAAAGAAAACAATATAATTAATGCGTAATTTTGCATAGCTGACATTTGTTCGGCAATGCGAAGCCAATTAGCTGGTCGAGCTGAGCACAGCTCGTCAGGTGTCCAGAGGGCGGAAGCCCTTGGT
>OHKP01000051.1_pt1 | contig 77170 bp, 51 predicted proteins | sample 1568861 | NCBI WGS metagenome assembly OHKP01 (sample SAMEA3879524, study PRJEB24766) | human gut metagenome | biome: human-associated habitat; feature: feces | place: USA | collected 1985/1987 | reverse complement strand
AGTTGTAGGGCTGGTTGCTGGAGGACGTGGCGCCCCTTGTGTTAAAAAACGCTACGGTGGTGCAAAAATAGCACCTGTACCTGTTATTATAATATATTGCAAAAGACCAAAACAATTTAAAAACATAATAATTCGTATGAAAAAACTCATCCTTACAGTAGCCTGCATTGCTGTTGTGCAAGGGCTGTGGGCCGATGTTGAAGCTGGTAAAGCCTACCGTCTGGTGCCCGCTACCGACAAGGGTAAGGCTGTGTTTGTAGAAAACTCAGCCTTCGACAACGGCAAGAAAGTAGTGCTCTGGACCCAAACGCCAGCCCCATCTCAACAGTGGTATGCCGAGCGTCAAGGCGAAAAGTGGGTGCTGCGCAACGTATATACGGGCAAGTATCTCACCATCGCTTCAACGGTAGCCCAGCAGTCGGATAAGGCCACTGCCACATCGGCACAATGGACCCTTGAGCCCATTGATGCCAGCACAAACACCTATCGTGTGGCCCAAACCATAGGTACACAGTTGCGTTACCTCGGTGCCGTTAATACAAGTGATGGCACCCAACTAGCATTGGGCGTTAAGAAGACGGGCGACGATGCTGCACAGCAATCGTGGACCTTTGTTGAAGAAACTCCTATCACCACCTTTACCCACGCTTTGCGCGATGAGATGGGCGAGCGCTACCTCGCTTCGTTCCTTCAAACCGTGAGTGGTGGCAAAACCTTTACCAAGGGCGGATGGGGCGAACCCGAGATTCTTGAAACCATGCTCGACGCCTACGAAACCACGGGCCAAAAGCAATATCTCGATGCTTTCACCTCGGTATACAATTACTTCAAGAAAAAGGTAGGCACCGATTGGCTGCACCTGGTGTATGAAGATGCCTATAAATGGTATGGACACGATTTTAACGACGACGTGATGTGGATGATTATTGCTGCCGCTCGTGCCTATCAGCTTACTGGCCAAAAAGTATATATCAACGATGCCAAGCGAGCCTTTGATGGCATCTGGCAGCGCGCCTACAACCAGTGGGGCATGCTGCGCTGGGCCGAGCAGAGTGGAGGCAAGAACGGTACCAACTCGTGCATCAATGGTCCGGCCGAGGTGGCTGCCTGCTATATAGCCATGGGCTTGGGCGACGAGAGCTATTATGAAAAGGCACGCGCCCTGTACGACAATCAGCGCCGCTATCTGTTCAATGCCGAGTCAGGTGCCGTGTACGACTGTTTTACCTGGAACGCCGAGACCAATATACCGGGTGGTTACAGCTATTGGTCGTCAACCTACAATCAAGGCACCATGTTAGGCGCTGCCACCTTATTATATAATCATTATGGCGACAATTTTTATCTGCAAGATGCCAAGAAGATCGTAGATTATTCGCTGAATCACCTGTGCAACAGTGATGGCATTATCAACGTGTGCCAAACCGTTGAGGGCGACCTCTGTGGCTTTAAGGGCATCCTTATGCGCTATATGCGCCTGTATGCCACCCGCTTTAATGTGCCCAGCATCATGACCTGGATGCAGCGCAACGCTCTGCATGCCTACAGCAACCGCAACTCAAAGGGCATTACCTCGTCGGCATGGCTCACCAAGGCTGCCGAAGATGGCACTTATGGCGACAAGCGTTACGACAATCAGCCCTTTGGCTGCTCTACCGCTGTGTCGGCAGCGTTTAACGCGTTTGCTCCCACATCGGGCATTGTGAAAGAGGCGTGGCAAGTGTTTCAGGCCGAAGACTTCGATTATGCCCAAGGTGTTTACACCGACCAGATTGATGGCCGCACTGTGGTCACTAACATCAAAAAAGGGCTGTACACCTGTTATCGCAATGTCGACTTCGGGTCGACCCCTGCACGACAGGTGCAACTCACCCTTTCTAAAGTAGCGAACAAAGCAGTGGGTGGCAGCGTAGAAGTGTGCCTCGACAGCCCCTCGGCCAAGCCCATTGCCACCATCAATGCTCCTACCACCGACAGTTGGGCTACCCTTACCGCCGACATCGCTCCTGTGGCAGGCCGCCACGATGTGTATATGCGCTTTAAGACAAAGGTCACCTCGAGTACCAGCGCGTTTAGTTTCGACAGCTTCAAGTTTCTCACCACCGCCACGCCCATGATGAGCGATGTGACAAAGAATGGTGGCGTGCTCACCCTCAGCCCCGCCACCGACCAAGCAGCGCTGGCCATCGATGCCGACCCTACCACGTCGGCCTCGGTAGCAGGGCACCAGTTGTCGCTCAGTTATCAGTCAGAAGTGGCCGTGCGCCCTTTGCAGTATAGCGTGTCGGTAGGAACCGAACCGAGCGCTAACGACCCCAAAACGTGGACACTGTTAGCCTCAAACGATGGCGAAACATGGATAGAACTCGACCGCCAAGACAATGCCCAGTTTGCCGACCGTGCCTCCACTCAACGCCACACGCTGAACACCGATGGGCTCTACACCCGCTTTCGCCTGAACATCACAGATAATCATGGTGGAAAGAATACGGCCGTGTCTGACTGGCAACTGGTGGGTACCCTTAACACCAACTTGGGATTTACCGCTCAGGGCACCGAGGTGTGCACGGCCGATGGCTTGTATAAGCCCACCCGCTATGCCGTAACAGCCCCCGCCACCACAGGGCAGCAAGCGCCCACAGGCTGGACACTGCAAGGATCGACCGATGGCAAGACGTGGGACAACATTGACCATCGCTCGCACCAATCGTTTGCTTGTGCCGCCGCCACTGCCTTCTATACCGCTTCGGCTCAGAAGGGCTACAGCCAGTTTCGTCTGCTAACCGAGGGCGAGGGCACTGCGCAAACCTACACCGTCTTTGCACAGTTAATGCCCACCGCTACCTTCTATCCTGGCATCTTCAGCAATGGTGGCACCTTCACGGCAGCCTCTTCTACCGCTTCGTTAAAAGCAATCGCCGATTCTGATCCGTCAACCTCAGTGCGTATACCGCTGACCAACGGACAGGCACAGGTGGTGTATGAGAGCCCGTGGCCTTTTAAGGTGAAATCGTATGCGCTGTGTGCTGGTAGCGCTCAGGGAGAGACACAGGCCAACCCGAAGAATTGGAAGGTGGAAGTGTCGAAAGATGGCACTAAGTGGACTGTCTTGCGCACCGAGCTGAGCAAGGCGTTTAACAAACGCGCAACGGTGGTGACCAACACGCTGAGCAGCAATGCCGAATGGAAATATATTCGCCTAAACATAACGGCTGTATCGAAGGCCGATGCCGATGAGGTGGTGATTGACGACTGGCAACTGAACGGACAGTGTGTTACCACCGATGCTCTAAACGCCTCTGGCACCACGACAACGGCCTTAGTGCCTGTTGACAACGTTAATGAAACGGGCGACAAGGTGGCCGACAACAATATCGACACCAAATATTGCTATCCATTTTTTATGGGCTCTTGGCTAAATTATAACTTCGACACCCCAGTGGTGGCCAATCTCTATAGCGTGTCGTCGGCCAATGACAATGTAGGACGCGACCCAAAGGCATGGACATTGATGGGTTCAGACGATGGCACCTCCTGGGTGACGCTTGACCAGCAAACGCAAATAGCCTTTCCTAATCGCAAAACCACACTGTTCTTTGCTTTCAATAATAAGCATGCCTATGCCCACTACCGTATGGTGATGGATGGCAACAATGGCGACAGCATGCTGCAACTGAGCGAGTGGCAACTGCTGTATAGCGACCAGATAGCATCGGGCATTGGGGCCGTGGCCGATCATGTAGGCCAAGACAAGATAGGCATTGACAAAGATGTAGAAAACAAACTGTTGACGCTATCAATGCCCACTAACGGCACTGTTGCGGTTTATAATTCTACGGGCCTACTGGCTATGCAACAAACGGTAGCGGCTGGAAAGCAACAGGTGTCCTTGCCCTCGAACGCGCGCGGTATATATATTATTAAGGTGTGTGCGGGCGCCCAACAGCAAACGGCTAAGATAATGATACGATAATAGTGTGAGTAAGTAATGATAAGAATGGCAAGTGCGGGGCTTTAAAAAGGCTCTTGTGCTTGCCATTTGCTATTTTATACACTATTTATGTGCACTTTTTGCAAGAAAAACGTTTAAATATTCTATCAAAAAGTTTTTATTTATTTTCTCATATTTACACTTTGTAATATTTTGCGCGCCCTCAATTATAAATAGTAATGTTCTTTTGTGAAAAAGCCTTAAAAAATATCGAATTGTAACTTCGACATTGCAAAAATAATATTTATTGCCTGCTGCTTTACGCTTTGACGCTTTTCTTTTAATTTTGCAGTCAGAAAATATCGCTATATGCTTGATAGTATGACATAATGATAGATTGCGGCGCTGAGACGGCGCAGGTTTTCAGTTATATGCTTGATGGTGCTTGTGTGGTGAAGGCTTTCTTCACTATAGCGATGCGTAATTTTTTTATTAAAAACAACTATGATGAATGAAAACTACCGAAAGAAGGCGGTGAACGTGAAGCTCATCTTTGCTGCCACAGCAATGGCTACGCTGGCCTTAAGTGCACATTCGCTTAAGGCATCGGCCGTTCCAGTAGACAACTTTATTACGCCCACAGCCGTGCAACAACAGAAAATCACTGTTGCAGGTACTGTTACCGATGCTGCTGGCGAACCCATCATTGGCGCCAGCATCGTGGTGAAAGGTACCAGCCGAGGCACGGTGAGCGATGTCGATGGCCACTTCACCCTTTCGGCTCCACAAGGTACCATCCTTGAGGTGAGCTGCATAGGCTTTGAAAAGAAAACCATCAAGGTGCCTGCTTCGGGCAAGGTGAGCGTGATGCTGAATGAAGACTCGCGCTCGCTGGGCGACGTGGTGGTAACGGCCATGGGTATTAAGAAAGAGCGTAAGGCGCTGGGCTATTCAGTAACCGACATGAAGGCTGACGAACTGATGAAGAATAAAAATACCAACGTCATTAACTCGTTGGCTGGCAAGGTGCCAGGTGTAAACATCACGCAGAGCAGTGGTGCCGCTGGTGCGGGTGCCAACATTGTTATTCGTGGCGCAAACTCAACGGCTGAGGGACGTTCAAACCAACCGCTCTTTGTGGTTGATGGTATTATTTATGATAACTCTACCAGCGTGGTGGGCAACTCGGGCACCGATGGTATGACCCGTAACGCCACCACCTTCTCAAACCGTGTGATGGATATCAACCCCGAAGATATTGCTGATATATCAGTGCTGAAGGGTGCTGCCGCCGCCGCTCTGTACGGTTCACGTGCTGCCGACGGTGCCATCATCATCACCACCAAGAAGGGTGCTGAGGGAAGCGTGAAGGTTGACTATTCGGGCAAGGTGAGCGCATCGTTCGCTACAAAGCTGCCTGAGGCACAGAAGCAGTTTGGACGCGGAGCCTACTCAGACAACGGCGTGTTTAACGACCTGACCTACAACTCGTGGGGCAAAGCCTATGATGGCAGCGAAACTCTGTATGATAACATAGGCGACTTCTTCCGCACAGGAGCCGTGTTTGATAACAACGTAAGCATTTCGGGCGGCTCAAAAAACCAAAGCTTCTTCCTCTCGCTCTCTAATTTTGACCAGCAGGGCATTGTGCGCAAGACGGGCTACGACAAGACCACCGTGCGCTTCAACGGCGAGCAGAAGTATGGCAAGTTGACGGTCAGCGCCAACGTAACTTACTCAATATCAAAAACCGACAAGACGCTCACCTCTAGCGGACTGTGGAACAGCGGCGGCACAGGTACCATGACAGCGCTGTATGGCTGGCCTTTGCAGGAAAATATGTCGCACTATCTGAACGACGATGGCACCAAGTATCGTTTGTTTGATGGCGTATGGGAACTGGCCGACGATAAGGAAAACCCCTACTGGATTATCAATAAAGATAAAATGTATGACAAGACACACCGCTTTACGGGAGCCTTGTCGGGCAACTATAAACTTACCGACTGGTGGGATGTTACCGCCCGCTTCGGCTATGACAACTACACCACCGACGCCTACACCTACATAGCACCGGGATCTGTGGTGAGTGAGCTCTACCAGAACGGACGTCTCTCGAAGAGCGACTACCGCTACGAGTATTGGTCATCGAACGTGATGACAAACCTGCACAAGACCTTCGGCGACTTCGACCTCGGCCTGATGTTAGGTACAACAGCTGAGAGCACCGAACGTCTGAACCAGACCCACTGGGGCTACAACTTCACAACACCGGGAACCATAAGCTTCACCAACATCGCTGCGGGCGACCAGTTCTTCAACGACGGCACAACAAAGAAGCGCCTCGTAGGTGTGTATGGCGAGGCACGCGCAGCCTACAAGAACCTGGCTTACCTCACCTTTACGGGTCGTAACGACTGGTCGTCAACGCTTCCGCTCGACAACCGTTCTTATTTCTACTCATCAGTGAGCGGCGCTCTTGTGTTCACCGAGCTGCTGCCTAAGAACGACATCCTATCGTTCGGTAAGGTGCGCGCCAGCTGGGCACAGGTAGGTAAGGATGCCGACGCTTATGCTACGCTGACATACCTGGAGAAGCCTATCAACTATGGCGGCTACACAGGTGTGGGCAACGTCTACACAAAGGGCAACTCAATCTTGAAACCCGAAATTCAGACCGCATGGGAAATTGGTACTGAGCTGCGCTTCCTGAACGGCCGACTGGGGCTGGATTGGACCTACTATCACAGCTCTACTAAGAACCAGATTGCATCACCCCGTTTGTCAAATGCTGGCGGATATATTATGATGTCAATCAACTCGGGATCGGTTATCAACGAAGGTATGGAGGTGAGCCTCACGGGTAAACCCTTTGATGGTAAAGACTTTAAGTGGGAGTCGACACTCAACTTCTCTTACAACAAGGGCCGTCTGGGCGACTTCCTCGAGGGCGTAGGCATGTTCTACCCCACCGATGCACAGTTTGGAACAGTGAAGTCGGCCTCAGTACCTAACGGCGGCAAGTTCATGGCGCTCGTGGGCACACGCTTTGAGACAGAACACGATGCCGACGGAAACGAGATAAAGGGCGGCAAGTATCTCATCGACCCGACAACCGGTCTTTACAAGGTACACAGCGGCTCCAACGACGTGGTGGGCAACCGCGAACCGAAACTCATAGGCGGATGGAACAACACCTTCACCTACAAGAACCTGTCGCTCTCGTTCTTGCTCGACTTCCGCATTGGCGGCGACGTGTTCAACGGAACGGAGCAGTTTATGGTGAACAACGGTCTGAGCAAGCTCACAACGCTCAACAACCGTCAGAGCGTAACCATGGAGGGCATTAACGCCACAACAGGAGAGCCTTACAGCGCTACCTACGAGGCAGGAAAGACCTACACCTTCGGAAAGACAACCTACTCGGGCGAGGCAATGATCCAGAAATACTGGAGCAACTATGCCGACAACTCTTACAACTTCATTCAGAGTGTCAACTGGCTGAAGCTGCGCTCGCTGTCGTTGAGCTACGACTTTACCAGCTTGCTGCCCAGCCACAACATCATCAAGCGCCTCTCGGCTAACATCACAGGACAGAACCTCCTTACCTGGACTAACTATAAAGGTATGGATCCTGAGGTTTGTACCGCTGGTGGTACGGGTGGTTCAGGTGCTACTGGCATCGACTATTGCAGCGTGCCCTCAGTACGCACCGTGACCTTCGGCGTGAACATCACGTTTTAACGTCGCTCGCCCCGTGTGAAATAAAACATAGTTTAAACATCAATAAAACGATATTTCTATATGAAAAGTTTAAAATATATGCTGGCAGCTGGATGTCTGCTCTCGCTCGGTCTTACCTCGTGCGACGATTTTCTTGACGTGAACGTTGACCCCGACAAGCCAAACAATACTACCGCCGAGGTAGACAACCGCGTGCCCTGGATAGAACGTATGTATATGTACTCGGCAGGTGTTACCAACTATCGCACGTCGATGATTGCGGGTGTGCTGTATTCAACCAGTGGCACCCACGGCCCCGCCGCCGTGACATGGAACTTTGCCAATGGTACCACTACCACCACCTACCAGACCTTCTTTGTAGAGTGTGCGTCAAACCTTAACGACCTGTACGACAAGGCAAAGGCTGAAAACGCTTACCACTATATGGCGGTGGCCGACGTGTTCCACGCTCTCGGCTTCATGCAGATGCTCGACGTGTATGGCGAGATACCTTACACCGAGGCATTAGGCAACTCGCCTGTGCCTGCCTACGACGATGGAAAGACCATCTTTAATGGCTGTATTGCAAAACTGGATGAGGCTATCGAGCTGTTTAGCAAGGCGCAGGATGCTAAGGCTACACCGCTGAGCAAGGGCGACGTGATGAACGGCGGCGATGTGCAGAAATGGCTGAAGCTGTGTTACGGACTGAAGGCTCGCTACCTGCTGAAGCTGTCGAAGAAGGCCGACCTGTATAAGCCTGAAGATATATTGGCTTGTTTGCAGAAGGGCCCGCAGAGCATTGACGACAACTCGGTGATACCGTGCTATAACAGCGGACAGGACGTGACCGACTATCTGCTCGGCGACCCCATCATGACCAATGGCAACTGGAACTGTGTGGGCTATGGCACCACACAGCGCATAACAAAATATTACACCGACCTGCTGACCAACATGCGCGGCGCTGGCGTGGAAGACCCTCGATACACCAAGATTGTGCCTGCTGTTATGAGCAATATAAAACTGGTGAACGGAAAGGTAAACTCGTATAAGTGGAACCGCTCGAAGGGTGTCGACTGTCACGGCGACTGCGAACGCCTGAAGGCTGTAGGATGGAACAGCATTGTAGCACCCACATGGGCTGCAACGGATAAAACCATCAGCTATGCCATCAGCGACGATGCCAAGCGGGCCGCCTTCTTGGCCGACATGAAGAAGGTGCACGAGGCTACCGAAGAAACCGATGACAAGGGCAACAAGGTGGTAAAGGTGAAATATCAGGCTGGATCGGTGTTTGTAAACAATTCTAACTATGCCTATGCTGGCGATACCGCCTACGTGTCATTGCGTAGCAACTCGAAACTGACTGGTAACAAGGATAAGGAAGAAACCGATGTAAACTGGTACTTCTCTACCACCGAAGCACTGAACGCTGGTGCCGTAGGCTCCACTGGCTCGTTCCAACTTCGCCCCGTCAGCGACTTCGAAATTATGACCTACCACGAGGCTTGCTTCATCAAGGCCGAGGTGCTTTTCCGTCAGGGCAAGAAGGCCGAGGCATTGGCTGCCTATAAAGAGGGCATCAAGGCGCACATCGACTATATGCAGAAGAAACTGACCTACTGGCAGGGACAGGGCTACAACAACCCTGACATGATGCCGATGGACGATGCAAAAATTACGGCTTACATGAACAGCGAAGCTGTATGCCAGAACGCTGACAAGCTTACCATGAGCGACATCATGCTGCAGAAATATGTGGCCATGGGTTGCAGCCTGGAAAACTGGAACGATATGCGCCGCTTCAACTATAGCGCTGGAAACACCGGCTTTGGCGTTGTGTATCCGGGCATGGACCGCAGCGTACTCTTCACAGGTACTGATAAGCTGAAAGGCACCTCGAAAGACGATCCTAAGTATTGGCCACGTCGCTGGCGTCTGCCCGCCACCTTGGAGCTGTCGTATAACGAGACGCAGGCTCTCGCCGCCAATAAGCATGCCGAAGATACCGATATATGGAGCTATCCTGTATGGTGGGACTGCGCTTCCGATGCCGAGTATGACACCTATCGATAAACTACAAAGTAAGGCATGATAGCCCCGAAAAAACATTGATAGAAGGATAGATATAACGATAGAAAACAACGCAATATAAATAAATGGTTTACCGTTACCAATAACATCTACCGCTAATAACTATCTATATATTGCTCTCTACACTTTGCAAAACTTAAGGGTTTTCATCGTGTAGAGAGCTTTTTTATTGTTTTTCATGGGCCGAATAATTTAATTTGCCTATCTTTGTAGCAAATATACTAAGTAATTATCATCATGAATTTACAACCTATAATCCGTCGAGCAGCATGCGTTTTGGCTCTTGCTGCCGCCGCGTTAACCGTTTCTGCACAGAAAGTTAGTACTGGAATCGAAGTATTGAAAGCCAACAATTTCAAACAATTAGAGGGAAAACGTGTGGGATTGATTACCAACCCTACAGGCGTTGACAACTTTATGAAGTCGGACATTGACATTCTGCACGAAGCAAAGAACGTGCAGCTGGTGGCCCTCTTTGGTCCTGAGCACGGCGTGCGTGGTAGCGCTCATGCTGGCGACCACGTAAACAATGCCGCCGCCGACCCCACAACGGGTGTGCCCGTGTTCTCGCTTTATGGTAAGAACCGCACCCCCTCGAAAGAGATGTTGAAGGGCATTGATGTGCTGGTATATGACATTCAAGACATTGGCTGTCGTTCGTTTACCTACATCAGCACCTTAGGCAATGTGATGAAGGCTGCTGCCGAAAATGGCATCAAGGTGATGGTACTTGACCGCCCCAACCCCTTAGGTGGCGAGAAGGTAGAAGGCTGCCTTACTGAAGACGACTGCATCTCGTTTGTTTCACAGTTTAAGATACCGTATGTTTACGGCCTTACACCCGGCGAGGTGGCTCTGTTGCTGAACGGCGAAAATATGTTGGGCAAGAAGTGCGACCTTGAGGTTATTAAGATGAAAGGATGGAAGCGCCGCATGACCTACGAAGACACTGGCTTGCAGTGGGTATTGCCTTCACCCCACATTCCCCACGCTTCGTCAGCCCCCTACTATTCAATGTCGGGCATCGTGGGCGAGCTTGATAGCATCTCTATCGGTGTGGGCTACACCATGCCCTTCCAGATGTTTGGCGCTCCCTGGATTAAGGCTCCCGAACTGGCCAGCCGCTTGAACGCGCTGAACCTGCCGGGCGTTATGTTCCGCCCCATGTATTACACACCCTTCTATGCCTTTGGTAAGGGCCAGGAACTGCAAGGCGTTCAGGTGTATCTTTCCGACTATAAGAAGGCTCGCCTGACAAACATCCAGTTTGTTGTGCTGCAAGAGCTGTATAAGCTGTACCCCGACCACGACGTGCTGGCACAGTGCACCAAACGCCACGCTATGTTCGACAAGGTGTGTGGCTCAAAACAAATACGCCAGCTGTTTATGAAGCGCCATATGTGGGAAGATGTTCAGCCCTACTGGGATAAGGATGCCGAAAACTTTAAAAAGTTGGCAAAGAAATATTGGCTATACAAATAGTTTATCGTAAACAAGCTCTTGCTTAGGCAAGGGGCTTGTTTGTTTCTCACTTACTGCATCATTAACTGTCCTTATAATATTACAGGAGCAGAAGGAGGAAAAGGCTTCCTGCTTCTGCTCACTGAAAACCTAATTTAACGACGAATTAAATATATGGATAAAGTAAAGACGAAGAGTCAACGTATCACATCGATTGACATTTTGCGCGGCGTAACCATCGCTGGCATGATTCTTGTGAACAACCCCGGCGGCCCCGAGGAGGAAACCTATGCTCCGTTGCAGCACGCCGAATGGTTTGGTCTTACACCTACCGACCTCATCTTCCCCTTCTTCATGTTTATCATGGGTATCACCACCTATCTGTCATTGAAGAAGTTTAAGTTTGAGTGGTCGGCAGCTTGCGGTTTGAAAATATTGAAGCGCGCCTCGCTGCTCTGGCTTATCGGTCTCGCCCTGTCGCTGCTGTTCATGCTCTGCCGCGGCACCGAAGATCCATTGGGACATCTGCGCATCTTGGGCGTGTTCCCCCGTCTGGGTATCTGCTATGGCTTGGCAGCACTCATTGGCGTTACCGTTAAACATAAGTTTATTCCTTGGCTCATCGCCTTCATCTTTGTAGGCTACTGGATTTTGCTGGTAACCATGAACGGCTATGCCCACGACGAAACAAATATTATCGCTATTGTTGACAACGCCATCCTGGGCGCTAACCACGTGTATCGTTGGGAAAGCCCCGATCCTGAGGGCTTGCTGAGCACACTTCCGGCTTTGGCACACGTGCTCATTGGCTTCTGCGTAGGCAAGATTGTGATGGAATTGCACGATATTAACGACAAAATAGAGCGCCTCTTCGTTATTGGCGCTGTGCTGGCTATCGGTGGCTGGCTGCTCAGCTATGGCTGCCCCCTCAGCAAGAAACTGTGGACACCCACCTTTGCTATGGTAACTTGTGGTATGGGTTCGGTAGTGCTGGCGCTGCTCACATGGCTGGTTGACAAGAAGGGCAAGCAAGGCTTTGCTACCCGCTTCTTCCAGGTGTTTGGCTGCAACCCCTTGGCCATCTTCGTATGGTCTGACCTGTTGCTCATCCCCTTCGGCATCTATAAGTTGCTGGGCGACACCTCTATCCACCACTTTATCTACGACACACTGTATTGCAGCATCTTCCCCAACCAGTTTGCATCGCTGCTCTACTCAATCACCTATGTGTTGATAAACTGGGCCTTCGGTCTCTACCTCTTCAAGAAGAAGATTTACATTAAACTATAATTAATCACCTAATTCGTAACTAACAAAAAACATAACTGATATGATACTTTTAGCAGATAGTGGTTCTACCAAGACCGACTGGTGTTTGGCAGAAAATGGTAAAGCAGTAAAAAGCATAAAGACACGCGGCACAAACCCCTTCTTCCAAACTGAATATGAGATAGCCGCTGAAATAGAGACTTCGCTCTTGCCCGAGTTGCCCTCGGCCGATATCGACGACGTGTTCTTCTACGGTGCTGGATGCACCGCCGAGAAACTGCCCGTATTGGAGAAGGCTTTGCGCCGTCATTTGAATGTGAAGGGCCGTCTGGAGGTGGCTTCTGATATGCTGGCTGCTGCTCGTAGCATCTGTGGCCACGAGCCTGGCATCGCTTGCATCTTGGGCACTGGTAGCAACTCGTGCTTGTATGATGGCGAGAAACTGGTAAAGAACGTATCGCCGCTGGGCTTCATCCTCGGCGACGAGGGTAGTGGTGCCGTGTTGGGTAAGAACCTGGTGGGCGACATCTTGAAGTGCCAACTGCCCGAGCATATTCGTCAGCGCTTTGAAGAGAAGTTTCAACTGAAGCCCTCTGACATCATTGAGCGTGTGTATCGCCAGAAGATGCCTAACCGCTTCTTGGCTTCGCTCGTGCCTTTCTTGGCAGAGAATATTGCCGACGAGAGCGTAGAGAACTTTGTTATTGAAAACTTCCGCCGCTTCCTCGTGCGCAACGTGAAGCTGTATGAGGGCTGGCAGACACTGCCTGTAGGCTTCAATGGCTCTATCGCGTACTACTTCCGCCCGCAGCTCGAGAAGGCTTTGCAGGCTGAAGGCATGAACCTGGGTCGCATCATCCAGGCTCCTATGCCCGGACTTATTGAATATCACAAGTAATGTAGTGCTTATTTACTTGTCAACTAATACAATAAAAATAAAACATAATAATAAATATGGCATTTGTAAAGATTAGTGAGCAGCCGTCGTTGTACGACGATCTCGAGAATAAGAGTGTGCACGAGTTGCTCGTCGACTTGAACACTGAAGATAAGAAGGTGGCCTTGGCAGTAGAGAAGACCATCCCAGCTATTGAGAAACTGGTTACACAGATTGTGACCCGTATGAAGAAGGGTGGACGTGTGTTCTATATGGGTGCTGGCACCAGCGGACGTCTGGGCGTGCTCGACGCTTCTGAGTTGCCTCCCACATTTGGTGTGCCCTCAACATACGTTTACGGCCTTATTGCTGGTGGCGACTATGCGCTGCGCAACGCTGTTGAGAACGCCGAAGACGATGTTAAGAAGGGCTGGGAAGAGCTGCAAGCCTTCAATATTAATGATAAAGATACTGTGATTGGTATCGCTGCTTCGGGCACCACTCCTTATGTTATTGGCGCGCTGCACGAGGCTCGCGAGCATGGCATCCTCACAGGTTGCATCACCTCTAACCCCGACTCGCCCATGGCTGCCGAAAGCGATGTGGCTATCGAAACCATCGTAGGCCCTGAGTTTGTTACTGGTAGCTCACGTATGAAGTCGGGCACCGCACAGAAGATGGTGCTGAACATGATCTCTACCTCTATCATGATTCAGATGGGTCGTGTGAAGGGTAACCGCATGGTGAATATGCAGCTCACTAACAAGAAACTGATCGACCGTGGTACACGCATGATTGTCGACGAGCTGGGCCTCGACTACGACCACGCTAACCGCCTGCTGTTGGCTTACGGTTCGGTAAAGAAGGCTGTTGACGCTTATCGTGAAGAAAACGAAAAGTAATCTTTTAACGGTTCATGAACGAAACGCAATGATTTATCGGTTCGTGAATGAAACGTAATGATTTAACGGTTCGTGAATGAAACGATCATAACGTTAACGCTTGATGATAACTGATTATAATCGGTAGTTTAATTCAATAATTGCTCAGGGGCTCGACTATGCTTGATGTGATATCACTCAAGTATAGATCGAGCCCTTATCTTTTCTCCTCCTGCCTATGCTTTAGCCAACTATCACCTTCCATTTGCCTATGTTTTAGGTAAATTATTTGTCCAGTTGCCTATGTTTTAGGCAAATTATCTGTTGACTTGCCTATGTTTTAGGCCATTTTCTCGTCAATCTGCCCTTCTATTATGTGGGTGTTATCGATAATGTCATTCGTGCGTTGTGATAAATATTTTGGCGAGACATAGGTATTGCTTTCTACGCAAAAAGGGCGTACGGTGAGAGTCCTTCTCTCGTCCGTACGCCCTTTTGCGCATATGGTTTATTTTTATTTATACAGCAAATACTTGCGGCTTTGCTGCTTAAACTTCTCTACATCGGGTTTCCAGCGCTGGCTTATCTCCTCGGCGCTCTTACCTTCTTCAATCATGGTGCGCACCCAGTCAACACCTATCAGCTTTTCGAAGAACGAGGTGAAGAACTTGTCGCCTTCGTTCACGCTGCGGTAAGCCTCGATAAGGTAGCTGAGGTCGAGCTGCTTAGCAATGATTTCGTCGTTGCTCATGCCCGACAGGTCACGGCCAAAGCATTTGTTGCCCAGCTGGGGCGGGTTCTTGGCTCCCTCGCGGCTTTCGGGGGTAAACGAATAGTCGTAACCCTTCATGTTAGGATGACCAAACTGCTGGAAGGGCTTATCGGTGCCACGGCCCAGGCTCACGTTTGTAGCCTCAAAGTAGCACAGTGAGGGGTAGAGGTAGATTGAGGTCATGTTGGGCAGGTTGGGCGAGGGGATGACAGGCAGCTTGTAGCGTGTCTGGTGTGTGTATCCCTTGCAAGGCACCACGGTGAGGTTGCACTTGCGACCTTCTTTCAGCCAGCCTTCGCCGTTAATCATCAGCGCCAGCTCGCCCAGGGTGAGGCCGTGTACCACGGGGATGGGCAGCGAGCCTACGCCCGACTTATATTTCATATCCAGGATGGGGCCGTCAACATACATGCCGTTGGGGTTGGGGCGGTCGAGCACAATCATCTTCTTGCCAAACTCGGCGCAACGATCCATGAGGCGTTGCATGGTGATATAATAGGTGTAGAAACGCAGACCTACGTCTTGAATATCGCTCAGCAACACGTCAAACTTCTGCATCTCAGCATCGTCGGGGGCGCCGCCCTTTACGCCATACAGCGAGTAGATGGGCACACCTGTCTGCTCGTCAATCGAGCTGCTCACCTTTTCGCCAGCGTCGGCCTTACCACGAAAGCCATGTTCGGGCGAGAAGATGGTTACCACGTTTACCTTGTTTTCAAGCAGCACGTCGAGCAGGTGCTTGTTGCCCACCACGCCTGTTTGGTTTGAGAACAGCGCCACGCGTTTGCCTTTCAGCTGTTTCAGGTAAGCTTTTGTTTGCTCGGCACCAGTAATTACTTTTTGGGTTTTTGTCGCAGCACCTATGGGCATGGCCAACAAGAAAACTACGACAGCAATGAGATAGGTTTTAAATTTTTGCATCTTACTGTTTTTGTTATAAATGATTAATGATGATTATTTTTATAAGTGTGAATATTGATTATAGATTTTGTTATGAAAATCGACATAAAATGGCCTAATGACCGTTTGGGGTTAAATACAGCAATGCTGTTTTATAGATGAATTCTGATTTGTTTGCAAATTTACTAAAAAAGGGCACAATAGCCATTGCTTTTATCTGTTTTTTTTGTTTCGTCGCGCTCGCGTACATTTTTAATATATTTTTCTTGTCGTTTTGTTGAAAACACCGTATCTTTGCAAGTAATTAATAGCACCCCAATGCCATTTGGCAATCTAATTCTGCACTGCCCATACACTTCGCTTGAGCAAGCGATGGGGCTATGTCTTGCTACATTCTAACTATTATTATAACTTTTTACACATTACACAACATTTTACCAAAATGAGTCCAATAACCATTTCCGCCACCGTGTTGGCGTATTTCCTGTTACTATTCACCGTATCTTATTTGGCCGGTCGAAAGTCTGATAGTAGTGGCTTCTTCGGTGGCCGCAAGTCGCCCTGGTATATCGTTTCTATTGCTACGATGGGTTCGTTCATCTCGGGTGTTACCTTTGTGTCGGTGCCCGGTATGGTCGACGAGAAAGGCTTCTCATACCTTCAGATGGTGATGGGTTTTGTGGTGGGACAGATGATTATAGCCTTTGTCCTGGTGCCCCTCTTTTATAGAATGAATTTGGTGTCGGTATATCAGTATCTGGAAGATCGTTTTGGCGTGAAGTCGTACAAGACGGGTGCATGGTTCTTCTTCATCTCGAAGATGTTGGGTGCCTCGGTACGTCTGTTCTTGGTGTGCCTCACCCTGCAGCTGTTGGTGTTTGAACCCGCTGGCTTGCCCTTCGCTCTGAACGTGGCCCTTACGGTGCTGGTGGTATATCTGTTCACCTTCCGTGGTGGTGTGAAGAGCGTTATCTGGACCGACGTGCTCAAGTCGCTCTGCCTCATCTCATCCGTAGTTCTCTGCATTGTGTTTATTGCCAAGTATCTTGACCTTGGCTTTGGCTCTATCGTTGGCACCATTTTCTCTAACGAGCACAGCCAAATATTCTTCTTCGACGATGTGAACGATGGCCGTTTCTTCTTCAAACAGTTCTTGGCAGGTGTGTTTACCATGATTGCCACCACAGGTCTTGACCAAGATATGATGCAGCGTAACCTAAACTGCCAAAACTATCGCGACTCGCAGAAAAATATGGTGGTGAGCATCATCTGCCAGTTCTTCATCAACCTGTTGTTCTTAATGCTGGGCGTGCTGCTGTATATGTTTGCACAGAAGGTGGGCATTACCGAGCGTGGCGACAACCTGTTCCCAGCTATAGCCACCAGCACCGCAGTGCCCCTTGTGGTAGGCATCTTGTTCATTGTGGGCCTTTTTGCTTCGGCTTATTCGGCTGCTGGCTCGGCCCTTACCGCCCTCACCACCTCGTTCACCCTTGATATCTTGCAGGCCGATAAGAAGGCCGACAAGGGTGCCGACCACCTTACCACCACCCGCAAAAAGGTGCACGTGGCCATGGCAGTGCTGATGGCTGTTGTTATCTTTGTTATTGGTCTGTTGAACAACACCAGCGTTATCAATGCTGTGTATGTGCTGGCCAGCTACACCTATGGCCCCATCTTGGGTATGTTTGCCTTCGGCATCTTTATTAAAAAGCCTGTGCGCGACCGCTTTGTACCCGTCGCTGCTATTGTGGCTCCGGTGCTATGCTACATTTTGCAAACCAACTCGGAGGCTTGGTTCAACGGATATAAGTTTAGCTACGAGCTGCTTATCTTCAACGGCCTCTTCACCTTCATTGGTCTGTGTCTGCTCATACGTAAGAAGCAGGCGTAAAGGCAGTAAACAATAAACCGGAAACTTCATCTTAAAAATATATTATTCCCTATGAAAAGAATTTTTGTTCTTCTTTCGCTCGCTTGTGCCGTGCTTACCATGTCGGCACAAACTCTTGAGCGCGTTTCTCCTGAAAGTGTAGGTATGGATGCTCAGCGTCTTGCTAATGCCGATGCCGCCATCGAGCAGGCCATACAGAAAAAGAATATACCTGGTGCTGTGCTGGCCGTGGTGCGCCATGGCAAGATGGCATACATTAAGGCTTATGGCAACAAGCGCGTCGACCCTAAGAACGATCCTATGACCATTGAAACAGTGTTTGATATGGCATCGTGCTCGAAGGCAATGTCGACAGCAGTGTGCGCCATGACGCTTATTGAGCAAGGCAAAATTCGTTTGCAAGACCGCGTGAACGACTATATTCCTGGCTACGAGGGATGGACCGATGAGAAGGGTAATAAGACAGCCATTCGCATCATCGACCTGATGACCCACACCTCGGGCCTGCCTGCCTATGCCGACGCCAATATGTTGAAAGAAAAGTATGGCGCTCCTAACCGCGATGGCTTGATTGACTATATTGCTCACTGCAAGCGCAACTTTAAGCCTGGCACTGATATGACGTATAGCTGCCTCAACTTCATTACCTTGCAACGCATTATCGAAACCGTGTCGGGCGAAGACCTGCAGAAGTATGCGCACCACCATGTGTTTGATGTGCTGGGTATGAAGAACACCGACTATAACCCCTCAAAAGAAATGGCTAAGCGCTGCGCTCCTACCGAGAAGCAGGCTAACGGCAAGTGTTTGCTGGGCTACGTTCACGACCCCTTGGCTGGCATCATGAACGGTGGCATTTCGGGCAACGCTGGCGTGTTTACCACTGCCGACGACGTTGCCATCTTATGTGCCGCACTGCAGAACGGTGGCGAGTGGAACGGACACCGCATCTTAGGCCCTGCCACGGTAAAGGCTATGCGCACCGTGCCTCGCGCTCGTGCCGAGTTTGGTCGCGCCTTAGGATGGGATGTGTTCTCGCCCTATGCTAACAATGTGGGCGACCTGCTCTCGCCTGAGACTTACGGACATACAGGCTTTACGGGCACCAGCATCGTTATCGACCCTGTAAACGATATCAGCATCATCCTCCTTACCAACTCGGTTCACCCCAACAACGAGGGCTCTTGCATTGCCTTGCGTTCGTATGTGGCCAATGCTGTGGCGGGTGCGATTATTAAATAAAGTTGACAAGTAGACGAGTAGACAAGTTGACAAGCTGTTTGCTTGACGGCTTAAACGCCATCATAACAACTATTGACAAACAAAGCTAATAACTTGTCTACTCGTCACTAATAAACAAAGGTATCAACTTGTCAACTCGTCAACTTGTCTACTTGTCAACTAATAAAAACATGATGAACAGAAAAACGATTGTTTCAGCTTTCTTGCTGTTAGCGTCGGCCACTTCGGCCATGGCGCAAGGGCCGTATATCATGCAGCCCACTGATAAGCAATATTCGTGGGAGGCCGACTTGCACCATCGCTTGCTTGACGACTTCTCGAAAACTCGCGATGAGGTGAAGGCGTATATACGTAAATATATACCCAATGTTACCGACCAGCAGATGGATGCATGGGAGAAGACGGGCGAACTGGAGTGCCGCGTTATTGATGGCGAGAAACGCTACTTTCATAATGCAGCGCCAAACCTGTTTCGTATTAACAAACACTGTGCTGCGCTGAAGGCGAAGCGCGACACCCCGGGACGCGATGGTGACCAGCAGGTGCGCGCCGACAACACCCGTGCCATCATGAAGCAGGCCAGCCGAATGAGAGGCCGATTGGGCGACCCCAAGCACTTTCGCATACGCTACACCGTCACGGTGAAACCCGACGTGGTGCCCGCTGGCGAGACGGTGCGTTGCTGGCTGCCCATGCCTCGCACTGACATTATGCGTCAGCAAAATGTTAAGTTGCTCAGCACCAGTCAGCCCGACTATGTGCGCTCGCCCATGACCTATGCCCACTCAACGGTTTACATGGAAAAGAAGGCCGAGGCTGGCAAGCCCACCGTCTTCTCTGAAGAGTTTGCCTTTGATGCCTACGGTGCATGGTTCGACCTCGACACCGCCAGCGTAAAGCCCTACGACTCCACCACCCAGCTGTATAAAACCTATACCTCTGAGCGCGACCGCCACATTGTATTTACGCCACAGATACGTGCGCTGGCCGAGCGTCTCACCGCTGGGGCTACCACGCCGCTGGCCAAGGCTCGCCGCATCTTTAAATGGATTGACGAAAACTTCCCTTGGGCATCAGCACGCGAATATTCTACCATCGACAATATTCCTGAATATGTGTTGGCCAACAACCACGGCGACTGCGGACAGGTAACGCTGCTCTTCCTCACCCTCTGTCGCTCGGTAGGCATACCCGCCCACTTCCAAAGTGGCTTTATGCTGCACCCAGGCGACGAGAACCTGCACGACTGGGGCGAAATTTATATCCAAGACCTGGGATGGGTGCCCGTTGATATGTCGTTCGGCATACCTGCCTACGCCCAAAACGAGAAAGAAACCTACTTCTTCCTGGGCGGCATCGACTCGTTCCGAATGGTTGTGAACAACGACTTTGGTTGTCCGCTCTATCCCGCTAAGCAGTATCCGCGCAGCGAGACGGTCGACTTCCAGCGTGGCGAGGTTGAATGGCAAGGCGGAAACCTTTACTTTGATAAATGGAAATGGAACCTTGAAGTGCTGGAACGCACTGATTTGTAAAATAAACTTATTAATATATGAACAAACTTTTGACATCAAGCATCATTGCTATGTTGGGCCTGCCAGTGGCCGTTATGGCACAAGAGGCCAATGCCGACACGCGCGCTGCCGTGGCTAAGGTGCTGAACCAGCATGCCGTGGGCGTGCAGACAGGAACCATCAAGGTCGACTCGATGGCCGTTACTGCCGACTCGGTAAAATTCTTTGCTTCACGTAACCTCACGTATCTCCCTATCCGTCAAGATAACTTGGCACAGATCATGGCCGACATCAAAAAGGTGTTGCCCACCAACTGTGCACAGAAAACCATCACCATCATGGCCGATAAGAAGGATGTGAGCACCCTCATACCGCGCGATATGCAGAGCGGCAAAAACCGCCGACCTGCCTTTACAAACCCTGCCACCACACCGCTGGTGCGCAACCTCGACCGCCCCTATACACCGTCGCATGGTCTTGATGGTAAGCACATTGCCATGTGGCAGAGCCACGGACTGTATTATCAGCAGGGTCTGGCTCGCTGGGAGTGGCAGCGCGGACGTATGTTCCAGAGCGTAGAAGACAAATATACGCAGAGCTATGTGCTGCCCTACGTGATACCTATGTTGCAAAACGCGGGCGCCATTGTGATGACACCGCGCGAGCGCGACACCAACCCCTATGAGGTGGTGGTGGATAACGATGCCAATATGCCTGTACGTCAGGCCGACGGCACCGTAACAAAAGACCACTCTATCTATGCCGAGAGCAATGGCGCCAAGGCATGGCAGAAGGGCGACGGACAGGGCTTTGCCTATCTGCGTCCTGAATATAAAGACTTTGAAAACCCCTTTGCAGAAGGCTCCTTCCGCGTGGCCGACGTAGTGGGCAAGAAGGCGCAAGAGAGCACCATCAGTTGGACGCCCGACATGCCCGTCGACCGCAAATATGCTGTGTATGTATCTTACAAAACATTGCCTAACAGCGCCTCTGACGCTCGTTACACCATCTATCATAAAGATGGCAAAACCGAGTTTGCTGTAAACCAGAAGATGGGTGGTGGCACATGGATATACCTGGGCACCTTTGCCTTCGACAAGGGCACCAAGGGTAAGGTGGTGCTGAGCAACCTTTCAAAAGACAAGAACGCTGTGGTAACTGCCGATGCCGTGCGCTTTGGTGGCGGTATGGGCAACATCGCCCGAACGGCTGATGGCAATTTGGTTTGGCCAAACTCAAAGAAAGATCGTGCCACCGAACCGAAGGCGCGCAACGAATATCAGCCCGCGCTGAACGTTCCGCTCGAAACCAGCGGATATCCCCGCTACCTGGAAGGCGCACGCTATTATATGCAGTGGGCTGGCGTGCCTGATAGCATCTACTCGCCCTCGCATGGCATGAATGAATATTCTGACGACTATAAGAACCGCGGTATATGGGTAAACTGGCTGGCGGGTGGCACAAAGGCGGTGCCCGACTGCCCTGGCTTGAACATTCCTATCGACCTGTCGTTTGCTTTCCATAGCGATGCTGGCACCGTGTATGGCGACTCAATCATTGGCACACTGGGCATTTACGACTCGCACCAGTATGATGGCGTGTTTGCCGATGGCTCTTCACGTGCTGCTAACCACGACTTGTGCGACAACGTGCTGTCAAGCATCTGCAACGACATTCGCACCCTGTACGAGCCCAAGTGGACACGTCGCGGTATGTGGGATTCGCGCTACTTTGAGGCTTGGTCGCCCCGCGTGCCTGCCATGCTGCTCGAGTTGCTGTCGCATGAAAACTTTGCCGATATGCGCTACGGCCTCGACCCACGTTTCCACTTCACCGTGAGCCGCTCTGTCTATAAGGGCATCTTGCGCTTCTTGTCTGACGAGTATGGCTACGATTATGTTGTACAGCCACTGCCCGTTGAGCGCTTTGCCGCTGTGCTGGGCGAAAAGGGTAAGGTGAAGTTGACATGGCAACCTGTTGACGACCCGCTGGAGCCTACGGCTAAGGCTGAACGCTATATCGTGTATAAACGCATTGGCAATGGCGACTTCGACAACGGCACCATCGTGAAGAAAAACCAATATCTGTGCGAGGTTTCTACCGACGAGGTGGTAAGCTTCAAGGTGGCTGCCCTGAACAAGGGAGGCGAGAGTTTCCCCTCTGAGGTGCTGTCGGTAGGCTTCAGTTCGAAGGCTAACGCCAAGCCTGTGCTGGTGGTAAACGGATTCAACCGTGTGGGCGCTCCTGACGACTTCCGCTCAAACGATGACGAGCAGGCTGGCTTCTTGGCCGACGACGACAACGGTGTGCCTTATCAAGAGATGATTAGCTACGTGGGCAAGATGAAAGAGTTTCGTCGTGCCATTCCTTGGACCGACGACGATGCCGCTGGCTATGGCGACAGCTATGGCAACTATGAAAAGCTGACCATCGCGGGCAACACCTTCGACTATCCTGCATTGCACGGTCGTGCCATCATGAAGGCGGGTTACAGCTTTGTGTCGACAAGCAGTGCTGCCCTGGCCGATGCTGCCGTTTCACCCGATGCCTACTGCGCTATCGACGTTATCTTGGGCAAGCAGAAGCAGAGCAAGATGGGACGCATAGGCGCCATTAAGGGCTTCGACTTCAAGACCTTTACCCCCGAGATGCAGCAGATATTGACCGACTACTGCAAGGCGGGTGGCCGTGTGTTTGTAAGTGGTTCGTATGTGGCTACCGACCTCTTCCAGCATCCGCTGGTGAAGGCTGAAGATGCCGATAAGAAGTTTGCGCGCGAGATACTGAAGTATGAGTGGCGCGACGACAAGGCTGCCTGCGAGGGTGGCATCAAGAGCGTGGTGTCGCCCCTCACTGCCGAGCGCACACAGTATAGCTACTATAATAAGCCGAACGAAGAGTCGTATGTGGTAGAGTCGCCCGACGCCATCGTGCCTGCCGACCCTGCTGCCTACACTTGCTTCCGTTATTCAGAGAACAACCTGCCCGCTGGCGTGGTCTTCGGTGGTAACGAAACCGACAAGTGGCGCACCGTGGTGCTCGGTTTCCCCTTCGAAAGTGTGAAGGGCGAGGCACAGCGCAACCTGATGATGCAGCAGGTGCTCAACTACCTCATCAAATAAGATCAAGCCGCTTTAAGAAGCTTTAAGGGCATTAAAAGAGCTCTAAGCATTAAAAGAGTTTTAAGCATTAAATGAGCTTTAAGCATTAAAGAGCTCTAAGCATTAAGGAAGCTCTAAGCATTAAAGAGCATAAAGCATGCCCTTTGCTTCATAAAACAAGCAACCCATAAACCAAAAAAGGCACGCTCGATAGCCGTCTCATAACGAATGACGACCATCGAGCGTGCTTTTTGGGGGGCCTTATGTTCCTCTTACCCGGCATCTAACAAGAAGCACCGTTAGCGCCCAATCTAACAGCACCGCTTCGTCCATGTCGTTACAGAAACATGCGATGTAACATTTATTAAAATTACAAATTTAAATTAAGATACGATGCAATAAATACCCACAATAGTCGTTCATTATCATTATAGGAGTTTTACTATGGAGCTGTATTTGTTGCTTAAGATCAAATCTCATGATATGTTGAAAAGAAACGTAATTGCATAGTTCTGTGGGTACAGTAATTTAGAAAAAGCAAGATAAATGCGCCTCTTTAAGGTTTGACAGGTACATTTTATGGATATGAAGAAAAAAATAATTGTATTGTGTAGTTTTGTATATGTGTTAGGAGTGCTTAATGCTTCAGGCCAGGATACAACAGCTTTCTATAAGCAGGTAGATTTTTGCATTGAAAAGAGTTTTGAAGATAATATGAAGCAAGTAGATTTCAAGAAGCAGAAACCTTCTGAATTAGAAAAGCGCAACTTCACGGATTCCAAGTTCTATCAGATGGCGTTTGTGGGTGCTCCTCTGATATTAACAGGTATGATTATGAAGGGAGAAGATACGCATTTTCGAAGCTTGCGTAACGATTACATGAAATCATTTCATCGCCCCTTTGACGATTATACTCAGTTTCTTCCAGGTGCGGTTATGCTTGGCTTGAAGACAGCAGGTGTAGACAGCCGTAGTTCATGGGGCAGAATGTTGGCATCTGATGCTTTCTCGGCTGCTATTATGGGAACTGTAGTCAACACGATGAAATACACCACTCATGTTACGCGACCAGACGGTAGCAACGACCATTCTTTCCCATCTGGTCATACCGCCACGGCTTTTATGACCGCCACGATGCTTACCAAGGAGTATGGACATATCAGTCCGTGGATAGGAATCGGATCTTATACTATTGCATCCGGTACAGGCTTGATGCGAATGGCGAATAACAAGCATTGGCTGAGTGATGTGTTGACTGGTGCTGGCATCGGAATCCTTTCAACCGAGTTTGGCTATTATATTGCCGATCTTCTCTTTAAAGATAAAGGCATCAGACATTTCTCGCAAGACGAATCTTTCAACAAATATGACAAACCAACGTTCATAGGATTATATCTTGGTGTAAACATTCCTTTGAGCCACTATGATATTTCAGAGAATCAGGTGTTCAGAACTTCATCTGGAAGTTCGGCAGGTGTGGAAGGTGCCCTGTTTCTGAATCCCTATCTTGGTATCGGCGGTAGATTTACGGTTTCCAATACGCATATCATAACGAGCGAGAAGAGCGGTTCAAGTTCTCAGCAGTCAGCAATGGATTATAATAAGTCGAATGGCGAAATAGCGGAACGTGAAACCTTCGATGCCGTCATGGCAATGGCTGGACCTTACTTTTCTTACCCCATTACATCAAGATGGAATGTTGGAAGCAAGCTATTGGGCGGATATGTCGCCTATCCAAAGCTCTCTTTGTCAGGAGGCACTGTTGTTCCCAAGAATTCTGGCGTCTGTTTCGGAAGTGGTATCTCCTTCTCCTACAAAGCAAAGGAAAACTATGGCATCCGTTTCTTCCTTGATTACAATCTCCAGCCTTCTCACAGCAAACAAAGCGGAGAATGGATGAATACACTTGCCGTAGGAACAACTTTCGGAGTTAATCTATAGATTTATTGGGGATAAACGGTCATTAACCGCTTTATTTGAATTATTAACCGCTGCTTTGGTGAGACGTGAGGGGTTTGATGCTAAAAAAAGGAGCCTACAGCAGATGGGCTGCAGACTCCTCATTTTTGAGTGACTAAGTCAGGAAATAAAACGAATGTTGCTATTTCAATATCTTTATAGTTCTGCCGTTCATGCGTTTCAAGTAGATACCTTTTGGCAGGGAATTTTCTGAAGGCATCTTTACGCCGTTCAAATTATATATGCCGTCGGAACAGACTGAATTGTCTGTTGGCACATTATAGATTCCAGAAGTTGTAAAACTCAGATAGTCGCGGTATTCGAGTTTTATAATTCCGTCCGCACGCACACCTTCATCCATGTCGTCTCCAATTCTCATTTCCGGATAACCATAATCTTTGTTGTAGGTGTATTCACAAGTCAATGGAGTCTCGCCTTCGTATATGCCGTTTTCCTCACAACTCAAGCTTTCTTTCTTTACCACGTTGCCGTGGTCATCAAGCGTTACTATAGTTTTCTTGCCCATGTAAATTTTATCGGAACGATACCGATTCTTTTCATTTACATAACTGCCGTTAGCATCAGTAATGGTTTTTATAAATGTGTAGCCGCCATACTCTGTCTTATATCCTCCGTCAGCAGTATACTCTACATTAAAATTATTTGCTGATTTTATACGATTAGGTCCTGTCAGTAACTGCTCAATATAGCCAGGATCTGTTACAATATATGGATCTACCTTTAGGCGGGTTCCATCGAAAGCAGCCCATACAATGTTGTCAAACTCTCGAGTATAGGCATCACCGAGTTTCACGGTCATCTTTTTAGCCTTGCCTGTTGTCTCGTCATACACCACGTCCAGCGTGCCATACATTGAACCACTCTGATCAAAGACATACTTTGCAGAAATGACACGGTTATTGGCATCACGGGTAACTTCTTCATGATAGTAGTCGTTGTCGTCCCACTCTTCGCTTCCCCACAAACTCGGCAAACGTGTGTCAATCAGATAACCAGGCACGGCAGGGTCGTAAGTGTATGTAGTCTTTCTGCCATTGTCTACAGATGTTACATAGCCATACTGGTCGTAAGTGTAGGTTGTGGATTCTGGTGTTCCCCAACTGCTAGATTCACTGTCTTTTACATATTTCAGCACAGTCTGCGGTTTCCACACTACGTCATTTTTTCCCCCCCCCATTATTTGTATCGGTCTGTGCCGATACACCGTTGTTGGTCTGTGCCGATACCAACAGCAAAGCAAGATAGAATTTCTTCATTCGAATGATTTTAATATTAACTAGTTTTTTTATTCTGAAGCTATATAACTTAGACAGCACATATACTGTACGTTATATTTGACGACAAAGATAATGTTTTTTTCTTGTTCGTAAAAATAAAAACAAGCAAAAGACGCTTGTAAAAGGGAAAAGACCGCAAGCAGTTATAAAAACGACATTAAAACAGCCTTATGACCTTTTTGGGTTAATCTAACAGGACAGCGTCTTCGCGTTGGCAAACACCTGGTCGCCGACCTTGTCTGTCTCCATGTTTATCTCGATGAAGCTAGGAAACATACGTTTGCCGACCTCTCGTATGATGTACGACTTGCCAATCTGGCGTGCGCCGTCAACGACAAGAATCTTGTCATTACCTGACTGTAAGTGGTTTACGATTGTTTTTTCTATCTTTCTATAAAGCATATCTACCCGTTTTTCCTTTTTCTACTGCTGCAAAAATACACTTTTCCTATGAAATAAACAAGCAAAAAACACACTTTTCCTATAAAAACAGCCCCTTAAAAACACACTTTTCCTATAAAACAGAGGGTTGAAAAACACACTTTTCCGAAAAACAGGTCTTTTTAGCTGCTTGAGAGAACTGCAAAACGCAAATAAAAATCCCCACGAGGTTGTTATGCCTCATGGGGAGATATTGTAGCGCTCTTCATTTAGTCGTTATGTGATGACCATCGGACGCGCTTTTAGTTGTATAATGATATGCTAAAATCATCCTTTCGTTTTTATGCACCTTTTCGTTTTATGCATCCTTTCGTTTTTATGCATCCTTTCGTTTTATGCACCCTTTCGTTTTATGCACCCTTTCGTTTTATGCACCCTTTCGTTTTATCGTTTCCCAATTATAGGCAATCAATATTTTGCAGAGAAGGTGCTTACGCTATATGCGTAGAATGTGATGTTGTTTTCCTTATCTATATAGTCGGCGTAGGCGCGCATCTGATTGCCGTCAAAGCGTATGGTCATGTCCATCCAGTCGTCGTCATCATCGTCGTAGTCGTCGTCAAGATCATGTGGCTCCCAGCAGCGCAGTATGCCGTTTCGTTCGTCTTTCCATTCCCAGCGACCCACTTCCACTTCGCCATCTGCATAGAAACAGATGAATGTGCCGTAGGGCGAGAAGATAACGCGTCGGCAGTAGTCGTCTTTATCATCCAAAATGTCGTCATTATCAAAACCCCACTGCTTGCCTTCGGGCGTAATGGTTATGTCTTGCTTCACGGTGAGCATATCAACCCATTGCTTGCCATAACCTATATAGGCCTTGTCGGTGTACAGCCATATCTCAGAACTGTCCATCTTCCATGAGCGACAAAGTTGGCGAAGAGCATTGTCGGGCTTATGATTAATGTCGATGGTTACCACAATGGTTACCGTAACATTCTTGCTGTTGGTGTATGTTACCGTTGCAGTGCCTGTTAAGCTGTTTTTCTTAATCTCTATCTTGGTGTTATTGCTCAACTCATATACACCCTCTTTCTTACGAGTAAAGGTGCCGTAGATGTATAGCCCATTGTCAAACTCAATCGTGCCGTTGATGCCAGTAGCACGTGTTGCCATGCGGGCACGCTTCGGTGTGTTACCAGCATTTGGCTTGGTGATGAGGAAATGGCCGTCGGCAAATAGCTCAATCGACTTAAACTCTTGTGCTGTGCTGTTGCCCCATGTCGTTACATCCATCTTTACGGCATCGTCGGCATACTGCTCATTCTCAATATTACCTAAAGTAAACTCGGTTGATGGCTTTGCCTTGTCGGGAACACCTGCGGGTTGCTTACCATCGTTGTCGTCGCTGCTGCAAGCCACGAAGGCCATTGAGGTAAGAGCAATGATAAATGAATAAAATAGGTTCTTTTTCATAATGCTTGCTTTAAGTTATTAATAAACATCTTTCGTTTGCAAAAATATACAATATACTTTAAACTTGCAATAGTGGTAAAATAGAAAAATTTATAGGAAAATATAACAAACCGTAAAGATTGTAAAGGCTGTGAAGAAATACTGCTTCGCTACATAAAAAAAGCAAAAATGCAAACCTGATAGCCACTGTGCATAACAGCTTGCTGTTAGGTTTACCTTTTTATATGAATAGTTCTTTTTTATGTTCTCTACATGGTTACCACTTTCTCTAATATCTCATGGATATGCCCGATGAGGTAGAAAGGAAGGTTTATAAGTTTGAATGTCTTTCCTGTAGGTGTAGCTACTTTATCAACAGAGTATGGGCCCGACCATACGCGTACAGCCATATCAATATCGGCGCTATCCATAAATACTTGCAGAGAGCGTAGGTGAGCGTTGTTGCCGCTTTTTACCTCAATGGGGTATAACTTTGAGGCGTGGTTGATAACATAATCTACTTCTGCACCGTTGTTTGGCTTCGCCCAAAAGACTCGGTGTTGCCCTACACGATCGTCAAGCGATAATAGTTCTTGGGCCGTAACCTGTTCGGCAATATGTCCGCGCCAAGCGTCAACCATTTCGGTAGAACCAATAATCTCTTGGCGTATTCCTGCTTGATAATTTACCAGTCCGGTATCAAACCAAATGAGTTTGGGCTTGCGACGTGTCTCAGGAATGATAGGCATGCTGGTAGATGATACGGGATATACCATTTCTAAAAGCATGGCTTTTTCAAGTAGGCGGAAGGCTTCGCCCACTTCGCGCGACTTATATCCAGAGTTGGCAAAATTGCCCAGTGTGATGGTTTCGCCAGCAAACGCCCAACCATAGGAGAGAATAAATCGCACGGTATCAGTAAGTTTGTTGCCTATCACATATTTCTCGGCGTCGTCTTTATAGGCTTGCACCAATGTTTCATATACATCGTTAAGGGCAACGATGTCTCTTGTTTCAGCAAATATCTTTACGGCTTCGGGCATACCACCTATGATGGCATATAGGTTAAACCAATGCATCAGTTGGTCATGAAAAGCGGTGCTAATCTCAGGGTTGCCATTAAGAACGGCAAGTAAATTGTTTTTGCCCGTGGCTCCAAGAAATTCGTAAAAAGAGCAAGGGCGCAAAGCAAGATATTGCACACGACCTACAGGAAAACTCACTTTTACATCTATAAGATTTTCAAGCAAACTGCCCGCTGCAATAACGTGTAGGTCGGGGCGTTGCTCGTAAAAGTATCTCAGCAATGCTATGGTTTTGGGCGAGTTTTGTATCTCGTCGATAAAGATGAGCGTTTGACCTGGCTTCTGTGTTTTTCCTACGCTGGCAAACAATGTCGTAACCAAATCGTCAAGCGGTATCTCCATTTCAAACAGTTTCACGTTCTCGCTTTTCTCCATATTAAAATAGAGATAGTTGTCATACTGCAATCCGAATTCGTTTACGATGGTTGTCTTTCCTACCTGACGTGCACCTCTTAATATCAGTGGCTTACGCAGATTCGATTTCTTCCACGCTTCCAGCTTCTTTAATATTTTTCTCTTGAACATAGCGGGTCTTCTTTTGTTGTGATTTTGAATGATGTTGTCACCAAAATGCTTAGGTCGATACTTTTGCAAAGATATGCTTTTTTTGTTATTTGCAGAAATGTTTTTGTCTTTTTTGTTTCAAATCAGGGGCAAAAAGGTCTTAGTTTTGTCTCAAATCATGGGCAAGTTGAGGCTTTGATGTTTCAAATCAGGGGCAAGATAGTCTTAGTTTTGTCTCAAATCATGGGCAAGAGAAGGTTTTTATATCTTAAATCATGGGCAAAAGAGGCGATCCCAAAGCCATAGGTAGGAGCCTGCAATACTTGATAATTTAATTTAGTTTTGAATTTGTTTTGTATTGTCTATGATATGCGCTATCTTTGCAAAAGATAATAATTATAAGTATGCACGAATTGACCTTGCGCGACATTACCGTCGATAACATTCTTCTGCAATATCACGGAGCCCATATTGGCAATGATATTGTATTGGTAGACGATTTTAAACGTTTGCCCATGACGAACGACACAGGGCGTATGCAGTGCCTATTAATGGCCGTGTGCTTGAAGGGCACCGCTCGTTACACCGTCGACACCACTGAACGCACGGTGCATGCCAACGATCTTATCATTATCAGTAATAACCAAAAAGTAAGTAGTAAATGGTTTAGCGACGACTGTGAAGGCATAGGCATTATCTTGTCGTACAGCTTCTTTCACGAGATTGTGAAGAACATTCATGAAATGTCGTCGCTCTTCATCTTTGCTCGTTTCAACCCCGTGTATGCACTACATGAGGAAGAAATAAAGCACATTTTGACCTATTATGACCTGATAAAGAAGATGGTGGCACACACCGAACATCATTTCAGAAAGGAAACGGTGCAGTCGCTTATATCAACAATGATATACGACTTGAGCAACGCGATGTATCGCGCTCAAAACAAAGCAGGCTATCGTAGCACCAGCGCCGAGAAAATTTTTACCGAGTTTATACACCTGGTAGAGGGCCACTTTCGTATGCACCGCAAACTGGGATGGTATGGCGAGCAACTGTGCATCACGCCTAAATATCTGTATGGCGCGGTGAAGTCGGTGAGCAACATTACACCTACCGACTGGATAGACAATTATGTGATACTGGAGATAAAACTGTTGCTGAAGAACACCACAAAGAGTATTAAAGAGATTGCGCAAGAGATGAACTTCTCAAGCCAATCGTTCTTAGGCAAATATTTTAAGGAACGCACAAGCATGTCGCCCAAAGATTATCGACAAAGCTAACCTCCGCGTTTCTTTTATCATGGCTACGCCCAAGTTGATGCCCTCAGATTATAAAACAAAATAAGGCATCTACTTGGGCGTAAATATTGTTTCAATTGAACAAAAACATCGTTTCAATTGAGTAAAAACATTGAGAAAGTCATGCCGCATCGACCGTTATGAACATGGAGAACGGTCGATGCTCGTGTTTACATCGACCGTTACGAGCATGGAGAACGACCGTTGTGAAACGACTTTTTGGCCCTTTCCGCCCAATTTTCGGCGCATATCAGAAAAATAATCGCTTGGTATCAGATAATTATTTGCTTGTTATCAGATAATAATCTGCATGGTTAATAGAACAGTAAATCTTACGGATGATTGTGTGACCAGTGTTTTATTTTTATCTAAACGGATGCGCCCTTCAAGTAGGACGGTGGCCTCCGCGCCCCGTCCTCCAGCACCCAACCTAAGTAAGCACTTCCTGTTGAAGACCTCACATATTTATTGCCCATTTCTAATTTCGGGAGGACGGGGCACAGAGACCACCGTCCTACGAGGATAATTTATGAGTTAATTCGTGGAGAATTTATGGAAATTCGTGTTCAAGAAAACGCGCGAAGCGCGAAATAGATTGTTAAAAACACCACAATATTATCTTATCCAACAACATGGCATAATAAAAGGACAACAAAACAACATCTTTTACCATTGTGTAAGAAAAGCATGTTGTTATTGTTGTCCTTTTGTTGTTATTGTTGTTGTTTTATTGTTGCCGTTGGGGTATATCGTCTTTGTTATACCTTAAATTAGCAGACTTATCATCCAATATCCATACGATCAATGATGCAAGAGACGATTTTTCTTAATTTTGTAGATGCAAAAGCTAATTAAACAAGCAAAGACGAAGTAACAAAAAACAAGAGAAGAAGAATTGAACAACTATCAGATTAATCTGCTACAAGGAAAAATATGAAGAAAATATGCTTGTTGCTAAATAAAAACAATATAAAAAGATTGGCGTTCAAACGTTTTTGCGTAAATTTGTAACAGACAAACATTTAAATCAAGAAAGGACATTTCAATATGGATAATTATATACGATTTGACTGGGCCATGAAACGCCTTCTGCGCAACAAGGCCAACTATGCTGTGATTGAGGGACTGCTCGAATCGCTGTTAGGACGAAAATACACCATTGAGAGATTTCTCGAAAGCGAATCGAACCAAGAAACAGGGGAAGACAAGTTTAATCGTGTTGACATACTTGCTGAAAGCGACAAGGGAGAATTAACGATCATTGAGATACAGAATAACCGCGAACTGACTTATTTTCACCGAATGTTATATGGCGTGTCGAAGGCCATAACCGATTATATTGATCTCGGCAACGACTATGACAAGGTAAGAAAGGTTTACAGCATTAACATCGTTTATTTCGAACTCGGACAAGGTAAAGACTATGTGTATCACGGTAAGACATTTTTCTGTGGTTTGCATGATAAGTCAGATATTCTGAAACTCTCAGTGCGTCAAAACCAAAAATTCTTCGGGTTTGGATTGGCTGATGGCGAAAACGTGCTTGAACGTAAAGAAGCTGGCGACCTCTTTCCTGAGTATTATATCTTGAGAGTGAACGATTTTGACAGAGTGGCTACTACCCCGCTTGATCAATGGATTGAGTTCTTTAAAACAGGATCAATAGCACCTGATGCTACAGCACCAGGACTCAGTCAGGCACGCGAGTGTCTGAGAATAGATACCCTAAGCTCTGCTGAGAAAAACGATTATGTACGGCACATGGAGGCGATCAGATATCAACGTAGCGTGTTAGATACAAGCCGAGACGAAGGATTTGCTGAAGGAAGAGCTGAAGGAAGAGCTGAAGGAAGAGCTGAAGGTATTGATGAGGGTAAAAAAGAAGAGAAAATAGCTATCGCAAAAAAAATGTTTTCCTTAAATCTTCCTGCATCACAGATTATGCAGATAACAGGTTTGACGGAAGAGGAAATAAACAATCTTACATAAAACAAAGGAAAAACATATTGGCAAAACGCAACCACATGGCATAATAAAAGGACAATAAGAACAATGGCTTTTACGATTGTATATGAAAACCTTGTTGTTCTTGTTGTCCTTATTCTTTAGTCTATAGCTATAAAACCTTATAACAAAAAGTGCGTTTATAGTTTCACGATGCCGATACCGGGGCGGTTGGGTAGGGTGATTTTGCCATCTACCACGGTCATGCCTTTGAAGCGGTCGTTAGAGATGAGCAGGTTGCCATCAAGGTCGGCAAAGTCGACCAGTGGCGAGAACTGTGCGGCGGCGCTCACGGCGCACGATGTCTCGGTCATGCAGCCCACCATCACGCGCATGCCACGGGCATGAGCATAGTTGAGCATCTTCCACGCTTCGCGCATACCTGTACACTTCATTAGTTTAATGTTGATGCCCGTGAAGGCGCCTTCAATGGCCTTAATGTCCTTCAAACGTTGTATCGACTCGTCGGCAAAGGTGGGCAGCGGACTGCCTTGTGTGAGCCATGCTATGTCGTCGATTTGCTCTTTCGGCATGGGCTGTTCTACCATCACTACGCCTTTTTCTTTCAGCCAATAAATCTCGTCGAGGGCTTTTCGGCGGTCTTTCCAGCCTTGGTTTACGTCTACGGCCAGTGGCAGGTCGGTAACGCTGCGTATGGTTTCAATCATCTCGTGGTCGTTTTCGCGACCCAGTTTTACCTTTAATATCTTAAACTTATTGGCACACTCTAATGTTTTCTGCTTTACCACTTCGGCGGTGTCGATGCCGATGGTGAAGGTGGTGTTAGGCGTCTTGGCGGGGTCGAGACCCCAGATGCGATACCAGGGCTGGCCCATAAGTTTGCCCACGAGGTCGTGCAGGGCAATGTCGACAGCGGCCTTGGCAGCATTGTCGCCAGGCGAGAGGCTGTCGATATAGTTGAGGATGTCGTCCATCATGAAGGGGTCCTTAAACTGGCTCAGGTCTACCTTCTGCAGGAAGGTGGTAACGCTTTGCACCGTTTGTCCCAGATAGGGTGGCATGCTGGCTTCGCCATAGCCTGTAACGCCCTCATATTCAATCTCTACCTGTACGTCGGGCGTGGTGGTGCGAGTGTAGGTGGCTACGGTGAAGGTGTGGGCCAACTTCAGCTCGTAAGGGAAGAATCTGAGTGTCATCTTTCCACCTTTGCCCTTACGGTTGATGTTCACTTTCTTGGCTGCTACACTTGCCAAGCCTGTCATGGCGTCGGCGTTGCTGATGGCGAGCGCTGAACCTGCGGTGGCCAGCGCTGCACGTTTAAGAAAATCTCTTCTTGAAACCATATTATGCTGTTTTGTTCTTGTTTTAAATAATTTGTTGCTCTTTCTCGTTTTACATTGTTTTGGACGATGTGCCGAGAGTGGTGCACCACGCCTTGTTACTTACAGTTATAGTAGGCGTTGTGGGCCGAGGTGTTGAGCTCGGGTATCTTGTTGATGAACGGCAAGATGCGGCGCGCCCACAATAGGCGGTTCAGATCGTATTCGTCATACTCGGGGTCGGCGGGGTTGAAACTGCTCACGTGTACCCATGCCAGCGAGTGGATAAACTTTTGGTTGCCAATATAGATGCCTACGTGCGACACGTGGGCGGGCTTCTCGTCGGTGGCCTTTCTACCAAAGAAGACGAGGTCGCCAGGGATAAGGTTTGAAAAGTCGGGGGCAATGTCGATATATTCGCCTATCTTGGCTTGCTGTGATGCGTTGCGAGGTAAGGTGATGTCGTGCATCAGTAGGGTGGTGCGCACAAAACCGCTGCAGTCGACACCTTTTGTGCTGGTGCCACCCCACCAGTATGACGTGCCGTTCAGGGTCATAGCGGTGGCAATAATGCTTTGTGCATCGTGCTTCACGTTCTGCTGCCACTGTTCAAGCGGCATGGCAATGGCGGTGGGAAGGTAGCCCTTTCGGCCGTCGGGGTATTCAACATGATAGAATTTCTTTTTCGTGCCCAGGAGCTTCAGGCGGTTAGAGGCCACTACATCGCTCACGTGTTGCGATTTCAGGTCGGGCTTTTCATACACATAGCCGTTGAGGGCGGTCACTACCACTTGTGGTGCGCTGTTCCAAGCCTTCATCTCGGCATCGGTCATCTTCTTTACCGATGTGTTTAGCACATAGCCTTTGTCGTTGTCGGGTGTTTGCACACGTAGCCAGTGGTCGTTCTTTACCACGCGCAAGGGCATGCCCAATAGGGCTTGTGTTTCAAGTTCTTTATCATAGTCGCCGCCTACACGTATGTTTGTAACCGACACTACGGGCACGGCCCATGTGGCGGTGTCGGCTTGTTCTTGTGCTGTGGCATTGGTGGCAATGCCCGAAAACAACATCATTGCCGCGAAAGTAAGGTGGCTCCATTTGTTTGAAAAATATCTCTTCATCAGTGTTTCCCTCCAATTATTCTTTATGATAACTTTAATTGTCTTTTGTCAAATTGTTGCTCGCAATTTGTTCAATTGTTTTTTGCAAAATCACTAATTGTTTTTCGTAATATGTTTAATTGTCTTCTGCAAAACCATTAATTGCGCTTTGTTCCTTGCAAATATATACATTATTTTTCAGAATGGTGAAGAATGTATTATAAAAAGCGTGAAAAACTTACATTCTGTTTATATCTATTGAAATGTTTATACATTTTCATACATTTAGTATGCTATGGGGCGAAATCTTTATTCCGGCAGATGGCGCTGGTGGGGGGATGGCAGGCCTATTGCTTTTCGTAGGTTTTGGCGTTTGTGATATGATAACAAATGAAAAAAAAGGCCGTTTGAGCATGAAAATTGCCAAATAAACGCTATCAAAATGCAAAAATAAATAAAAAATGACATTTAAGCACCAAAAAACTTGCGCGGTTTCTTTCTCTTTATTATCTTTGCAATAGTTAAGATAAGGACGAAGAAAAAGGTTCTTTATTTTGGCTATGCTTTGCGATGAAGGCTGTTTCGGAAGAAGATATTCGGAATGATAAATCATCGATACACGGCAGCATAACGATGCGAGCCGATGCTGAAACAAGACAAAGTTTTTTATTCTTCATTAATTGGTATACTATTGAACACAGTGAGCTTCCTTATGCGTGAGCACAGGGAAGTTTTTTTATGCCCTTATCTGAACCCCATTTTATTTGATCCTAAACTTTTTGGGTCAGCGGATTTTTACGGTTGGTAATACTATATAATTATGAATAAAGTGTGCCATTATTTGCGTTGTTATTTGAATCATTACCAGCGCTGAAATTGGGCTTAGTTTATACTCTACTTCTGTTTTGCACGAAATAATGTTAATATCTGCCGATGCCTCGTTTTTTTTCGTTACTTTTGCAAAATCGAAACCACCATAAACAATGACTGTTGCACAAACACCTTTTCACAATATTGCTTACAACAAGATTCGATGTGCCGCTATATTTATAACGCAGTGTGTAGCGCTGCGCATGTTCGCGTGTGTGGCATTGCGCGCAAAGCAATATGTGGCCACATACCTTATTTATATAGGTATGCTCTTTACGTTGCTCTACCCAATGGGGGCCATGGGGCAAACCTTTGGCTGGTCGTGGATAAAAGCATCTGGTCAGAAGGGTGAGGGGCAGCAATGGTTCAGACGTACGTTTACGCATTTGGGCTCGGTATACGATGCTACGTTGCGCGTAGCCACTACAGGATATGTGAAGGTGTATGTGAATGGCCGACAGGTAACCACCGACCCTATTACGCCTTTTCGCCCTACAAACAGCAACGAAGCTGTGGCTTTAACCTATCATGTGGCGCCCTTCTTACGACCTGATAGCGTGCACATTGCAGTGTGGTATGCTCCTGTGCCCCAAGCGGCTGATAGTTGTCAGTTGGCCGTAAACTTCTTTGGCGAGGATGTTGATGGCCAACGTTTTGGCTTTCAAAGCGATGACACATGGCTATGTAGGCCGTCTCCTGCTTGGTATGAGGCCGATGGTGATGTCGTAGTGGAGGGATATGATGGTAGGGCTATGCAGCCTGAATGGACTTTTGGCGACACTGATTGGGCGCTTTGGCAACCTGCCGAGGTGGTGAACGATGCGAAATGTAGGCTTGTAGTTGAGGCTAACAGTAGGGAGTGCTTACGCTTGAAACGTGTCTATGTGGCCAGCTTATGTAAGTGCACTTCGGCTGATAATCAATATCTTACGGCAAATAATCAGTTTTTATGCGCAAACAATCAGCTTTTATGCGCAAACAATCAGCGCAACCAGATAAACTGTCGGCGTGTAAAAGCGGGAAACGAACGGGTGACGGCTGTCTTCCCCCAACCTTTTTTCGGCTTTGTGCGTATCACTTTTCGTGGCGCCCATCGGGGCGAACGTGTCGCTACTGATAATGGTTTAGCCTATATTTGCAGCAATCAGATAGATGAACAACTGTTCGGACGTTTCCTTCCGCGTGTTCATAACATTTTCTCTATATTGGGCGATAGGCGTTTTCAATCGTCGCAGGTGCAGTATGTTGAAGGCTTAGAACTGTCTTCTTATCTGCTGTTACCGTGGATGAATTTCTGATCTTTTCATCGTTTCTATCGTCTTTTCGGCTTTTTATTCATCTTGTTTTGTTTAGTTATCCACACCTTTTTGGCCTGTTATTGTGGATAACTTTGCTAATAACTTTGGATAACTTTGTTTATAACTGTGGATAACTTTGCCAATAACTGTTGATAAGTTTCCCCTTAACTGTGGATAATTAGGGTTGCTTGTTGTGTATAACTGTGCTTTATACTGTGGATAACTTGTTTATAATGTGTGTATAATAGTGTTTATAACTGTTGATAATGTTGCTAATAACTGTTGATAATGTGGTTATAACTTGTGGATATAATGGGGATAAACGATGCATAAAGTAAGGGTGAGACGTGGATAGTTTAAGATGAAGGCGTGGATAATAGAAGGAATAGTGGGGGATAATGTGGGTTAAGATAGTGGATAACGTGGCTAATATGTGTGGATAACTTATATAATAACTGTGTATAAGTGTATAAAAAAGCCGTTATCCACAGGTTGAATGTGAATAACGGCTTGTATGTTGTTTCTATGAATGTATGCAACGCTTTGTTATGCGTCGATGTTTGCGTAGGTGGCGTGCTTTTCAATGAAAGCGCGGCGTGGCTCTACATCGTCGCCCATCAGCATAGAGAATATCTCGTCGGCCTCGGCAGCATTTTCAATGGTAACCTGTTTCAGCAAACGTCTTGAGGGGTCCATGGTAGTTTCCCACAACTGGTCGGCGTTCATCTCACCCAGACCTTTGTAACGCTGTGTGTGGATTGATTTGCCATCGTCAATGCCTCCTGCATACTTGTCAAGGAAGGCTTGGCGCTGCTGCTCGGTGTAGCAATACTCTTTAACCTTGTTTTTGTAGGTGCAGAGGTAGAGCGGTGCCGAAGCAATATACAGGTGGCCTTCTTGAATGATGCGTGGCATGAAGCGGTAGAAGAGGGTCATGATCAGTGTGTCGATGTGTGAACCATCGACGTCGGCATCGGTCATGATGATAATCTTGTCGTAGCGCAACTTGTCGATGTTTGCTTCCTTATCGTCTTCGCCGTCAACGCCGAAGCGAACGCCGATACTCTGGATGATGTTCATTACGCTCTCGCTTTCAAATACCTTGTGCCACATTACCTTCTCAACGTTCAAAATCTTACCACGCAACGGAAGGATGGCCTGTGTGTAGCGGTCGCGGCCCTGCTTGGCAGAACCACCGGCCGAGTCGCCCTCGACGAGGAAGATTTCGCACTCTTTCGGGTCTTTATTTGAGCAGTCGGCCAATTTACCAGGCAAGCCTCCACCCGTCATCGGGTTCTTGCGCTGTACGCTCTCGCGTGCTTTACGAGCTGCGATACGTGCTGTGGCAGCCAATATCACCTTGTCGCAAATCTGCTGAGCCTCTTTGGGATGCTCCTCTAAATAGTAGCTCAACGCTTCGCCTACGGCCTGCTGAACGGCACCTGATACCTCGCTGTTGCCCAGCTTGGTCTTGGTCTGTCCCTCAAACTGTGGCTCGGCCACCTTGATAGAGATAACGGCGGTAAGGCCCTCGCGGAAGTCTTCACCAGCAATCTCAATCTTTGCCTTCTCAATTTTCTTTGAGATAATGGGGTCGTTATCGGCATAAGCTTTCAGGGTGCGTGTGAGGGCGGCGCGGAAACCAGTGAGGTGTGTACCACCTTCAATGGTGTTGATATTGTTTACATACGAGTGTATGTTCTCTGAATAGTCGGTGTTATACATAATGGCTACCTCGATAGGGAAACCTTGTTTCTCGGTCTTGAGATAGATAACATCGTCGAAGAGGTGTGTGCGGTGACGATCGATGTAGCGCACAAACTCTTTCAAACCATCTTTTGCATGGAACGACTCTTCACGGGTGTTGCCTTCTTCATCGGGGCGCATGTCGCGCAGAGTGATGCGGATGCCTGCGTTCAGGTAGGCTAACTCGCGCATACGGCGGGCAATGATGTCCCACTGATAGTGTGTGGTGGTGAAGATGGTGGGGTCAGGCCAGAATTGCTGACGGGTACCGCGCAGTTCGGTCTCGCCCACAATCTTTACGGGGTAAAGGGGTTTGCCCTTCTCATATTCTTGCTGATAAATCTTGCCATCGCGGAATACTTGTGACATCATGCGCGTTGAAAGGGCGTTGACGCAGCTCACACCTACACCGTGCAAACCACCGCTGACCTTATACGAGCCTTTGTCAAACTTGCCGCCAGCGTGCAAAACGGTCATTACTACCTCCAGGGCCGACTTGTGCAACTTCTTGTGCTCATCAACAGGGATGCCTCGACCGTTGTCTTGTACGGTAATGCTCTCGTCTTCGTTGATGGTTACTTCAATATGTGTACAGTAACCTGCCATGGCCTCGTCGATAGAGTTGTCGACGGTTTCGTTCACCAAGTGGTGAAGGCCTTTTTCGCTGATGTCGCCAATGTACATGGCGGGGCGCTTGCGAACGGCTTCTAATCCTTCCAGTACCTGAATGTTACTGGCTGAATAGTTGCTCTCGTTGTTCTGTATTTCTGCCATTTTAATATTCAATATTATCTTTGCAAAGATACTAAAAATAATTGGTATAACAGCCCTTTGCACAACCTTTTTCATGCTTCTTGGGGTGTTAAAAAGAAGAAAAATAGAGCGCGTGTTATTGCCTTCGTGCGCCTGGTTTAAAGGAAGGTGAAAAGGTGTGTGTAACGTAGGGTATTGCGGTGGTGGATAACTGTGAAATGGCGGTCTATTTCGCGCTTCGCACGTTTTTACTTGAACACGAATATCTATGAATTTCTCCGAACACGAATTTATCTACGAATTAATCCAAGTAGGACGGTGCTTTCCGTGCCCCGTCCTTCAACACGCAAAATATGTTCCTACATGGAGGATGTGGCGCGGAGGCCATCGTCCTACTATGGTTTCCTGTCTTGTAATGACTACGCCAAGTATAAAGAGAAGGCTGGGTATCTAAATGTAGGACAGGGGTCTCCGTGCCCCGTCCTCCAACAACCAAAATATGTTTCCCCATGGAGGACGTGGCGCGGAGGCCACCGTCCTACTATGGTTTCCTGTCTTGTAATGACTACGCCAAGTATAAAGAGAAGGCTGGGTATCTAAATGTAGGACAGGGGTCTCCGTGCCCCGTCCTCCAACAACCAAAATATGTTTCCCCATGGAGGACGTGGCACGGAGGCCACCGTCCTACTTGGAGGATGAATCCGTTTAGATAAAAATGAATACTCGTATCATTATATTATTAAACTGTTAAAGACACAATAATATTATCTGAACCTTTATTAATCGGGTGGGGTGGGAGGTGTAGATACGAAAAAAGGCTCAATACCTTGCGGTATGAGCCTTATATTTCGTTTGGTGCTTGTATGCTTTTCTTATGCTAACTTAGCGATGTGTGAGCACAAGCTCGACTTCAAGTTAGCAGCTTTGTTGGCGTGGATGATGTTGGTCTTTGCCAACTTGTCAAGCATCTTCTGAACGGCAGGGTAGAGCTTTACGGCCTCTTCCTTGTCTGTAAGCGCGCGAAGCTTGCGCACTGCGTTGCGCATAGTCTTTGCATAGTACTTGTTATGCAAAGTTTTGGCCTTGTCCTGACGGATTCTTTTAAGTGATGATTTATGGTTTGCCATCTTTGTTGTTATAATATTATTTTTTATTTGTAGTCCCTAGCAGAATCGAACTGCTCTTTAGAGAATGAAAATCTCTCGTCCTAACCGATAGACGAAGGGACCATGCCTTTCATTTGCGGATGCAAAGGTAGGAATTTTTTATTAATGCTGCAAATTTTCTTCAAGAAATTTTCTATAAACCCTTCGTTTTTTGTATTTTTGCATTAAAATATGCCGTTATGCTGGTAAAAACACGCGCTTTAGTGCTCCATTCGTTAAAATATGGCGACTCGAAGCTAATTGTTGATTTGTTCACCGAAAATGAGGGAAGGGTGAGCATTATTCAAACAATCAGCAGTTCGAAACATGGTCGTATCCGTCGCCAGCTGTTTCAACCACTCACCATTCTTGATGTAGTTTATGATGTGCATCCGAAGGGTTCCTTACAGCGTTTGAAGGAAGCCCGTATGCTCTATCCTTATTCGTCAATCCCGTTTGATGCCGCTAAATTATCGCTTTGTATCTTCGTGTCTGAGTTTTTGTGCCAAGCCACGCGCAACGAACAGCAGAATGTGCCTTTATTTAATTATGTGATGGCCAGTATGCGTTGGTTGGATGGTTGCGAACGTCCCGCCCCCAACTTCCACCTCGTGTTTATGCTACGTCTGGCTTTGTTTTTAGGTTTTCAGCCTAACGTTGAGGATGAGGGCGTATTTTTTGATTTGCGTGCCGCCTGTTTTGTGGCTCAGGCTCCGCTTCATCCCGATTTTCTGTCGGCCGAAGATAGCAAGCGCTTGCGTGTTATCTTGCGAATGAATTTTGATAATATGCACCTGTTTGCTATGTCGCGCGCCGACCGTAGTAGGTGTGTAGATATTATCTTAACTTATTATCGCTTGCATTTTCCCGACTTTAAAGAGTTGAAATCATTGGCTGTGTTGAAAGAATTGTTTGGGTAAACAAGGGCCAAACATGGTGAGGTAACAAACGAAAGCGTCCTCGAAAAAGGTGAACATATTTATTATTAATGAAAATATGTTCGTCTTCTTTGAGGACGCTTTCGCTATTCACTCTTAAAGGTGTACCATGTATTCTTTATGGTTATATTGTGCTGTATTATACAAAACTGATGATGCCAGGTGTGTTGTCAGAGTTGTTGGTCTCGGGCTTTGTTTCTTGTGTTGTGTTGCCCTTGGCCTCGTTGCGAATGTCGTCGAGACACTTCTTGCTACGTATATAGGTGGGTGTGTCTTCAACCTTGATGATGACATTGTCGTTATCAAGGCTTTCGCTGTCGAAGATGAAAATGTTGTGTCGACGCTTTGTCTTTGTGCCATCGGTGCCGTAGTAGTGACCACGTATGTCGGCACGTTGCGCCTCTTTTTCGGCTTCGTTCTGTCGCTTTTGTGCATCTTCAATGTTATGACGTTTATCGATATGGTCGTTCATACCCTCAACATCTTTGATGCCGAATCCAGTAGCCAAGATAGTGACCTTTACCTTCTTGCTTAGTTCGGGATCGATGGCAATACCCCACTTTATCTCGAAGTCGTTGTCGAACTTCGCCATAAAGTCGTTCACATCGTTCATCTCTTCCATCATCAAGCCGTTGTTGCCATTCTCAGTGTTGCTGAAGCTGATGTTCAGCAAAATCTTCTTCGCGTTGAAGATGTCGCGGTCGTTCAGCAGTGGCGAGTTCAGCGCATCCTGAATAGCTTGCTTTACGCGTCCGTCGCCTTCACCGTAGCCTGTACTCATGATGGCTACGCCACCATCTTTCAGCACTGTCTTCACATCGTTGAAGTCGAGGTTGATAAGTCCGTGGTTGGTGATAATCTCGGCAATGCTTTTTGCGGCCACACTCAGTGTGTCGTCGGCCTTTCCGAAGGCGTCGAGCACGGTGAGCTCAGGGTAGATAGAGCGCAGACGCTCGTTGTTGATAACGAGCAGGGCGTCAACATGTTTCGACATCTCTTCTACGCCGTCAAGCGCTTGGTCAATCTTTCTGATGCCTTCGAAGCGGAAGGGAATGGTGACGATACCCACGGTAAGGATGCCCAATTCTTTCGAGATGCGTGCAATGACAGGCGCTGCACCAGTGCCTGTTCCGCCGCCCATACCTGCAGTGATGAATGCCATCTTTGTGCCGTCGCTCAGCATTTTGCGCACGGCTTCGATACTTTCTTCGGCAGCTTTGCGTGCCTTCTCAGGTTTGTTTCCTGCGCCCAATCCTTCTTTTCCCAGCTGCAGCTTCTGCGGCACGGGCGAGTCGTTCAGAGCCTGGTTGTCTGTGTTGCACAGAACAAACGATACGTCGTGTATGCCTTCGCGATACATGTGGTTGACAGCGTTTCCGCCGCCACCGCCCACACCAATCACTTTTATGATGCAGTTTTCTTTATGTGGCTCACCAAAGTCAAGGATGTTTGGTGTGATATTTCGATGTTGATCTTCCATATTGTCTTGTTTTCAGCGTTGTTACTGCTTTATAATCAGCGTTGCTTTTTGTTACTTTCCTTCCTCGTTGTCGCCCTCGATGATGGTGTTTCCGAAACGTTTGAGCGAGTTGAATAATCGGTGAAGGGGTGAGTGCTTGCGTGCAGCCTCATTAGCCAGTCGTTGTGCCTCTTCGGCTTCTGCAGCAGCTTTTTCTTCGGCTAAGCGTCTTTCTTCTTCAGCTTTTTTCTCTTCTTCCTGCTTCTTGCGCTCCTCCTCGGCTTTTTTCTCTTCGTCGTGTTGTGCGTTGGCGTTTGTTGACGTGCCATCATAGTTGCCGTTGAACAGGTCGTTGTTCACGTTGTTTCCAGCGCAGTTTTCGTTGCCTTTGGCCAAGATGCTGAGCACCGTGTTCAGCGAACCATCGTGTGGTAGCTGGTCGGGATAAGCTGTGTTGATAGTCAAGTTTACAAACTTTGCTGTGCGCACCTTGTTAATATGTGTGTAGTGCTGGAACGCTTTTTCCATGTTGCGCATATTAGCGCCTCCACCTGTCAGAATAATGCCACCCAACATCAGCTTGTCGGCATATTCGTTGGGCACCTGCATCCACACGTTTTCGATAATTTCCTCTATTCGTGCTTCAACAATGTCGGCCAGTGTAGCGCTGTCGATATTACGATCGCCGCTGATGGTGATGTTTTGCAAGTCGTTGCTATCGGTGTTTTCAGTCAGTGCGCTGGCGTAGCGCAGCTTGATGGTTTCGGCTTCATTCTCGTCAATCTGCAGTTTTTCTTCAATCTGCAGCGATGCGATATCCTTGGTGATATTGTTTGATCCCAATGGAATAACGGCCAGATGACGCAAAATGTTGTGCCAATAAACCGATACCGTCGTGGTGTCGGCACCTAAGTCTACCAGCATACATCCTGCACGGCGTTCTACTTCTGTCAGCACATTTTCGGCTAATATCAGCGGTGCAATATACATATCGGCGATACGTATGTGTGCACTTTCAAAACATTTTTCCAATTTATTGTAGAACGAGCGGCGCCACAATATGTTGAGGAAGTTGCCTTCCAAACGTTTACATTCAATGCCGATGGGGTCGATTTGGTATTGCATATCAACCTTATACTCTTGAATAGCGGCCTCTAAAATCTTTTGGTCGGTGTATGTCATGGCGCGGTTCGAGTCGAGGATAGAGTCGACCATATCTTGTGTGATGATGGCCTCTTCAGGCTGCTCGCGCACGATGGTGTTTTTAATGCTGCGTAAGCTTTGTCCGCCTATGCCCACATACACCTTTGCTATTTCTGTTTTCAGGTTGTTTTTCAGTTTCTTCACCAGATTGGTTAGAGCGGTAGTGGTCTTGTCGATGTTGTAGACCACGCCTTTGCGTATGCATAGAGTGGAATCTTCCTTGGCCACAGCAAGTATGGTGATGCTGCCGTCAAGGTTTTTCTTTCCCGCGATGCCGGTCATTTTTGATGACCCGAGTTCTATTGCAATGATAAATTCCTTATCCATACGTATATGTTTTGTCTTGTTCTTTTTTCCTTTTATTGATGAGTGACCTACTTTTTCTTCTTGTCAGTCTTCTTATCGGCTTTGTCAGCTTTCTTTTTATCAGCTTTTCTTTCAGCTTTCTGGGCTTTTTTCTTGTCGGCCTTGTCAGCTTTATCAGCCTTCTTTTTGTCAGGCTTGTTCTCAGTCTTCTTCGTTTCGTCTTTTTTTGTTACTTCCTTTTGAGAAGCTGGTTTAACGTTTGAAGCCTGAGTGTTAGCTGCTTGCTTGATGGCTGCCGAGTCGGGCTTTGCCACGATGGGTAGCGTAGGCATAGGTTGATGTTTATCAGAATGTCGTTTGCAGATGATTTGGTTGTCAAATTCGATGTTGATATAATCGTATTTGTTCCATCCTGCTTGCGACAGTCCGTAGCGATAGAATTTTTCCAGTCGCGTAAACTTCGTGTTCACAAAGTCGTTAATCAGCTGTTGTCGTTTTTCCTTTGTGGTCGCTTCAGGTAGCGGGCCCAGGCATACAATATGGTCGCCTATGCGTGGCACAATCTCAATATCGGCGTTGGACAACACGTTAATTTGCTCCACCAGGTTGTGCCACAAGTCGTTTGCCATTATTGCTTTGGCCAGTGGCGACAGATATTTTACGGCAAAGGTGCGGCTGATGTTTCCTGTTGCGATGACGAGGTCGCTGGTATATGCCGAGTTGGGCATGATGCAGTCTTTATCGTCAAGATAATAGTCGTCGCCGTTTTCGGCCTTCACCCTTACCACGGGCGTGAGCTGACTGATCGAGATAAACACCTGTCCGTCTTCTGTTTTATAACATTCGGCGGTTTTTACAAAGGCGCTTCTTTTCAGCATCTCCTCAATGTTTCGCGCGTTGATATGTTGCATTTGCTTTCCCAGCGGAAACATGTCGGCCTGTTTTAGGCGTTTGCTTATTTCTTGTACGTCGATGAAACCACCTGTCCGCTCATCGTCGATGCTGATGTTTGCTTTTGTGCATACGCGCATGGTTTCGTCTGGCTTGTTAAACACCGTGAAGGCAAAAACCAGATACGTTCCCAGTACGAGATTGGCGATGACCAGCAGTGCTTTCTTCCACTTCATCCTTTGCTTTCTAATATCTTAGCTATCTGAGGCACATAATTGTCAAGGTCGCCGGCACCGAGCACGATGAGCACGTCAAAGTCGCGTTGCTTCACCAGTTCGAGCACATCTTCCTTGTGTATCATACTTTTTTCTACGCCTGGTTTCAGGTTGTCGTAGATAAGTTTTGAGGTGACACCCGGTATGGGTTGTTCGCGTGCGGGGTATATATCGCACAATATCACCTCATCAAGCTGACTTAGTGCGTCGGCAAAGTCTTTATAGAAGTCGCGTGTTCGAGTGTAGAGGTGCGGCTGGAAGATGGCCGTAATCTTGCGGTTCTTATACAGTTCGCGTATGCTCTTTGCGCTTTGATAAATTTCTTTTGGGTGGTGTGCATAGTCAGACAAGAACACCAGCTTGTCGGTTTTAATCTTGAAATCGAAACGACGTTGTGCGCCGTGGAAAGTCTTCATGCCATACTTCAGTTCTTCGGCTGTGCATCCGTTCAGCTGTGCCATAGCCATAGCTGCCACACTGTTTTCAATGTTGATGGGCACGGGCTGTCCCAGCTGAATACCTTTTACGGCCTCGATGGGCGATACAAAGTCGAAGGTAATCTCGCCATTATCAATCACGATGTTCTCGGCATGGAAGTCGCCCTCGTCGCGGCTGTAGGTGTATGTCTTTACCCCTGGCTGCACATCGGGCTTCATCTCTAAGCCAGTGTGAATGATGAGTGCTCCGCCTGGCTGTATGAGTGTGGTATAATGGCGGAAGCTTTCCAGATAAGCCTCCTTGGTGCCATAGATGTCGAGGTGGTCGGGGTCAGTCGAGGTGATGACACTCATCCAAGGGCGTAGCCAGTGGAACGAGCGGTCAAACTCGTCGGCCTCTATCACAACATAGTCGCTCTCGTCTGACAAGATATAGTTGGTGCCATAGTTTTTCGAGATGCCGCCCAAGAAGGCGTTGCAGTCGAGATGGCTTTGGTGCATGATGTGTGCACACATGGTCGACGTGGTGGTCTTACCGTGTGTTCCAGCAAAGCACAATCCTTTGTGCGTGCGTGTGAGGGTGCCGAGCACCTGAGCTCGCTTCTCGATGGTGAAGCCTCCCTCGCGGAAGTATTGCAGCTCTTTGTGCTCTTGCGGTATGGCGGGCGTGTAGATTACGAGACACGACTGTGCGTTGCGGCAAGCCTGTGGTATCTCATCGGTATTCTCTTCATAGTGAATGAGCATACCCTCTTTTTCCAACTGACGTGTCAAGTCGCTGGGCGTTTTGTCATAACCAGCCACTACCAAGCCTTTACGTATGAAGTAGCGTGCGATGGCGCTCATACCTATGCCGCCCGCTCCTACAAAGTAAACGGCTTTAATATCTTTAATATCCATTTCGTTGTTGTTCCTTCTGTTACGATGTGTTCTTATTACATATTGTGGTGCTTAGCCTTTCTGGGCTGCCAACTTTAGCACCTCGTTGGCAATAACTTCGGCCGAGTCGGCCTGTCCCAGTTTCTTTACGTTCTCGCTCAGCTGTTGCAGGCGAGCGGTGTTGTTTACGGTGTCGATGGCCAATTTTAGTAGCTGTTGTGGCGCGTCGGCATCTTTTACGTATAGGGCGGCATCTTTGTTCACCAGTGCCATGGCGTTTTTGGTTTGATGGTCTTCGGCCACGTTGGGCGAGGGCACCAAGATAACGGGCTTGCCAATGAGGCAGAACTCGCTGATAGAGCTGGCGCCAGCACGACTGATGACGAGGTCGGCAGCCTTATAGGCGGCACCCATGTCGGCAATAAAGTCGGTAGCCTTCAGCATGGGTAGCGGCTTGTGGGCTTTCAGCTGTTCAGCAATGGCTGCGCTGTAATATTTGCCTGTCTGCCAAATAAACTGCACGCCACTCTCTTCAACCCTATCAAGATGTTGCAGCACGCTCTCGTTGATGGTGCGTGCGCCTAAGCTTCCACCTACCAGCAATATGGTGCGCTTTTGTGGGTCAAGGCCAAAGCTCTTGATGGCTTCTTCTCGACTGATACTGGTTTCAAGCAGCGCCTGTCGCACGGGGTTGCCCGTCTTTATAATCTTGTCGGCGGGGAAGAAGCGTTCCATGCCATCATAAGCCACACATATTTTCTCGGCCTTATGTGCCAAGTGTTTGTTGGTAACACCCGCGTAAGAGTTTTGTTCTTGTATCAGGCACGGTATGCCCATGCTACTGGCAGCATCCAGTGTGGCGCCGCTGGCATATCCGCCTACGCCCACTGCTACCTGTGGGTTAAACTCTTTAATGGTTTTCTTTACCATGCGCTTGCTCTTCAAGAAGTCGAGCGCCACGCCAATGTTTTTGGGCGACCATAATGGGCGTATAAAACCTCTTACGGGCAAGCCTATGATGCGATATCCTGCTGCGGGCACACGTTGCATTTCCATTCGTCCCAGCGCGCCTACAAACAGTATGTCGGCTTCAGGATGCTTTGCCTTAATGGCATTGGCTATGGAAACGGCGGGGAAGATGTGTCCTCCTGTTCCGCCACCGCTAATGATAATTCTTAATTGCTTCTCCATCTTATCTATGTTGAAGGGTAGGTGTGTAGCGCCTGCCTATATGTGCATATTATATATAATAAGGTATAAGCAATTCTTCCGACGTTGTGCCAGAATATGCCTATTTAATGCAAAGATACTGCAAATCAGTTGAAAGACAAAATATTTTTTTCTTTTTTATTGGCAAGCATTAAAACTATTCGCAAAAAGTTCTATCTTTGCAACATAACTAAAAACGATAACACTTTTTTCGATACTACAAACTATGATGAAACAAATGCTTATGCCACAAAAACCTCGCTATAGCTTACGGTTGATATCACCCGTTAGCCTGTTGCTTATAACGGCTTTGGCTTGCCATAACACCGCCGAGGCACAGGTGCAGATGCAAAGCCTCAGTGTGTTACGCGACACCATCTCAACCGATGTCACCGTTCATCAAAAAGGTATTGTAAACAATGTCCTCGATGTGTTGCAAGGCAATGCTGCTGGTGTAAACGTTACCTCAAATGGCATGGATCGTATGGCTCAGCTCAGCGCTGTGCGTGTCCGTGGTACCACCTCAATTATTGGTGGTAACGACCCTCTTGTTATCATCGATGGTGTAACCTCCGATATAGCTACCCTTTCAACTATTTATCCTGCTGACATAGAGAGCTTGGCCGTGCTGAAGAATGCTTCCGAAACCGCCCTTTACGGTTCGCGTGGTGCCTCAGGCGTAATCGAAGTAAAGACTAAGAAGGGTACTGGTGGTGGCTTTCAGATATCTTATGAGGCTAACATTGGCTTCGAAACGATGGCACGCAAATTAGAAATGCTGTCGGGTACCGAATATCTTTCCACAGCTCGCGCCCTTGGCGTTCATGCCAATGATGGAGGCTATAACACCAATTTCTTTGATGCCATCACTCGCACGGGCTTTGTGCAGAACCATTTCTTGGCCTTTAGTGGCGGAACTGAAAAGTCGAATTATCGTGCCTCGTTTGGTTATATCGACCACAATACCATTATTAAAGATAAAGATTATACCAATTTGGTGGCCAAGATTGATGTCACCCAGCATGCTTTTGACGACCGTCTGACAGGGCAGTTTGGCGTCTTTGGTTCAACTTTTCGCAACAACGATATCTTCGATACCAAGGCGTTGTTCTATTCGGCTGCCTGTCAGAACCCAACCTTCCCATCGGGGCGCGATGCCAATGGCAACTGGATAAAGAACGGCAATGCCTATCAGATAAATCCGCCCAAGGCAGTACTGGCCGAACGTAAAGACCAAAAAGAAATATATTTCAACACCCATCTACGCCTCGAATATCGCTTGGCGCCCTCGCTCACCCTCGCAGCTTTTGGCAGCTATTCGCATGCGTCAACCGAGAATGCCGAGTTTTGTCCCACCTGGGTATGGGCGCAAGGCAATGTGTATCGTGGCGAGTTTAAGAGGCAAGAGTATCTGGCCAACCTCTCGCTCAACTATTCACACACCTGGGGCTCCCATGCCCTATCGGCTGCTGCCGCCGCCGAGTATCATAAGCAAGAGCGTTCAGCCTTTTGGTCACGTGCTAAAGGCATCACTACCAATGCCTTTGGTTACGAAAATATTGGTGCCACGGCCTCTCGTCCCTTTGGAGGCACGTCGAGCAGCTATGACGATCAAACCCTCGGCTCGTTCATTGCCAATGCTGCTTATACCCTGCTCAACCGCTATGTGCTCACGGCTACGCTTCGTGCCGACGGCTCATCGATGGTGGGCGACGACCATACGTGGGGCCTCTTTCCATCAATATCTGGCGAGTGGAATGTGTTGAAAGAACCCTTTATGCACACGTTGAAAGGCATAAGCACCTTAAAGTTGCGCATGGGTTATGGCCAGTCGGGCAACCTGGGTGGCATCAGCGCCTACACCACCATGGATAATGTGCAGCAAACGGGCATCGTGCCTGTAAATAACACACCCACTGTAACGCTGGGCGCCATACGCAACAATAACCCCGACTTGAAGTGGGAAACCAAGTCGACCTTTAACATTGGTGGCGAGATAGGTCTGTGGCATAACCGCTTGATGCTTACTGCCGAATATTACTACTCGAAGACTACCGACATGCTCTATGCCTACGATGTGCCCGTGCCGCCCTTTGTTTATGATAAGTTGCTGGCAAACATAGGTTCAATGTCGAACCAAGGCTTTGAGATAGGCTTCTCGATAGCGCCTATTCAAACCCGCGATATCGACCTGAATATCAACCTAAACCTCTCGTTCCAAAAAAACAAACTGTTGTCGTTGTCAGGCCAATATAAAGGCATGGAAATGTCGGCAGCGCCCATCACCGCTATGGGTTCGATAGATGGTGCAGGGCAGAATGGTGGCGACAATAATCATGTGCTCTATCAAATTGTGGGTCAGCCTCTCGGTGTGTTCTACTTGCCTCACTGCACAGGGTTGTATAAAGACGAACAGGGCACCATGAAGTATGACATTGCCGACCTTGATGGTGATGGCACCGTCGACTTTGGCGATGGTGGCGATCGTCGCATCTGCGGACAAGCTACGCCGAAGGCAACGCTGGGTTCTAACATTTCGCTGCGTTACCGTCAGTTCTACCTGTCGTTGCAAATGAATGGGGCCTTTGGTCATAAAATATTTAATGGCACGGCTTTGTCCTTCAACAATATGTCGTCGTTCCCCGTCTATAATGTGCTGAAGGGGGCACCCGAGCGTAACATTGTTGACCAAAACGTGTCTGACTATTGGCTGGAGCGTGCCGATTATCTTAACATCGAGTGCCTTACCGTAGGTTATAACGTACCCATCAAGTCGCGCGTGGTGCGCTCGTTGCGTCTCTCATGCAGCGTAAACAATCTGGCCACCATCACAGGTTATAGTGGCGTAACGCCTATGATCAACTCGTATGTAATGAACTCTACCTTGGGTATCGACGACAAACGTTGCTATCCCACCTATCGCACCTTCTCAATGGGGCTGAGCATACAGTTTTGATACGAACCGTTATTATTATTTGATTACATCATGAAACGAACAAATATATTTTTCGCGGTGACCCTCTGTTGCTTGTCGCTCTCGCTCACCGCTTGCCTTGACGAACATCCTAAAGATCAGGTTCCTGAAAAAGAGATATACGACTCGGCCAACAGCCTCTATGTCAATGCAGTGGCATCGCTGTACAATTATATCGGTGCTCATGAAGAGGGCGAGGGCCTGCAAGGCACCTGTCGTGGCATTTACGATTATAATACGTTTACCACCGATGAGGCTATCATCCCTATTCGCGGTGGCGACTGGTATGATGGTGGTTTATGGAAAAATATGTACAACCACCGCTGGACAGCATCTGACACCGAACTGTATAACGTATGGAAATATCTGTATAAGGTGATAGTGCTGGCTACGCGCTCGCTCGAAACCATCGATCAGCATGCACCATTGCTTAGCCCCACACAGCAGCAAGCTTATAAGGCCGAGGTGCGGGCAGTAAGGGCCATGTTCTATTATTATGCTATGGATATGTTTGGGCGTGTGCCTCTTATGCAGAAGGCCGACCAAACCATTGCCGAAACCCGACAAATCGACCGCAGCACCATGTTTCGCTATATCATAAACGAACTGCAAGCAGTTGAGCCCTTGCTCGATAATGCACACAGCAACCTTGAGGGCAATAGCTATGGCCGTGTAACGCGCCCCGTGGTATGGTTCTTACTGGCTAAGTTAGCGCTCAACGCCGAGGTGTATACCAACGACCACTGGACCACAGCTCCTAACGCCTCTGGCTCCAGTATCTTCTTCAATGTTGATGGGCAGCAACTTAACGCATGGCAAGCCTGTGTACACTATTGCAACCTCATTGCACAAAGTGGTTACACGCTGGCCTCCGACTATACGCAAAACTTTGCCGTGCATAACGAAAACTCGGTAGAAAATATCTTTACAATTCCGATGGATAAGATGAATTATCCTAACGAGTTTCACTACCTTTTCCGCTCGCGTCACTACGCGCATGGCGGTGCCTATGGCGGTGCTTCTGAAAATGGGCCGTGCGCCACACTGCACACCATGGCGATGTATGGTTATGGCACCAGCAGCCCCGATGCCCGACTCGACTATAACTTCTACACAGGCAAGGTAGTAGTAGATGGTAAGGAGGTGATGCTCGACGATGGTACACCGCTGAAATATGAGCCTCTGGCTGTAGAGCAGAACCTTACGGCCAGCAAATATATTGAGACGGCGGGCGCACGTATGAAAAAATATGAGGTAGACCGCACTGCCTATGCCGATGGCCGACTGCCTAATAACGACATTGTGCTGTATCGTTATGCCGATGTGCTACTGATGAAGGCCGAGGCCTTAGTGCGCAATGGCGAAAGTGGCGACGCACCGTTTAATGCCGTTCGACGTCGTGTGGGCATGGCCGAGAAGGCGGCTACGCTCGACAATATTCTCGACGAGCGTTTATTAGAACTGGCATGGGAGGGCTGGCGCCGACAAGACCTCATCCGCTTTGGGCGCTTCACCCAGGCCTACGACCTCCACACTCCCAGTCAGCTTGATGCCAAACAAGCTTCTATCGTCTTTCCCATTCCGCAAAAGGCCATCGACCTGAATGGTGGATTGGTGCAAAACCCCGAGTATGAAACGAAAAAGTAATTTGATTTCAGCAAACGAACGTAACAATTAAGTTATACCCCATAGGGCGTATCCTATAGTGTGGTACGCCCTATGGGGTATAACTTTAAATAGGTTTGAATTTAAAAATAGGGTCAGCTATCTCTTCTGGTTGTAGGTACATCAACATATAAATGGGCATGTAAAGTACTTTACCTTCGCTTTCTATATTGCCGTTTGAAAATACAATGGCTTCAGAAATGTTATATTCATCATTTAGTATGACGTTAGAAAGCGCATTATGACGTTTGTAATCTTTGCCTTCTCATTCAACGCTTTCAAAATAAAACGTTTGTTCTTAGCATTTTTCCAACCCATTTTGCTACTAAAATTGGAACTTTTCCAACCTGTTTTGCTATGATTTTTGGAACTTTTCCAACCCATTTTGCTACTAAAATTGGAACTTTTCCAACTTTATTACATGGCAAAGGTAAATATATTTTTTGAATTTATGCTCTTTTCCTGTCAAAAGATTGAAATAATTAATGCTCTGTTGTAGAAATAAAAACGCGAATTGTATATTTATGCATGAGGTTGTATAAATATGCAATTCGCGTTATTTTATGCTTACGATAAAACTCATCACCCGCAAAGCGCGTGATAGATATTGTTTTGTTTTGCTTATACAGCTGCAGGTTGTGCCACGACGGGTGTGCCCTGGTCGTTGCCCGAACTATTGCTTACCAGGTCGCTACGCTTTTGTGCCGTGCGGCTGATGCTGAGGATGGCGCCCAGGTATATACAGTTGATGATTGACGAGGTGCCGCCCTTGCTGATAAGAGGTAGCGGCTGACCCGTGATAGGCGCCAATCCCACCGCCACCATCATGTTAAACAGCGCCTGTGTTACCAGCATGAGTGCGAGGCCCATGGCCAGATAGGCAGGAAAGTTGTTCTCGCAGCGGTTGGCAATATATCCCGTTCGCACCAGCAATACTATGTATAGTGAAGCCACGAATATGGCGCCAAAGATGCCCATCTCTTCAATGATGATGGCAAAGATAAAGTCGGAGTAGGCCTGCGACAAGTGGTCGCACTCTTCCGAGTTGCCAGGCCCTTTGCCTTTGATGCCCGACGACACGATGGCAATATTGGCATGAGCGCGTTGCGCATCGGCATCAAGGTCGATGTCTTTTGGTGTCAACTCTTTCGTGTCGAAGAATTTGTCAATGCGCGATTTCCACGTGTCCAAACGGTGTAGCAGCTTCGAGGCAATGCCATTCTCCTCCTCCTTTTCTGTAGTGGTAGTCACCAGTTCGGTTTTCGCTTTTCCCTCTTTTTCAGCCTCGCGCTCCTTATCTTTACCCAGCAGCATGATGGCCGACAGCGCCAGCGTGATGCCCAGCAGCGCCACGCCCAGCAGTTTCCCCAGTTGCGATACAGGCACACGGCCAATGATCATCATCATATACACCACGGCGCTAAGCAGCACAGCGGTCGACAGGTTTTCGAAGAAGATGAGAGGAACAATCATGAACCACACCGTGAGCACATATTTAAAGGCCAGCCGGTCGGCGCCATGTTCGGTTTGCATGGTGCTTAATATTTGTGCTGTTGCCAGCACCATAGTGCCTTTGCCTATCTCTGAGGGCTGAAATTTAATGCCCAAGATGCTTATCCATCGGTGTCCGTCGTTCACAGCACCCGCAAAGTAAACGCCCACGAGCAAGAGGATAGAGGTAGCCAAGAGGAAGGGTAGCGCCACCTTAAAATATTTGCACGGTATGTTCATCGTCACAATCATAGCTCCCACGCCCACGATAAGCAAGCCTATGTGTTTAGCCACAGGCTTCAGATAGCTACCGTTTTCGTAGGTGAGCTGTGACGAGGCCGAATACACCTCGACGATGCTGATGACGCAGAGCAATAGGAAAATCATCCATATCACCTTGTCGCCCTTGAAGATGTTATTCAGAGTCTTGTTCATTGTTTATGCGTTTTATGACTGTTCGTTAGCCATTGCGCGCACCAGTGTTTTGAACTGTTCGCCACGGTCTTCCATGTTTTTGAACAGGTCGAAGCTGGCGCAGCAGGGGCTCAGCAGCACGGTGTCGCCAGCCTTGGCCAGCTCGGCACACGCCTTCACACAGTCGGGCATGCTATGTGTGTCGCGCACGGGCAGCCCGAGCCCATCGAAGAAGTTGTGCAACTTAGTATTGTCGGCACCCAGATACACCAGAGCGGCACATTTCTTTGCCACCATATCTTTTATTTCGTTATAGTCGTTGCCCTTATCCTTTCCGCCCAAGATCAGGATGGTGGGTGTGGTCATGCTCTCCAGTGCATACCAGCAAGCGTCGACGTTGGTGGCCTTCGAGTCGTTAATGTATCGCACCCCGTTCACCACGCCCGCCTTCTCCAGGCGATGTTCTACGCCAGGGAAATCGGCCAGGCCAGCAGTAAGTGCCTCGTGGTTGATGCCGAAGATGTTAGCGGCCAATCCTGCTGCCAACTGGTTATAAATGTTGTGCTTGCCCTCCAGCGCCAGCTCTTCGCGTTTCATCTTGAAGAGGGTGGGGGCCAGTAGCTCATACATACCGTCTATGATGGCACCTTGGCATCCATCTTCCATGTTTTCGGCAAACGGATATTGGCGCGCCTTGATGTTGTATTTAGGCAGCTCGCCCTTGATGATGGGGTCATCGTTCCAGTAGATGAAGGCGTCGTCTTCAGTTTGGTTCTGTATGATGCGCATCTTGGCGTCGACATAGTTTTGCATACAGAAGTCGTAACGGTCAAGATGGTCGGGGGTGATGTTCAGCAAGATGGCAATGTCGGCCTTAAAGTCGTACATATTGTCGAGCTGAAACGAGCTCAGTTCAATAACATATACGGGCTTAGGCTGCTCGGCCACCTGCAGGGCCAGCGAGTGGCCAATGTTACCTGCCAGGCCAGCGTCGATGCCCGCCTTCTTGAAGATGTGGTAGATGAGCGAGGTGGTAGTGGTCTTGCCGTTGCTGCCTGTTATGCACACCATCTTGGCGTTGGTATATCGGGCCGCAAACTCAATCTCGCTGATGATGTGTATGCCCTTGTCCATTGCCTTCTGTATCATTGGCGCCTCTTTCGGTATGCCTGGGCTTTTGATAATCTCGTCGGCGTTCAGTATCTTTTCTTCGCTGTGATGCTTCTCTTCCCACTCGATGTTGTGAGTGTTGAGCAAGGTTTTATACTTGTCGTGGATGGCCGACATGTCGCTAACAAACACATCGAAGCCTTCTTTTTTTGCCAGTACGGCGGCGCCAGCTCCACTTTCGCCGGCTCCTAAAATAACAATTCGTTTCATATATAAAAAGCCCCTCCCAACCTCCCCCGTGGGGAGGAGTAGAGGTGCGCAGTTATTTAAGTTCTTATTTTCCTTGTTTATTCCTATACATTAACACTGAATGAATACTGAGCTTTACCACCTCCTCCCCACCGGGGAGGCTGGGAGGGGCTCTTATCATTAACGCTAAATAAACACTGAGTGTCACCCTCTCCTCCCCACTGGGGAGGTCGGGAGGGGCTCTTATCTAATCTTCAGCGTGATGATGGTCATCGCTGCCAAGATGATGGTCACGATCCAGAAGCGGATAGTGATTTTCGACTCGTGTATGGCCCCTTTTGGTTTACGAATAAGGTAACGACATTCGGGATCGAGTTGGCACTCCTGTGTGCGGAAGTTGTCGTGGATAGGTGTGCGCTTAAAGATGCGCTGCTTCACGCCGTGGCGCTTGCCCCATTTAAAGTAGTAAACCTGAAGGATAACGCTCAGACTTTCAACGAAGAAGATGCCGCACAAGATGGGCAGCATGAGCTCTTTGTGAATGATGATGGCCGACACGGCAATGATACCTCCGATGGTGAGCGAGCCAGTGTCGCCCATGAACACCTGTGCGGGATAAGCGTTATACCACAAGAAGCCGATGAGGGCACCAATGAAGGCGCACATAAACACCACCAGCTCTTCCGACTGTGGTATGTACATAATATTCAGATAGCTGGCATATTCGATATGACTGCTCACATAGGCCAATATGCCGATGGCTACACCTATGATGGCCGAGTTGCCAGCACACATGCCGTCCATGCCGTCGTTCAGATTGGCGCCGTTTGATACGGCCGTCACCACAATAATGGTCATGATGACGAACAATATCCATCCAGCAGCCGTTTTATATTTGCCACAGAACGACATGATGTGCGAATAGTCGAGGTTATGGCCTTTCACAAACGGGATGGTGGTCTTTAACGATTTGGTGGCCTGAGCACGATGCTTCACCACCAGTTCGTTCGACTGTTTGTTCTCGATGGCCAGGTTTTCGTTCATCTTCACATCGGGCGACATCCACAGCACCAAACCCACGATGAGGCCAATGCCCACCTGTCCTACAATTTTATATTTACCTTTCAGTCCTTCTTTGTTGCGGCGGAATATTTTGATGTAGTCGTCCATGCCGCCCAAGAAGCCCAGCCATACGGTGGTGATAATCATTAAGATGAGGTAAACGTTGCGCAAACGTCCCAGCAGCAGTACGGGCACCAATATAGCCATGATGATGATGATGCCGCCCATTGAAGGCACGCCTATCTTCTGCACGCCAAAGGGGTCGATGCTGGCGTCGCGTTGTGTTTCGGTTATTTGTTTGCTCTTCAAGAACTTAATAAACTTTTCGCCCATCCATGCCGAGATAACCAGCGACAGGATAAGTGCCAATAATGAGCGGAACGAAATGTATCCCCACATATGTGATCCCGAGATACCATACTGTTCTAAAAAGCGGAAGATATAGTATAACATTTTTCTTGAAGTTTGTTTGTTGGCAAGTTGACGAGTTGACGAGTGACGAGTTGACGAGGAGATTACCTTTGCTTCTCTCGTCTATTGCTCGTCACTCGTCACTTGTCACTCGTCAACTGACTAATTAAACATTTCTTTTACTACTTCGTGGTCATCGAAATGGTGTTTCACCCCTTTCACGTCTTGATAGTTTTCGTGGCCCTTGCCAGCAATGAGAACAACGTCGCCTTTTTGTGCCATCATGCAAGCGGTGCGTATGGCTTCGCGGCGGTCGACGATGGTGATTACCTTCTTCATTTGCTGCGCGTTGAGGCCCGCCAACATATCGTTGATAATGTCTTGGGGCTCTTCAAAGCGGGGGTTGTCGCTGGTAATGATCACCTTATCGCTCTGCTTCACAGCCTCTTGCGCCATCAGCGGACGTTTGCCCTTGTCGCGGTTACCGCCAGCGCCACACACCGTGATAACGTGTCCTTTGCCGTCGAGCACCTCATGAATGGCTGCCAGCACATTTTCCAGCGCGTCGGGGGTGTGGGCATAGTCGATGATGGCGGTGTAGCCTTCCGGAGCGTGTATAGGTTCCAGTCGACCGTTTACGCTGTGCAGTGTGCTCAGTGTCACCAGCACATCTTCAGGCTTCTGTCCCAGCAGCACGGCAGCGGCATATACCGCCAGCAGGTTGCTGACGTTAAACTTGCCTATGAAGTGTACGCCCACCTCGTGTCCATCAATGTCGAGATACATGCCTTCAAAGTGGCACTCGATGATGCGGCCCTTAAAGTCGGCCATGGTGCGTGTAGAGTATGTTTTTACCTTTGCCTTAGTGTTTTGCACCATCACCATGCCGTTCTTGTCGTCGGCATTGGTTACGGCAAACGCCTCTTTAGGCAGATTGTCGAAGAACGCCTTCTTAGCGTCGCGATAGTTTTCAAAGGTTTTATGATAGTCGAGATGGTCGCGTGTGAGGTTGGTGAATAAACCACCCGCAAAGGTCAGTCCGCCGATACGTTTCTGTGCGATGGCGTGCGAGCTACACTCCATAAAGGCGTAGCTGCATCCAGCCTCTACCATGCGTGCCAGCAAGGCGTTTAGCTCAATGGGGTCGGGGGTGGTGTGGTCGGCCGGAATGGCCTCGTCTACCACATAGTTGCACACGGTAGAGAGCAATCCACACTTATATCCCAAACGCGTAAACATATTATATAATAAGGTGGCGATGGTGGTCTTTCCGTTGGTGCCCGTTACGCCCACCAGCTTCAGCTTGCGCGAGGGGTATCCGTAGAAGGCGGTGGCCACGGGGCCCACGGCATCTTCGGTTGAAGGCACCTGAATGTAGCACACGCCTTCGGCCTTCTCGGCGGGCATGTCTTCACATAGCACCGCCTTGGCGCCCAGTTGTATTGCTTTTGGGATGAACTGATGTCCGTCTACCTGTGTTCCCTTCATGGCCACAAACAGGTGTCCGTCTTTGATGCGACGCGAGTCGATGTTCACGCCCGTAATGTCAATGTCGGTTGAGCCGACGATGCTTGTCGGCTTCAAGTCGTTAAGCAATTCTGATAATACCATAAATTATTGTCTTTTAACTTGATATATTCAATATTTAATAAAAAGCTGTGTCGGTGTGTTATCTAAGCGTTAGTATGCAGGCCATGCCCTTGCTGATGGTGTGGCCAGCAGCTATGCTTTGCTGTGTTACCTTTCCTCGGCCATACAGTTTGGTTTTCACGCCTCGGCTTTCAATCAAGAACACCGCGTCGCGTGCGCCCATGCCCGTTACGTCGGGCATCACGTTGGCTTGTGTTTTGGCTTGTCGTGTGAGCGCTATGTGTCCGTTGCCGCGTGTGGCATGCCCCCAGATGGGGTTACCATCGGCATACGATCCGCTCCAGTCGGCCCGTGTTTCATAGCCAAGGTGTGTCAGCACATAATCGGCAGCTATGATGTTGCCGCTCTTCACGTCGGGTTCCAGTATCGAGTTTTCGTCGTGGGCATCTTTCACATCCATCTTCAGACTTTGTGCCATGATGCCTTCAGCAATGTCGTGAAACACCTTGCCACTCATGCCGCCACCCGAGGCGGGCAGTCCCGACTTTTGTATACATACAATGCAGCTGTATCGTGGGGCATCGGCTGGGAAGTAGCCTGCAAAGCTGAGCAGATAGTGCACGGTGCCCATCTTATAGCCACCCCCTTTTGCCACCTGCGCGGTGCCCGTCTTTCCCGCCACCTTGAACGATGGCGATCCGGCGCGCTTGCCCAAGCCCTGGCTTACCACATGTTCAAGAATGGTTTGTATCTCGCCCAGCGTTTTAGACTTACAGATGCTGGATCGCATCACAACGGGTGGAAACTCTTTTATCACCTCGCCATCTTTCATTACCGCCTTCACCAGTCGGGGGCGCATCATCTTGCCATTGTTGGCAATAGCGTTATAGAAGGTAACGGTAGAGATGGGTGGTACCTGTGTTTCGTAGCCGATACTCATCCATGGCAGTGTGGTCTTGCTCCAGTTTACATATTGTTTGCCACGTTTATCTTTCTTGGGCATACGTATCTTGGCGGGCGACGATCCTGCGATGGGCAGCTTGAGGTCGTCGGCCAAACCCAGACGGTGGATGCCTTCAACATACTTTTCGGGGCAGTTGCGGTAGTGGTCGTCAATGATGCGGCTGACGCCGATGTTCGAGCTCACCATCAATGTTTGTGGTAGGGTGAGCATGCCATAGCCGCCGCGTCGCCAGTTGTGGTCGCGCATCTCGCGGCCATACATGGGCCACACGCCGCCAGCCGTCTCTACACGTGCTGTGGTGTCGACCACGCCATCGTCAAGTGCCACCATGATGCTGGCCGTTTTAAATACCGAGCCTGGCTCCATCAGGTCGCTCACGGCGTGGTTTTTACGCTCGCGATACTCGCCATCGCCACATTTCTCCATGTTTACAATGGCTTTAATGTCGCCCGTGGCCACCTCCATCACAATGGCCACGCCCACGTCGCCATGCACGTCAGGTTCTTTCAGTTCTTGCACCAAGGCGCGCTCGGCCAGGTCTTGTATGCCTACATCGATTGTGGTTACCACATCTAAACCGTCGGTGGGTGGCGTGTCGATAATGTCGAGATACTTGTTCAATATCTTTCTGCGGTGCTTCACGCCATCAATGCCACGCAGCTCGCGGTCGAAGGAGAGCTCGATGCCACAGATGGCCGAGTCTTTCTTTCCGAAGAGGTCGCCAATGGTGCGCAGTGCCAGCGAGCCGTAGGGGTGCTTGCGGGCATTATATTCTTTAAAGATAAAGCCGCTGCGATACTTGCTTTTTATGTTGAACACGGGTAGCGCTCTCACGTCGCACAGCGTGTTATAGTCGATACGTTTGGGCCAGATGGGCCAGTATAGGCTTTGTTTGGCGCGTCCTTCTTCAAGATAGGTTTTAAAGTCGTGTGCCGAGCGTTCGGGGAAGATGTTGTTCAGCCCCGTGGCTATAGCGTCAATGTTCTCTCTCCATAGCGTGTCGGTGCCCGCATCGTGCAGCGTCTTAAAGTCCATAAATATCTCAAATTCGGGCAGCGACGATGCCATGAGCTTTCCATCGCAGCTCAATATATTGCCGCGTGTAGGTGTGATGGCGGTGCTGTCGAGCTTCACACGCTCTGACACGTCGAGCCAGAATTTGCGCTCGGCCGTCATCATATATAGTGCCTTGCCCAGCATGGCCAGCGTTACGGCCATCATGATGATAACAAGGCACGAAAAGCGCAAGGGCGTTTTCTTATGGTCAAATTTTGTACTACTCATTATCTTGGTGCGTGTTTACTATTGTTCAGGAATGTTGATAATGTATGGAGGCTGTGTAGAAATGTGTAGCGTACTGTCTTTACAGGCTTGCAGCATCTCGAGCACGCGGCTCTCACGGCTCTTCTCTGTCAGTTTACTGCTGCTTGACAGTGCCTTAGCCTTGGCGTCGTTCAGCTCTTCGTTCAGCTTGTCAATTTGTATCAAACTTTGTTGGCAGCTGTATCGGTCAGATATGTAAACCAGCATGAAAAGCACGATGAGCATGATTACGCCAATCTGTTTTCTTACGGCTGTGGTGGCCAAGATGTCGCCACCCACAATGCTTTTAAGGGTGAGCGAGCCCAGTGGTCGGCGTTCTACCTCGTTGGCGCGCTCGCGAATAACGTCGGCCAGCGATTTGCCTTCTTCGCGTTCGTCGTCGGTGTCGTTGTCAGTATTGTTGTCGGTGTCGTTGTTGGCGTTGTTCTTCTTACGCTTCTTATCTTTCTTGTTCTCCTTCTTATCCTCCTTTTTATCTTCTTTGGGGTTTTCCTTTCTATTGTCTTTTCTTTGTTCTGTTTTGTCGTTATGTTCCTCTGTTGCCTCGTCTTTGTCTTCTTTCTTCTTGCTTTGGGCAGGTGCATGGCTTTCCTTTCCGCTGTCCTGGGTGGGGGCATCGGCCAAGGCGGCTTTCAGCAAAGCTTCAATCTGTGGGTCGGGGTGCGATGTGGGGTCTTTGTGTTTCATTTCTTCTCTGCAATTCTTAGTTTTGCGCTTCGGCTACGTGGGTTCTTTTCCTGTTCTTCGTCAGAGGGCACAATCACCTTGTTGTTGATGAGGCGGTAGGGCGAACTCACACGACCGAAGAAGTCTTCCTCGGCCTTGCCCGCACAGTTGCCCGTCTTCATAATGTTTTTCACCATGCGGTCTTCCAGCGAGTGATAGGTGATGACCGACAGTCGGCCGCCCTCGCCCAGCAGTTCGGTGGCAGCGGTGAGCATCTGCTTCAAGGCATCCATCTCGTGGTTTACCTCTATGCGCAGGGCCTGAAACAGCTTGGCCATATCTTTCTTTTCGCGCTCGCGGCGGAACAGAGGTTCTACGGCTTTCATAAAGTCAGTGGTGGTGGCAATGGCGTTTTGTATGCGTGCCTTGGCCAGCGTGGCGGCAATGCGTCGCGCGTTTTTCAGTTCGCCGTACAGGTAGAACACGTCGGCCAACTGCTCTTCGCTATATGTGTTTACGATGTCGGCCGCCGTCATGCCCGCACGTTTGTTCATGCGCATATCGAGTGGAGCGTCGAAACGGAACGAGAAGCCACGTGTGGCGTCGTCGAAGTGGTGCGACGACACGCCCAGGTCGGCCAGCAGTCCGTCAATATGGTCTATGTCGTAATAGCGCATCCAGTTTTTCAGGTAGCGAAAGTTGCTGCGCACGAAGGTGAAGTTGTCGGGGGCATCGGGGCCAATGTTTCCTTCGGCATCGGCATCTTGATCGAAGCTGAAGAGGCGGGCGGTGGGGTCGAGGCGTCGCAATATCTCGCGCGAATGGCCTCCGCCACCGAAGGTTACGTCAACATACACGCCGCCAGGCTGAATGTTGAGGCCGTCGATGCTCTCATGCAGCAGTACGGGCACATGATAGCCTTGCGCTGTTACAATGTTGTCGGCGCCTGTTGTGGTGGCGGCTTCGGCGTGGGCCGCTATAGTGTTATCTTTTTCTGTTATCTGGGTCATATGTAAACAAAATACATGTAAAATACATGCGTACCTTAATAATAGGAATTAGTGTTCAAAGTTATATAAAATTCTGCACTTCGCACCACTTTTCCCCATATTTTTTGTTTATCCCATAAAAAAGATGATGTATGATGATGTGGGGTGGGGTAGCAGCTTCTTGTTATCGTAGGATGAAACCAAGGCTTTGCTTGTGCAAAAGAAGGGAGATAATGGTGCGAAAAGAGGGAGAAAATTGTGCGAAAGCATGGAGAAAGTCATCTCACATCGACCGTTATGAACATGGATAACGGTCGTTGCTCGTGTTCATATCGACCGTTATGAACATGGATAACGGTCGGTGTGAGATGACTTGTTGCTGTGTTTTGCCCAATTTTTTCGTGGATTTTGCTCAATGATTACAATGCTTTTACTTGAAATATAGCTATGTTTTGTGCAGAAAATTCATTTGTATTGATCGTTTGTGTGGTGGAATGTGCTATACACCTTGTCTGCTCGTCAATTAAATTCAAATTCCAAGCAAGCTATAACGATCGATTGGGGTTAAAAATGTTTTAAACGAACCAAGATTTTGTATAGTCGAGAAAAATGTGTAATTTTGTGGCTACACAACAATATATGCGGTGTAGGCCCTTTTTGCCTCACCCAAATCAACATAACCTATACAGCAAATGGACGACGAGACAAAGAATGATGATATCCTCGAAACCGCAGCAAACAAGCCGACCGACGAAGGTGACGTTATAGCCGATGATGATAAGTCTTTAAAGGATGATGATAAGTCTTTAAACGACGATGATGCCCCTACAGGCCATTCCGACTATAAACCCGTAAACCGCTTCGACGCTTCGGCCGTACACCACCTTAGCGGTATGTACCAAAACTGGTTCCTCGATTATGCCTCATACGTTATCCTTGAGCGGGCTGTGCCCCATATCGAGGATGGCCTGAAACCCGTGCAACGACGTATCTTGCACTCGATGAAGCGTATGGATGATGGCCGCTTTAACAAGGTGGCCAACATTGTGGGCCACACCATGCAGTTTCACCCCCACGGTGATGCCTCTATTGGCGACGCCCTGGTGCAGATGGGACAGAAAGACCTGCTGATTGATTGTCAAGGAAACTGGGGAAACATTCTTACAGGCGACCGCGCCGCCGCCCCTCGATACATTGAGGCACGCTTGTCGAAGTTTGCCCTCGACGTGGTGTTCAACCCCAAAACCACCGAGTGGCAGTTGAGCTACGACGGTCGCAACAAAGAGCCTATCACCCTGCCCGCCAAGTTTCCGTTGCTGCTGGCCCAGGGCGCTGAAGGCATTGCTGTAGGTTTGAGTTCGAAAATATTGCCCCACAACCTGAACGACATCTGCGACGCCGCCATCAAGTATCTGCGTGGCGAGACGTTCAACTTGTATCCCGACTTTCCCACAGGCGGCAGCATTGACGTGAGCCGCTATAACGATGGGCAGCGTGGCGGTGTGCTGAAGGTACGTGCCAAGATAGAGAAGCTTGACAGCAAGACGCTGGTCATTCGCGAGATACCGTTCTCAAAGACCACGGCCACGCTGATAGAGTCGATCCTTCGTGCCGTAGAAAAGAACAAGGTGAAGGTGAAGAAGGTAGAAGACAATACCGCCGCCGAGGTAGAGATATTGGTACACTTGGCCCCTGGCGTGTCGTCAGACAAAACCATCGACGCCCTTTACGCTTTCTCTGATTGCGAGATAAACCTCTCGCCCAACTGCTGTGTGATTGAAGACAATAAGCCATGTTTCCTCTCTGTGGGCGACGTGTTGCGCCACAGCGTTGACAGCACCATGGGCTTGCTGCGCAAAGAACTGAACATACGTCGTGCCGAACTGCTTGAACAGCTGTTCTTTGCGTCGCTCGAGCGCATCTTCATTGAAGAGCGCATCTACAAAGAGCGTGGCTTTGAAAATGCTGCCGATATGGATTCCGCCGTAGCCTTTGTCGACAAGAAACTTACGCCCTTTAAGAAAGACTTTATTCGTGAGGTGACACGCGACGATATCCTTCGCCTCATGGAGATAAAGATGCAGCGCATCTTGAAGTTTAATAAAGACAAGGCCGACGAGCTGATGGCGAAGATAAAGGCCGAACTGAAAGATATTGAGCACGACCTGGCGCACATGACCGACGTCACCATCGACTGGTTCCGCTTCATCAAAGAAAAGTATGGCAAGCATCATCCGCGCCTTACTGAGATAAAGAATTTCGACACCATCGTGGCCACTACCGTGGTAGAGGCCAACCAAAAGCTATACATCAACCGCCAAGAGGGCTTTATTGGCACAGGCTTGAAGAAAGACGAGTTTGTGTGCAACTGCTCAGATATTGACGACATTGTGGTGTTCTTCCGCGATGGCAAGTATCGTGTGGTGCGCGTGGCCGACAAGATATTTGTGGGCAAGAACGTGCTGTGGGTGGGCGTGTATAACCGCAACGACCGCCGCACAACCTACAACGCCGTGTATCGCGACGGACAGAACGGCCCCGTTTATATTAAACGTTTCAATCTGCCCTCGGTCATGCGCGACCGCGACTACGACTTGACGCGTGGCGAGAAGGGCTCGCGTGTGCTCTACTTTACTGCCAACCCGAATGGCGAGGCCGAGGTGATTAAGGTGACGCTGGAGGCCAACCCCAAGTTGCGTAAGATATTTATCGACCGCGACTTCTCTGAGGTGCCCATCAAGGGCCGTAGCGCTCGTGGCTTGCTCGTAACGCGCAACCCTGTGCACCGTGTGGGCTTGAAGAGCCACGGCCACTCTACCTTGGGCGGCCGCAAGGTGTGGTTCGACCCCGACGTAAACCGCATCAACTATGACGACCACGGCCGACTGCTGGGCGAATTTAATGAAGACGATGCCATACTGGTTATCCTTGAGGGTGGCGAGTTTTATATCTCTAACTTTGATGCCAACAACCACTATGAGGACAACATTGCTCGCATAGAAAAATGGAACCCCAAGAAGGTGTGGACGGCCGTGGTGAACGATGCCGACAATGGTGGCTTTGCCTACATTAAACGCTTCACGATGGATGCCCTGCGCAGGCACCAGAACTTTGTGGGCGAGAACGAGAAGAACCAGTTGTTGCTGCTCACCGACACGTTCTACCCCCGCTTGCTGTTCACCTTTGGCGGCACCGATGCCGACCGTGCTCCGTTAGAGATCGATGCCGACAGCTTTATTGCCGTGAAAGGCTTTAAGGCAAAGGGCAAACGTGTTACCACCTTTAATATTGATAAGGTGGAAGAGCTGGAGCCACTGCGCCAGCCCGACCCAGAGCCCGAGCCCACCGACGCTGCCGATGAGGCCGAGCCTGAAGACCTCGACCCCGATGCTGGAAAAAGTCAGCAACAGGTGATTGACGAGATGACCGGACAACTCAATCTCTTTACTGAAAATGCTGACCTTTAAACACCTGTTTACAGCACTACTGTTGCTATGCACCCTGCAGGCAATGGCTGTTACGCGTGACGCCGACACGCTATCGTGCTCTACCACTCTTGGAGCCGATACCGTGTGGCCGAAAATGGGCGACAGCAATGTCGACCTGCGCCGCCTCACGCTGAAAACCAATGCTTTAATGGTGGGCTTTGGCGCTACCAATATTCTCGACACCTACCTCTCTACCGAGAAGTATCGCGGTGCCGACATTCGCTTTCTTTCGTACACACGCCGCGAGCGCGACGCTTCGCCCTGGATAAACCAGTTTCAGCACGAGGGCCACTTGGCCTATGCTGATAACCGCTCGGGCAACGGTGGCACCATGATGGGCGCCTACACGTTTCGCTATTCGCTATTGCATAAGTGGAATGTTGACCTCTGGCGGCATCCTCTACAGATAAATGCTGGTGGCACGGTGGCTGCTAACGTGGGCTTTATCTACAACACGCGCAACGGCAACAATCCAGCCAACGCACGCCTGTCGCTGCACGTCGAACCTACCGTGGGCTTCGACTATCCGCTGGGCCGCGCTGCTCATTGTCGTGGCGTGAGCTTTCGTCCGGGCCATTGCGCCCACTTCCCCCTTATCTTGCATTATGAAGCGTCGGCCCCGCTGGTGGGCTTGATGTTTTCGCCCAACTATGGGCAGTCGTATTACGAACTGTTCAACCGTGGCAATTACGACCACAACTGTGTGCCCACCACCTTTGCTTCAACCCCCTCGTTTAGGCAGTTGCTCACCCTCGACTTCCGTCTCGCCCGCACCATCTTTCGTGTGGGCTACCTCGGCACCATCGAGCAATCGCACGTCAATCATCTCAAGACCCACGTCTACACCCATTCGCTCATGATAGGCATCGTGAAACGGTTCCGCACCGTGAAGCAATGAAGCGTGTAGCACGGTGCTTCCCCCAATAACAGAATATAGTTTAACCAAAAGAAGAATGAATATGAAAAGAAAAGAACTAACAATGATGATGAGTGTGATGCTCTTGTTCGTGAGTGCTTGTCTGTGGAGCCTGTCGGCAAACGCACAAACGGCTCAGGTTTATGGCCTTCGGCTGGAACCCAATGCTGTAGACAAAGGACGTGGCATGTTGAAGGTGCACTTTCATTTTAAATGTGTAGGCGCCAAGGGGCACAAGGTGCACCCTGTTGCCTATATTCAGGCTGATAACGGTAAGATACATACCTATAAGGATGGCAAACAAGCGGCTTGGAGCGGTTATTCAAGGGTGGCGCCTTATGAAACAACCGTATGGAATGGCGACGAGTGGCTGGGCTTTTATAAAGATAGGCTTACGGTGCTGCCTGGTAAGCATACGTATCATGTGCGTGTGTTGGTTTACGACGACACGTTAAAACGTTATATCACCAATACGAATAATGTGCCTCGCGTGTCTTACACCATGACGGGCAGACAGTCGGCACCATCTACACCGTCAGCTCCGTCGGGCGGATATGTGCCCTACACCCCATCAACCCCAATGACCTGTGGCGTGTGCTCAGGCTCAGGCCGATGCTCTACCTGTGGTGGTACAGGCATAAGCCCCAACCATGCCCCTGGTATCGAAGCTGGCTGTGGCGCTTGTGGCGGAACGGGCACCTGCTCGGCTTGTCACGGCATGGGCTACCACAACTAATTGAAAATTAACATGAAATGATAAACCATAACCCTTTTCATATCAGCAGCCGCTGGAAGAAGATGCTTCTTCCAGTTTTGCTGCTGGTGATGATGGCGGGCTTGCTCACGTCGTGTGTCGACGAAGAGGAGTTTGCCAATACGCCGCGCGGCAACTTCGAGGCCCTGTGGAAGATTATTGATGAGCATTACTGCTTCTTCAACGAGAAGAATAGCCAGTATGGGCTCGACTGGAACGAGGTGCGCGCCCGCTATGCACCACAGTTTGATGACCGCATGACCGAGGCCCAACTGTTTGAGGTGCTGGGCAATATGTTGGGCGAACTGCGCGACGGCCACGTAAACATGTATTCGTCGTGGGATGTGGCGCGCAACTGGTCGTGGCATGAAAACTATCCCTCGAACGTGAGCGACACGCTGTTGCGCCGCTATCTGGGCACCGACTATCGCATTGCGGCCTCGCTAAAGTATCGGGTGCTCGACGATCAGGTGGGCTATGTGCGTTGTGCCTCGTTTGCGTCGGGCTTTGGCGAGGGCAATCTCGACCAGGTAATGCTGTATCTGGCGCCCTGTCGGGGCCTTATCATCGACCTCCGCGGCAATGGTGGCGGTATGATTACCGCTGCTGAACAGTTGGCCTCGCGCTTCACTAACCGCAAGACCCTTGTGGGATATATGCAGCACAAGACGGGAAAAGGGCATAGCGACTTCTCGTCGCGCCAGGCACAATATATCTTGCCCTCGGCCGGACTGCGCTGGCAAAAACAGGTGGTGGTGCTCACCAACCGCTCGGTGTATAGCGCTGCCAACGAGTTTGTTAAGTATATGCACTGCTTCGACCACGTAAAGATTGTGGGCGATACCACGGGCGGTGGCGCTGGCATGCCTTTCAATGGCGAGCTGCCGTCGGGCTGGAGCATCCGCTTCTCGGCCTGCCCCATGTTTGACGCCCAGGGCAATAGCACCGAGTTTGGCATTGCTCCCGACTATGCCGTGGCGCTTCGCGCGGTGGATGAGGCTCGTGGCCAAGATACCCTTATCGAGTATGCGCGACAGCTGTTCTTGCAAACCGATTGGTAAAGATTTTGCTACATCGTAATGACAAAATAGTAAAAATGTAAACATTTTTCGAACAAATGTTTACATATTAAAAAAAGAAATGCTATTTTTGCATGACTTTTTATAGGTAAGGCCCCTTTATGTTAAAAGAAAGGCCCTTGACGTTAGTAGAAGAAAAAGATGAGCGACTTTAAAAAGACTATTGATATTGACCGTATCTTGCGTGATAAGATGGGCGATAAGGCTAAGTTTGTGCCCTCGCCTTTGGTGCGCTGGCTCAAGCACATTGTTCATGAGGATGAGGTGAACCGTTACCTTTGGGATAGCCGTAACCTGTCGGGTACCGACTGGCTGGAAGAGTGTGTGCGCTATCTCGACATGAAGCTCAACATTGTGGGCATGGAGAACCTGCCCGACAAGAACGATGGGCGTTGCTACACCTTCGTGTCAAACCACCCCTTAGGTGGCGCCGATGGCGTGGCCTTAGGTGCTATCATAGGTCGTCATTACGACAGCCGCTTCCGTTATCTCGTCAACGATTTGTTAATGAACCTTCCTGGCCTGGCACCTCTCTGCATTCCTATCAACAAGACGGGCAAGCAGGGACGCGACTTTCCTTTGATGGTAGAAACAGGCTTTGCCAGCGACAACCACATGCTGATGTTTCCAGCCGGCCTCTGCTCGCGCCGTATCAACGGACAGATACACGACCTGCCCTGGACCAAGACCTTCATCACGAAGAGCGTAGAGACACACCGCGACGTGGTGCCCATACACTTTGGTGGGCAAAACTCCGACTTCTTTTACCGTTTGGCTAACCTGTGCAAGACGCTGGGCATAAAGTTTAATATCGCCATGCTGTTCCTTGTTGACGAGATGTATAAGAACGTGCACAAGGAGTTTCGTGTGGCCATAGGCAAGCCCATTCCCTGGCAAACATTTGATAAGAGCAAAACGCCACGCCAGTGGGCACAGTATGTGCAAGACATTGTCTACACGTTATAAAACAACCATTTTTCTTCATTTGCAATAGACAGAAATAGTTATCGTTATAATAAAATGGAAGAAGCAATTATCCAACCCATCGACAAGGAACTGCTGAAGCAAGAGCTGACACCTGAACGCCAGCTCAGAATGACCAACAAGAGTCATAACGAGATTTATGTTATCACGGCGCATAACGCTCCTAATGTGATGAAGGAGATAGGCCGTTTGCGCGAGATCGCGTTCCGCGAGGCGGGAGGCGGCACGGGCAAGTCGATGGACATTGACGAGTTTGACACGTGCGACAACTGCTACAAGCAGCTCATCGTGTGGAACCCCGAGGCCGAAGAGATAATAGGTGGCTACCGTTACCTCTTGGGCACCGACTGGGAGATGGATGCCAACGGGCAGCCAAAGTTGGCCACCAGCCACATGTTTCATTTCTCTGAGAAGTTTCTCACCGACTATATGCCCTACACCATCGAGCTGGGACGCTCGTTTGTGTCGTTGCCATATCAGAGCTCGCGTATGGGTGCCAAGAGCCTTTTCGCCCTCGATAACCTGTGGGATGGCCTGGGTGCCCTCACTGTTATCAAGCCCAACGTAAAATATTTCTTTGGCAAGATGACCATGTATCCCTCGTATATACGTAGGGGTAGAGACATGATACTTTTCTTCTTGAAGAAACACTTCGACGATAAAGAGAACCTCATCATCCCCATGAAGCCTCTGAAGATTGAAACGCCTGAGGCCGAACTGGAGCAGCTGTTCTGCGAAGACGACTTCAAGGCCGACTATCGCATCTTGAACCGCGAGATACGTAAGTTGGGCTACAACATTCCGCCTCTGGTTAATGCTTACATGAGCCTGTCGCCCACCATGAAGCTTTTTGGCACCGCCATCAACTATGGCTTTGGCGATGTTGAGGAAACAGGCATCTTGATTGCTGTTGACGAGATACTTGAAGAGAAGCGCGTGCGCCATATCGACTCGTTCATCAACGAACATCCCGAGGCCCTGAAAATAACCAGTGGCGCCAATAAAGTAATTTATAAGGAGAAAGCGTAAGGATAGTTAACAGCGTGTCGCAGACACGCGAAACTAAAAAATATAACAATCGGTTCATAAAATGGTCGTTACAAACCAATGTAACGGCCATTTTTTTATTTTTGCTTTTCTTGCTTTGCAGTTCTTCCTTTTTTGCATAACTTTGTGAGCATTAGAAACCTAAATGACACACAAAGTTATGACAATTAAAACATTCGTTTCGGCTTTTGCCATTGCTGCCATGATGCTTTCAGGCGCTGGTAAGGCCAACGCGCAGACTCCGCGCCCGGAGTATCCGCGCCCACAGTTTGAACGTGAACAATGGGTGAACCTCAACGGCACATGGTCTTACAGTTTCGATTTTGGCCAAACGGGTCAAGAGAAAGGCTGGAACAACGCCAAGGGCTTCGATGGAAAAATTACGGTTCCCTTCTGCCCCGAGAGCTCGTTGTCGGGCGTTCATCACACCGACTTTATTAACAGTATATGGTATCAGCGCGCGCTCGACATTCCTGCTGCATGGCAAGGTAAGAAGGTGCTGCTGCACTTTGGCGCGGTCGACTATGAGGCGCACATCTATGTGGATGGCCAACTGGTGCGTCTGCATAACGGTACGGGGTCGTCGTTCAGCTGCGACATTACCCGCTATGTAAAAGCCGGACAAACGCACAACCTCGTGGTACAGGTAAACGACAACCTGCGCAGCGGTATGCAGCCTGGCGGCAAACAGAGCCCACAGCTGGGATCGTACGGATGTATGTACACCCGTGTTACGGGCATCTGGCAAACGGTATGGATGGAGGCCGTTGATAAAGAAGGCTTGAAGAGCGTGTTTGCTACCCCCGACATTGACCAGCAACAGCTCGTGATACGCCCGCAGTTTTATGGCGAGAACGCCGCCAATAAGCTCGTTGTAAGTGTTTATGATGGCAACAAGGTGGTGGCCAAGAAGAGTGTGGTGTGTGGCGACAACTCGGTGGTGGTGCTGCCTATAAAGGGTATGAAACTGTGGAGCCCCGAGCACCCCTTCCTCTATGGCGTGAAGTATCAGGTGATGAAGAATGGCAAGATAATTGACGAGGTGCTGTCGTATGCTGGTATGCGCAAGGTGCATTTGGCCAACGGCTACTTCTACCTTAATAATAAGCCCTACTATCAGCGCTTGGTGCTTGACCAGGGCTATTACCCCGACGGCATCTGGACAGCGCCTACCGACGCTGCCTTGAAGAAAGATATAGAGATGTCGAAGGCTGTGGGCTTCAATGGTGCCCGCCTGCACCAAAAGAGTTTTGAAGAGCGTTACTACTATTGGGCTGATAAGTTGGGCTACCTCACTTGGGGCGAAAGTGCCAGCTGGGGCCTCGATATAAATAATGAAGAGGCTTGCCGCAACTTTATCTCTGAGTGGGCCGAACTGGTAGAGCGCGACCGCAACCACCCGTCGCTGGTTACCTGGACGCCGCTGAACGAAACATGGAGCGCCACCAATTCGGGTGTATATACCCGCTTTGTGCAGAACCTGTATGATATGACGAAGATGATTGATGGCACCCGACCTGTGAACGATGCCAGCGGCGACTCGCACATTAAAACCGATATATGGACCGTGCATAACTACTGCCGCACACCCGAAGAGTTTAGTCGCGACTTCGCCCTCGAGCCTGGCAAGGAGCCGTACCGCAATATGCGTGGCGACAAGTGGCAATGGCTGGCTAAATATGAGGGACAGCCCTATATGCTGGACGAATGGGGAGGCCTGGGCTATGTGGTGCCCGAGAAACGTCATGGCAACGACACATGGGGCTATGGTGGTATGATAAAAGATGCTGAAGAGTTCTACAACATCTTGCGCAAGGAGATGGAGTCGATCAAGGCGCTCAAACACATCACGGGCTTCTGCTACACCCAAATTACCGATGTAGAACAAGAGCAGAACGGTATTTACAACTACGACCGCTCGCCCAAGTTTGACACGCAGCGCCTCAAAGAAATATTTGAGATGATACCATCAGAGATTAAAGAGTAAATGTTTAGAATATAGCTATTGCCTTTAAGGCATAAGTAGATATCATGAGGATGTGCTTTCAATGTTTTTGGAGCACATCCTCATTTTGTTTTATAATTACACGGCCTGTGCTATCAACCACGCAAGATAGGTTATGTAGCTGATGGCGAGCACGGCGCCTTCCCATCGCTTTACCTTATAAGTGGTGCGACAGAAGAACCATAGCAGTAACATGCTGGCCAGCATCACGATAAGGTCGAGCGAGGTGATGCCCTTGATGTGCATGGGCTTGACAAGGCCCGTTACACCAATAATCATAAGAATATTAAAGACGTTTGAGCCAATGACGTTGCCAATGGCAATGTCGCTGTTGCCCTTCTTGGCCGACACCATGCTGGTAGCCAATTCGGGAAGCGAGGTGCCGCCCGCCACGATGGTAAGACCTATCACGGCATCTGACACGCCGAGGGTGGAAGCTATAAACGAGGCGTTGTCGACAAACAGGTTTGAGCCTATGATGAGGCATACTAAGCCCACCACAAGCAGCAGTGTCGCCTTACCGAGGGGTGCCGCTGTTGTCTTTGCTTCAGTGCCTTCATTTTTGCCATACTTCACGGTTACAAACATAAACACGGCAAACAGAATGAAAAGTAATGCGGCATCCAGTCGGTCTATGCCACCATCAAGGCAGAAGATGAGCATCAAGAGCGATGCTAACACTGCAAACGGAATATCACGACGCACACTCGACCGCTTCACCATGATGGGCGCTACCAGTGCCGAGCAGCCCACAATGAGCAGCGTGTTTAGTGTGTTCGATCCTACCACGTTGCCAACGGCCAGGTCGGGTGTGCCCTTTAGGGCCGATACCATACTAACACACAGTTCGGGCATTGAGGTTCCCATTGCCACAATGGTCAAACCTATCACCATTTGGCTCACGCCAAAGCGCGATGCAATGTTTACGGCACCATCGGTCAGCCAGTCGGCTCCTTTCAGTACCACCACAAGACCCATCACCAGCAGCACAATGTTTATCAGCATGCTGCCTGTTGCAAAACTAAACAATAATTGAGAAAACATACTTTTTTAAATATAAGCCTATAAAAAGCCATTAACAACGCTATTCAATGTTTTACTTTTCTCCTTGAAAGGTTAAAAGGCTACACGATAGGCAGCGATATGCCATTAATCTTTTGGTAGAAGTCGAGGGCGTAGACGTCGGTCATGCCGCTCACAAAGTCAATCACGGCCATGATGCGCGTTTCGAGGTCGGCGCTGCCAATGTCATACTGACTGCTGAAGCGTCGGATGAGCTGCTTAGAGTGGAACGTGTCGGGCCTGCAGGCGGCGTCGGTCAGCGTTTGCATCAACGTTTCCATAATCTTGTAACCGCTCAGCTCTACGTCGAGTACTGGCTTGCTGTTATATATCTTCTTCACGCTCAGCGCTTGGCAGCGTCGGTAGGCGTCGCGCACCAAGGGCTCTACGTGGTCGATGAGGCTACCTTTAAAGGTGCCGTTCAGTATCTCTTCTTCGTGGTCGATGAAGGCTTTTACGCATGCCTTTTCAAGGCGCCCTATCACACAAGCGCGCATATACACCACCTCTTCATTCTCGTCGCTCACCCCTTCTTCCTTAGCACGTTGGCGTATCTTTTCTTGCATCTCAGCATCGAAGAAGCCAAGGAGCAGGTCGGCCGTTTCTTCATACGACAAGATTTTCAGCTTGTGCGAGTCTTCAATATCCATAATCTCGTAGCAGATGTCGTCGGCAGCCTCCACCAGATACACCAGTGGGTGACGGGCGTAGCGCAGCGGTTCGCCATCGGCCGAGAGGCGTAGCAACCCTAATTCGTCGGCAATGCGGTGGAAGGCGTCGCGCTCGAAACTGAAGAAACCAAACTTGCCGTGCGTGCCTGCCCAGTGGCTTTCAAACGGATATTTCACGATGCTGGCCAGCGTGGCGTAGGTCATCACGAAGCCACCTTCGCGTCGGCCATGAAAGCGGTGGGTGAGTAAGCGGAAGGCGTTGGCGTTACCCTCAAAGTGTATAAGGTCGTTCCAGAAGGCGGGCGATAGCTTATCGCGTAGAGCCTGGCCTGGTCCTTCGCTGAAAAATGTTTGTATGGCTTTCTCGCCGCTATGTCCGAAGGGTGGGTTGCCCATGTCGTGTGCCAGACAGGCAGCGCTCACAATGGTGCCTATCTCTTCAAACAGTGTACCCACCAGTTCGGGGTGTCGCTGTTTCAGCTCTCGCGCCACATCATTGCCCAACGACATGCCCACGCTGGCCACCTCAAGCGAGTGGGTGAGGCGGTTATGCACGAAGATGCTGCCTGGCAGCGGAAACACCTGCGTCTTGTTTTGCAGTCGGCGGAAGGGTGCCGAGAAAATCAGGCGGTCGTAGTCGCGTTTAAACTCTGAGCGGTCGTCGTGCCGCAACGAGTGTCGCTCTTCTTGTCCGAAGCGCTTGTTTGAGATAAGCTTGTTCCATTTCATAGGGGCAAAGATAATAAAAAATTGAGACATGAGGTAAGTAAATGATCTAAATTATTTATATATATCAGTACTAATATGGTTCATTTTCC
>OHKP01000049.1_pt1 | contig 79944 bp, 70 predicted proteins | sample 1568861 | NCBI WGS metagenome assembly OHKP01 (sample SAMEA3879524, study PRJEB24766) | human gut metagenome | biome: human-associated habitat; feature: feces | place: USA | collected 1985/1987 | reverse complement strand
GTCGTGTGGGTTCAAGTCCCGTCACCTGCACCAAGACAAGTCGTAGAAATACGGCTTGTTTTTTATTGCTGATACATTTTAAAACAGCAGTGGCGGAATTGCACCAAATCTTTGATTTGGTGGAAGCGGAAATGCTTGGCGTTTCCGCAGACAGAGAGCGCTAGCTTCAGGTGCTAGTGACGCATAAGTCGTGTGGGTTCAAGTCCCGTCACCTGCACCAAGACAAGTCGTAGAAATACGGCTTGTTTTTTATTGCTGATACATTTTAAAACAGCAGTGGCGGAATTGCACCAAATCTTTGATTTGGTGGAAGCGGAAATGCTTGGCGTTTCCGCAGCTTGACAAGCACTATCTTCAGGTGCCGGTGACGCAGAATGCTTAAGATTTACGCCAACTGAAAAGCCACTATACCCACGATGCAGATAATACTTCTCAGAAACATAGAACAGTCTCTATGAAATCCGTAAATTGACCGCCGGCACCGTATGAAAAACAAAAAGGCATCACGTTTTGATACATGATGCCTTTTTTCTATTATAGTTTTGCATAAACCTGCCGGATACGATCAGTTATTCCTGCGTCCGGCTCTGTTCAGCAGCAGGAGCGATACCATAAGTATCAAGGGAAATGCACAGCCTGAAAGCATACCTTTCTGCATATCATTACCTGCATTCTGGGTGATATTTCCTACAATAGCAGGACCGAGTGCTCCGCCGAGGTCGCCCGCCATGGCGAGAAGCGCAAACATTGCAGTTCCGCCGGTGGATATTTTGCCTGAGCAGATGCTTATAGATCCGGGCCACATGATACCTACCGAGAATCCGCACATTATGCAGCCGAGAAGACCGATTACAGGTATTCCCGACAGGGAGGCGGTGATATAACAGATCAGACACAGCATTGCCGAGCCTATCATAAATTTCATAAGATCGAGCTTTTCGCCGTACTTCCCGTAGAGCGTACGGCTTATGCCCATTGTTACCGCAAACATACACGGTCCTGCAATATCTCCGACTGATTTAGTCAGTCCGAGAGCGGATTCTGCAAACGCCGATGCCCACTGTGCCATTGAAAGCTCCGAGGCTCCCGCACATACCATAAGCAGTATCGCAAGCCAGAACAGCGGTACTCTGAGCAGGTCACGGATACGCATACCCTTGCCGTCCTCGACAGGATGTTCAATGGGACATACTGAAAAATTGTATATGTTCACAAGTGGAATTATCGCCCAGATACAAGAGAGCCACTTCCAGTTCTCTATGCCGAAAACAGTAAAAAACAGTGTCGAAATGAGTATGACTCCGACCGAACCCCAGCAGTAGAATGAATGCAGCAGACTCATTGCTGCTTCTTTATGCTCAAACGGGCAGGCTTCAACTATCGGACTTACAAGCACCTCGGTAAGACCGCTTCCCATTGCATATATGATTGTGCTTACGATTATTCCTGTGAACGGGTCGGGAAGCAGTTCAGGCAAAAAGGCAAGTCCGATAAGTCCCAGTGCAGAAAAAGCCTGCGAACCGATAACGCATTTCCGATAGCCGATCTTGTCGGCGAAACGTGCGCACAGCACATCTATGATAAGCTGAGTAACAAAAAATACCGACGAGATAAGGGCGATTTGCCCAAGCGGGATACCATAGCCGTTGTGAAATGTGAGAAATAGAAGCGGGGCGAAATTAGCCGCTATTGCCTGTGTGATGAATCCGAGATAGCAGGATATAAGTGTTTTTCTGTAATTCACAGCCATATTGACAAACTCCTTGACGATTGATATAATCAGATTATATAGCAAGCATCATAACATTTCAATGCACAAAATCACATTTTTGTTACACAATATCGTAAATCAGGTGAGAATATGAGCGATGAAATCAAAAAGGACAGGATCATAACGGATGAAACCTTGCGTGAAACTGCAAGTCACGGCAGCGAAGAATATCCCTTCTGCTACTATTATGAGGACATCTGGGATTTCGACTTTCACTGTATCGACTGGCACTGGCACCCGGAGGTCGAATTTGTTTATGTACAGCAGGGCAAGGCTGATTTTCTGGTGGGCGGAAACAGGTATGTTCTCAGTTCCGGCGATGGAATCTTTATAAACTCTCAGGTGATACACAGGTTTGAAGCCACGGACAGCACAATTATTCCGAACATTGTTTTTTCACCTGTTCTGCTTGCGACGCAGGGCAGTCTGATATACAGCAGATACATCAGACCGATAATCGAATCAACTACTGAATGTGTGATTTTTTCCGCCGAAGAAACAGCACACCACAGCATTATCGAAACAATGAGGTCGGTATTTGCCGTGCAGGGTTCTGGCACAGCGTCTGAAATGAAAACAGCAGAACTGCTGCTGAAACTATGGCGCTTGTTATATGAAAGCATACTGATAACAGATTGCGGTTCTATGTCCGTGCATTCCGCACAGACGCAGGCTAAGCTTCAGATAATGATGCAGTATATTCATGATAATTACAGCGGTCAGATAACACTGGACGATATTGCCCGAACGGTTCTTATAAGCAAGAGCAGTGTTCTCAATATTTTCAGGACATACCTGCACACATCGCCGATAAATTACGTTGTAGAATACAGACTGAAACGTGCGTCAAAGCTGCTTGTTGATACCGAAAACAGCGTTTGCACCATAGCACATGAAACAGGATTTGAGAACATAGGCTATTTTTGCCGCAGATTCAAAAAGCTGTACGGCGTTACACCGATATATTACAGGAATCATTGCCACAGTGCAGAGTAAAAATCAGGTACGCTCTGATTTTCATTTTAACGATTCAGCCTTAGTGCCATCGCCTTATCTTTCTTACTGCGTAGATTTTACAAGTCGTAGAAATACGGCTTGTTTTTTTATTCGCCATACTCCGACGCATATAATTATCATTCAACATAACGACCGGTATACATACAAGTATATTTGATACAACCGTCTGATAATATTCTCAAAATATACAATAAATATATATAGGGCTATTTTGATATGGAAACATATATGAATACAGCAACAGATTTTTATTTTATTTTCCGAATAGTGTTAGTTTAAGCTGACTTAATCATATTATAGCGGTAAGGCACTTACTATTCACCTATCTTTCGATTTTTACTTTTTGAATGTAGCTATTTGGTGAGATATTAACATTTTTTTACTTGCATCATACAGATTAAAATGATATAATACAAAATGAGGTGTATAATATGAGAATTTGCTATATAGATGATAACGAAGAATACCTGAACAGTTTCAAAGATAATTTCAAAGATGTATTTTGTGAAAATGATTTCACTTTTATGCAGTATCCGAATGAATACATCGGCTCTGATGATGTCGCTGATATTGTTATGCTTGATATAGAGTTCGGCAGTGAGGGCAACGGACTTGATTATCTGGATTGTATCACGAAGAAATCAGGTTATACCCAAATAGTGATAGTTACCGCTTATACCGAAAAATACATAGAAGATATTTTTATGCAAAAAGAGAATGTTGCAGGGTTTCTGAAAAAGCCTATCGACAGGGAAACTATGCTCAGGGTCTTTGCTAAAGCAGAGATGCTTATAAGAAACAAAAAGGCGGAAGTAACCGTCAGAACCGGAAAGTATGAATATGTGACATTGAAAGCGGATGATATTTTGTACATTGAATCTGCCGGTCACAATCTCAATTACATTACCCGCACAAAAGAGTATACGACACAGGGAAAGCTGGATGACCTTATCGAGCAGCTTCCGTCGTTTTTTGTCAGATGTCACAAGAGCTATTTTGTTAATCTCAATAAAGTCAAAGGCTTCACGGGCGATTATATTCTTATAGAAGGAAAGCCGGACATTTCCGTGTCACGCTCCAAAAAGACCGAATTCATAGAAGCATACAGAAACCATCTTCAAAAATAAAACGGACGGGAAAAATATGAAAATAATCAATGTTGACAATATATACGCATGGGCGATACTTGTGTCTTCAATATCGCAGGTCATTATTACGGGATGGACATTTTCGCAGTGCTTTAAAATCAGGATTTCTAAGGTCTTGTTTACGGCATTGATTATCCTTGTATCCTGCATTGCAATCGTACCGCCGACCTTTTTTCAGATTTATTTTCCGATAAAGGCGGCGGTTTTGTTTATTCTTGTGTTTGTTGTGTTCAAGCTGTCGTCTGAATCCGATTTTGTTAAACCGTTTATCTTTCTCTGCCTTGATATGCTTGTAAATATTTCGCTTGAAATGCTGCTGCTGATGACGGTTACATTTATCGGTATCAACGATTTTCAGGATGTAAACGATGTCTATACATTCAACCGTATGATATCGTCGCTTATGTTTACAGTGATTTGTATACCGTTCAAATATCTCATAGCACTGCTGTGGAACAGGATAGTAAACAAAAGTACGTCCTCAAGGCTCAATTTAAGCCTGATATTATTTCCTGCGGCACAGACCTTTGCAATGGTCGGTATGGTCGCCGATCACGCAGGCAATGCCGATGCAAAGCAGCACCCTATGGTTCAGGCAAATTCGACACTGGTGCTGACGATTTCGTTCCTTACGTTTCTTGTCGCAGATATAGTGTATCTTTATTTTATGGCAGATCTTGAGAAAAAGGCTGCACTTGAACGTGAGGTAAGCTCACTGAAATATGCCCGTCAGCTTGAAGAACAGCACTTTAAGCAGATAGAAGAAAAGCGTTATGAGGTGGCGAAGATACGTCACGATATAAATAATCAGCTTATTGCGATAAGAAGTATGATGAAGGACGGACATATAGAGCAGGCGGACGAAATGCTGGGTACACTTGAAACAAGAGTTGCGAAAACAAAAGAAGCACAGCTATGCTCTATACCGGTGGTAAATGCCGTGCTGGAAGAAAAAGCCGTTGAAGCACAAAAGTACGGTATAAGACTTGAAACGAAAATCAATCTTTACGATACAAGAAATATTTCTCAGAATCATCTTTGCAGTGCATTTGCAAATATGATTGACAACGCTATCCGTGCGGAGCGTGGCTTCACGGAAAAAGACAGCGACAGGAAAATCATCAATGTCAACGCGGTGAGCGATTCGGTAAGCGTTTATATAACCGTCAGAAATTATGTATCGGGTGTTGAGATCTCAAGAGAGGACGATTCCTCGCTTCACGGCTACGGACAACAGATACTCGGTGATATAGCGCAGATTTATTCGGGAAGGTTTGAAAAGTCGGAAAAGAACGGAGAGTATACCTGTACTCTCGTTATGCAGATGAAGGAACGTCAGGCAGAGGATTTTGCCTGATTATCCGTAGTGCTTTTTGGGGGATAAAAATGGATTTGATAAACACGGAAAATATTTTTGCGTTGGGTACGCTGATTGCTTATTTCACGCACGGGATTATTACCGGGTGGTCATATTCGCTGTGTTTTAAGGTCAAGGTGACGAAGCCTGTTTATATGGCGATAATGATTATAGCTACTGCGGTGATACTGGTGCCGTCTGTATTTTTCAATTTTTACGCACCTATAAAGTCGATAGTATTGTTTTTCGTTGTGTTTCTTGTACTCAAGCTGTTGTCGGAGTCGAATTTTGTAAAATCGTTCATTTTCTGTTGCTTCGATATGCTGATAAACATAGGACTTGAACTTTTGTTGCTGGGATTGTTGAACTTGCTCGTAATGAATGATTTTTATGATGTCAGCGAATTTTACACGTTCAGCAGAATGGTAAGTGCGATTGTATTTGCGGTTATCTGTATTCCTTTCAAATATCTCTATGCATTGCTTTGGAACAGGATAGTAAATAAAAGAATAACCTCAAAGCTTAATCTCAGCCTTATACTTTTTCCGTTTGCCGAGATGCTTGCGATAATAGGAGTTGTAGCCGATCATCTCAATCAGACGCACGGTAATTATCAGGGAGCGGCGCAAAAGTCCAATGTTATTCTGACGGTTTCATTCATAACGTTTATCGTTGCGGATATTGTCTATATGTATTTTATATCCGATATTGAGAAAAAGGCTGTGCTTGAACGTGAGGTAAACTCGCTGAAATATGCCCGTCAGCTTGAAGAACAGCACTTTAAGCAGATCGAGGAAAAGCGTTACGAGGTGGCGAAGATACGTCACGATATAAACAATCAGCTTGCAAGCATAAAAAGTATGGTGCATAGCAGACATATAGAACAGGCTGAGGAACTGATAGGCGAGCTTGAAAATACTGTGAGAAATACGCAGGAATACCGTTATTGCTCGATACCTGTAGTAAATGCGGTAATATCCGAGAAGAACAAAGAGGCTGAAAAGTACGGCATACGGCTTGTAACAAAGATAGATATTCCCGATTCCTGCGGAATAACACAGCATCATCTTTGCAGTGCATTTGCAAATATGATTGACAACGCTATCCGTGCGGAGCGTGGCTTCACGGAAAAAGACAGCGACAAGAAAATCATCAATGTCGATGCGGTGAGCGATTCGGTAAGCGTGTATATAACCGTCAGAAATTATGTATCCGGTGTCGAGATCTCAAGAGAGGATGATTCCTCGCTTCACGGCTACGGACAAAAAATACTGGGCGATATTGCCGAAATATATTCGGGTACGTTTGATACAACGGAAAAGAACGGCGAGTATACCTGTACGCTCGTTATGCAGATGAAGGAACGTCAGACAGAAAATATATAAAGGTTGCAAAAAAGTAATATGAAAATTGTTAATATTGATAATGTATATGCGTGGCTGTATCTTTTTTCTTCGGTGCCGCAGATGATTTTTACCGCATGGGCGTTTTCACGATGCTTTGAACTGAAGGTGTCGCAGAAAGTATATTATATTGCTTTTACAGGACTTTCCTTTGCTCATCTCGTTCCACAGATATTTTTCGGCTTATATGTCCCTGCAAAGACGTTTGTCCTGCTTGCACTGCAGATAGTCCTGATGTGGCTGATGTCAAAAAGCGGTATAGTTAAAGCGATTATTTTCAACGGCTTTGATATGGTTATCAATATGCTGCTGGAATTTGCGATATTCCTGAGCTTTTTCGGGATTTTTATTACAAATAACGGTATTACTACGGATGTATATACAAGCGAAAGAGTAGTCAGCTCCGTGCTTTTTACAACGCTTTCGTTACCGCTTAAATATCTGCTTGCTGCTGTATGGAACAAGATAGCCGGAAAGAAACAATCAAAACTCCGTATGAGCCTTATAGCTTTTCCTGTAGCGCAGGTGCTTGTTATCACAGCAATAGTATCAAGTTTTTCACAGGTGTATATGAATATACTTAAAGTCGATATATTGCTTGTTACGACAATAGGTCTTGTGATTTTTGCGATTGCCGACCTTATATATATGTTCTTTATTTCGGATATTGAAAAGAAGAACGCACTTGAGCTTGAGGTAAACTCGCTGAAATATGCCCGTCAGCTTGAAGAACAGCACTTTAAGCAGATAGAGGAAAAGCGTTACGAGGTGGCTAAGATACGTCACGATATAAATAATCAGCTTGCGAGCATAAAAAGTATGGTGCACAGCAGACATATAGAACAGGCTGAGGAACTGATAGGCGAACTTGAAAATACTGTGAGAAATACGCAGGAATACCGTTATTGCTCGATACCTGTAGTAAATGCGGTAATATCCGAGAAGAACAAAGAGGCTGAAAAGTACGGCATACGGCTTGTAACAAAGATAGATATTCCCGATTCCTGCGGAATAACACAGCATCATCTTTGCAGTGCATTTGCAAATATGATTGACAACGCTATCCGTGCGGAGCGTGGCTTCACGGAAAAAGACAGCGACAAGAAAATCATCAATGTCGATGCGGTGAGCGATTCGGTAAGCGTTTATATAACCGTCAGGAATTATGTATCGGGTGTTGAGATTTCAAGAGAGGACGATTCCTCGCTTCACGGCTACGGACAGCAGATACTCGGCGATATAGCCCAGATCTATTCGGGAAGGTTTGAAAAGTCGGAAAAGAACGGAGAGTATACCTGTACACTTATACTCGGTAAAAAAGCGTACAGCGAGGAAAAGATATAATTGACAGCAAAAAGGGCAGGTAAATCCACCTGCTCTTTTTTATTTTGCAATAAAAAATTATCGAAAAACGATAAAAATCTATTGACAAACGGAAATCGGTGTGATAAAATACAGATAACAAAAAACGATAAATGCGTCAGGAAAGGGCGGTATTATGAAAAAACAAAATTATTCTGTAATGACAACCTCAATACTTGTAAAGGCGGTATTCGTGCTTATAATCGTATGCTGTATATTTGCACCTTTAATTGTCCGTGTCTATGATAACGGTATCATCGCACTGACAGGAAGGTCGGTGTATCTGCCTATGATAATCACTCTTTATCTTGCGGCGGCGGTAGCACTTGTGATAGTTACGGCACTTGACCGTCTGCTGTCAAATATCAGGCACGACAAGGTGTTCATACCCGCCAATGTGAAAATATTACGGCTTATATCGTATTGCTGTTTTGCCGTAAGCGTTATCTTTATCTATTGCAGCTTTATAAGACCGTTTGCGTGGCTTGTGGTTATAGCGGCGGCATTTTTCGGACTGATACTGCGTGTTATAAAGAACGTCTTTGAACAGGCAATCGTAATAAAGGAAGAGAACGATTTTACTATCTGAGCTGTGAGGTACTGATATGGCAATTGAAATAAATCTTGATGTAATGATGGCAAAGCGGAAAATCTCATCCAACGAGCTTGCCGCCGCAATAGGCATAACGCCTGCAAATCTGTCGGTGCTGAAAACTGGCAAGGCAAAGGCAATAAGATTTTCAACGCTTGAAAAGATATGCGAGGTGTTGCAGTGTCAGCCTGGAGATATTCTGTGCTATAAAGGCGGTGGAGAAGATGAATGAATACTATAATTATGCGGAAAACAATAATGCAGGAAACGCCGAACAGTGCGGTAACGTTCCGCCGGTAAACGTATACGGCAGAGCAGACGGGCAGTTTGTACAGCCTCAAAGGCAGCTGCAAGGTCCGCCCGAAGCGAAGAAAGTATACGGCATTCGTGACTTCATATTCGCTGTGATGACCGTTATAATCGGCTTTATAACACTGAAGCTGTTCTTTACCGAGGGAGAAATATTCCCGTTTGCAGAGGTTATAGCGTCGGGCTGGTATCACGTTATAGTGGCGACCCTTGCGGTTATGGCAGTAATATATATCGGCAAAAAGCCGACCGCTTCACAATGGGCGATTTTCGGCTGTGTGATACTGTTCTGTGCCGTTCCTGTGTTTTCGTCGACAGGGCTTGTACGATTTTTGTCGTGGGTATATGCCGCAATACTGCTCTGTTACTTTGCTTACAGCTTTATAACCTCAAAACCTCTGTTTTCGGACGGATTCTTAAGGGAAATATGCGAGGCTGTATTCGCAGTGCCGTTTGCAAACTTTGCAGCAGCACCAAAGTGCGTGGCTGTTCCTTTTGCAAATAAGGAAAAAGGAGAAAAAAGCAAAACAGCGTTATATATTCTGCTCGGAGTGCTTTGCTCAATTCCTGCCGTGATTATAGCGTGTACGGCACTTTCGAGCGCCGATGATAATTTCGGAAGATTATTATCAGGTATAACCGGCGGATTTTTCGACAACTTTTTCAGCAACGTAATAATTCTTGCGGTAAGCATACCGCTGTCGTTCCTGCTGTTCGGAGCAATGAGCGGTGCTAAAGGCAGAAAGCGTAAAATGACAGGCGATACAGGGAGAGCGGCAAAGGTGCCTGCTGTCGCAATATGTTCTGCGCTGACACCGCTTATACTTATCTATCTTCTGTTCTTCGCCTGCCAGCTGCCGTATTATCTGAGTGCATTCGGCGGAGTCCTTCCCGACGGCTACAGCTACAGCGGATATGCAAGACAAGGCTTTTTCGAGCTGTGCGGAGTGGCAGTGCTTGACCTTATGGTAATATTTATTGCGGGTGTTCTTGCAAAGAGAAACGAAAACGGCAGAAAGCCCGTTGCCGTAAGAATATACTCGGCGGTTTTCAGTCTGATCACGATACTGCTTATATGCAGTGCAATGTCAAAGATGATAATGTATATTGGTGAATATGGGCTTACCGGGCTTAGATTCTATACATCGTGGTTTATGATACTTCTCGGCATAGTTTTCCTTGTGCTGATATTGCACGAGATATTCCCCGGTATGAAAACAGTGGCAACGCTTTTCATATCCTTTACCGTAATGTTCGGTGCGTTGTGCTTTTGCGACCCGGATGCAAGAATAGCACAGTACAATGTCGAAAGCTATCTCAGCGGTGAAATCGCTGAAACAGATACAGGAAGCCTTGCTATGCTGTCCGAAGGAGCCGCTCCTTATGTAGAACGTCTGAGGGACAGCGACAGTGCCTATTACAACTGCTGTAACCGTGTATTGATAACAATGAAGGAGAGTCGGACTTCCGGAGTGTACTTCCCTTTGTCATTTACTTCTTTAAAAGCAAATGAAATATATGACAGGATATAATTTTTTTGCGGGTGGCGATTTTTCGCATTAAAATGCCGATTTAGCTATTGACTAATTTTCAGCGTTATGTTATACTAATGTGAGAAAGATTATCAGTTTATCCACGGAGGTGTAATATGACGATATTCTACGAGTTTGAAGGTAAGCTGTATGCTAATATAACAAACAAATGTCCGTGTTCGTGCGTTTTCTGCATAAGAAAGAACGGCGACAGCGTTGCGGATAATGACAGCCTGTGGCTTGAGCACGAGCCGAGTTATGAAGAAATTATCAAGGCGTTTGACGATTTTGATAAGACAGGACTTCACGAGCTTGTTTTCTGCGGTTACGGCGAACCTATGGAGCGTGCCGATGTTCTGCTTGAGGTCGCAAAGTATGTAAAGCAGACTACCGATATGAAAATCCGTATCAACACAAACGGACTTGTTGATTTTATCAACCCTGCATTTGATTCATACAAGATGAGATATATAATAGATTGTATTTCCATAAGCCTTAACGCTCCCGACCCTGAGAGCTATCTTGAAGTGTCACGTCCTAAGTTCGGGCTTCCGTCATTCAATTCTATGCTTAATTTTGCCACAACGGTAAAAACTATCGTGCCTGAGGTTATGTTTACCGTGGTTGATATAATAAAGCCTGAGCAGATTGAGCAGTGCAAGGAGCTTGCAGAGGGGCTTGGTATTCCTCTGAGAGTTCGTCATTGGGTCACGGATAACGAGAGTTATACCTGACAGGAGGGCAGTATGAATTATTCTCAACAGAGAAATTGCATAATGAATATCGTTGTTTCAAATCCTGTCCACCCTACCGCCGAGCAGGTCTACGATATAGCCAGACGCAGTTATCCTAAAATCAGCCTCGGTACAGTTTACCGTAATCTCAATCAGCTTGCGGAACACGGCATACTGAAGAAAATATGCAGTTCTTACGGAAGCGTGCGTTTTGACGGCAGGACAGATCCGCATTTTCATATGATATGCAGCTGCTGTGAAAAGGTCTTTGATGTGGAACTTGGTGAAATGATGTGTCTTAACGATAAGATACGCACAAAGTATGACTTTGATGTTACCGAGTACGAGATAAGCATCAAGGGTATATGCAGTGAGTGCAGAGAGAAGCTGGGTAAAGGCGAATCGGCGTGAATTATCTCGAAGATTATATAATTAAAGTGGGCAATTTCGTATTTGCTCACTTTATTTTTATCTGAAAAAACAGGGAAACGCTTTCAATCTATTGCTTTTTTATCCGAATAAGGCTATAATAAATAGGATAACTTAAAAAGGAACGTGATACAATGCTTATAAGAATAGCAGGTACGGTCAGCGAGTCTATTGTAGACGGACCGGGAATAAGATATACGATATTTACACAGGGCTGTCCGCATCACTGTGAGGGCTGTCACAATCCCGAAACGCACGATTTCAGCGGCGGCAGGCTTGCGGATACCGACAAGATATATAATCACATTGCGGAAAATCCTCTGCTGAAGGGCGTTACTTTTTCGGGCGGAGAGCCGTTCTGCCAGCCTGCACCGTTATATGACCTTGCAAAGAGGATAAAGGAAAACACAAAGCTTGATATAATGGCATATACCGGTTTTACCTTTGAACAGCTTGTTGAAAAATCAAAGACGGACGAGGATGTTAAAAATCTGCTGTCGGTAGTGGATATACTGGTCGACGGAAAATTTATACTTGCCCAGAGAAGCCTTGAACTTCATTTCAAAGGAAGCCGCAATCAGAGGATAATTGATTGTAAGAAATCACTGGAAACGGGTAGTGTTGTAATTAAGGAGTTGTGATGAAGAAAAGAACGACAATTCGCATTTCTGCGTTTTTGCTGTGCTTATGCTGTGCTTTTTTCACCTCGTGTAAAGAGGATGACGGCAAGGGATATGTGTTCGGTTATGATATACCATCGAATCCCGGAAGCCTTGACCCTCAATACGCTTCGGACAGGGAATCATATCTTATAATCGGCTCGGTGTTCGAGGGCTTGTTCAGGATCGGAGCAGACGGCAATGCGGAAAAAGCAATGGCTGAAAGCTATACCGTTTCGGATGACGGGCTTACATATAACTTCAAACTGAAGCAGGACAGATACTGGACAGATGTAAACGGCTACAACAAGAAGGTCACAGCCGCCGATTTTGTTTTCGGCTTCAGAAGATTATTCCTGCCGGAAACCAGAGCGCCGAAGGCATCGGAATATTTCTGCATAAAAAATTCCGATAAGATAAACAGCGGAGAAATCACCGACCTGTCACAGCTCGGAGTTACGGCGCAGGGAGATTATTCGCTTACAATAGAACTGCAATATACCGAGCCGTCATTTGCAATGCTTCTTGCTATGCCGGCGGCTATGCCGTGCAACGAGGAATACTTCATCAAGGCACAGGGCAAATACGGTCTTGATGCAGAGCGAACTGCGTCAAACGGTCCGTTTTATGTTAAGACGTGGAATTATGACGCTTGGAGCAACAATAATAATAACCTCGTTCTTCGTTACAGCGACAAGTATAATGAGCATGACGAGGTAACTCCGCTCGGACTTAACTTCTTCATTGAAGATAATCATATTACTGATTTCACAGACGGAACATCGCAGAGCATCGTTCTTTCGGGCAGTAAGGCAAAGAGCTATCTTGACAAAAATTATATCTATGACGAATTCTCGACCGCTGTTTACGGCATTACAATGAACACATCAAATTCGATATTCAAGAGCGACAAGCTCCGCTACGCCTTACTGTATGCGACCGATACCGCAGAACTTGAAATGCCTTTCGGATATACCGTTGCTGATGGAGCGGTACCTCCGTCCGTAAAAAATTCGCTCGGAAGCTATCGTGATGTTGTGGGCGGCAAGGCAGTGGTAAAGCCCGATGAGATAAAGGCATATACGGCATATCAGAGTGCGTGTGCCGGTATTGACAAGGCGGATTTGTATAGCGTCAATATAATCGCTGTAGAAAACCGTGACGAAGAAATAGGCGAATCGGTAAAGGGTATTTTACAGCAGTGGCAGGCAAAGCTTGGAATGTATTGCAGTATCTCGTATATCAGCGAAAGCGAATATGACGAGAAGCTGAAAAACGGCGATTATACGCTTGCACTGACACGTCTTAACGGCAGTTATAATTGCCCTGAGGCGTATCTTAACAGCTTTACGGATAACGTGAACAAATACAGTGCTATGAACAGCGATTATTCGAAACTGCTCGAAAAAGCATCACAGGCGAAGGATGAGAAGGCGGAATATGAGTTGTGCAGACAGGCGGAAAAACAGCTTATATCCGACGGCAGATTCATTCCCGTTGCATATATTACCGAATACTTTATCAGTACAAAAAACTGCGAAAATATAATTTATGACGCATTTACAGGACAAATTGACTATCGCAATGCGCTCTATTTCGACTGATAATATGACAGCAAAGAGAAAAAACGATAAAAATTGCGGGTATTGATTGACTTTTTATTATAGGTATGATAAAATCAATGTAAGCGTTTACAAAGGCAAAGGAGGCAAATTTGTATGGAAAATAAAACAGAATTACAGCCGTACAGCGTCCTTATGTCAGTATACAGCGGTGAAAAGCCTGAGTTTTTCGCTCAGAGCCTTGAAAGCCTGTATACACAGACTTATCCTGCGGATGAGATAGTTGTTGTATGTGATGGTGAACTTAACGAACAGCTTGACGGAGTGCTTGAGCAATACAGCGAAAAGTTCGGCGGTAAGCTGAAGATACATCGCCTTGAAAGTCACGGCGGCACGGCAAAATGTGCTAACACAGGGCTTGCTATTTGTAAGAATGAATATATTATGAAGATGGATTCCGATGATATATGCCTTGAAAACAGGGCGGAGAAGCAGATGACATATCTTGCACAACACCCTGAGGTGTCGATACTCGGCAGTTATATTCAGGAATTCGACAGCAATACAGGCAATGATATTGCTGTCAGAAAACCGCCGACAGAAAATGAAGCGATAAGAAAATTCGCAAAACGCAGAGCGCCGTTCAATAACCAGACGCTTGTATATAAAAAGTCGCTTGCGTTGTCGATAGGCGGATACTGCGAGGAGCTTGAACGCTGTGAAGATTATGACTTTATGGTGCGTATGCTGATTGGCGGTGCGATAGCTGCAAACATTCCCGAAGTGCTTGTACGCTACAGGGTAACGGCGGGAAATCTGAACCGCAGACGCAACTGGCGTAACACAAAGAGCTTTATTGCGGTCAGAAAAAAGATAAGGAAGATGGGCTTCTCCGGCTTTATGGATTTCCTTATTCCTTGTGCAAGCCAGATAGTTCTGTTTATCGTACCCGGCTTTGTGACCGGATTTATCTATAAAAAACTGCTCAGAAAATAAGAATGACCTTTGCAAAAGCAGAGGTCATTCTTATTTTCTGATATACAAATCCCCCGACTTTGAAAATCGGGGGATACGTTTTACTTAGCGGTAGTTACCGCCGCTCTTACATAGTTGCTGTACTTAGTTGAACTGCCGGAGGTCTTATATGCTCTGATTCTGAACGTATAAGTAGTGTTTGCCTTAAGTCCTTTTGCAGTGCAGGTAAGTGTACTGTTGCTTGTTGTCTTTGCTATCTGAGTCCACTTGCCGCCCTTGTACTGTTCGACAATGTAGCCTGTAGCGGTTGTGTTTTTGTTCCACTTTAGAGTAGCGGTCGTTTTGGTAACAGATTTCTTTGCAAAGCCTGTTACATTCGTGACGCTCGGTGCGGATGTTCCCGCAGCAAGTCTTATATAAGCGGTTTCGGTGGTTTTGCCGTTTACCGTCTTGTATGTTTTGATGCGGAATGTGTAAGTTGTGCTTGCTTTCAGGTTCTTCGCAGTGTACGAAGTATTGGTGTTTGACGCTGTTTTTGTAAGCTGTACCCACTTTCCGCCTGTGTACTGTTCAAGAACATATCCTGTAGCGCATGAATTCCTGTTCCATTTTACAGTAATGCTTGAATCTGTAGAGGATTGCTTTGCAAAGCCCGTAACATTTGCAAGTGTGGTGGTACCTGCAACATTCGAATATAATCCGGTCAACACAGTGTCACCGTATCGGTACGCCCTGATTCTGAATGAGTAGGTCGTTCCGTTTATAAGGCCTTTTTCAGTATAGCTTGTTGTGTCAACAGGAAGCTCTGCTATATCGCACCACGATCCGTTCTTGTATCGTTCAACGAAGTAACCGACTTCACCTTCACATTTATCCCACTGTAACGTAACTGAATTTGTTGTAGCTGATTTTACCTTGAAGTTAGTAACATTTTTAACGACCAGTTTGGCAGTCCTTGCCGCAAAGCGTACATAATCGCTGTAGGCATAGATTCCCTTTTGGGTTTTATACGCCCTTATCCTTAAAGTGTAAACCGTATCCGGTTTCAGATTGTATAAATCGACCGCAGGATATTCACTGTCATTTATCTGTACCCACTTACCGCCTTTGTACTGTTCGGTAATATATCCATCGGCGTCTTCAACTTTATCCCAATTGATCAAAATTTCCGTGGTGGTTGTATGCCTTGCTGTGCAATTGGTAACACTTGCGGGAGGAGTCAGCTTTTCGGGTATCTGTGACTTCTTGCCGTACTTTATTACAGCATCAACAAAAGCCTTATCATACCAGCCGAGTGTTGAACGGTTGAGGTGACCGTGGCATTCGCCTCTGTCACCGCCATTGAACACATTGTTATCCCACAGCATACAAGGTACGCCGTATTCGGCGGATTTGCCCATATAATACTGCGCCCACTTTAAACGTTCTGCTGCATTGTTTTTGTTGGAAGCACTGGTTTCACCGATTATGGCAGGGATATCTTTATCAATGAAATGCGATTTTATTGTGCTGTACAGATAATCTACTTCATTTTTCAGATCATCCTTAAATTCAGCTGTGCCGTTTGCGTTAAGAGCAAAATTATAAGGTGTATATGCGTGTACCGACACGATAAGACGATTGGGCGTAGAATCATCCGGTAATTTGAAAGTTGATGTTGTACAGCCGTCTATGGATGCGGCATATCCCGGAACCATTATACATCTGTCGTTATTTTTGCCGCCTGCCGCACGGATAACGTCAACCGCTGTCTGATTGAGTGTGTTTATTACACTGATCGAATCAAGAACTGCACTGCTGGGATTATTTACAGGAAACCACCATTCATCGCCTGTGCCGACAAGTCTTGGCTCGTTGAGCGTTTCAAATACAAGATGCTGGTCGTAGTCCTTGAAATACTTTGCTACCTGCGTCCATATTGATTTTACAAATTTCACCGACTGCGTTTTATATGTAGATGAAGGGTAGTAGTACTGTGTGGATGTGTCGTGGTGAATGTTCAGGATAACGTACATATCGTTATCAATGCAGTAGTCTACAACTTCTTTTACTCTTGCAAGCCACTTAGAGTCGATAGTGAAGTTGTCGCCGGTCGTGTGGTTGCCCCACGATACAGGTACTCTTACTGTGTTGAAGCCCTGTGCTTTTACGGCGTCTATCATCGCCTTTGTTGTTTTCGGATTTCCCCATGACGTTTCGCTGTAAAGGCTGTTTCCGCCGCCTGTAGCGTCAAGAGTGTTTCCTAAGTTCCAGCCTGTGCCGATGTAGCTTACAAGCTCTGTTGCTGTGTTACCGCTCATCTCTGCCGCTGATGCGACCTGAGTAACACACATCGTCATCAAAGCCGCAATTGCAAAAATTGCTACGGCTGTAATGACAGAAAGGGTTTTCTTTGCTGTTGACATTTTTTCTCCTCTTTCCCGGTAATTTGCCATTATAACATTCCTATTATAATATTCTTTATATCAGAAAGCGGAGCCTGTTTTATGACTGCGCCTTCTTCAAAAGCAACACACGGCATACCATATACAACGCAGGAATCTTTGTCCTGACCTATCGTATATGCGCCGGATTTTCTCATTTCGGCAAGACCTGAAGCACCGTCACGTCCCATGCCTGTGAGAATTATACCTATAGTTCCTTTTCCTGTAACCTTTGCTACAGAACTGAACAAAACATCAACAGAAGGGCAGTGCCCCGAAACCTTTTCACCGGGCTTTGAGGTAACATATAACCCAACTGAGTCCCTGTGCACTTCAAGCTGTTCCGAGCCGTGTCCGAGTATTATAAGACCCTGTTGAAGTCTGTCGCCGTTTTCAGCTTCTTTAGCGTTCATCTTGCATATGCGGTCAAGGCGGTCGGCGTACATTTTCGTGAATCCGACAGGCATATGCTGTACTATTACGATAGGCGGAGTATCCGCAGGAAGATCCTGCACAACTTCTATTATGGCGTCTGTACCGCCCGTGCTTGCGCCTATCGCTATCATTTCAATCTTACCGCTGTTGCTGTAAGGTCTGATTATATCGCTCCGCTTGCTTTTCTGCGGTGCTGTCGCTTTTTTGAAAAGAACAGCAGGATCGCTGCCGTCCGGCGACTGCATGATTTTATCAAAGTGCGGTTTATCGGCAGATTTACGCTCGAGCGTATTATGAGTGCCGTTATTGATGATAGCTATCAGCTCTTTTTCAAAAGCAACAAGACCCGCCGCACCGCCGCTTGTGTTTTTGATTGCACCAAAAAGCCCGAATCGCTTCGGGTCGGTCAGTATTCTGTCATTATTGGTTATTAGCACCGACGGAACATCGTTCAGTGCCGACGGCAGACGATAATATATATCCGCCATCAGATCGTTTATAACGGCAAAATCATAGTCTGCTTTTTCGGCAGAAAGAGAAAGCTGTTTATAGTCAACTATTTCAGATTTACAGTTATGCAGACTGCGGTCGATGATCGTTTTTGTGACCTGACTTACAGCTGCACTGGTTCCTGTTATAAGTATGCGTAGAGGCAAGACCTCACCTCCGTCTGCGGCATTATGCCGTCATATTGTGCAAAGCCGTTATTTAAGCGGTCTGCGGTAAATAGCAGGTTTAATATATTCATAATCGGTTGAATCTCTCGGAATACTTTCTGCGTGACCGATGAACAGGTATCCGCCCGGTCTTAACACATCGTAAAACCGCTTTACTAAAGCCAGTTTCGTTTCCATTTCAAAATAAATCATTACGTTACGGCAGAAAATCAGATCAAACGGAGCTTTTTTAAAGGGTATCGGCTCCATCAGATTGAACGTGCGGAAAATCACTTCGTTGCGAAGCGCCGGCTTTACCTTACATTTTTCGCTGTCTATCCTGTCAAAATACTTCTCAAGCCAACCGGGTGGCAGATCCGTAAGTCCGCTTTCCAGATATACGCCGTTCTGAGCGCCTGCAAGCGTTTTCAGCGAAATATCGGTAGCGAGTATCCTTGTATCCCACGAGGATTTTTCACTGCCCAGAAATTCGCTTATGTGCATAGCCGTAGTGTACGCTTCTTCTCCGCTTGAACAGCCTGCGCTCCATATACGCATTGTTTTGCTTTTTGCGTTGGTCTGCTTTATAAATGGAAGAACGGTGCTTGTAAGGTAAGTAAAATGCTCCGGTTCACGCATAAAATAAGTATGATTTGTGGTCAGCTTTATAAGCAGACCGTCAAGCTCTTTACCGCTTCTGTCGTTCATACAGCAGTCAAGATACTCGTCATAGTTTTTGAATCCCCGCTCAAAAAGCATATTACCGAGTCTGCCCTCGATAAGTGTGCGTTTGTGAGAAAGGTTTATGCCGTAGCGCTCTCTCATGAATGATACCAGACGGTTGAATTCATTATCTGTTATTTTAAGCATTACGGCTCACCTGCCTTACTTCATTTCTTCGCTTGCGTGTTCGTCTATCAGTTTTGAAACGTCAAGGACGAGTTTTATTCCATCGTTCATTTCAAGAATGGACTTTATGAATTTATTTGAGTTTACACCGGTAAGCTCCGGTGTCTTTGATATATGCTGTTCGGTTACGGGGATAACGTCCGCAACGCTGTCAACGATAAGTCCGACCGATACATCATCACCTGTCGAAACGATGATTATGCAGGTGCGGTCGTTGAAAGGAATCTCTTCCTTGCCGAATCTGCTTCTTATGTTCACAACAGGAACGATCTTACTGCGGACATTGATTATGCCCTTGATATAAGACGGTACACCGGGTACGGCGGTTATGGGCGGCACTTCAATGATTTCGATGACATCGGGTATTTCAATGCCGTATACCTGCTCGCCGATATAGAAGGTCAGTACCTTAGTTATTTCTGTATTTTGAGGATCTTTCTTTGCGTCCTCCATTGCCTTCTGCGTGTTCAGAAGTTCCTGTAATTTATCATTATAATTCTCTGACAAAGTAAAGCCTCCGTTTCCTTAGCCGATAAGATTGTTGACATCGATTATAAGCGATATTGTGCCGTCGCCCATTACGGTACAGCCCGACAGGCCCTCCGCCTTGATATTGTACTGGCTGAGGTATTTCGGGAACGGTTTTACAACCACGGGCTGTTCGCCTATCAGCTTATCTGCAAACAGGCAGACATTCTTTCCGCCGACATCGACAAGAAGCAGGATACCGTCCTCAAGCTTTGTGACCTCGGTCGGCATATTGAACTTTTCGTGCAGACGGAGGATAGGATAGCACACGCCTCTTATCATTATCATTTCGCCCTGCTTTGTATCGTTGAGCAACTGGTTGTTTGCAACCATAAGGCTTTCCTTGATAGATGAGATCGGCACTGTGAATATCGTAGAGCCGACTTTCAGCTTCATACCCTCGACAATGGCAAGAGTAAGCGGAATTCTGATGATGAAGCTGGAGCCTTTGCCCTCTTCGCTTTCAACGGTAAGTGTACCACCGCACTGTTCGATATTACTGCGTACAACGTCCATACCTACGCCTCTGCCGCTGTATTCCGTAACCGTATCATTGGTCGAGAAGCCGGGCAGGAGAATCATGTTCTGGATCTCCTTCGTTGTATATTCACTTTCGGGCTTTGTAAGAAGTCCGTTTTCCTTTGCCTTTTCAAGAACCTTTTCGCAGTTGATGCCTGCACCGTCATCTGAAACGGTGATGATAACTTCACCTGCCGAGTGCTTTGCAGACAGCTTTACAGTACCCTTTTCGGGCTTACCCTCGGCAATGCGGACATTTATATCGTCCTCTATGCCGTGATCCATACAGTTTCTTACAAGGTGCATAAGAGGATCGTTCAGGTTATCTACTATGCTCTTGTCAACCTCGGTCGTTTCACCTTCAAGAACAAGCTCTGCTTCCTTGTTCAGCTTTATCTTCATATCACGGACAATTCTGCCCATCTTCTGAAATACGCCTGCAAGGGGTACCATTCTGATAGACATTACAGTATCCTGAAGCTCATCTGTCAGCTTTCTGAGCTGTCTTGCCGCCTTTGAGAAGCTCTCAAGCTCAAGACCCTCAAGATCCGGGTTTGCTATTACCATTGACTCGGTCGTTATGATTTCACCGACAATATCATGCAGTGTGTCAAGCTTTGACAGATTTACGCTGATAAGGCTATGCTTCTGACCGCCGTTAGCCTTTTTAATGTCCTCCTGAGCCTTTGTGACCGCACTCTTTGCGGCAGGCTTTGCAGGAGCAGGCTGAGCCTGCGGCTTTTCCTCCGTCTTTGCAGGGGCGGCAACGGGAGCAGCCTCTTTAACCGGTGCGGGAGCAGGCTTTTCTTCGGCATGTGCCGCAGACGGTGTGTCTATTATTTCGTAAGACTCAACGTTGACTGCACCTTCTATAGCTTTAATTACCGTATCATTATCTCCGTCAAAGCCCTTGAAGGTCACAAGGAAACCGTTCTCGACAATATCCTTTGCCGTATCCGCATTGGATTCAACATCGGGAGGAGTACAGCTGATAACTTCGGCAACATCCTTTATCTTTGTCAGCAGAAGGAAAGCACGGAGGTTCTCCATCTTACAGCCGTCCTCGAAGAATACACGGACGGTCATGCTTCCCTCAACGTTGCTTCCTGCAGGAGCGGCAGATGCTTCCTGCTTTGCCGCAGGAGCGCTTTCCGCAGGAGCGCTTTCCGAAGGAGCGGCACCGCTTTCCATTGCTTTTAATCTTTCCGTTGCGTCTTCGAGCTTTTTGAACGTTTCCGAGAAGTCGGTAGGCGTATAGTCGTCATCCCCCGAATTCTGTATATACTCGATTTCAGCCTTGTATAGATCGGAAACCTCAAATATAAGTTCATATACAAAATGTGCATCCTTCGCAATTTCGGGCTTCTCCCTTATTACAAAGAACATATCCTCGCCCTTGTGCGCAAGATGCTGGAGATTTTCAAATCCCATCATTGCAGACGAGCCTTTGATTGTGTGCATTATTCTGAATATCTCGTTGATATCCTCCTGCGAGAATACATTTGCATCCTCTGTTCTGAGAAGAATTTCATCGAGCTGTTCAAGCAACGTATTGGTTTCAAATATGTACATTTCGAGCATGGATTCCATGCCGGGTTCAACCTTTGCCATATACAAAACCGCCTTTCCCTGATTTTTTTATTTTACAATCGTAAGATTGATATTGATAAATCCCTTGAAATGTGCTAAACTTAAAGTCAAGCAATGCGATGCACGGCTTTAAAATGTGCATCTGAAAGGAAATATATATGCCCAACATTCCACAGATTACGGCTCCTGTTTCCAACAGTAAGAGCTATTCGTTCACTAACCGGCAGTATGACGGTAATATAGAACCGTTTGATATGGTCGAGCTTGCTCAGCCTATCAAAGCATCTACGGCGCAGGATAACGATTCCGCCGCCGCTATGATGATGGGCAGAAAGAATCTCGCTCCGCTTACTGTTCAGATAAAAGATCCCACTATGGCGGTCGAAACGCTCAAGAACCTGTTAAGTTCGGATCTGCTCGAGCAGACGATGATCAACGGTTACACAGAGCTTTACGACGATATGGATGAGCTTATCAAGAGCTTTTATCTTGCTCCCGAAAAGCTGGTCCGTGAGATTCAGAACCAGGAAAAGCAGAACACGATGTTCAGCGGTGATGAGTTTTACAAGCTGCTTCACGGTATCCTCAAGACCACCACAAGCCCCGATATAAAAGAAAGTATCGGTCAGCTGCTGAAAGCACTCAACTATTCGTCAAACAAGCAGGAGATACTTAATGCACTCGGTGCGAATCTCAAATTCCTGTCCGAATATTTTTCACCGAACGAGTCGCTCTCCCGCAAGCTCTCCGATTTGTCTTCACAATGGAAGAGCAGTAGTGCGGCTGATATGTTCGAGCCGCTCAAGAGTGAAACGCTCGCACTGCTGAAGGACGTTTCCGCAAGTCTTCTGAACGATGAAAGAACACAGACGTTCATTCCGCTCATAATACATAATCTTTCACGCTACAACACCAACAACGGTATGCTCAAGGAGAGCTTTGCAAATCTCCTTGCATATATTCCGTCTGACGATATGCGTAGGGAGCTGTCTGTTGCATTTGGAAATCTTCTTAAAAAGATTTTCAGCAAAAAACAGCTCAGCGAGATGTCGGATATTCCTGATAGTTATAATAATACACTAAATCAGTCCGAAAATCAAGACTATTTAAGCATTTTTGACAATAAAGCTGAAAAATTATCTCTGTCTTTGTTTATTAAGTCACATTTATCCGATGAAAGCTATCTTGCGGAGCTGGATTTGTCCAGGGATAAGCTGGAATTTCTGACATCGCCGTTTGATGAAGGAAAACAATCCGGATTGCAGACACTTAAGAATATAATAATGGCAATGCTGACAGGTACTGATAGCCGACAGATTATTCCAGCGGTACATCGTGATTTTCAGGGAATCAAGGATATGGCGGCACTTGTCGATTATCTCAACGAGATTCTCCGTGAAATGCCGGATATACCTCAGCGTGACACGCTTTTTGAGTTTTTCACCAATATAGTAAATGAGATGGCACAGCGTAAGGAACTGCCGCCTTCGAGCAATATCCCTTCCGCACCGTCTACTCTTGATAAGCTGACCGATTTTATCGGTAAGAATATAAATCACGAGGCTATTCAGTCGCTGGACGATTTCAATGCGTCAAATCTTCTGCAGAGCCTTCTCAATGCACCGGGTGTATTCACACCTCTTGCGCACTATATCCTGCCGTTGCAGATTGAGGATACAAAGGCGTTCGGCGAGTTGTGGGTCGATAATGACGAGAACAACCCCAACAACACGCCTGTCGGACAGAAGAATTATCACTTGTTCCTGACATTTGACGTTGAATCTATAGGACGTTTTGAGGTCGATATGTACGCACTGGGCGAAAACATCAATCTGTCGCTTCTTTATCCCGAAAAGTTCGGCTTCAAGATAAAAAGGCTTAGCGATAAAATTGACCTTATAATAAGGAATATCGGCTATAAGCCCGCAAAATTTGAAACTGCGGTGCTGAGAAAGCCTCATGTGCTGACAGAGGTTTTCCCGAAAATAATTGACAGGAGGAAGGGTCTTAATGTCCAAGCGTAATTTAGGAAAGCAGGCTGCGGCGGCGCTTAAGTACAATCCCGACCTTAACTATGCTCCGGTCGTGGTAGCGTCCGGCCTTGGCGAGCTTGCGAAGAAGATTATAAATATCGCAGACGAGAACGGCGTTCCCGTTTACCGTGACGACAGCACGGCGGCGCTTCTTGTAATGCTCAACAGCGGTGAAACGATACCGGTCGAGCTGTACAGAATTATTGCGGCTATCTATGCGGAGGTCGTTTACTCCGCCAATGATATGAAAAAAGGCAAATAAGCCAAATACAAAAGAAAGAAGACAAAAGAAATGGTAAAGACAAAAAATCTCACATTAATGGTTACGGCAGCTGTGCTTGCCGCACTTACCTGTGTTGCGACAATGGTGGTACAGATACCTATGCCGCTAAAGGGCTATGTAAATCTCGGCGATGTAATGGTGCTTACATCGGTATGGCTTATCGGCTCGCCGTGGGGAGTTGCGGCGGCAGGCATAGGCTCTGCGATGGCGGATCTGCTTACAGGTTATGCTTATTATGCGCCTGCAACGCTGATAATCAAGGCACTTATGGCAGTAGCGGCATTCTACATTGCAAAGTGCTTTATGAACGGCTCTTATTTCAAGTCGCTTGTCGGCAAGGTAATCGGCGGCACTGTGGCAGAAATAATTATGGTGGCAGGCTACTTCGTTTATGATATTATACTTTACGGCAACGTAGCAACAGCGGCGGCAGGCATTTTAGGAAACGCAATACAGGGCGCTGTAGGGCTTATAGCAGGCGTGCTTCTGACAGTTGCGCTTGAAAAAGCAGGAACGAAGAAATTGCTCGGTTTTGATAAGTAATCATTCTTTATAGTCAGGCGGCGAAGGTAATTATACCATTCGCCGCCATTTTTTGACCGTTCGTGCCATATTTGTTGAAATTCTCTTTATGGAATGTTACAATTGTATGATAGATAAGTAACGCATATCGTTACTTGAAATTTGCCGGATAAGGAGAGACAAATGAAAAGAAAATTTTCAACCAGAATCATAACTTGCATAGCAACATCTGCCGTCCTTGCAGTCGGCACGTTGTCATTTACAGTAATCAACGCAATTGCCGATGAAGCGGTGAGTTATTACGGACTGTCCGCAGACGGTACTGTTATAAGCGGAACGGTTACTGATTATACAAAGATAGCTTCAACTGATACTGCATGGGGCACTGCCGGTAAAGAAACGTGGTATGTGGCTGACGGTATCTTTAATATCATCACAACAACCTATGATTATGACAACAATAAAAATGTATATAATCCTGTAGAAATTAAAGGAAATGTAAATGTCATACTCAAGAACGGTGCAGTGGTAAGTGTAGTGAACGGCATTGCCGGCACAGATGCAACAATAACTTTTTATAGTGAGAGTGAAAACGCAAGCGGTGTTATTGGCTTTATCGGAGCGTACGGCGATAATGGCGGATGGGGTTCGACGGATAGCGGTTCCGATAAGGCTAACGGAAAAAACGGTGAGGACGGCAAAGTTGCGGTAAATGTTTCGTCGTTCACGGTTGCAGGCGGCACAGTAACTGTTATCGGCGGCAATGGTGGTAAAGGCGGCGATGCAGGTTATAACACTGACTACGATACAAATGAAAAGTATTACGGCATTGGCGGCGACGGCGGTAACGGCAGTGCGGCTATAACCGATAATACAAAGGTGTATCTTAATGGCGGCAGACTTAACGTTACAGCCGGCAGAGGCGGAAACCCCGGTACAAATACCAATGTACCGTCTGAACAGCAGGATAATTATAAAGGCAAGCCGGGAAATGACGGAACATCGGTAAGCGGAATATATGCCGTAAACGGTATTCTCAATGTCAATAAGCTTGATGATTCCGATGCCGCCGATACTTCTGGCGATTTTAAGCTCCTGTCTGTGAACGGTTACGAAAATGCAAAGCTTGATATAATCGGTCACGGAACGGCAAAGGTAACTGACGGCACTGTTATTAAAACTTACGGCGATATTTCCGTAGCAGGCACTCTGTCTGTCGATAACGGTACGATACTCACAAACGGCAGTATCACAAAAGCCGACAGTGCGGCACAGATAACAAAGACGAACGGCGGTGTTATCCGCAGGTTCACACCTGCTTACGGTGCCGGATATACACTGGATTATGCAAGCGGTAAGTGCATTGCGGAAACCGGCTATAAAATAAAGCTGTCGGACGGAAATGCTTTAACCGATGTTGCCGATGCCTACACAATAGTATCGGAATCAAACAGACTTAATATTGTCCGCATCGGTGACGGTGAAATAATAGATGACAGCGAGCCATGCACAAATGTAATGCCCTATTGCATAAAGGCAAATAATACGAATGAAACAACCGTAACGGACGGAAATGTCTTTGCTGTAGCAGGAGATTCTTCAAGGTTTACGTTTGCACTGAACGATCCCGATGAATACCGTTTCTCAGGCGTTAATGTAACAGATATTGACGGTAATGCGATACCTGACAATATGTACACGTTTGACAGCACGACAGGTGAGTTCATAGCACTTTCGGTTGATCGCAACCTTATCGTGACTGCAGACGCAAGTCTTAAAGATGTTGAAATATCTGTAACAGACAGTGAAAACAATCCTGTGTCAACTGTTGACATCGGTACAGATTTTGATAACGGCAACCCGACAAAGACAGTTTCGCTCAAGGTGAAAGTCACAGAGGGCGGTTCTATAGCAAAGTACAGAGTAGTAAAGGAATCAGACCTTAATAAAGCAAGCGGTGTCATAACTGATACTTCTTCGTTCACAGTATCATACACTGCCGGCGATGATTGGGGTACTGCCGATGACGGCTCTTCAAAGCTTGCAAAGGGCGCAACTGCAACATTCACAGTTAAGCCCGACAGCAATTTAGCCACAGGAACTTATACCGAAGATTTCATCGTTATAACAGACAGAACCGCTTATGCGGATGCGTCTGCAGGCACTCAGGATAAGGCTCTGGCACGTTTCACGCTGACTTATAAGGTTGAACACGAGAGTGACGGTAAACTGTATTATTCCGATCTTACCGGACACTATAGTCTTTGTAAGAACTGTCAGGCAAAAATCAATAAAGAAAATCATAAATTTGATATAAAGACCGTAAACGAGGATACGCTTGCACTTCCTGCAGATTGCGTAAATCCTGCCAAGTATTTCTATTCGTGCGAATGCGGAGCACACACGAATGACACAACGCTTGTATTTGAAAGCGGTGCTCCAAGCGGTCACAAATTCGGTGAGTGGAAAGAAAGCAAGGCGGCAAATTGTGAAGAAGGCGGTAAGGAAAAGCATATCTGCTCCGTATGCCAATTTGAAGAAGAACGTGATACAGCACCGCTCGGACACGATTGGAATGCCGAATACACAACAGATGTAAAACCCACTTGTACAAAGCCCGGTTCAAAGTCGATACATTGTTCAAGATGTGATGCGACAAAGGATGTAACAGAGATTGAACCTCTGGGACATGACTGGGAAGATGATTTTACAATAGATGTAAAACCCACTTGTACAAAGCCCGGTTCAAAGTCGATACATTGTTCAAGATGTGATGCGACAAAGGATGTAACAGAGATCGAACCGACAGGACATTCATTTGGTGAGTGGACGGTATCAAAAGACTCTACCTGTGTTGCAGGCGGTCAGAAAACAAGAAAATGTGAGATCTGCGGATACACTGAATATGAAGATACCGATATAGACCCGGACGCTCACGATTGGGAAGAGGATTACACGATAGACAAGGAACCTACCTGCACGACCGAAGGCTCTAAATCCATCCATTGCTCACGCTGTGACGCAACAAAGGATTCAACGGTTATCCCCGTTACAGATCACACCTACGGCGAATGGGAGGTAGTAACGCCTTCAACCTGTACTGAAAACGGCGTTAAGAAACACGCTTGTATCCATTGCGGTTTCGAACAGACCAAAATTATAGAGCCGGCGCACGAATGGGAGGATTCCCGTACTGTTGATATTGCACCGTCATGCACTGAGCAAGGTGAGGATTCTGTGCATTGCAGAAATTGCGATGAAAGAAAAGATATAAAGGAAATTTCTCCGAAGGGACACGACTGGTCCGAGTGGAAAACTCTCGTTGAGCCGACAATCACATCTGAGGGTAAAGCATGCAGAGCCTGCAACGTTTGCGGCATCAAGGAGGAGAAAGCACTTCCTAAGCTTAGCGGTAAGAAGGAATGGAAACACGATAAGAATAAGCACTGGCACGTTGATGACAATGGCAATATAATCGATGCTGACGACCACGAGTTCAAGTGGGTGGTAGATAAAGAGCCTACCGCCACAGAGCCGGGTATAGGCCATTATGAGTGTATAGCCTGTGCGTTTGAAAAAGCTCCAGAAGAATTCGGAAAGAAAAACCCCGAAACAGGCGCATCGTCACTTGCCGCCTGGATTGCGGTAGCGGCTGTTGCCGGCGGAGCAGTTCCTGTAACGTATAAGGCAAGAAAGAGAAAGAATAAGTAAGTAAAAACATCGCAGAGCAGACGAAAGTCTGCTCTGTATTTTTTCACACAAAAATGCCCTGCAACGTTCTAAATACGTTGCAGGGCAGATTTTATGCGGTTTTAATGTTAAATTCTGAAGTAGTCAACGCCACCCTTGAACAGAAGCTGTTCCTTGTTGCCGTCAACATTAACGCAGGTGTCTGAACTTATACGCTCTGTATGACCCATCTTACCGAGTACACGGCCGTCGGGAGAGATGATACCCTCGATAGCACACATCGAGCTGTTGGGATTGTATGCAAGAGCCATTGTAGGCTCGCCGTTAAGGTCAACATACTGAGTAGCAATCTGACCGTTTTCGATGAGCTTTGCGATAACCTCGTCACTTGCTACAAAACGTCCTTCGCCGTGCGAAATCGGTATGTTGTAAACCTCGCCCACCTTGCAGTGCATAAGCCACGGTGACTTGTTGGTGCAAATCTTAGTAAGAGCAAGCTGTGACTGGTGTCTGCCTATGGTGTTATATGTAAGCGTGGGGCTTTCGCTTGACAGAGGAACTATCTTGCCGAAAGGCACAAGACCAAGCTTGATAAGAGCCTGGAAGCCGTTGCATATACCAATCATAAGACCGTCACGGGCATAGAGCATATTCTCTACGGCATCCTTGATTTTAGGATTGCGGAAGAATGCGTTGATGAACTTAGCCGAGCCTTCGGGTTCGTCACCGCCTGAGAAACCGCCGGGAACAGCTATCATCTGGCTGTTTTCGATTCTCTTTGCAAATTCGTTTACGCTGTCTTCCATATTCTTTGCAGAAAGGTTTCTGATAACGAATATTTCAGCTTCACCGCCGTATCTGTTGAATGCGGCAGCCATATCGTATTCACAGTTAGTACCGGGGAATACGGGGATAAGTACCTTAGGCTTTGCGATAGTGCCGGGAGCCTTGTTTGTGAGAAGATCACAGCCCTTGTCATAAGCAACCGATACGGGCCTCGGCATTTCGGGGAGCGAATTCTTGAAGATAGGCTCAAGAACAGCGTCATACTTCTTCTCAAGATCTGCAATGTTGAGCTTGACATCGCCTGCCGTAATCGTGTAGTCGCTCACCGTTTCACCGATAAGCTCTGCGCCCTCGATTGCGCCCTTAGCCTCGATGATGAATGCACCATAGTGCAGACCGAACAGCTTTTCATCGTCCATAGCTTTAAGCTTTGCACCGATTCTGTTACCGAGCGACATCTTGAAGATACCTTCTGCAATACCGCCGTGAGCCAAAGTCCATACTGACAGGGCAGTGCCGTCGGCAATTGCCTTTTCTACTGTAGCAAATACCTTCTTGACGCTGTCAAAGTCAGGCATACCGTTTTCATCGTATGCAGGTGCAATGTAGTAAATATCACTGCAGGGGAGCTTGAATTCAGCGGAAATTATCTTGTCTGACTTTGCAGTTGAAACTGCGAAAGAAACGAGCGTGGGCGGAACATCTATATGCTCAAATGTACCCGACATTGAGTCCTTGCCGCCTATAGCACCGCTTGAGAGTGCAATCTGAGCCTTATATGCACCGAGAAGTGCGGCAAAAGGCTTGCCCCAACGCTCAGGATCGCCCTGTGTACGTTCGAAATATTCCTGGAATGTGAGCCAGCACTTTTCGCTCTTACCGCCTGCGGCAACTACCTTTGCCATACTCTCGACTACTGCAAGAGCGGCTGCGTGATAGGGTGACTGACGGCTTACGAAAGGATCGAAGCCCCATGCCATTATTGAAGCTGTCTTTGTGTTGCCCGAAAGTACGGGGAGCTTTGCCGCCATAGCCTGTACGGGTGTCTGCTGTGTCTTGCCCGAATAAGGCATAAGCACAGTACCTGCGCCGATCGTTGAGTCAAAGCGCTGTACAAGACCCTTCTGTGAGCATACGTTAAGGTCGGTAACGAGCTTTTCCCATTCTTCCTTAGTGTTGTGTCTGCCTGTAGAATAGCTTACCGTTGGAGCGGGAACATATATATCCGTGTGCTTTTCCGCACCGTTTGAATTTAAGAATTCTCTTGAAATGTCGCAGATAGTCTTGCCGTTCCAGTTCATCTTGAGTCTGGGGTTTTCGGTAACTACCGCAACGGGAGTAGCCTCAAGGTTTTCCTTGCCTGCAAGAGCGATGAACTTGTCAACATCGTTCTTGTCAACTACAACTGCCATTCTTTCCTGTGACTCAGAGATGGCAAGCTCTGTGCCGTCAAGACCGTCATACTTCTTGGGAACTGCGTTGAGGTCGATTTCAAGACCGTCAGCAAGCTCGCCTATGGCTACGGAAACACCGCCTGCGCCAAAGTCGTTGCAACGCTTTATCAGTTTTGTTGCGTTCTTGTCACGGAATAATCTCTGGAGCTTTCTTTCTTCGGGAGCGTTACCCTTCTGAACCTCAGCACCGCAGGTTTCGAGCGATTCAACGCTGTGCGACTTTGATGAGCCTGTAGCACCGCCGCAACCGTCACGGCCTGTTCTGCCGCCGAGCAGGATGATTATGTCACCGGGGACGGGGCGTTCACGGACAACGTTCTCAGCAGGAGCGGCACCGATTACAGCGCCTATCTCCATACGCTTAGCCATATATCCGGGGTCGTATATTTCAGCAACGTGACCTGTTGCAAGACCGATCTGGTTACCGTATGACGAATAGCCCTGTGCGGCTGTTGTTGTTATCTTTCTCGGAGGGAGCTTGCCGGGGATCGTCTTGTCAACAGGGAGCAGGGGATCCGAAGCGCCCGTTACACGCATAGCCTGATAAACGTAAGAACGACCCGAAAGCGGATCTCTTATAGCACCGCCGAGGCAGGTTGCCGCACCACCGAAAGGTTCGATCTCAGTGGGGTGGTTATGTGTTTCGTTCTTGAACATAAGAAGCCACTGCTCGTCCTTGCCGTCAACGTCAACGGTTATTTTTACGGAGCAGGCATTTATTTCTTCACTCTCGTCAAGGTCGGGGAGAAGACCGTCTTTTTTCAGCTTTCTTACTGCGGCGGTCGCAATATCCATAAGGCAGACAGGCTTTGCGCTTCTGCCAAGCTCCTCCTTGTCGAGCTTGTATTCCTTATAAGTTTCGGCAATGTAGGGAGCGTCAATCTTCGCATTGTCGATTATTGTTCCGAATGTTGTATGACGGCAGTGATCCGACCAGTATGTATCTATCATTCTGATTTCGGTAAGGGTAGGATCTCTCTGCTCTTTCTTGAAATATTCCTGACAGAACTTTATATCGCCAAGATCCATAGCAAGTGCGTACTTCTTGATAAACTGAGCAAGCTCGTCTTCGGAAAGACCGATAAATCCGTCAAGCACAGCTACATCCTTCGGAATATCATATTTTACATCAAGCGTTTCATACTGCTCAAAGCCGCATTCTCTTGCTTCTACGGCATTTATGAGATAGTGCTTTATCTTAGTAAAATCCTCATCTGAAATATCGCCCTTAAGGATATACAGCTTTGCGTATTTAACCGTGGGACGTTCGCCCTGACACAGCATCTGTATACACTGAGCGGCTGAGTCTGCTCTCTGATCGAACTGACCGGGTAAAAACTCGGTTGCGAACATCTTTTCATCAGCCTCAATCTCAGGCAGTGAATAATAAACATCGTCAACAGGCGGTTCTGAGAATACGGTGGGAGTAGCTTTTTCAAAATTCTCCTTTGTGATACCCTCTGCATCGTAACGGTTTACGATACGCACATCCTTGATACCTTTAATCTGAAGTGCGGTTTTAAGGTCTGAGAGAACAGCTTTTCCCTCAACGGCAAACTGCGGTTTCTTTTCCACATAAATGCGATAAACTGACATAAACTTCCTCCGTCGTTTTTTGTGATAGTGCCACAGGCTTTTGCAAGCGTGTAAAGGCACAAAACTATCAATACCTTTTAATTATACTACAATATCTGCCCGATTACAAGCATTTTATTTCTTCTCCGACACAAAAATCACTGCCCGATGCTCCTGTAATTTGTACAGTAATTATATCCTGCCTGTTTGCGTCACTGCCGTATATGCGCACGGGAACGTACTGCGGGGTAAGGCCGTTTGCGTATTCTTCACTTTCCCTGCGCTGAATAAGCACCTTTTCCGTCTTTCCCACGCACGAGCGGAAATATTCCTCTTTCAGCTTTTTTGCAAGGCTGCTCATAGCGTGGTATCTCTTTACGGCAATATCATGTGCAACGTGGTCTGTGCGTCTTGCCGCCGCTGTACCCTCTCTGATCGAGTAGGTAAAAACGTGCATTGCCGCAAAACCGACTTTTTGGGCAAATTCGCAGGATTCTTTGAATTCTTCGTCGGTTTCTCCTGCAAACCCTACCATAATATCGGTGGTTATCGCACAATCGGGAAACGCTTTTCGCAGCCTCAGGACTATATCATAGTATTCATCGGGCGTATAATGCCTGTTCATACGCTTCAATGTAGCACTGCTTCCGGACTGGAGCGACAGGTGAAAATGCGGACATAGCTTCTTTTGCGCCGCCATTCTTGCTATATCCTCATCGGTAAGCAACTCCGGCTCAAGCGATGACAAACGTACACGCTCAACTCCGTCCACAGAGCATACCGCCTCTATTGCGTCCGCAAGCCTCAGCCCGATTTCCTGACCGTAGCAGGAAAGGTTGATGCCGACAAGCACCATCTCCTTATGACCGCACGATACCTGAAACCTTACTTCCTCGGTTATATCCTGCAAGGAACGTGACCTTACAGAGCCTCTGGCGGTAGGTATTATGCAGTAACTGCAGAATCTGTCACAGCCGTCCTCAATCTTTATAAACGCTCTCGTCTTGCCCATATCGGCGTTTTTCTGCTTTTCATATTGCTTTTTAACGGGTCTTGGCGGTATTGCTACCTGCTTTACCTTGTTGCCGGTAAAAACGTCTATCATATCCGCAATGCTGTCTTTATGCTCGGTACCCGTTACTATATCGGCTGACAGCTTTGAAGCCGTTTCGGGAAAAGCCTGCGGAAAACAGCCCGTAAGCACGACTATCTTCATAGGGTCACTGCTTTTTATCCTGTTTATAAGCTGTTTCGCTTTTTTGTCGCTGTTTTCCGTCACCGAACAGCTGTTTATTATAACAATATCCGCCGTAAAAATATCGTCTGTTTTCTCGTATCCGTGTTCGTCCATAGCCTTTGCTACCGAAGCACTTTCATATTGGTTGACCTTGCATCCGAAGGTTTGTACGGTATATCTGATAATATCACTTCCATAATAAATTGTGGTGAGTTTCACCAAAACTAAACTCCCGACAGCCTAATTATACTTTATTATTACGAAATTTGCAAGCTGTGGCGATTTTTTGACAATAATACTCTTGACCGTATCGTGAAATGTGTTATTATATAGCTGTAAGGAGCGATAAGCACTTACAGTGATAAGGCGGAAACGGGAAATCAGGCTAACGGTTATCTCCGATTGAAAAAATTAAGTAAATTCAGTTAAAAGCAATTGACAACCGCCGTACATTTTGGTAAAATGAAATCAATCGGTCAGGAGCCGAAATTTGACCTGAAATATGAAAGGTAGGTTTTTTGTATGAAAACAGCTAATATCAGAATCAATACTATTGAAGACGTTAAGAATTTCGTAACAACAGTTACAAAGTGCAACTACGATGTTGACATCGTAAGCGGCAGATATGCAATTGACGCAAAGTCAATAATGGGTATCTTCAGCCTGGATCTTTCAAAGCCCCTCGAGCTTCGTGTTCACAGCGATGATTGCGATGAGCTTATGGCTGAACTTGACAAGTATATCGTTAAGTAATCTGTGATGCTTAATAACGAGAGCCGCCGTGCTATCTGCACGGCGGCTTTTTGTGCCTTATTCGGTTACGGTTATCGAATTAGCGTATTTTATTTTGCACACAACGGTGTTCTTATCACCCGACAGCATTCCTATGCGGCTTCCGTTTGAATAGAGAATATCTCCGTCTGAAAGCAGCCTGTAATCCATTATCCGCTTTTTTAAAACGGTTATGTTACCGTTTTTATCACGCTTTACAAGCTCCCAGTCCGATGGGATTATACCGTCGTCTGCGTCACCGCTCAGCTGTTTTTCAGCCTTTATCATATTTCCCTCGATGAAGGCTACACGCTCATCTGCGGTTTTGCTCTTTGCCGGATTTTTACCGCTGGTACGCAAAGGTTCTCCGCCGAACGCCATTGAAAACACGCTTAAAAATCCGCCGATAGCTTTGATTATCCTGACAGGAAACATCAGTATATCCATTGCGAGATTGCTTTTCTGCTTTGTCGGAACGTATTTTCTGCGTATGTAGTATATGTTTCCGTTGGCATCGTCCTGCGGTTTTATGCAGTCGAATCCTTCCTCTGCGATAAATTCGTCTATTGTTCCGCTCCGTGTATCGAAAAGACATATCGTACACGGGCTTTTTTCCGCAATCTCTCCTCCGCCGTTTGTCGCAAAGCCCATAGCAGTATAGTAGATTATATCGCTGTTCCTGCGTGAAATAAACGGGTGCGTTTCGCTGGTAAACCCTTCTGTGAGCTGTTCAAAGCTGCCGTTTTTCGTATCGACAAGGGCAATGTGATTTTCGTAATACCCGTTTCCTGCACTGACTACGCACTTCCCGTCATAGCAGTCAATATCATTGATTATTTCTTCACGGTTTGCGAAAATATAGTTTTCTCCCTCGCTGTCCTTGAAGTACATACCGCCGACATTATCCGCAAAAGTCGTGTATATCAGCCTGTCGCCGCACGAACCGATGCCCCTGAGCATATCGAAGGCTTCATGCTCGCCGTATTCCTTCTGCTCAACGCCCATGAACTTTGCACCTTTACCTGTGGTTTTCCATTCATCACGAGCCTTCATCTTACGCACTGCGTCACGGTAGCTCTCCACACGCTCACAGTGAACGAGGTGTTCCTTGCCGTTTTCGATATTATAAAGCTCGCCTTCCGATAGGCAGTAAATATTCATATTATTCCCCCGAAGCTGTTATTTTTGTCCGTAATATGCGTTAGCGCCGTGCTTTCTCAGATAGTGCTTATCAAGAAGCTCCTGCTGCATAGGCTCAATATTCCTGTCAAGCAGAAGGTTGAACATAGCCATCTTTGCGACATTTTCAAGCACGACCGCATTGTGTACAGCGTCGATTGCGTCCTTGCCCCAGGCAAAAGGTCCGTGAGAGTGTACATTTACTGCAGGTACGGAATCGGGATCGATGTTACGCTTTTTGAACGTATCAATGATTATCGTGCCTGTTTCCTTTTCGTATTCGCCGCCGATAGCTTCGGGCGTCATCTTGTCGGTGCAGGGTATAGCGCCGTAGAAATAGTCGCCGTGCGTTGTACCGAGCGCAGGAATATCAAGTCCGCTCTGTGCAAAGGTCGTACTCCACTGAGAATGCGTATGAACTATACCGCCGATGTTAGGAAATGCCTTGTACAGTTCAAGATGTGTCGGCGTGTCGCTTGACGGTCTTAAATCGCCCTCGACCTGCTCGCCGTCAAGAGTTACTACAACAAGATCGTCTACCGTCATACCGTCATATTCAACGCCGGATGGCTTTATTACGACAAGTCCTCTTTCACGGTCTATCCCCGATACGTTGCCCCATGTGAATGTTACAAGGTTGTATTTCGGAAGCAGGAGATTTGCTTCAAGCACCTGCTTCTTGAGCTTCTTCAACATAATACCGTCCTCCTGTTTTATTGGCATTTTTTGACGAACCTTCCGTCCATTTTCTTTATAAAATAGTTTCTTACATCCAGCGTTTCCTGCGGTGTAAGCTGATTTTTCGGCAGGCAGAACGCAAGGTTATATCTGAAATAGATTATAAAGCACTTTTCGATCTCGTATATCTTGAAAATCGTATCCCACTGTGCGTTTATATCGGTAGCTGTCCTTCCGCCGAACACCCTTACCGATGCCGCATCATAGCTGAAGGTACGCTTTGCGTTAAGCACCACCTTGCCGTACTTTATGCCGTCCTTTGCTTTCTTTGAAATGATAAGAACATCGGCAAGGATCACCGCAACGCAAAGAAGGCATACAGCCGCCGAAATATACAGCGGAATTATTCCCGCAAGCCCGATAACGAGCGATGCCACCGCAAGTACCGCCATAGTGATAAACAGAATGTTATTCGACTTTTTGAGCGAGTATTCGGTGAATTTTACTAATGTGCGGTAGTCCTCCGCAGTAGTTGTTATCTCCTTTGAGAACAAGTTTTATTCTTCCTTTCGGTTATTATTGATTTCTTCCGAGCCAACAAAGCTGTCGTTTTTCCTTTTCGGCTCGGGTGTAATGTCGGTTTCTGCTTTTGTTGCAGGCGTTTTTTCTTCGTCAAGAACTTTGTATATCTCATCTTTTTTCTGGACAAAGAGCAATTCGTCCTCGCCTGTAAGTATATCGACCTTTTCGCCCGATTCAATATCCGTGTGATATACGGATATTGCGTCAAAACGGTAATTCAGCCCGTTATATTTCACCCGAACCTTCCCGTAGCCGCTGCCTGCTATATTTTCAAGTGCGACAGCCTCGTATCCCGTAAGATCGTCGGGCTTCGGCGCTTTGCCGTTCACAAAACTTTTCACGGCAGGAGAAAGAAAGTGCATACCGATAAAGTTCACAATAAAACCCATAGCAATATCGGCGGGAACTATGAAGTACCACGGCAGTGAAAGCTGCAGCAGCATCAGCCCGAAATATCCGAATACAGCAGTAAATACCGCATATCCGTATATCCCCTGAGGAATAAACTGCTCGATAGGTATAGTTCTGCCCTTCGGCAGTCTGAAGCCGAGGTTTATTTTCAGCCTGAAGAACAGAAGCATTACAAGAAGTCCGCATATGCCGACAGTGCCAAGTACGGCGCAGACTATAAACAGTACACGCATATTATTCCTTATTTTCGGATTTGGGAATTACGGTAAGGCGTACCTTTACTATTCTTCTTTCGCTGACTTTAAGAACCGTTATTCTGAAATCGTCTGTTGTAACGCTTTCGTTTGTTTCAGGGATCTTGCCGAAAAGCTCAAGCACCCAGCCGCCGACGGTCTTTGCGTTGCCGTCTATTTTCGGACTATCTCCCGTGCGGTTATGCCAGTAACGCTTGAAAGCGGTCAGCGATACATCGCCGTTGACGTTGAACTCGTTTTCCGATACGAATGTGACAGGGGCGATTATCTCATCGTTCTCGTCCCATATTTCACCGACAAGCTGTTCGAGTATATCCTCAAGAGTAACTATACCGAGCGTTCCGCCGTACTGGTCGAGTACGACAGCCATATGTACCTTGTCCTTCTGCATCTGCTTCATTATATCGCTTATCTTCATCAGATGAGGAACATAGTGGATCTCCTGCATTATATCACGCAGTAAGAACGTTTCGTCATCTTTTTTGGTAAGATATTTCTTGAAAAAGTCTTTCTGGCTCACAAAGCCGATAATGTGGTCTATAGAGCCTTCGTAAACGGGAAGTCTTGAATATTCCTCGTTGATGAAGGTTTCCTTTACTGTTTCAATATCTTCGTTTACATCGACCGCAATGACGTCTACACGGTGAGTGATTATCTCATCAACTACCGTTTCGTCAAATTCAAGAGCAGACTTCACAAGGTCACGCTCCTGTTCTTCAAGTACGCCCTCGTCCTCGATTTCGTCTATTATAGCCATAAGCTCCTGTTCTGTTACGGTAACCTCCTTCTTGTTGCCGAACAGCTTGTTTGCAAGCTTTTTAAGCAGTATAAATAAAGCCGACAGGGGAGTGAATATGAATGTAAGGAATGTGATTATTCCGCTCGTTGCGACCGTCATCCCTTCCGAGTGGTCTTTCGCAAGGCTTTTCGGCATTACCTCACCGAATGTGAGTATCACAAGTGTCAGTACCACTGTCGATACCAGAGCCGCATTGTCAGGACCTACTATTGCTGTCGCAAGTATAGTACCCAGTGAAGATGCGGTTATGTTTACTATGTTGTTGCCGATAAGTATTGTTGTGATAACCTTATCGTATCTGTCAAGCAGTTTAAGCGCCATTTTAGCGCCCTTAGAGCCGTTTTCAGCCATGCTTTTGAGCCTTATGCGGTTAGCACCGGTAAGTGCCGTTTCACTGGCGGAAAAGAACGCCGAACAGGCGATCATTATTATGATTATTACGAGTAATTGTATTTCCATACGTTAAAATATACCTCTTCTTTTTTGATATAGGCGGTACAGTTTCTTCTGCAGCCTGCTAAAAAATATATGCACATTAATATTACCATATCTGCGGCACACGGTCAATATTTTTATCCGAAATTTTACTTTTTTCTTTCACTAAGGCCGATACTATTTATAATTTACACGTTAATACTTGAACTTGAAAGCAGAATGTGATATACTTAATTGTATTATTGCATATAAAGAACGAAAGAAGAGGAAGAGCTATGGCAAAGAAAAGAATAGCCGTGCTGTTCGGCGGTGCGTCCGCTGACCATGCCGCTTCACTGCATACCGCATACAGCGTTCTCAGTTCCTTACCCAAGGAGATCGAGCCGCTTGCAATAGGCATCACAAGAGCAGGAAGATGGCTTTTTTATCCCGGTAGCTATGAGAATATAAAAGACGGCAGCTGGGAGCAGGACAGCGACTGCTGTTCGTGCGTGATAAGCCCCGATATGACGAACAAGGGCGTTATAAAGATAATTTCCGACGGCGAAAGCACTATTCACCGTATAGATGCCGTGTTCCCCGTGCTTCACGGAAAATACGGCGAGGACGGCAGGGTACAGGGCTTGTGCAAGCTGGCAGGCCTTCCCGTCATCGGCAACGATTTTGCGGCGGCGGCACTGTGCAACGACAGACGCATAATGGATCTTGTGCTGTCCGACAGCAACATAAAGGTTATCGAGAACGTAACCTTGCACCGCAGTGAGATGAACGATATGACGGCGGCGATAAAAAAGATAACCGGCAAGCTGAGCTTCCCGATATACACCGCACCGACAAGCTGTTCAACATCGGTCGGCGCCTGCAGGGCAGAAAACGAAAAGGAGCTCGAAGAAGCGATAAAGGCGAGTTTTTCGCACCACCCTTATATCATAGCCGAGAGTGCCGTTAAAGGCAGAGAGCTTACCTGTGCCGTACTCGGCGCAAAGCATCACGATGAGCGGGTAGCGATAGGCGAGCTTGTAAGAACGGACGACAGCATTGATAAGCTGTCCGAATATATAGCGTCTACGTCGGAGCTTAAAGTGCCTGCTAAGCTGGACGGCCTTACTCAGAACAAGATAAAGCAGACAGCAAGAGCCGCTTATGATGCACTTTCCTGCAAGTGCTTTGCAAGAGTCGATATGGTGCTTGACAATGACGGAGAGGTCTATGTAAGACGTGTAAGAGGAATACCAGGCCTTGACAGACAGAGCATATTCACAAGGCTTGTGACAGAAAGCGCATACAGCTACGAGGAAATGCTGAGAATGCTCATCGGCGCTGTAGTTGACCTCGATTGAGGCTTTGAAAGGAACAACGGATAATAAATGAAAAAGAACGTATGTATTACGATAAAAAGTACGCAGACGGTAGATCAGGATAAGGATTCCACCGAGTTGTTTACATTCGGCGCTATGGAAAGCACCGAGAACGGCTTCCGTCTGTATTACGATGAAAGCGAGGCTACCGGTTTTGCCGGAAGCTCAGTGACGCTTGAGGTGACCGATGAAATGGTGACTATGACAAGGAGCGGCAAAGCCATCAGTTCCTTGTTCATAGAAAAAGGAAAGAAGCACCACTGCCATTACGGCACGGAGTTCGGCGACTTTATGATAGGCGTATGCACTGATGAAATAAGAAACGAGCTTGCAGAAACGGGCGGAGAAATATATCTTAAATATACGCTCGATATCAATTCAAGCTATATGTCGGAAAATGAAATGTTTATAAATGTCAAGGAGTGTAACTGATGAACAATATGATAGAGCTTGCTAAACAGCAGGTAAAGGAAACGGTAATGAACGCACTGGGCAGACTTGTTGCCGAGGGCAAGATAGAGGCAGTACCCCTGCCGGCTTTCAATGTTGAGCGTCCTGCAGACGTATCTCACGGAGATTTCTCCTGCAATGCCGCAATGGCAAGTGCAAAGGCTCTCAGAAACAATCCGAGAGCAATAGGTCAGATGATAGCCGATGCCGCAGTGCTTGAAGGCACAGTATTCGAAAAGATTGAGGTCGCAGGACCGGGCTTTCTGAATTTCTTTATAAGCCCCTTATGGTTCAACGAAACTGTCGGCGAGGTTATTTCAAGCGGCGGCGACTACGGTAAGACCGAGCTTGGCAAGGGCAAGAGAGTGCTTGTTGAATTCGTATCGGCAAACCCCACAGGCCCTATGCACATCGGTAACGCAAGAGGCGGCGCACTCGGCGACAGCTTATCTTCCGTACTTCAGTTTGCGGGCTATGAGGTAGAGCGTGAATTCTATGTAAACGACGCAGGAAACCAGATAGAAAAGTTCGGCAAGTCGCTGTCTATAAGATATATGCAGATAGCGGACGGCAACAAGTCCGATGTCATCGCATCATACGGCGATGATGACATATGCCGCAAGATATTTGAAGATGAAGAAAACTTCCCTATGCCCGAGGACGTTTACAAGGGTGTTGACATAATCGAACACGCATATAATTTCTATAAGATAAACGGCGACAAGTTTGTAAACGCAGATGAGGAAAGCCGTAAGTCCGCACTGGTAGAATACGCTCTGCCGCTCAACATAGACGGACTTGAGAAGGATCTTGCGAAATACCGTATCGTATACGACACATGGTTCAGAGAAAGCTCGCTTCACAAGAGCGGTGCGGTAAAGCAGATCGTTGATATGCTGACAGAAAAGGGTCAGACATACGAAAAGGACGGTGCGATCTGGTTCAAGGCGTCCGATTTCGGTGACGATCAGGACAGAGTTCTTGTCCGTGCAAACGGTATCCCTACCTACTTCGTACCCGATATTGCATATCACTACAACAAGCTTGTTACAAGAGGCTTTGACAAGGCGATAGACATTCTCGGTGCGGACCACCACGGATACATCGCAAGAATGAAAGCCGCCCTGACAGCGCTCGGCGTTGACGCAAGCAAGCTTGATATTGTTATAATGCAGATGGTAATGTTGGTCAGAAACGGTGAAACGGTAAAGCTGTCAAAGCGTTCAGGCAAGGCTATAACGCTTTCGACACTTCTTGACGAAGTACCGATAGATGCGGCAAGATTCTTCTTCAATTTAAGAGATCCCAACACGCACCTTGAATTTGACCTTGAGCTTGCCATTGAGGAAAGCTCAAACAACCCCGTGTTCTACGTTCAGTACGCTCACGCAAGAATATGCAGCATTCTGCGCCGTATGGAAGAAGAAGGCACAGGCTACAGAAACATTCCCGTATCGGAGCTTAACTTCAATCATCCCGCAGAGCTTGCGCTTATACGTCATATTGCGGCTCTGCCGAACTGCATAAACGAAGCGGCAAAGGATTATAATCCCTCAAAGATAACAAAGTATCTGTGCGACCTTGCACAGCTTTTCCACAAGTTCTACGACAACTGCAAGATAAAGGGCGAGGAGGAGAATATCCTTCAGTCAAGACTTTCTCTTTGCGTTGCCACAAAGACAGTATTCAAGAATCTGCTCGATCTGCTTAAGGTCGATGCACCCGAAAAAATGTAACTTCAGAAAGGAATCAATATGGACAGCAATCCCGTCAGTCAGGATATACCTATACGATTGCCGATACTGCTTGACGGCGGTACCGGCACAGGACTTGAAAAATACGGCTACGACCATACCGTTTCAACGGCTCAGTTTGTCTGCGAGCATCCCGAAGCCCTTACGCAGCTTCAGCAGGGCTTTCTTGACGCAGGCTCGCAGATACTCTACACCGCAACACACGGTGCAAACCGTGAGAATCTGAAGGCATACGGTGTCGAGGACAAAACAGAACAGCTTAATGCCGCCGCCGCAAAGATAACCTATGACAGCTTTCACGAAAAGGCGCTCATTGCAGGCTGTCTGTCGTCAACGGGACTTTACATAGAGCCTTACGGCGACTACACGTTTACCGAGATAATGTCGGTCTACAGACAGCAGGTAAAGGCTTTATCGCCTTACTGCGATATGTTTGTTATCGAAACTGTGCCTGCGCTGTGGAATATGAGAGCCGCCGTGCTTGCCTGCAAAAAGGAAAACAAGCCGATAATAGCAACAATGAAGGTTGACGAGGACGGAGAAACCGCAATAGGCACAAATGTGCTGTGCACATTGCTTGTATTGCAGGCTATGGGTATATCGGCATTCGGTCTTAACTGTACCTCGGCAGATCTTTGCCCCGATATTATTTCCGAGATTGCTCCGTATGCGAAAATTCCTCTTATAGTAAAGCCGAGCGCCGTATATGAACAGGACGGCGAAAGGCAGAGCATATCGCCCGAAGAATTCGCATTCGCCGTAAAGAAGTCGGTTCTAAGCGGCGCTGAGATCGCAGGCGGTTGCTGCGGTACGGGAAAAGAGCATATCGCCGCACTGCGTGAAATGTTTGCATCTCTTGATGCGTCCGAGATTGATCCCGTTGAAAAGCAGGATACCTCTCTCGCACTTGCGACCGAAAACCAGATGTTCTTCTTAGACCCCGAAACAACGGAGTTCTCGCCTGCGGTTGAATGCGGTCCTTATATGGAGGACGACATTGCACAGATGTGCGGCGAAAGCTATGATGTCCTGACAGTAAGCATAAACTCTCCCGATGACGCTATCGACTTCGGCAGGAATATGCACATGGCTACACTGCCTGTAGCGTTTTTATCGGATGACGAGATCTCGCTCAAGATGGCACTTATGCTGTATCAGGGCAGAGCGATAATAGACAGAAAATCACTTATAGAGCCAGAAAAGCTGGAGGCTATGGCTGAAAAATACGGCGCTGTGCTGTATTAAACAGCCGATATATTCTTCATCACGGAAGGAAACACGGAATGTACAAATCTGAAAAGCTATACTACCGAAAAGCGTTCTTTATGGCAATGATAATGGGTGTTATACTCTTTTTGCCGTTTGTTCTCATAGACGGCGGATATTTCATCTATTACGGCGATTATAACGCTCAGCAGATACCTTTTTATACACTTTGCAATCAGGCAATTAAAAACGGCAGCTTTATGTGGAGCTGGCAGACGGATCTCGGTGCAAACTTCATCGGTTCATATTCGTTCTATACGCTCGGAAGCCCGTTCTTCTGGCTGAGTATGCCGTTCCCGGCGGAGTTTGCAAAATATCTTATGGCACCATTGCTGGTGCTTAAAATATCGTGCTGTTCGCTGTTTGCTTTCGCATATATCAGAAGATTTGTAAGAAAGCCGCAGTCGGCGCTTATCGGCGGACTGCTGTACGCATTCTCCGGCTTCTCGATGTACAATGTGTTCTTCAACCATTTCCACGAGGCTATGGTCGTATTCCCTCTTATGCTTATAGCCCTTGAAGAAACCGTAGTAAACAAGAGGAGAGTGTTCTTTGCGCTTACTGTTGCGCTCAACGCATTTGTAAACTACTTCTTCTTTATCGGAGAATGTATTTTCCTTGTGATTTATTTTCTGTGCAGGCTCACCGACCCCAAGTTCAAGATTACGGTTAAAACGTTCCTTGTGCTTGCGTTTGAATCGGTCATCGGCGTTGCGCTTGCAGGCGCAATGTTCGTTCCTGCAATATTGACCTGTATAGATACGCCCCGTTCAAGCAATACTTTAAACGGATGGAATCTCGTATTCCATAATCCCGCACAGAGATACGGACTGATTTTCCAGAGCCTGTTTTTCCCTGCGGATATTCCTGCAAGACAGAACTTCTTCCCCGATTCATCGGCAAGATGGGCAAGCGTATCGGCATATCTTCCGCTTTTCTCTATGGCAGGTGTCATATCGTTCATCAAGTACAAGAAAAAACACTGGGCAAAGTGGCTTATGCCGATATGCCTTCTGTTTGCGCTTATCCCCGTTCTTAATTCCAGCTTCGTGCTTTTCAACAACAACTATTACACACGCTGGTTCTATATGCCGATACTTGTCGCTTGCTTTATGACGGCTTATGCCCTTGAAAACAGCGAGATAGATATGAAGTACGGCCTTAAGTGGTGTGGATTTGCCGTAGTGCTTATATCTATGGTCGGAATACTTCCGTCTGAGGTATCGAAGGACATAGTCGATATCGGCACGGGAGATACGACAACAACAAAGGTGACCGAGCTTTTCAAATTGCCTAATGAGAAGCTGCCGTTCTGGATTTCCGTCGCTCTTGCAATAACCGCAATTTTAGTATGCTTCCTCCTTGTAAGAAACAAAGCGAAGATCAGAACAAATAACTTCCTGCAAAAATCCTATTGCTTTACTATGGTTGCGTGCCTTGGCTTCTCGTACTACACGCTGATATACGGCAGAGCGATAGGTCCGAAGGTGGGCGATTACAACAATATTGTAAACGCTACGATAGAGCTTGACGATGACAGCTTCTACAGGGTAGAAACCTACGGAGTTACCAATAACGCAAATATGCTGTGGGGAATGTACGGCTTCCGCAGCTTCCACAGCATTCTTCCCGGCTCTGCATTTGAGTACTACAGCGGAATGGGATTCAACCGTTCGGTAAATACCGATCCCGACGGATCATATTACGCTATGCGCTCGGTAAATTCCACAAAATATCTCATTATTCAAAGCTACAAGCTGGAGTACAGCGATACGGTAACGTTACTTGAAAATCTCAAGAACTTTGAAAAGATTGACGAGCAGGACGGATTTACTATATTCAAGAACAAGGCATATATCCCGATAGGCTATTCGAACAGCTTCTATATTTCAGATGACGAGTACGAAAAGGTTGCTAAGAGTAACCGTGACAATATGCTCGCCCGTGCTGTCGTGCTGACAGATGAACAGATCGAAAAATACGGCGATATTCTGCCTGAGCTTGAACCCGACAGATATTCCGATTTCAACTATGATACATTTGAAAAGGACGCACAGGAGCTTGCAAAGACAGCTGTAGATACGTTCACACCTACGGCAAACGGCTTTAAGGCTACTTCCTCGTTCACTGAGGACAGATTCGTTACGTTCACTGTACCGTGGGAAAGCGGCTGGAGCGCAACGATCAACGGCGAGAAAGCCGAGATAGAAAAGGTAAACCGTGGCGTGATGGGAATAAAAGTACCTGCAGGCGAATGCAATATAGAATTCAATTATGTCACACCCGGACTTAAGGCAGGCGTTGTCTGCACGGTCGGAGCGGCATTAATTATCGTTATATATTACATCGTTCTGAAAAAGGTATTCAGATATAAGCCGAACCCCAATGTTCATCTGTACGAACAGCAACAGCTTGATACCGTTATAAATCATAACGCATATATCAGGACGATAGAAAAAACGGTTGACGAACAGCTTGAAAGCAGTGAACTGTCCAAGGAAGATAACGACAGTGATGAAAGCAACGAAAATGCGGATATATCCGATGACGATACAGCAGAATAAACCGCAGAAAAGAGGACAATATGCATTTATTTGAAAAGACGATCGACAGTGAAGTAAAGTACGAGGGAAAGATTCTCACCGTATGCTCGGATAAGGCGGAGCTTGAAAACGGTGCGATAGTATCCCGTGATGTTATCCGCCACAGCGGCGGTGTGGGCGTTGTTCCCGTTACTGATGAGGGAGATGTCCTGTTTGTAAGGCAGTTCAGATACCCGTTCCAGAAGGTACTTATGGAAATTCCCGCAGGAAAGCTCAACGCAGGCGAAGATCATGCAGAAGCCGGCAGGAGAGAGCTGCAGGAGGAAACAGGCTGCACCTGCAAGCAGTTCAGATATATGGGATATATGATTCCTACACCGGCCTACTGTCAGGAGATAACGCATATGTACCTTGCGACAGGACTTGAGGGCGGAAAGCAGAACCTTGACGATGACGAATTTCTTGAGGTCGTGAAGATACCGCTTGATAAAGCCGTTGAAATGGTTATGAACGGCGAAATCGAGGACGGAAAGACACAGCTCGCTTTACTTAAAGCAAAGATGATACTCGGCTGAGCGACCGCATATAATTAACTCTATTGACTGAAAGGACAGGAGTACAATGGAAGATTTCCTTACAGGAAAAAAGCACGTTCATTTTATCGGAATAGGCGGAAGCGGTATGTATCCGCTGGCGCAGATACTTCACAGCAAGGGCTTTTATCTTACAGGCTCTGACAATAACGAAACAGAAACGCTAAAAGCGGTACGCAATATGGGAATACCCGTATATATGGGGCAGAGAGCCGAAAATATAGAGGGTGCTGACCTTATAGTATACACTGCGGCTATAATGAGCGATAATCCTGAGCTTATCGCCGCTAAAGCAAGCGGTGTAAAGACCGTAGAACGCTGTGAGCTGCTCGGACTTGTTACAAGCTGGTACAATAAGGCTGTATGCGTATCAGGCACACACGGCAAGACAACAACATCTTCAATGCTGACGCATATGTATCTTGCGCAGAACGTTGACCTGTCTACCGTTATCGGCGGAAAGCTGAAAGCTATAGGCGGCAGCGGAAGGGCAGGCTCAAGCGATGTTATGGTATGCGAGGCGTGCGAATTCTCAAATACGTTCCTGCACCTGTTCCCCAATATTTCTATAATACTGAACATTGACGCAGACCACCTTGATTTCTTCAAGACAATGGATAATCTGAGAGCGTCATTCACGAAGTTCTGCGATAATACGACCGACATTCTTGTCGTAAACGGCGATGATGAAAACACGATGAGAGCAGTTAAGGCATCGGGCTTTGACAAGCAGATCATCACATTCGGAAAGACCGATAAGAACAGATATTACCCGGAAAATATCAAGCGCATATCCGATTTTCAGACCGACTTTGACCTTATGGAAAACGGTAAGAAAATCGAACGTATTTCAATACACGTTCCCGGTGCACATAATGTGCTTAATGCGGTAGCCGCCTGTGCCGCCGCACTTGCTACGGGAGTTACCCCTGAAAACATCAATAAAGGACTCAGCACATTCTGGGGTGCCGGAAGAAGATTTGAACGTCTTGCGACTATCGGAGGCATAACCGTTGTTGACGATTACGCTCATCACCCTGCCGAAGTAGCCGCAACATTAAAGACGGCAAAGGCTATGCAGGATTTCAAGCGTGTATGGGCTGTACATCAGCCGTTCACCTATTCGAGAACCTATACTCTGATGGATGATTTTGCCTCAGCGCTTGAAATTGCAGATAAGGTCGTGCTTACCGAGATAATGGGCAGCCGTGAAAAGAACACATACAACGTCTATTCTGCCGACCTTGCGGCCAAGATTCCCGGTTGCAAGTGGTTCCCCACCTTTGAAGAGGTGGCACGTTATGTTGCAGACAACGCCGAAAGCGGCGATATGATAATTACACTGGGCTGCGGCGATGTGTATAAGGTCGCATTCAGGATTGAGGAGATTCTGAGAGATAAGTACGGGGAGTAATTCAAAAAATTCGACATTTTAAAGCTGTTCGCATTAATTTGCGGACGGCTTTTTTACAGCTTTTATTGACCACTTTGGATAATTATGCTATAATTTAATATATCAAGAACATAAAAGGAGAAAAAATGGGACTTGGAATATTTAACAAACTTTCGGCACCGATAGTTCTGAAAGAAGACAGCAATGCCGAAGAACAGTTAAGACAGATGGAATATTATCTGCTCGTTGCTCCCGAAGCCACAAAGCAAGTTATAGAGCGTGACAAGCAATTCGTAAAATACGGTATAGCAGGGGAAAATGCTATTATGTATGAACTGAAAAACAGTCATATTCCTATGTATATAATTCATGATTTGTACTTGGAATATAACGGCTGTACCGCTCAGATTGATTTTCTTATTATAACCAGAAAAGTAACAATACTAATTGAAAGCAAAAATCTTTACGGTAATATTTTTGTTGACAGCAATGGCAATTTCATACGCAGAACAGGAAACGGAAAAACGTTCAGACAAGAAGGCATGTACAGCCCGATAACGCAGAATGAAAGACATCTGGCTCTTATAAAAGAAATGCGCAAAGGCACCAAAAACTTTTTGACAAGAGGATTGTTTGAAAACAATTTTGATAACAATTACCGTTCACTTATTGTAATGGCTAACACTAAAAGTATTATAGATTACAGATATGCTCCGAAAGACATAAAGGATAAAATCGTCAGAGCGGACGGACTTGTAAGAAAAATCAATGAGATCTGTTCCGATAACAATATCAGCGAAATGTCGGATAAGCAGATGAAAGAACTGGCTGATTTCTTTATGGCTCATCATACTCTTAACAAGAAAAATTATACGGCTAAATATCAGAATATGATAAATCAAGAAACAGCGAAAGAAACGCCTTATAAGCCCATTTCCTGTTCTTTAGCGAAAGATAACGCTTCTATCACGCAATGCGTTGCCACACCTTTATGTGCTGCCGATATAAGCGGATTCGATGCTACCTTATCGGTAAATATGGCTGATGAAAATATAGCCAACTACGAAAACCTGCCTTTATACAAGGCGCTTAAACAATACCGTTACGAAAAGAGCAAAGCCGAAAACATCAAGGCATATTATGTATTTAAGAATGATGAACTGATAGAAATTATCAAGCTGATGCCAACTGCCCCTGAACAACTCAAAAGTATAAGAGGATTCGGTGAGGGAAAAATACAAAAATACGGCAATGAAATTGTAAATATTGTTAACAAGTACCGGTAAATAACTGCCCCTCTGCATCTTTACAGAGGGGTTTATTTTGTTATTGATAAACTTACTTTGCATTGATTGTCATTTTATTTTTTGCGAATTTCTTTGTACGAAGTATCTGAATACATTCCTTTTCCTCAAAAATTCCACTGTCATCAAAATAATCCAACATTCTCATACAGTACTTTTGTTTGCAACTAACCTACACAAAAACACCCCTGCGTTGCATTAAATCGCAACGCAGGGGTGTTATCCGTTTTCATTTACTGAGCAGTAGTTTCTGCCGCTGTTGTATTATTTGGAGCGGGAGTTTCCGCTGTGGTCGTATCGCTCGGAGCTGGAGTAGTCGCTGACGGGCGGATGCGCTTTCTTGTAGTGGTGGTAGCCTCTGTTTCGGTTATTGTCGGGATTGTGGCGATTTCGATTTTCTTGATTATTATCGAAACTGCGGGTTTAGAGGCGATGCCGGCCTCATCGTCAATGGAATTGCCGGATGAAACCTCGACAGCACTTATCTTGTCAAGGAAATCAAGCCCTTCTATAGCCTGCCCGAATATCGTATAGTTACCGTCAATGCTGAACGCACCGCCGCTTGAAAGGTACTTTGCTTTTACATCGTCCGGAACGGAATTGAGCTTTGAAAGATAATCGGTATAAGTCTTTTTGTCCTCCTCCTTCAGTCTGTCCTTGTATTCTTCAAGGTCGGAGGAAATATTCGCAGCAGTCTTTGCAATATCAAACGGCGTTTTGTTGTTCACGATAAAGAACTGGCTGTTGATGCCGTCACTGCCTTCCGCATATCCCAGCGCACCGTAATAAGCTCTCATACGGTTGTTAGTTTCACGGGGAATCTCGGTCTTGTCAGCTGTTGTTCCGCCTGTGCCGTTACCCCTGAGCGAGCCGCCCTGTACCATAAAATCCTTGATTACTCTGTGGATTGTCTTGCCGTCATAATATCCGCTCTGAGCCAGCTTGACAAAGTTATCGACGCCCTTAGGCGCAACCTCGGGGAAGAGTTTGAAACGTATCTTTCCCGTTTCCTCGCCTATCTGAATCGTCATTTCGGCAAGGGTATCGCCGGGTCCTACGGTTATTTCTGCTGTGTTATCGTTTTTCTCGTTATTACAGCCGCTTGCCGTTATCATGGCTGCGGCGAGAGTTACCGCCGCTGCTGCTTTGCATAAAGACTTAAACCTCATTTTTATCGGTCCTTTCGCCTGCAGGCTTTAGTTTGATGATGAATCCGAAGAACTTGCCGTTGAGCTGTTACTGCCGCTTGTACCGTTGGATTCGTTTTGAAGCTCTGCAATTTCTTTGGCAGTAAGATATTTGTCGGAAGTAGGTTCTTCTATGGTGAACTTTCCGTCCTTGTAGGAGTCAAGTGTAACTTTTACTATTTTGATTTCCTCAAGAGGCTTCATCGTGCTCTTGTCGGAAGCCGACCAGAGTATCTTGTCGAGCGTGTCAAAGCCGTTTATCACCTGTCCGAAAACCGTGTAAGTGCCGGCAAAGCCCGGAACACTGCCTCTTTTCTCAAAGGCTGTTATAAGCTCATCGGGGATTACCTGTGCGCTTGTTTCCTGGTCTGTATAGCCTCTCAGCTCTTTTTTGTTTTCTTCGGTTATCTCAAGCGCTCCCGTGAAGAAGAAACGGCTGTCCGAGTAGCCCTGCTGTGAGCTGTATCCTAAAAGTGCGCCCTTGAACGGCCAAAGGTTGACCGAGCATTCGTTCTCAATGAACTTGCCGTCGTCGGTAACGCCCTCCGTACCTTCATCGTTTGAAGCACCGGTAATTGCGTAAATACCTTTTTGTAACGCAAAGAACGGCTTTCCGTCATAGAATCCCTCCTCGGCACGCTTCTTGAAGTTTGCCACGGTTTTGGGAGCGAATTCGGCATATAAAACAGCCGTTATCGTGCCAAGATTTGTTTCTATCACTGCAACGTCCTGACCCTCCGAAGGCTTGTTGAGCTGTACCAGATCCATCTGTGTAAAGTCGTAAGTGCCGAGTGCGTTGGTTGTCTGATTGCCGAGCATTGAACAGCCCGAAAAAGCGGTTACCGTAATTATTCCGGCTAATACCGCCGCTAATTTTCTTCTGAATTTCAATTTGTATTCCTTTCAGTTTATGCTTTTTATAAACATTTTGTCTTAAAGAAAAGCCTGCTGCTGCAGACAGTCCTTCTTTTGTCTGTTTTATTATTATAATTCACACCGCTTTAAAAGTCAAGAAATCAGCGGGTTAAAAGCGTTTTGAGCCACGTTTTGACAAATGAGATAATACACTCAGTCGCCGAGCCTTAACATTTCGTCTATGCAACGCTTTGCGCCGAGCCTGATTTCTTCGTCAAGCACGATTTCTTCTCCTGCATTGCCGCATACGCAGTTGTATACTGTGGCAAGATTTGTAAGGTGCATATTGTGACAGACGCAGTCCTTTGACAGCGGATAGAATTTCTTGTCCGGCTCATCAAAGCTGAGATGCTCCACTATGCTGTTTTCTGTGCCGATGATAAATTCTTTTGCGTCACTTTTTTTGGCATAACTCATTATGCCAGTTGTACTGCCTGCATAGTCAGCAAGAGCCGTTACCGCCGGAGCGCATTCGGGATGAACAAGAAGAAGTGCGTCAGGGTGCTGTGCCTTTGCTTTTTCAACATCCTTTACTGTCATACGCAGATGGGTAGGACAGCCGCCGCTGACCAACTTGAATGTCTTGTCGGGGCATTGCCTCTGAACATAATCGCCAAGGTTGCAATCGGGTATGAAGAGTATCTTGTCGCTGTCCAGCTTTTTCACTATCTTTACAGCACTTGACGAGGTCACGCATACATCGCATACCGTTTTAAGCTCCGAGGTCGTATTGATATAAGCCACGACCTTATAGTCAGGGTACATCTCCTTAAGCTGCAGGATAAGGTCCTTATCCATCTGTTCAGCCATAGGACAGCCTGCATTGCTGTCTGAAAGTAAAACCTTCTTTTGAGGCGAAAGTATCTTTACCGTTTCAGCCATAAAGCGTACTCCGCACATAAGAACAGTGCTTTGAGGCGCTTTTGCCGCCATCTGACTCAATGCAAACGAATCACCGACAAAATCGGCTACATCCAGTATATCCTGTCTTTGATATGCGTGAGCCAGTATGCAGATGTCTTTTTCTTTCTTTATTCTCAGGATTTCATCCTGCATTTCTCTAACTGTCATTGCTTGTCCCTTTCTTAAAACCGGCGGGTTGATTTATTTGCATAAGATTATTATACCGTTTTTTACGGTTATCGTCAAGTGAAAAGACACGAACGGCAATAAAAGTATGCAGAAATTCACAGCAAGGTACTTTGTATGAGCCTTAAAGCCGTTTCGGCAATTCTGCGTGATATAATTATTCGCAGAGCCGTTTACAGCCCTGCGAGAATATATCGGCTTACCGGTTTGTGCGGTTATGCGGCAAAAACCGCATATTAAAGCTGCTGTATTGCGAGGATTGAGCTGTTGTAGCTTGATCTTAACTCGTCCAGCATTTCCGGAGTGGTTTCGTCCGTTTTCTGACGCAGAGCCTCGGTGACCTTATATGCGGCTTTGTAGAGATTTTCAAGACCGAGATTAAGGCAGATACCTTTAAGCGTATGTGCCGCACGAAAAGCCGTTTCATAGTCATTGTTTTCAAGTGCGGCGAAAATATCCCTGTAGCTTGTGTCCTCTGTGAACTTGTTGAGATATTTTGTTATCATCTTGTCGTCAATCAGCCTTGCAAGAACTTCCGAATAACTTCCTCCAAGCGCCCTGTAACATTCTTCGAGAGTCATTTTCCCTCCTTCGAAGCGTTCTTATCTAAATACATAAGTCTGTCCGCTTCTGTCAATGCGTTTTCTATCGGTTGGATTCCGTACACACCGCCGATAGCGGCGGCACATTTAATATCAGGGTAATCAGGCAGCTTTATTTCCGAGATTCTTTGCTTTATCTCCGAAATTTTCTGATAAAACACAATTTCGGGAATATTAGCCATAAGAAGCACAAACTCATCGCCGCCAAGCCTTATAAGAATATCACTGCTTCTTATACATGCCTTTATGCTTTCGCATACCGCCTTCAGCAAGCAATCTCCTGCGGCGTGTCCGTAATGATCGTTTATGCCCTTGAAATTGTTAGCGTCAAGCATTGCCACAGCGTCAATATAACGCATGGATTTAGCCTGTTCTTCGTAATAACGGCGGTTATAAGCGCCTGTCAGCGCATCGTGATACAGCTGTCTGTTATAGTTTACGATATTGTCCATAAAATCGGTTTTACCGTAAGCGCCGAGCAGAACGCCGTCATTATCCTTGTATATCATCTCAAGCACATACGGCTTTTCGCTGATTTCAACATATTTTGAAATTATCTGGAATATGCTGTCGTCGGCAAATTCCAGCTTGCTGACCTGCCCACGCTTTTCAAAAGCCTTTGACGATACGCAGTTTTTACAACGCTGTGTCTTGCCCCATATCGCATAGCATTTATCCCCACGGCAAGCGTTTATCATTTCCTCGTTGCCGGGCTTACAGCCGCTTCTGACGATTTCGTTGTCGGTTATATCGACCAGTCTTACCACATCGAATACCTGAGTCAGCTTGCTTATCGTTTGCCTTATTTCTGCGTCGTCGTTTTCTGAAATGCGGTATTCGGGACGAACAATAGCAAGCTCGCTGTCATTTATATCAATTATTCTGCCGAGTATACCCGTATATTTCGGATTTTCCTCGTTGCTCCAGAGCGTCCTTATCCTTATTTCGTACCAGCGACGTGGCCCGTTTAGCGAAATATGCTTCTTTATTTTTACGACAGGCTTTTCTAAAGAAGCCTCGCTTTGCATAGCGTCCAGTATGGTCTGTATATTCTGTGCGCCGAGATAACCCTGCTTAAGACCTCTCGGATGCATAGTCAGTTCCTGAAGTCCCAGTACCTTAGCGCCGTATTTGGTCAATCGCAGTACGTCAAGCATTGCGTCATACTCAAACTGTATTTCTCCCGAGCCGTCAGAGAAAAAATTCCAACGATCTCTTGCGGCGATAGGCAGGTGAGCGGAGAAGTCGATTTTGTCCGAAGAAATCTTGTTTTCTACAAGCTCCTCGGTCGCACGGATAAGCAGTCTGTCGTCCTGAGTTGTGTCAATCGAGTCTGAAAACTCCGCAAGGATCTGCTTTTCACAGTCCTTAAGGCACTGAAGAAGCACAGGGTTGAAAGCACCGCATTGCCCGTCGAGTATCATTTCCATTGCTTTTTCGTGCGAAAACGCCTTTTTATAGCATCGGTTGCTTGTCAGTGCGTCATATACATCCGCAAGAGAAGTGACCTGAGCCGAGATAGGTATCTCCTCGCCGCTTAGCCCGTCGGGATAGCCTTTTCCGTCATATCTCTCGTGGTGCCAGCGACATATCTCATAGGCTTTGTCAAAAAGGGGATAGTTGTGCGTGTTATGCAGATCTTGAAGCATTTCCGCACCGATGATCGAGTGAGTTTTTATAACCTCAAATTCTTCCGCCGTCAGTCTTCCTGGCTTGTTGAGTATCTTGTCGTCTATCGAGATTTTTCCAATATCGTGCAGGGATGATGCTGTGCTGATAAGCAGTATATCGTTTTCTGTAAGGTGATACTTGTCCGTCTTTTCGATAAGATTCTGTAAAAGTATAGATGTAAGCTGTTTTATGTGATGAACGTGCATTCCGCTCTCGCCGTTTCTGAATTCTACTATATGGGCAAGAACGTTTATCATCATACTGTTGTTCTTTTCATTCTCGTAAACCTGCTCCTCAAGGGCACTTAGCAGCTTTTTCTGCTTTCGGTAGAGCATAAGCGTATTGGAAACACGTTTGTGTATGATAAAGCTGTCAAACGGTCTGAGAATATAGTCGGTAACACCGAGTTCGAACGCTTTGCGGATGTAGCTCTGTGATGTTTCGGAGGAGATCATTATTACAGGAGTGTTATCTATCCAGTGGTAGCGTTTCATAACATCAAGCACACCGAATCCGTCAACAGCAGGCATTATTATATCAAGCAGAACGAGATCTATATCATATACCCGCTCTTTGAGGATGCTGAGCGCTTCTTCTCCGTCAGCCGCTTCGACAATATCATAATCATCGCTCAGCATATCGCTCAGCATATCACGGTTCATCTCAGAGTCATCAACAATAAGTATACGGGCGTTCTTTTCCGCCGCATTATTCACATTATCCCTCCTTTGCAGATTATAGTTATCGTATTCTATTATCACTATATTTAAGTATAACCTTTTTTGGCTTTCAAGTCAATAGAAATCATATAATTAGTGCATTGACAGCCAAATCGGTAATTCAGACGGATAACGTTAAAAATCCTTTTTTGATATAGCTGAAATGAGCCGTTTGCTTTTTTTTTGCAAACGGCTCATTCCAGACTGTCGATAAATCTATATAATTTTTGAAAATGGGTGTTTAGCGTTGCTTGCTATGTTGGTTTTGCATCTCTGCAAAGTCAGCTGTTTGTGCCGTTTCATCGTGCAACGGCTCGGTTCAGCTGACATAAGCGTCCTTGCTTATAACTTTTGGCAAGCAACCAAAGCGTCCTTGCTTGGTGAGGGCGGCAGCCCCACACTCAGCCCCGGCACGGACGCCGGGCGTGTATGCCCAAGGGCTTTGCAAGGACGCAAAGCCCACAAAGCGTTCTTATAGGGATAGAGAACAAGCACTTTTTTTGAAAAAACATACTTTTTCTACAAGCTGATGAGCCGTTTGCTTTTTTTGCAAACGGCTCATTCGTTTTAATCTAAATATTGTATAAAACCTGTCTTTTCCTTATCGTCATAACCTGCTTTACGGTAGAAATTCAGCGTGCTATCGAGTTTTGAGCCTGTCATAAGTATAAGCCTGTAGCAGTTTTCAGCCTTCGCTATCTCCTTTGCCCTTTCAAGACACGCAGTAGCAAGCCCTCTGCCACGATATTCGCTGTCTGTCACTACATTCTCAACAAACGCATAAGGACGAGGCCCGTGCGTCATATTCGGCACTATTATGCAGGTACAGCTTGAAACTATCTTCCCGTCCTCCTCAGCTGCTATTAAGTGATAGTCGGGATCATTCACAAGCCTTTGCCACAGTTCTTTGGTTTTGCCCTTATATTCCGGTACGCTTGTTTCGTGCAGCTGACAATAAAGGCTCATCAGCTGTTCGTATTCATCTTCATTGACTTCTCTTATCATATAGCCTCCTTTGACAAATCAATCAGATTCCGATAAAAAAAGAGTGTCACTTTCGCCAAAGCCCCATAAGGATGTTTTTTGGCAGGGATACGGTGTAACCCCCACAATCGGGGGGGTGCACCGTTTTCTCTTTTTCAGGCGGTAAGCCTGTATTCCTGCGGGTTTGCTTTGATTTTAGCCATAAGGCTTGTGATTTCGTCCTCTGTGGGAATGTCAATAAATCCGATAGCCGTGAAGTAGATGTCTACCTTCACATAGCAGTGTCCGCTTGATTTGTCGTTGTTATGAACCTCAATCCTGCGGATCAGAGAGTTCACAAGGGTTGGTGTCAATTCTTCAAAGGATGTACTGCTTCGCAGAACCTTCAATAAGGTTTTCAAGTCAAGGCTCGTCTGTTCAATGCAGGCGAGTTTCTTTTCGTCCTCTGCCACCTTATTGATAAGGGAGCGTTGCTCGTTCTCGTAATTGACCGACATTCTTGCATAGCGTTCGGCAGAGATGTTACCGAGGACTTGATCTTCATAGATACGCTCTATCAGCTTGTCAAGGTCTTGAATACGCCGTTTCCCGCTTTCAATGGCAGTTTTAAGTTTAGAGGTTTCTGTCCGCTTAGATACAATGTCCTTTTGTGCCATTAGATACAGAAATACCGGCTCATAACACCTTACGAAGTCCGCTAAGCTGTTGATTGCTTCAAGTACGATTTTTTCAAGCACAACATTACGGATAAAATGTATCTGACAGCTTCCTCTGCCGCTTTTGTAGTTGGCGCAACGGTAATGCTCCTGATTGGCGTTCAAACTCTTGGCAGCGCAGAAATGGAGCTTTGAGCCGCAATCAGCGCAGAACACTTTGCCGGAGAACAGACTTGTCCTGCCCGTTGCTGTCGGACGGATACGATGCTCTCGAAGTTCCTGCACTCTTTTCCAAGTATCCTCGTCAATGATAGCAGGCTGGGTGTTCGGGATGATCTGCCACTCGTCCTTTGGCTTATACACGGTCTTGTGTACCTTGTAGCTGACCGTGGTGGTCATAAAGTTTACCGTACAGCCTGTATACTGCTGGTTGACAAGAATGCCGGCGACTGTTTTCTGATCCCAAGCGTATGGGTCTGTGTACTGTTTCCGTGTCTTTCTGCCGAGCGAAGCGTAATAGGCAGTGGGAATAAGCACCTTTTCCTGTTCAAGCTGCCGTGCAATTTGCGACGGTCCCCGACCGTCAAGGCACAGAGCATAGATTTTTCGTACAACTTCCGCCGCCGGTTCATCTACCAGCCAATCCTCTTTGTCCTGTTGGTTTCTGACATATCCAAATGGGACGGAGGAACTGACACGCTTGCCGTTTGCTGCCTTGTTCTTCCACACCGCACGGATTTTCTTGCTTGTTTGAGCCGCATACCACTCATTGAAAATGTTGTTGAACGGCATCATCTCTGTGCCTGTTTCTTTCAGGGTATCGACATTTTCCTGAATGGCGATGAACCTTACGCCCAGCGTTGGGTACTTGATTTCAAGGTAGTTACCCACATCAAGATAGTTTCTGCCAAAGCGACTCAAATCTTTTACGATAATGGTGTCTACCACACCCTGCTCCACCAAGTTCTCCATTTGAACAAAACTCGGTCGGTCGAAGGTCGTACCCGAAAATCCATCATCCGTGAAAAACTGCGGATTCGGGAAATTATTCCGCTGAGCGTATGCAAGTAAAATCTCCTTTTGGTTCGATATGGAGTTGCTCTCGCCTTCACGCCCGTCATCTTGCGAAAGGCGGCAGTAGAGAGCCGTGATTTTGGTTTCGTTTTGCCCTTTGATATAGTTTGCTGTTGCCATTGTCATATCTCCTTTCCGACAACCGGGCATTGCAAAGGCACGATTATCTTACCGTGCCTTTGCGCTTTCTGCAATTATGCGATTTTCAAGCAAGTCCTCTGAAAGTATCAGGTCACGGAATTGCTGCAATACACACCGGCTGCCTTCGGCATCAAAATGAGTAGAAATCTCATATACCGTTCCACCAATTTTCATTTTGAAATCGCTGTCGCAGAAGCCAGAGGAGAATTCAATGGCTGGGTTGCTCTTATGCGAAGTATTCTCCATTAACGCTCCTCCTTACTCCTTTCGATGACAAGGTAATCATAGCCGAGATTCTGACACTTATCGCATTTTTCCTTGACTCTCGCAAACGGATCAAGGCGCTTCACAATGAAGTTTGGATTGTTCTTATAGTCCTCCAAACATTTCACGCAAAGGCAGCGAATATCTGTGGGTCTGCGATAAGGCTTATCCACCCAAAGTCCCATTGCCTTTTTGATACCGATATTGATCTTTTTCATATAATGCTCGTCGTCGATTTTGCCAATATACTCAATGAGGTCGGATTGATTGACGGTTTTCAGTTGTTCAAGCATCACCATAGACGATTCTTTCAATCCGAATCGGTCGCCTAAAATGATGTGGGACGGCAAATACCGCTTTTTGATAACGGAGGTTACTGCGGCAATTATCGTTGTGCTGCTTGCCGCATTACCCTCATCACACTGTACGACCAAAGCAGGCCGCACACCGTTTTGGATTGACCCTCCGTTATTGCCGAAATCGTAAAGATAGATTTCTCCACGCTGAACCTTGCCGTTTATGTTCTTGTTTTCCATAATGTATAACCTCTACTTTTATTTTTGAAAGGCATTCCTGTCCGGATCAGAAATAACCCCTTCACTTACTCCGAATAAGGGGTGCCTTTTGGCAGGGTGTTTTTCAAAAATTTTTTCATCTTTTTGATTGCGGCATCGTATGACTCCTGAACCGTGTTCTTTGCTTTACCTTCCGAAGCGGCAATTTTGGCAAAAGACTTTTTCCCGAAAATGTGCTGTTTCACACGGCTTTGTTGAATGGGGGTCAGCAGCGCAAACGCTTTTTCCACAAGCCGCTGCGGAAAGCACTCCCGAAACAGTGCTTCTGTAAAATCGGGGACACAGCATTCAATGTTGTAGCGCTCGGTCATGCCATCCTCAAAGCCGTAGCAGTCATCTTTCTGCATCCGCTTAGAAAACTTGTCCTCGTTGCGCTTAAAGTCTGCGATGACCTCGCCAGCAGCTTTGCTGAGAAGTAGAAACGGGCAATAGTGCTCCGCAACAGGCGCATAGCGTTCCATAATCTGCGCATAACTGAGATCGGTGACAATGGCATACTTTTCGATGCCTGTGTAGCCGGGATACTCGTAGCCCAGCTTGATAATCTTGCAATGCGCCTTAAAATCCTCTGTCAATGCGTCGATGTCGATATTGATTGTGTTGTTCGTCATTTTTGTGTTCTCCTTGAAATTCGGATTTTTTTAATAAAGTCAAATTAAAAATTTCATTCCGAAAATCAGGGATAACGGGAAACGGCGCTTTGCCACCGGAATAGGGACATAACTTTCTCCTTCCTGCTCAGGAGAAAGCGAAAAAGGTACAAAAAAAGCCGCTGTAGCTTTCAAGTCAATGCTTGATGGCTACAACGGCTTCTTCTTTCAGCTCGTCCTATTCAATTCGCTTCGCCTAAGCTGCTTATAACTTGGTGAAAAATGCGATCTCATTTTTAGAAAACATCTTTCACGGCTGCTGTCGGCAAACAGGCAATAAAAAAGCAGCTACGAACCTTTGAGGCTGTAACTGCTTCGTATGACCTTTTCATTTGCCTGCCCGATCGGATTGCTGAGAGAGTATGGTGGGCAGAAAATTTTAGGCAAGTAAATTGCTCGCACTTTTTGACAATGCCATTATAACACGGCAGTTTTTCCGTGTCATCGGCGTATCTGTGCCACTTTCTCGCCATTTTTCTGCCACGCCCCAAAGATGGCTGCAATCCGTCAGCATAAACAGTATAGCAGAGGCAAAGTCGGACTTTCAGTAGGAAATCGGTCGGATTTTCATCGGACTTTCGTCGGACAAAGGTCGGACTTTTCTGTGCCGGTAAAAAATTCAGGGATCTCGCTCTCATCACCTTCCACATCAAAAATGCCACGAAATACAGGGATCGCATAACCCCATAGAGCTATTCCAAGCAACATAACCGCCTCCTTCTTTCGGTCATAAAAGGTGCTGCGTTCTAAATTAAGTATCTCCAGCAGCTCACTTTCAGTATAGCGGAAAGCGGTCAGATAACTCTTGGAGAGTATCTCGTGGTAAAGTCGTCCGTTATTGTAATAGTCATAGACCTTACTCATCGCCTTGTCAATGAGGTCAATCATCCACTTATTTTCAAACAGGTTGCACACACGGCGTTCAAACTTGCTGCGTTCTATATCGGGCGCAAACTCCTCCAAATAGACCAAGGCATCCGTCAAATCGTCGCCGTAGTAATAGATTTCCTCATTTACGCAGTTACAGTCTGAAAGCGTCGCCCAAACCACATCACGGTAAATGCTCAAAAGCAGCTTTGTTTTATGGAATATGTCGTCCTGCGCCAAGCCCAACTGCTCGTACATCTTTGCAATATTTTTTACTGCTTTTGTATTGTTTCTCCCCATTGCTGCTCCTTTTCCGTATGAACGGGCATACTAATCACGATTGTGTATATTCGACACCTAAAAATTGCAGTATCTTTCCGAAACCCCTTGACAAGACACGCAAGTTCGAGTAATATAAATACGCAGTCTAATTGCGTGTTTTTATTATACGCAGTTTATCTGCGTTTGTCAACAGATAATAGCAATTTAATTTCTAACATATTTTGAACACTACGGAGGACGGTACAATGAGGTTTTGCGAGAAATTAAAAGAAGCCCGCACAAAGGCGGGCTTGAAGCAGGAGGAACTGGCGAAGGCTCTTGGGGTTTCCCTCAGAACGATCACCAACTATGAATCCGGCGAGTGCTATCCGAGAAAGCGAGACATCTATCACAAGCTGGCAGAGCTGTTTCATACTGAAGAAAACTACTTTCTGAATGAGGACGAGGAGTTTCTTCTTTCTGCCGCAGAGAAGTACGGTGCGAAGGGTGCAAAGCAGGCGCAGGCGCTGGTAGATGAGGTAAGCGGTCTTTTTGCCGGCGGTAATATTGCCGATGAGGATTTGGATGTGATGATGAAGGCTTTGCAGGATGCGTATTGGATCGCCAAAGAGAAGAATAAGAAGTTCACGCCCAAGAAGTACCGCAAGGACTGATTTCATTGTGTCCGTTTAATGGGACACCGCTTATGTTAGAATAGAATTGCCGAAATCCGAAATAGGCAGAAGGGGGTGTTCGCTCTTGGATATTCAGACTTTGGAGATTGTACAGACAGCAAATAGGCTGGTCGATACGCTCGGCACGAGAGATCCGCACAGGATCGCCCGTGAGCTTGGCATTGAAGTCGTCCCCGTGGATTTCAAACGGCAGCGTGGAGCCTATAAGGTTCTGATGCGTAACCGATTTATCTTCATTAAAAACGATCTGCATCCGGTGATGGAAAGCATCGTTATGCTCCACGAGATCGGACACGATATTCTGCACCGAAAGGAAGCCGTGAAAGCGGGCGGCTTCAAAGAGTTCAATATCTTCAATATGCAAGAGAGCCGGATGGAATATGAAGCGAATGTGTTCGCTTCTCAGGTGTCCTTGGGCGATGAGGAAATCCTCGAATATATCCGTTACGGCTATGATATACAACAGATTGCCAGTGCAATGCACTCGGATACGAACCTCGTTGCGCTGAAAACCGATGCACTGATTGCACAGGGCTATTGTCTGCACCATCAGGAGTATGAAAACAGATTTTTGAAATAGGAAAACGGAAGACAATTTGTGCAACGGGCTGTTGCATAAATCCCGTAGTCGCACAAGGCGGCTATTTTAGATATAAAATCACCAATAAACTGCCCAAAGCAGCGGAGGACGATATGGGTGACTACATTCTCAACACAGTCAATTATGACTATAAGACCTTGAACCACGAAGGCTTCGGCGGCGTATGCAAGTATATTGCTACGCCGAAAAGGGTGGGGTATCCAAGGCTTCTTGTCAAGCACGAAAACATACAGTCCGCCTGCAACACCTTTATGTGTAGTCGGCTTGCTGAACTATGCGGCGTCTATACGCCGAAAGCCTATCTTATGAGCACAAGCGGTGAAACCCGCAGATTGTTTCCGATGCACCCGTTTATTGTAGGAACGGAATGGGTGGAGGATTTTTCTGCGGTCGATTATGATAGGGTAAAAGAGTCCCCGGTACTGCGTCAGCAGTATTTGGACAGTATGGCTTTGTATGCAATGTTCTGCTGGATCGCAGACACGCCGCAGTTCGCATACTCGCCCACCAAGGGCGTATTCGCCTATGATTGGGACGAAGCGTTTGATGTGACGGATTTTGTCATCAAGCTGAGCCTATATAACACTGATGCTGGGACAGAGCAGTTGCGGAGAATGCTTCAGCACTTTTCACAGCATCCATTCGAGAGTGATGCTGAACTGTGCTTACGAAGTGCAGCAGAGCATATGACTGCGGATGCTAACAATCTGCGCCCAAGCTATATGCAAGCAATGGAACGCCTTTGTAAAGTGACAGAAGAACAAGTAGCAGATCTGACTGTTGTGCTTGCCGACATCTATCCAATGGGGCTGATTGTTTATTACGAGGAGTACATAAAGTTACTGCAAGCAAAAGTCAAAACCTATATAGGCACGATGTAAATTGCTGAATCTTGCTCACATAGGTACAGAAGTCAGCAAAGCCGCAGTGGAGCAAACTCTGCTGCGGCTTCTCCGTTTTTGCGCTTTTTATAATTGCTCTATTGATATTATCCAAAAAATATATCATCATCCATCTATAAATTCTAACGGCTTAATATCTGTAATAATCTGCGCCGAGTTCCTGCAAGCGTGCTATACGGTCATCACTATGTGGGTGTGTTGAATAAAGTGCTCTTAGCAATCCATTATTAGGGGCTGAACACATATGTCTATCCAACACGCTTGCTAATATTGTGCCATAACCCAATTTGTAAGCATATTCATCTGCAACAAATTCATTTTGCCGCATTGACCACATTAAGAATAACATACAGAACTTAGTCCAAAGCCAAATGAGCACGGTTGATAAGCCGCCGAAAAGTGTCATAAACAAACCGCCCCAAAAACTTCTTGTACTTATACCAACGAGAGCGAAAATACCAGTAATAATCCAGCAAATAACTTTAACAATAAGCAAAAATCCGGAAATAAAGAAATTTCCGCCACCGATAAGAAGTTGAATGGCTGAGTGCTGATACGCAATGTGTCCAATCTCGTGAGCAAACACAGCCATTATTTCTTCATCGGTGAGGTTTAATAACCCGTCTGTAACGCAAATAGTCCTTCGACCAATCGCAAAAGCATTTGGCGATTGGTCGTGTATTATTTTTAGCCTAATAGAATTAACCATAGACGGAGTTCTTTCTTTTGCTTGTTCAAATACGATCTCCAATAATGGCACTAAACGAATTTTAATATCTTTTCGTTTTATTTCTTTTGCTCCTGCAAGTGCTGCAAGTGTCCACTCTCCAATGGGCGATAGACTAATTAAAACGGTGACTATGTAACATACAATCAAAGGAACTGCCACTTCAGGCGTAAAACCATAGGGAAAGAACAAAGCTAAAATAAGACCGATATTCAACAAAAAGAAAATCAGCGTTCCCAAATTTGAAAAGCGAAATATTCTTCCCAACTTATGCCATATATCCATTGTGCCACCTCCTTTTAATATTAAATCTATGTTCTTTTTACCTCTTCTTTAGGTATAAGTAAATGCCGTATTATTCTTGCTCATCATTGTCGTTTTTATATTTTCGATCTTTGAAAAAGTCAACCCAAAATGGATTTGCTTCATCAAACAGAATTTTTTGTTCAGGAGTAAGTGCGTGGGGATAATCCCTAAATAGGTTAAACACTTGCTCTCCATCAAATGTAAATAGCCGTTCTCCTACTTTGTCCGACTTTGGCAACCAAGAAAACTTCAGTTCTTTCTTATCTGACATAACCACTTTCTCCTCTCATCTGTGCTGATTCATCTGTATTGATGTATCCCAAAAGATTCAGAAATTCTGCATTGTTTTGCAAAGATTCCAACTCAATAAGGTAGTTAGCATACTCCCTTGATTGCCCATCTTCGCAACCAAACCTTGAATATAATTCGCTTAAGGTGAGAGTATGCCATCCGTTTTCACTTAGAGTTCCACTTTGCAGTTCCAAATATTGATAAATTCCTTCATTGTTTAACCGGACAATAGCAGCGTGCGCTCCGGTTGCCATATAATATTGCCGTCCTTGTTCCATACTCGACATCAATCGCTCTGCGCATATTGTATCATCTGTTCCACGTAAGACTTGTGAATTTACGCCGTCCAAATTAGCAATTTGTTCTATTGACGATCTTGAAGAAAAAACTTCACGGCTTTGACCATCACGAAAATCGTAAACAATGTAACCGGCTCTATTGCCAGCATACGCAAGAGCCAATGAAGAACAAGAGCCTTCGGTCATATCACCGCCGCTTATGTTACTAATGATTTGTTCTTCACTTCTTGAAAAAAAGGCAGTTCGTATAGGTTTGTATTCAACACCTTTTAGTGCATCGTTAATATTCTGACTCCTATTAAAAATGTTAGCAAAGAAGCCGCTTCTACCATTAGAACCAAATGCTCTTGATGTTTCGTAATTACCGCTCGCTATCTGTTCTTGATTTGACAGATATTCAAGTCCCGTATTTTCATATTCCTGCAAACTATTTGCAAGTGAGCCAACGAATTTTTCGCCCTTATATAGAACCTTTAATATTTCATTTAAGGCTCTGTTGCACTCTTGAACGACGTCACCTAATTCTTTATATTTTCTGTCTTTCCATTCACCGCTAAGTTGTTGATACTTTCTCGTCATCGATGTTCTCGTTGTTTCGATGCTTGAAATTGCCGTTTTAATATTATTCCAAGATTGCAGCAATTCAGTAACATCGGCATTTACCATACTCATAGGATCACCTCCAATATTTTTATGTTGACATCAACCATATACAACAGTTTAATCAAACAGTTTCTTCAGTTCATTTGCAGAAGGAGTTATGTACGGTTTCATTTGGAATGTGTTTTTAACTCCATCCGTGAAATAAACCGTATTATCCCTCAGACCTGCAACCGAAACATTTTCGATAAGATTGTCAGCATCATTAGAGCCAAGAGAGAAGATAATACGCTCAGGAAATTTAGTGAGTATATTTTCACCGTAGTACATACACTCCCTTACAGACTGATATTCAAGCGAAGTAACCACGAAATGGATACCGAATCCTGAGCCATCTTCAATCATCTTAATGAGTTTTTCTCCAACCGACATATTATCGTCGCTACCTCTGTTGGCGAACATATTATTTACCGCCGCAAACGGATCGGCAGGGTTAAACTCAGGTTCAGCAGAAACTTCATCAATAAACTCGCTTTCATCAATCACATCGCCTTTGAACATCGACTTGACAATATCCAAGAATTGAAGGTTCTTAATTACCACGAAAATTACATCATCACTATTCTGCTTCTTCCAAGACTGATAGTTTTGATAGATCTCGTTGATGAACTTTATAATATCAGCACGATCCTGCGCCACTTTGAACTGCGTACTACATTCTCCGAGAGCATCATAAAACTCTGTCGAACCGTCATCGCCAACAAGTTTATCACCGTCGATGCAATATACAGTCGCATTGCGATTAAGCAATGCCGAAATCATATAATTGTTTGAAACGGTATTTGCCATTCTTTCATTAGAGCCGCAAATCAATAGGTTGTGTTTCTTTTTCTTGTCGATGCAAATTGCAAAAGGCGGGGCAACTTTTATGAGCGTACCCATATGGATTTGTGCAGGGAGTTCAGAGGTTACGCCGATGTTTGCATTTGCAAAATAATCAATCAAGTTGGTTGTCCGACTACCTTCAAAAGTCTGTAATGTAGACGGTTGTTCAGCATAGGTTTTACTGATTAAATCAAGATAATACTTTTGCGTGTCATCGTCACAATAGGCGGCTCTGAAACCAATATTGGGCTGCTCGGTATAATCCAAGTTCATAACAGCCGTGCCGATTGGTCCTTTCATCATTGCCAAAGCCTTTGTGTCGTTTTGGTCGGAGAACAAATATCTCGCATCATTCTCGCCGCATTTTAAGCCGATACGGATACGCATTTGCTCAATCGTTCCGTGCGACAAAGTAAGATCAGAAATAACCTTAGTAGATTGCGTTGCCATCAGCAGATGAATACCAAATGCACGACCCTCGGTAACAATTCTCTTTGTTAATTCGGCACAGTTCATTGCAACTTTGCGGTTCGTGGAGTCATTGAACAATATTTGGAACTCGTCCATAATAACTAAAATTCTCGGCAAAGGTTTCCCGGTTGCTTGCTTATATCCTTTAAGGCTTGTCTGACCTGCTTCCTTGAAAAGTGAACCTCTGTGTTCCATCTCGGAAACAAGATTTTCAAGGATGCTCTCACCAAACTCCTGCATTGCATCTAACGCAAGAAGTTGTATATGAGGGAGTTTTACTGATTCATAAATCTTAAATTCAGTACCACTCTTAAAATCCATAAGATACAAGTGAAGTTGGTCGGGACTATAATGAAGCATACTACTCATAATTAGTGTGTGAAGCAAGGTGGATTTACCTGAACCCGTAGCACCTGCAATAAGCCCGTGATGCGAAGAACCTTCACCGATAGTGATGTTGATAATACTATCTCCGTCACCAACGCCAACAGGGATTTTCAATGATTTAGATGAATCCATTGAGAACAGATCCTTAGAGATAATGTCCTTAAAAGAAAGCCCCTGTTTTTTGATTATTTCGCTCTTTTCAATGTAATCAGCAATAAACGCATCAGTTGCATTAAATGAGAGTGACTCTGGTATGTTTATCTGCAAATTATAAGGCAGCAAACCGTAATGCCCATCTTTATAATCAATAGATGCACAGAATTTTGAAATCTGCTCTAATCTCTCGTCAATGCTTTCATAACGAGAGAAAGTAATATTGGGATTGTAACAAATCATCGTAAACACACCGCATTTATTGCCGTTCCTCAAGATGTTCGTCAAAAGGTCGATGCTTCTTCCGTCCATACCACTTGGGAAATCATACAGAACCAAGAGCGTCACGGGTTCGGCTCTATTTGGTGTATTTATGTTGTAGTCAAGAATATCCTTATACCTATTGCCCAATTTTTCTTGTATAAACTCATCAATCTGAGAGTTGATTTTTTGCAGACGATCATACATCTGTTCCTGACTCGTATAAATCTTTTGGTCGAATGTCTCAGGAGAGCGTTTGCGGAAGTCAAGGAACGGAATAATGCTATTGCCTCGCTGCTCACTATCAAATACGCATACATTTACCTTTGTAACAGGCATAAAGGAAAGGAAACTCCAAATCACATGATGAGTAAAATCAAGCATACCTTTGCTGCTTGCTTCAGGACAATTTAGGAACAAATTGAACGAGTTTTTCAAATCAAAAGTAAGCGGCAATTCGACAAAAGAGGTGTTTTCTGTATCGCCTTTGTGTTCCGTGCCGAACTTATCAAGTATATGCTGATAGCCGATGCTATCAGAAAATACATCAGCAGGGTAAAGAACATTGCCCAATGTAACCAACGAGGGAAATTCGGAATTGATTTCCGGTACTTGTGCGTATGCTCTTTCGTAGTTTTTCATCATTTCGCAAATTTGCTCAATATGAGCATCAAGTTCAACAGAGTCTTTTGCTTCAATGAGTTTTCTAATAAGCGGTGAAAATGCAATGCCACGATTTTTGATACCTTCAAAGATAAGCATATATTTGCTGAAAAACTTCGCAAATTCGATTTTGTCAGGCATTGTATAATAGACGAGAGGAAGCCCCCGCAACACAAAATTTTCACCGTTTTGATTGATAACCGTTGATAGGTCAATTATGGATTGTAAACTTTGCTGATATTCCCGTGAACGGGTATTATCAGGATCAGGCAGATACGAAATTACCGTGTAAATTCCGCATTTACTCCCATTACGCAAAACATTTCTAAGTTCAGCAAGAGTCCTCTCATCAAAACCTCTCGGAAAATCATAAAGCATAATAAACTCAACATTAAGGTCATAGTCGGGCGTATTATTTGCGTAATCAAAAATAGTGTCATATTGATTTCCGAGTTTGTCCTGAAGAATATTCTCTATCTTTTCATTCAACTTGCTGATTTTTGCAGCAACTTCATCTTTGCTAATATAAATTTTTTCTCCAAAAAGTTCAGGCAACTTCTTTTTTGCATCAAAGAATGGGGAAATGCTATTACCACGATTTTCGGGATCGACAATGGTGTATGTCAACTTTTCAACCGGACAAGACGAAAGCAATCCGTACATTATTGAGTGCGTAAACGCTTGTACCATAGAACTATTGCTATTATCATTGACAATCATCCAAACAGGTGCATTTCTTGTAGGCATCATAATGGGCAGCCTTATTGCTCCATTTACCAAAAGTTTCGAGCACTTGTCTTTAATGATAGATGCAACTATCTTTGACTGAACGAAAAAGTCTACGGGATAATCAACATAACACATATTCAACACTTCATCTTGGACTTCGTTTGAAGCGTTTACCTTATGTACTACCTTTGCGTAATTTGTCATAATAGCGCACAAATAGTCCACGAACTCATCAGGAAGAACAGCGTCAAGGTTTGTGCAAATTTTGTCTGCAACCTTATCTAAAGTTATAGAATAATTGCTCTCAAAATTTGCGAACTCGTTTTTCTGTCGCTCAACCATACTGCCTCGTTGGGTAAAATAATCCTCTTTGAGTTCGGTAAGGTTTTCTTCGGTGAGTGGTGGAAGCATTTCTTCAATTTCTTTCACAAATGCCGCAACCGTATTTCTTAGGACAATAAGTTCTTCATAGTCTTTTTTTCGTTGGCTTGAAAACAGATAATTCAAGCCATTGATAAGGCCGGGGAGAATGTCGTCCGAATACTTTTTATAAAGTGCCTTGAAACTTTCCTTTATCGTTTCGAGTGTGCTGAAATAGTCGGTTGCATCATCATAAGCATCACTCGTGGTATCTGACAAAAGTTCTTCTTTCTTCTTTTTTGTTTTAACATAGTATTTGTCAACACTTGAGAGCTTTTCGTCCAATTTATTGATTTCAGAAAGTATTTTTTTTGCATCAGCAATAGTTTGTTTTGATTTTCTTTGTACCGAAGAACAGTTCGTTTTGTAGGTGCTATCTAAATTTGACAAGTCGTTACTATGTCTGTTTTGAAGCAGTTTTTTATCCTTATCATAATTTGTCTGAGTAGTGTCAATTAAAGATTCAGCACTATCCGCAAATGCATTTAAATCGGCTATTAAAGCAATTATTTCATTTTGGGCTAAAGCCTTCATATATGCTGTCCTTTCTCCTGAAAAGGCTTACTTTTCTTCTAATTCGTAACTACACTCGCCACTACAATCTTTTCCAAAGCCAACCACAAGCGAAGTGGTTACTTGCAGCGGATAACTAAAGATTTCAACCATTTCTCCACCTATGGCAGGGTCGCTTGTGTTACATACGAGAGTGTATTGTTTTAGGTTGTTTAACAAACGAGGGATATATCCCTCATTAGTGGAGTTCAAAATATCAATAATCAACTTTATACCTATGCTTGTAATAAAGTTGATGTCCACGGAAATGCCGGGTTCAAATTTAACACTTTCAACATCTTCCTGATTGGAATAAATGTGATGATTGGCTTCGACACGACCCGAAAGATCTCCGCTGCCCAATGCACATTTGTAACAAGGCATATTCTTATGCGGAATATGATAGAAAATTTCGCCTGCATACGCCCTTTCCCAAAAGCCGATAGAGATAAATGCTGCATCAAAATAGATAGCGATTTTATTTGCATAAACATCTGCCGTTCTGTTATCGCCACACCCCACAAATATGGTTTCATATGGCGTACACATCTCGTCAAGAATCTCTTTAGGAATGTTCTGTATAATGCCCCCAAAGGTTTTAACATTGGCTTTAGGGTTGATATTCAAAATCTTTCTTTTTAGAGCGTTTACCTTTAAATCGCCAACATCTTCAATGCCGCACTGATGGCGGCAGACATTATGGTACTCAAGAGTATCTGCATCACATAGTACATACTTTTCAACACCTGCTCTTGCCAACTCCATAGCAACCAAACTGCCGACAGAACCACAGCCGATAATAACTGCACATTTTTTCTTCATAACATCTGTTTCAAGAATGCCTTTGTTTCTCGAAAAAATGCTTTGGTACAAACCATATGACTCGGTTACAATTTTTTCTCCACTCCAATAGAACTCGATTTCATCATTGTTAATCACACCACAGAACCCGTTGGCAGAAGGGGTGCTACCTTCAGGAAGGACATCACCAAGATATTCCCCTCGATCAGATAATTCATTAGGGAATACATTGAAGATGCCTGTATCTTCAAAATACTTACCATAAACTTTTATACACTCCTTGTTGTGGAGTTGTTCTTCGGAAATAAAAACTGTAAGAGGTATGTCCTCTCCAAAGAAATTTTTAGGTCTTTTAATTTCCATCTGCTTATTCCTCGTTTCTATTGAATCTAATTATCTTAATAACGGAATCAACAATTCCGGCTTGTTTTCGCTGCTTTATTCTGCCATCAACATTTTCTTTCTTATCTCGTTCAGATTTTGCTTTCTTAAATGCGTCAGTAAATAGTCCTCTACGATACACATAACATTTATCCTCATAAGAAAGAATAATAGCATGCTTAACAACAGAAAGCATAAAATACAGTTTTGTTGTTTTATCTATTTCTTCTTGATAGACAGTTAGATAGTTGTCATCGAGTGACATTGCGGCTTCAATTCCAATGGTATCTGCCATAAAAGTCAAATCATCTACGATTTCATCAATTAGTTTTTCTTGTGTTGATTCCTCGCTAAGCAGATTGTTTGTTTCAACATCCGTACACTCATCATCCTCCATCTGCGGTAAAATGAATTTCATAAAAGACGCCAGACTGAGTGCTTTATGGTATCCTTCATTTGCATTTCTGTTTGTTGCAGATGGATAAAGAATATTGTCCATAATGGAATAGAATCTTTCCGGTGTTTTGAACTTTAATAATTCATCCGGAATGAGATTGTCGCCAACATCATATGCAATTTTTCTATAACGACAAGGTCTTTCAACCTGATACATCGTAATTCTAAAAGTAGGGTCAATGTTGACTAATGCCGAGATAGCACCTTGTTTTCTCATAGATGCATACTTAGCATTTGTTCCGTCATCCGTTGATGAAAATTGGTCAAAAGAGCCGGGATGACGATGCCATAGACCGATTAAAGTCAATTGCTTATCATACAGATTTGCAATTTTGTTTATTAAGTGTTGAGTGTATTTCTGATCATATTCAAAATACGCAATTTCAAAAATTGACTTTGGGCCGGGGTCTATGGCTTCGATAATATACCAAGTATCATCTTGCACGGTTCCTAAAAACAAACCACCGGTTTCCGTTTTAATCTTTTCAGTTGTTTCAGCTAAAACAGAAGCGTATGCTCTGTTTGAAAAAACTACTCTCATATTGTTGAACCTCCAGCCTAAAAATAAAACCTCCAAACCCTCATTGCTTTTGCAAGAGAGTTTGGAGGTTTAGGCATTTAATAGTTGCCTTCCATAGCGACATCATCGCCAATCTCACCGTTTAACCACATCTCGCAAAGAATAATCCATTTGCAAGCCCAGCTCAACGCTGATGCAGCAGAAGTGGATTGTGTCACATCTCCCTTGAAATACTTTGGATCAGCAGTACAAATAAAGTATTCTTCATTACGACCAAACTGATCTCGATAAATATGAGGCAGACCAAGACCGAAACCTCTACGACAAACTTCATCGTAGTTGTTATTGTAAGTAGCCATAACACTCGGCATTACTTTGTCTGCAACATCTTTAAGTCTTGGACTCAAAGGAAGGATTTGAACTGTTCCACCGTATTCATTTGCACTTTCGACGTGCGGATGGGTGTTCTTGTAGATGAGCATAATGTCCCATACCATACCGCCTTCTCCGGTAGGTTGAACCTTGCCACGCCAATACAGTCTGCCCGAACCATCTTGAAGTTGATTGATTGTAAATGACGGGAAAAACTTTTTCATTGCCGCAACTTCCATTTGATAAAGTTGCGGATCACTTTGATACCAGTAGTAAGCCATTTGTGATCCCCCTTATGCTAATTTGCCATCGGGAACCTGAATACCTGACAAACCCTGATCCTGTGCATCTTCTTTCTTTTCTACTTCGCCACTTGCAGTAACTACGACTGGCTCACCAGTACGAAGTGCTTCTGCTAAGGCTCGCCTTCTTGACGCAACAGCGTCATTCGTGTTGTTATCCATTATTATCCTCCTTGAAAACAAGAAAAGTCCGAACTAATAAGCATATATACAATGCATTTGTTTATGCGGCGTTAAAGTTTCTGATAATCTCACCATTCTCATTGATAGAAGCCATACACTGTCTGATATTTGCTTCAGCAGCAGCTTCACCCTGAGACTGAACCATTTGAGCAAAGGAGTTGTTTGCCAACTCGCTTTTCTCATTCAGAAGCGTTGCTATATCGACGCCTCTATTCTGATTACGGATCATAGTGTATTCCATATAATCTTTCATCTGAGCAAGAGCAGCAGTATCTTCTTCAATGAACTTCGAGGTCTTAATAAGATATGTAATGCACTGAACTACTTTAATAATCGTTTTGATAGGTGCAATAACCAAACCGCCTATACACGCACCGATGAATCCTGCAAGAGATCTTCCTGCGGGGTTATTCCACCAGCCGCTTACTGCGGACTTAACCCAAGTCCAAAACGACCCGAACCAAAGCATACAGAAAATTGCGGCTCCTGCCCCTCCGCTTGATCCAACGCCGAGACCGATAAGCATACCAATGATTGTGGCAACAAACAGACCGATAATTTTTCCCTTCTGAGATTTTAACTCAGAAACATTTTGAGCGACTAATTCCTGCGTACAATCGTAGCAGAGTGCTTGACCTGCATACTCCCCAATAGCAACTCCATACGAATCAAAACAGTCTTTGCACAAATACTTGCCGCATTTTACACACTGAGCAACGGCAGGTTCATCATTGTGATAATAACATACAGGTCCGTTATGTACGGGAGTCTTGGGTGGGGTAAATGTTTGAGTTGGTGGTGTAAAGGTTGGAATAGAATCCGCACCGCTATTGTTTTTTACTTGTTCGTTATCCATTCTTAAATTTCCTCCTAATTCTCAACCTATCAATAGGTTAAAATTTCACTTTATTGTATTGGTCTAAAGATTGAGCCAGTTTCTCCAACTTTGGCAATGCCGCATTCAGCGTATCAATAGGTGTTGCAGTTAATCGTGCGATCTGTTGCATTAACATATTGAATTGTGCTGCCTGAGCGTCGTCCCAGTTGGATGTTGCAGACATTCCCGACTTAATACCACTACTAATTCGTTCAATGTCACGAATGGTATTGGAAATGTCTTTTTTCATCTCCCTGATCGTTTCGGGAGAAGCTTTTACTGCCATATTTGTCTACCTCCCTTACAGATTGACTTGCTCATATTCGCCAACAGCCTGAAGCAAATCACTAAGTTTACCCATACATTCTTGCAATTCGGTTATGGGCTTTGTTAAAGCGCTGCAACATTCCTCGACAATACCGCCCAGTGCAGCATACTTTTGGTCTTTCCAACCTCCTGAACCGGCTTGCTGATAGCTCCTTTGCAGGCTCTTTGATGCGCTCTCCAATTCGTGAATTGATGTTTTGCAACAACTAATACCACCTTGAATAGCCGCACTTTCAACAGATACACCGCTTGCCATTTTTAGACCTCCTAACTTATTTATTTGTTAAAGGCTCAGCCTTAGAACAATCATAATATGTGCTTATTTATTGCTGATGTACAATTCTTCCTCTTACTCTTACGGGAATTGAATAACCCAATATTTGAGCGAGCATTACCCGATGCCTACCTCCGCCGGACAATTCATAAAATCCGTCACCTACATATACTGTTGGATGGTCTGAACTATCAGTATTAAAAAACAAACTTGCGCAAGCACCGAGCCTATCATCCGACATTAAATTTGATAAACTATCTCCGCTATCTATTCTTTCTTGTACTTCAGGAATCAATCGTGCAATAGCTTCAAATGATTCATAAGTGCCTCCGCTACGTCCCCAAAATGATTGCGGATTGTTTATCTCTCTATCAGAAATCATATCTATACCTGCAATCTCTCTTGCGTTTATAGTCCTTATCTCAAACGCATCAAAGTTTTCATAAGTATAGTCGTCATCATTTCGAGAATATACATCATATGCTTCATGGCAAGCAGATATAACTCCCCACGACCCATTAGCCATTCTTTCAATAGGCAATCCACAAAAATGATTTTCACTATCTGGCAGTTCAGGACAATTTAAATTTGATGCTCCACAAACCCGATTATGTGGTTCTTTCCATTCCGAATTTTGAGAATTTATATTGTCCATTAACTGTTCCTGTGTTCTATTTCCGTAATGCGAACCTATTCCAACATTTGCAGACAAGTATTGTTCGATGCTCTCAATACACCTATCAATAGCACTTGAATTATCTCGTGTTCGTTCAGATGCATTTCCTTCAAACTTTTTCGTTGCAGCAACATAAGAATTTAAATCCGCTTCAACTCGACTATATGTAGCATTCAAGCGTTCAAGCTTATCTTTCATCTTATTGCATCTGTTCTTTTGAACAGATAGTTCACTCTCACATTGGGCTTTTTGAGATTTTGCTGAATTTATCGTCTGTTGAAGTTCAGCTTTTCTCTGCTCAGAATTTTGCAACTCACTTTCTAATTGACTTTTCTCTGCTTCACATTGCGAAACTTGCCGACTCAAAGCGTTGATTTGCTCTTGAATTTGCTGACGCTTGTCATCATCTTCCGTATTTGAAAGTTGCGACCGCAGTGAAGCAATCTGCGAATTTAATGCTGAAATTCTTGAATTAAGAGAACGAATATTATTCTCTAATTGGGGAATTCTTGCAAGGAGAGCATTATACTGATTTGTTGCTTGTTCGATCTTTGCCTCCAAATTTGAAATTTGCTTATTCAATATTGCAATCTGAGTTTCAACCTGTGCTATCTCTGTTTTTGTCAGATTGATCTTGCCTTTACATTCTTCGGTGATGTCATCAGCATTATCTGTCGCTCTCATTGATAATCCGCTTATGTCGGTTTGGAAGGTCGATAAGGCGTTTTTTACAGTTTGCAATGCTTCAGTTGTTACATCTGCCACTCTATGACCTCCTAATATTTTTCTGACGCTATCTTGTTAAATTTGTCTACCGATGAGCAACATCTGTCTCCGGCAATCATAATGTCCTTTGAGTTGTTTGCAACCTCACCTATTGAAGCCGACAATTCAGAAAATTTTTCGTCTTTCCACAAAGACGAGGCTCGGCTTATTCCGGCACTCAAATTCTTGATAGAGGACTGAAAAATTTGCATTTCTTTTCTTATTTTTTCAGTTCCCATATACTACTCTCCATTTGCTTGATCCATTTTTCCTGACAACCAGCACTCATCTAAACGATAGGGGAAAGCATCAAGTTGTCGGATGGTGTAATGCGTATTTGGATTATAGTCAAAAAACAAAATCAATGACATATATGTGTTCCAAGTCATTTTCCTTTTTTGCATTTCTACCGCATTGTAGGTTTGTCTTGAAACGCCAATCGCATTTGCAATCTCATCTTGAGTGGCTTTTGCCGCCCCTCTTAGTGCAGGAAGTTCTTTAGTTAAACGAGCAATCAGTTGACTTTTTTCCTCCGAGGTGAAATTCCAATAGCTCATATAGTTTTTTCTGCCAGTCTGACTCATTTAATCCTTCCTTTGAATAATTTTCGTAGAGTAATCTCCTTGACGAAGGAGAAAAAACTCCAAATAGCACTTATAATTATACTTAGTGTTGTCGGATTTGTCAAGGTGTCAAACGAAAATCACCGGAAAAAGTCGAAAATGAATATTGTACGGTCTTGAATTCTCGTATATTAGGGCGTAGAAACTCCATTCCACACCCCATTTTCCGTCAGACTGTCCGTCAGCCAATCATAAACGAAAGGGTGAACGCTATGGCAAGGACAGGCGAAAATATTTACAAAAGAAAGGACGGAAGATGGGAAGCCCGGTATATTTCCTCGTATAATGCCGACGGAAAGGCTAAATACAAGTATCTATATGCTCGAACTTATGCTGAAGTAAAAACGAAACTAATCAGGGTGCAAAATTCTGTTGAAACCAAAGTTGAAGCAGAAAAAATCAGAGATAGAGAGAAATATGAATTTTGGCTACTTGAATGGTTGCGTTCAAAAAGAATGGGTATTAAAGACTCAACTTATATTCGGTACAGAAACATAATCGAAAATCATATCAATCCCGACCTCGGCAAGTATCCTATCAATAAAATCAGCACATCGTTGATGGAACGCTTTGTTACCAACAAGTTAAACAGCGGGCGGCTTGATGGGAACGGTGGGTTATCTCCAAAAACAATGTCTGATATGCTGACTATAATTAAGGAATCTTTCAAATATGCTCAAACTGCGGGAGTTATTACGATATGCCGTTTTGATGGAATCAGTTTCAAACGGAATTCCCAAGAGATGCGAGTGTTGAGTATATTTGAACAACAGCAGTTACTTTCGGTTTTGTTTGAGGACTTTGACAGATACAAATTAGGAGTATTTATATGCCTTTACACAGGAATACGCATAGGCGAATTGTGTGCGTTGCAATGGAAAGATATATCATTCAGCGAAAAGGCGATTGTAATCGAGCATACAATGCAGCGACTTCAAAATGACGATCCTAACGCTATATATAAGACAAGAATTATCATCACCGAGCCGAAAAGTAAAGCATCATTAAGGACGATCCCGTTACCTGATTTTGTAGTCAAAGCAATCAAGCCATTTGTCAGTTCTCCAAATGCCTATATCTTATCAGGAGAATGCAAATCAATAGTTGAACCAAGGACTATGCAAAACAGATTTAAAGGTTATTTAGAGGAAGGACATATTGGTGATGCTAATTTTCATTCACTGCGCCACACATTCGCCACAAGATGTATTGAAGCGGGCTTCGATGTAAAAACGCTCAGTGAGATCTTAGGACACTCAAGTGTGAAAATCACACTTGATAGATATGTCCATTCCTCAATGGAACTAAAGAGAAGCAATATGGAGAAACTAACTCCCGTCTTGGTCTGAGCAGACCATTCGCCGTCAATAAAATAGTCAAAGAAGCGGAATAGTCCTTGTGAAATAAGGGTTTTTCCGCTTCTTTTCGTCAAGGAGATTACTCTACGAAACAAATGACCATTTTAGCAGGCGCATTTTGTGCCTGCTTTATATTTTTATAATCCTCCGTCCGAGTTGTTCTGCCATATGCACACAAGCGGCTGTTCCGCCGCTTTCGTTTCGTATATAGGCTATCAACACATCTGTATTTGTCACCATCCAGCGGTTGCGTTCCGTAATTGCCGCTTTGGGATGTACCCCGTGTAGTTCATCCGGGATGATGATTTCATTGTAATACTCCTCGTAATACTCATAATCCTTTACCGGATACGGCAAAACGAGAATCATAGCGCTATTATCGTCACGGTAATTCTTATGAAGCCGCTTGATCACGCTTGCAGCCAGTATGTCAAAGTCGCCGTTCCTGCCCAGATAGAACTCCACATATTCCTTTGTGCGGAGCAGTTCCCGGAACAGCTCATACAGCTTTTCCTCTATACCATAGTCCTCGACAACCCGATGCCCGATCATGCTGACACGGTATATCTCACCAAGCAAAACACCTACCGCCTCCCGTTACTTTCTAAAAAAGTACACCTAAATACAAAAGCCAAAAAACGCCATCGAAGAAATTGACTGTTCGGCAAAGCCATGATATAATATCTAAAATCGTTGGAAACGGGGGATTTTCGGCTCCGTTTTCAGCCCTATAAGCGCAAAAAAATCACTGTAAAAAGGTGTACTTTTTTACAGTGATTTTTATTTTCCGTCATTCAAAGTGGCTCGATATTCCCGTAGCCGATGGTAAAAGGTTGACTCACACATTCCGCACATCTCGGCGGCTTCATAAGATTTGATGATGCCGCTTTCCCATTTCTCCACGATCTCCGGGAAATTGGGCGGAGCCTTTTTGACAGGTCTGCCGAACTTCATTCCTTTGGCTTTTGCAGCAGCGATGCCTTGTGCCTGCCGCTTTCGGATATTCTCTCGTTCATTCTGTGCCACAAATGATAGAACTTGCAACACAATATCCGCAAGGAAAGTACCCATTAGGTCTTTGCCGCGCCTTGTGTCCAAAAGCGGCATATCGATCACAGAAATATCGACTTCCTTTTCCCGTGTCAGAAATCTCCACTGGCTTTGTATTTCTTCATAGTTTCTACCAAGCCGGTCAATGCTCAAAATATACAGGACATCTCCCTTTTTGAGTTTACGGAGCAGCTTCTGATACATTGGACGGTTGAAGTCCTTGCCGGACTGCTTATCCTTATAGATGTTTTCCTTAGCAATTCTGAGCTTTCGCATCTCAACCATCTGCCGTTCCTCGTTCTGATCCAAAGAAGATACCCTGACATATCCGTATTCTTTCATTTTCGCTTCACCTCCAAGCATAGATAGTATTTTATCAAATCTGTGTGTCCCGCCTTTTGCTGTGTTTCATTTTGTACAAACTCAACCGAAGATGAAAACCACCGACTTCCTGCGTGAAGAAGTCGGTGGGTTTCTTAATTTTCCATCAGTAGTTCGGAACTCCGTATCCGAGGATTTCGTAGTGACCTACGCTGTACTGGTTTACCCGGCAGCTATCGCCTGAGTTTCCTTCAACGGTATAGACGATACCGTTTTCAACTTTTTGGACAATGCCGGTGTGGTCAGATTGTCCGTCCTGCGGACCCGACGAACCTTTGTTATCCCAATCAAAGAAAATAATCATTCCGGGGACAGGCTCGGCAGAACCGTCTATCCACTGTCCACGATCTTTGAACCACTGGACGCCGTTCACACAGCCTGCATATTTGGGTATAACCCCAGTGTCGATATAGCCGCACTGATTGGCACACCAGCTTACAAAACAAGCGCACCATTCCACACGGCTTCCGAAGCCGTACCATGACCAATATGGCTCTCCGCCTACATTGCCTACTTGTGACAGCGCTACGGCAACGATTTGGTCATCGCTGTATCGGATGCCGTAAAGCACCGCTGCCCAAATAGAGTTGTTCTCATCCTTGAGCAGCTCGGCAAGATTCTCCCGCTGTTCTGCGTCAAAGCCGTATAGGTCAGCCATTTCGTCCACCGTCAAATGAGAAACGGTGATATAAAGCGTTGTTTTTGTGACTGTCGTTTCCGTCTGAACGATGTTGCCGTTTC
>OHKP01000048.1_pt1 | contig 79973 bp, 71 predicted proteins | sample 1568861 | NCBI WGS metagenome assembly OHKP01 (sample SAMEA3879524, study PRJEB24766) | human gut metagenome | biome: human-associated habitat; feature: feces | place: USA | collected 1985/1987 | reverse complement strand
CAGCTTCGCACCCAAACGGCGCAGTCGCTTGTACTGTCCGTCAAGCTCGGCGCTCCCTTTTCTCGCCGCCTTGCGGCTCGTGTTCCGTCTCGTAAAAACTATTTGTTATACTCACGTTTTAGATGCTCGTAGGCGTTTTGAGTGCAAACTCTGCCTCTCGGCGTGCGGCTGATAAAGCCGAGTTGAATCAAGAACGGTTCAACAACGTCCTCGATGGTGCTCGCTTCCTCGCCGGTTGCCGCCGCAAGCGTTTCAAGTCCGACAGGACCGCCGCCGAATTTGTCGATTATAGCTTCTATAACCGTGCGGTCGGTGATGTCCAAACCCAGTTCGTCAACGTCCATAAGCGTGAGTGCTTTCTTTGTGATATCGAGCGTGATTCTATCGAGTTTTTCGTACTCTGCGAAGTCGCGGACGCGGCGCAAAAGTCTGTTTGCGATACGCGGCGTACCTCTCGAACGCTTTGCGATTTCGAGTGCGGCGGATTCGTCGATTGCAATGCCGAGAATACCGCTCGAACGCATAACGATACGTTTAAGTTCCTCGTCGGTGTACATTTCGAGGCGAAGGGACATTCCGAAACGGTCACGCAAAGGACTCGAAAGCATACCCGCCCTCGTCGTCGCGCCTATAAGCGTAAAGCGTTTGAGCGGAATGCGAATGCTTCTCGCCATAGGACCCGTACCCGTCACGAGGTCGAGCGAAAAGTCTTCCATAGCGGGATAAAGCACTTCTTCGATGTTGCGGTTGAGTCTGTGTATCTCGTCGATAAACAGCACGTCACCCTTTTCGAGGTTGGTCAAAAGTGCCGCAAGGTCGGCCGCCTTTTCTATGGCAGGACCGCTCGTCACTCTGATTTGCGAGCCGAGTTCCCCCGCGATGACGTGCGCAAGAGTCGTTTTGCCGAGTCCGGGAGGGCCGTAAAGCAAAACGTGGTCGAGAGCGTCGTTTCTTGCCTTTGCCGCAGAAATGAACACTTCGAGATTCTTTTTGATTTTGGCTTGACCGACGTATTCGTCCATCGTATGCGGACGAAGGCTGTTTTCCTGTTCGTCTTCCTCGATTGTGAGCGAACTCACAACGCGATTGTCAACGTCGAAGTCTTGATTTTCTTTTGAGAATTGTGATTTGATCATATATGCACCTTTTATGGTGATTGTTATCTTGTGTCGGTGTTTTGCACGCAATATCGCTTGCGCAGAGCGCAAACATAACCGCACGAAGTGCAATGTCACTGTCCGATAGGACAATGCTCTTGCGATTAACCTAATTTTTTAAGGCAATACGAGATGATGTTTTCAACGCCTTTTACCGCTTTGCTCGCTTCGGTTGCGGCACGCACCGCTTCGGTCTTTGTAAGCCCCAAACTTTCAAGCGCAAACACGGCGTCCGCTATGTCGTCGCCCGTAACCGCGTCTTGATGATTGTCGAAAAGCGTGATGTCGTCCGCCGCCTGCTCGCGCAAATTGAGCACGATGAGTTCCGCGGTTTTTTTGCCCAGTCCCTTGATTTTGCAAAGGGTTTTGACGTCGCCGGTTGCGATTGCCACGGTGAGCGTTTTAAGGTCGTAACCGCCGAGAATCTGCATTGCCATTTTCGGACCTATACCGCTGATTTCTATCAGACGCATAAACAGTTTCTTTTCTTCCAAACGTGAAAAACCGTACAGCGACATCTCGTCTTCGCGGACGTACAAATATGTGTAAACTTTCGTTATTTCGCCGACTGCGACGTCAAAAAGCGTGTTTCCGCTCACGCCGATTTCGTAGCCTATGCCGTTGTTGTCAACGACTATGGACGTAAAAGTTTTGTCAACGATTTTGCCTTGTATATAGTTGTACATATTTCACCTTATCGTGAGTTGTTTTTTGAAAAAGCGGCGAGGTTATTGAACCTTGAAATCGGCTGCGATACGGCTCGTTTGAGCGTGGCATATGGCAACCGCCAAAGCGTCCGCCGCGTCGTCTGGACGAGGCACGCTTTTGAGTTTGAGAAGCACTTGCACCATATGTTGCATTTGGATTTTGTCCGCGCCGCCGTAACCCGTGACCGCTTGTTTGATTTGGTTGGGCGTATACTCGTACACTTCCTTTCCGAGCGACTTCACCGCCGTGAGCAAAATCACGCCGCGCGCTTCGGCAACGGGTATACCCGTGGTGATGTTCTTTGAAAAAAACAGTTCCTCGATAGACACGTTGTCGGGCTTGTAGGTTTCGACAAGTTCCTTCACGCCGTCTTCGAGTTGTTGCAGTCTTTCGGGCAAAGTACATTCTTTGGGCGTGGTGACAACACCGTAATCGATTACGGAATAGTTGCCCTTAACCGAGTTTATCACCCCGTACCCCATTGTCGCAAGACCGGGGTCGATGCCCAAAATCACCATATTTTCACCTTTGTATCGTGCTTTTTCATTGCTGTTTTTTCGTATTTCGATTTTGCTTTGTGCCTTGTTTTTTACTTCGTTTTTTCTTTTTTACTTCGTAACAATCGAATTTTCGTTGTTTTCGTCAAACACGAGCGCAGCGTTTTCAAGCGGCAAAGTGCCGACTTCGTCGAGTTTTTCATTGCTCTTTACGTTGCGATTTCCGCACTTCAAAACATAGCCGTCCGTAGTCGCAAAAGCGTGTTCGACATTTTCTTTTCTGTCGCCGAAAACATTGTACTTGTCGCTGTTCCAGCCTATATACACGTCCTTTCCGACGTACGAATCGGCGATTTTCCCGACGAGATGACAAAGGTCGATTTCATATCCGTCCTCTGTCGTCGCAAAAAGTTTTTCGTCCTCGCAAGAGAGTTTCGCCTTTTCAAAAGCGTAGTCGGGGTCGAACGCTTGCGCCGCCCATACGTTGTCGGGATTTGCGCATATCTGCTCGTACGTCCCTATCTGCTTTATTTGCCGATAGTGCATAACGACGATTCTTTTTGCAATCGAGATTGCCTCTTTATAGTCGCGCGTCGAGAAAATCACGCACTTGCCCTCTTTTGCAAAATCCTGCAAAGCGGGCGCGACTTCTTGCCATAAAACCGCCGCTTCGTCTTTGGCCAGACCTTTGGTTATATCGTCGATAAGCACGACTTTGCAATCGCGCAAGAACAGTCTTGCGATTGCGAGCCGCTTTTTGTCGATAAGCGAGAGTTTGCGCACTCTCGAATAGAGCGAAGCGGTTATCCTCACCCTATCGGCGCACGCTTTGACTTTTTCGTCGATAACGTCCTTTTCTACGCCTCTTATTTTCAAAGGATAGGCAAGGTTATAATAGCACGAGCGATTTGCAAACAACGCGAGGTCGTCAAAGACCATAACTACGTCGTCGGGCTTTTTTGCAAGCGGTTCGCCGTCGAAAAGGATTTTCCCTTCAAAGTCGGTTACGCCCGCCACTACCTTCAAAAACGTGGTTTTGCCGCTTCCGTCGTCGCCCAAAAGCGCGACGATTTCGCCGCTTTTTATCGTCATATCCGCCGAGGCAAGCACCCTTGCCCCGTACAGATACTGTTTGCTTACGCTCTTCAATTCAATCATTGTCAAATGATGTATTTTGCCGACTTCTTGGGCGCGTTTTCGAGTTCCTCTTTCTTTGCTTCGTAGCCCTTTCTGTCAAACATAGCGTAGGTTGCGTTCTTGCCTTCCTCGACGCCGGGTTGATTGAACGTGTCAATGTTGAGCATCTTGCCGCAATACGCCGTTTCGAGTTGGAAGAACATAAGAAGTTGACCGATTGTGTTTGCGTTCACTTCGTCGAGCATAATGGTGCGATTCATATGTTTGGAGCGAGTGAGCGCATATTCGGTCGCTTCTCTTTCGGTGTTGATAAGTTCGCCCATAGTGTGACCGCAAAGGAAGTTTACGTCCGCAAATTCTTCCGCGCCGTTTGCGATGACCACGTCGCCTCTGTACTTCTTCACGCCGATGAACGTGACGACCTTGTCGAACGGACCTTCGGTGTAAAGCTGCACTTGCGAGTGTTGGTCGGTGACGCCCAAAGACTTGACGGGGGTTTGACCTTTATGCACCACGTTGCCGTCGAAATCCACCGCTTTGCCGAGACTCTCGCCCCAGAGTTGGCAGTACCAGTCCGCCATAAGTTTGAGGCTGTCGGCATAAGGCATCATAACGGAAATGTTCTTGCCCTTTTGTTCCATAGCGATGTATTGAAGCACCGCCGCCATAAGCGCGGGATTTTTGTACGGGTCGGACGAATTGCACGCCTTGTCCATATCCGCCGCGCCTCTCAAAAGTCCGATAATGTCTATGCCGAGCACCGCCGCGGGAAGAAGTCCGACGGGGCAAAGTTCGCTGAAACGACCGCCCACGCCGTCGGGTATATAATAGGTTTTGAAGCCCTCTTTCTTTGCGAGTTTGATGAGATTGCCCTTGCTTTGAGAAGTGGTTGCGATGATATGTTTTGCCCAATCGTCGCCGCATCTCTTTTTCAAAATGTCGGTGATGATGAGATATTGACTCATCGTTTCGCTCGTTGCGCCGCTCTTTGTGATGACGTTGAACATCGTCTTTTCAACGTCGATAACGTCCAAAAGCGCAAGCATACGTTCGGGGTCCACGTTGTCCTCGACGTAGAATTTCACGCCGCGCTTTTTGGGGTCGAGTTCGTTGTATCTGAAATGGCAAAGCGCGTTGAACACCGCCATAGGACCGAGCGCGCTTCCGCCGATACCCAAAACCACAAAGTTCTCGTAATGCGCTCTGACTTCCGCCGCCGTGTAGATAATATCTCTTACGACTTCCTCTTGATTGTACGGAAGTTCCGCCCAACCCATCCAGCCTGTGCCGCGGTTCTTCTCGAAATACGCGTAACTGTCCTGCGCCTTGTCGAGAACGGACTCTATTTCTTTCTCGGTGATGCCTTGCTCGCCGATGGACGATTCCATCATATTGTTGAAATCAAACTTGATTTGCATAGCGTTTATGCCTCCAAAATGTTTTTAAGATATTGCACGGATTCCGCAATTTCGTCCACGGAATCGTAATTCCCCGCATACTGCTCGATGATAAGCGGTCCGCCGTAGCCGACGTCTTTGAGCCTTGCCACGAGTTCCTTGAACGGAAAATCGCCCTTGCCCACCATCGCGATTTGACCGTCTTTTACGTCGCTGACGTGAACGTTCGTAAGGTCCTTGCCCATAACGGCGAGATACTCTCGCCAGTCGTAACCCGACTGTCTTGCCTGCTTGATGTCCAAAACCGTGCCGATACCGCTCGCATACGGCTTCATTTGCCTGTAAAATTCGGGCGAATCGAAAGTTGCCCAATGCACGTTTTCAAGACAGAGTTTTATGCCGTACTCGTTTGCGATTGCGCCGAGTTTTGTCATACGCTCGCCCACGAACTTCGGGTCGATATACACGCTTTGTTTCAATCTCGCCTGCGCGTGGAAAGTGTACGCTTTTGCGCCGAGCGTTCTTCCCGCCGACAGCACCGAGCGGAATATTTCTTCCGCGTCGTTGTACGTTCTGGGTGCTTTGTTGAACAGTTGCGGTTCGAACTGCGTGTTTAGCGAGTGCACCGAATAAACGTCAAAATCGCCTTTGCGTTCTTTAAGAAGTTGCGCAAAGGCGTCTTTGTACTCGTAAAATGTGGTCAGAAACACCTCGCAAGTGTCCGCCCCTAAACGTTTAATGACCGAGAACGAATCCTCGGTCAAAACTTTTGTGAAAAACGTTGCCGTCGATATGCCGACTTTCATTTATTCTTCTTCGCCCTCTACTTCTTCTTCGTAGACGTTGGGCGTTCCTTTTTTGTCCTTGCCCCAAATGTCTTTTTGCTTTCTCATCTGTCCGAGCAGTTTGGGAATAACCTCGTCGAGATTGTCAAACGGAGAGCCGCTCAGCGCGCTTGCACGATAGGATATGCCTTTGCTTGTAACAACCATATCCGTGGTGTAATCGCCGTTTTCGTAGGTCACGGTGAACTTAACTTCCGCATTTTCGTCCTCAAAACGTCTTTCGAGTTTTGCGCACTTTTTTTCGGTGATTGCTCTGAGTGAATCACTGGGATTGTAATTCTTGCCGAATATTTCGATTCTCATAAAGTAACCTCCAAGTTCTTTATACTTGCATTATAGCAAGTTTTATATTTGATTTCAAGAGATAAATTGATAATTTATATTAATTCATCTTCTCAAAGTTTTTCAAACACGAGTGCGCCGTCTTTGTAATCAATAGTAACCTTGTCGCCTGCCGCAATTTCCGAACGAATGAGTTTTTCGCTCAACTTGTCCTCGACGAGTCTTTGAAGGGTGCGGCGAAGCGGTCTTGCGCCGTATTCGGCGTCGTAGCCCTCGCTTACGATATACTCTTTCGCACTCTGCGTGATATGCGCCGTCATATCTCTCGATTCGAGGCGTTTTTCAAGCGAGGCGAACATCAAATCCGCAATCTTGAACAAGTTTTCTTTGTCGAGTTTCTTGAACACGACGATTTCGTCGATACGGTTGATAATTTCGGGTTTCATTGCGCCTTTCAATGCTTGAATGTGGCTTTGGCGCACTTTTTCACCCTCGCTTTCAACGCTTTTCTCGCTTGCAAAACCAAGCGTTCTTTGCGGCGTTGCGGCTTCTTTCGCACCGATGTTGGACGTCAAAATTATCACCGTGTTTTTGAAACTTACCGTGCGGCCGTGACTGTCCGTGAGTATGCCGTCTTCGAGGATTTGAAGCAAAATATTGAATATGTCGGGGTGCCCTTTTTCGATTTCGTCGAAAAGCACGACGGAATACGGTTTTCTGCGCACCTTTTCGGTGAGTTGTCCGCCTTCCTCGAATCCCACGAGTCCCGGCGCAGAGCCTATGAGCCTCGACACGCTGTCCTTTTCCATATACTCGCTCATATCCACTCGAATAAGCAAATCTTCGTCGCCGAAAAGCGCGCTTGCGAGTGCCTTTGCAAGTTCGGTTTTACCAACGCCCGTCGGACCTAAGAAAATAAACGAGCCTATGGGGCGTTTGGGGTCTTTAAGTCCCGCTCTTGCGCGTTTTACCGCCTTTGCAACCGCCGCGCAAGCTTCGTCTTGTCCGATGACCCTCGATTGCAAGGTCTTTTCGAGATTGACGAGTTTTTCGCTTTCGCCCTCGGTGATACGCTTTACGGGGATTCCCGTCCAGTTGCCCACGACTTCGGCGATTTCGTCCTCGCCTATGGACAAACTCGTGCTTGCGCACTTCTCTTTCCAGTCGATTTCGGCTTTTTCTTTCTGCTCTATATAGTCGTCGCGAAGTGCCTTATACTTTGCGCAAAGTTCAAAATTATCCCTGCGTTTTGCTTCGCACAAATCGAGGTCGGCTTGCTTGATTTTGTTTTCCAAATCGCGGATTTCGCTCGGCGTGGTAAAGGAAAAAATTTTCTTTCTCGAAGCCGCCTCGTCGATAAGGTCGATTGCCTTGTCGGGAAGGAATCTGTCCGCAACGTATCTGTCCGACAAAATCGCCGCCGAAGATATTGCTTCGTCGGTTATGGTTACGCCGTGATGAGCCTCGTATTTCGGTTTCAATCCCTGCAAAATTTCTATGGTGTCCGACACGCTCGGTTCTTCCACCAAAACGGGTTGAAAACGGCGTTCTAACGCACTGTCTTGCTCAAATTGTTTGCGATATTCTTCAAGCGTGGTCGCGCCTATCGTTTGCAGTTCGCCCCTTGCGAGCATAGGCTTCAGGATGTTGGCAATGTCAAGTCCGCCCTCGCTCGAACCCGCTTTGAGTATGGTGTGAATTTCGTCGATAAAAAGCAGTACGTTGCCTCTTTGTTTTATGCCGTTGAGCGTTGCTTTGAGTCTTTCCTCGAAATCGCCCCTGTACCTCGTGCCCGCAACGAGCGAAGTAAGGTCGAGCGAAAACACGATTTTGCCCCTCAACGCGTCGGGAACGTCCCCCGAAACTATGCGCTGGGCAAGTCCGTCGATAACCGCGCTTTTTCCGACCCCCGGTTCGCCTATAAGCACGGGATTGTTTTTCGTTCTGCGGCAAAGCACCTGTATCACGCGCTCGGTTTCCTTGCCTCTGCCTATGACGGGGTCGAGTTTTCCGTCGCGCGCTTTCGCCGTCAAATCAGTGCCGAATTTTGACAAATCGAAATCGGAATTTTCGTCGTTTTTGCGTGTATTTTCATAAAAATTATCGGCTTTTCCGAACGCGTTTTCATTGCTTGCAAAGCCGTTTCGCAAAGCGTTTTCACCGCCGCTCTGTCCTTGGCGATTCAATCCTTTATTTTCGCTTTCACCGAAGAAATCGGATATGTAACCGCTCAAAATGTCGTTTATGTTTTCTTCGTTTCCGTTTGCAAGGCACATCGCCGCCCTGCCGCCGCCGCTCGACACGATTGCGCTGTAAGTGAGTCGTTGCAGATATTCGGGGTCAATTCCCTTTGCTCGCAATATCTCGCTTGCAACCGACGACGTTTCGTCGAGAACGGTGTACAAAATATGTTCTGTTCCCACAACTTGCGAGCCGAGCCTCGTTGCGACGTCTTTTGCGCTTTGCACCGCTCTTGCCGCCCTCGTCGACATCTCGACATTAGGGCGAATAGGCATAGGCGAAAACACGCGGATTACGTCGTCCTCGTACACGCCGCATTGATTGAGCAATCTCTGCGCCGCAGAGCCGTCAACATCCAAAAGTCCGAACAAAATATGTTCGGTGCAAACAAGTCCGCCCGTGCGTACGGCAAGTTCGCTTGCCCTTTGAAGCACGAGTCGCGCATTGTCAGAGTAGGTTATCATTTTTCCTCCGCCAGAAGTTCTCTAACTATGCGAGCGCGCATTTTGTCGCTCTCTTCCTTCGAACTTCCGTTTGTCAAAATCTGCAAGGACGAGGCGGAACACGCCCATATCATTTCGTCCGTTATCGCAGTGGATTTTATGGGCAAAATGCCCAGTATAACGCCGATTTTTACGTCGACGAGAAGTTTCATAAGTTCTTGCGCCGTGAGCGCGTACGCGCCTTTAAGCACGGCGTAACTTCTCGATATTCCGTCCAAAAGTTCGGTCTGTCTTTCCTTGACGAGTTTTTCGAGCGCGACCCTTTCGCAATAGCACATTCTCGCAACCGCTTGTTCGACTTGCGAAATAATCTCGTCCTCGCTTACGCCGAGCGTTCGAGAGTTGGATATTTGATACATATCGTAAGCCGCTTCGCTACCCTCGCCGTATACTCCTCTTACCGTCAATCCGAACTCGCTCTTGAACGTTTTGAGCGCGTCCTCGATTGCGCCCGCACGCTTCAACGCAGGCAAAAACAGCATACAAGAAGCCCTCATACCCGTGCCGAGATTGGTCGGACACGCCGTCAGAAAGCCGAGTTGCGAATCATACGCGATAGGCAACGTGTGCAAGAGTCTTTCGTCGTAAACACGCAGTCTTTCGTATGCGCGTTTAAGGTTGAATCCTTCTTCGACGCACTGCTCCCTTATGTGGTCTTCCTCGTTTATCATCACGGATATACCGAATTTTTTGTCGCCCTCGACGATTACCGCGCCGTTTTGCGTGTTGTTTGCAAGAGCAAGAGAAATTAAATGCCGCTCTATAAGTGCTTTTTTCTGCTCTTTTTTGAGTTTGTTCATAGGCAAAAGTCTTGCCTCGAACACCCCTTGCGCCGCCGCGTACGCGCCGTTCATCAAGTCGACCACTCGTTGATCGGTCGTCTTGATATTGCGAGGAAATTCAAGCCCCGCAACGTTTCTTGCAAGACGTATGCGAGAGGAAACGACGTTGTTTTTGACGAGTTCGTTTATCGTGCAGTACTTTGCCGATTTCAAAAGTTCGCCGTTTACGGACGATTGAGAGCCGCTTGAGCGCGATTGCGAATCGCTTTCGTCAAAACGCTCGAAATTACCGTTCAGATTGTTTCTGACACCGTACGCGCCGTGCGCGCCCCTCAAATCAAGTATGGTGGAAACGGTATTTTGGGGTGCGTGAGCGTGCAAAAACTCGGCGTTTACACCTTGCGCTTTGCTTGCCGCGTCGAGCGCGATTTTTCGCATTTGAGAATAGCAATTCGCACAACCGAAAAGGAAGTTTTTTTCAAAATCTTCAACCGTATATCCGCAAATTTTGCATTCTTTATCTCGGCGAGAAAGCCTGTAATTTGCTTCTTCATGCGGATTTTTGCCGCATTTCAAAGCATTTTCGTAGCACTCGCGACAATAGCCGTACTCGACGGGATTATTGTCTATAATCACGCTTTCAAAAAGAGTCGCCTCTCTATCGCCGCAGATGTCGCAAGTCCTTTGCATACTCTTTATTTCGTTCCTTTCAAAACATCGGTTTTTCTGTGTTTTGCCTTTTCTTCACTCGGCAAACTTTGAAAATACGCGGAGAAATCGATATTCTAACCGCTTATTTTCAAAATTCGTCATTTTCGTTTCTAAATTCGATTATTTTCTGCTTCGGTTGAGTCGTTTCCCGAAGCCCGATTATTTTCGGAATCCGATTCTCAAAATTCGCGTTTTATATATTGCAAAAACTCGTCTTTGAGATTCTTGTTTCTCAAAGCGTATTCCACCGTCGCTTCGAGATAACCTTCCTTGTTGCCGACGTCGTAGCGACGTGCGGAAAATTCGTATGCGCAAACCGCTTTTTCTTTTGCGAGAATGCTTATCGCTTCCGTCAAATACACTTCGCCGTTGGTGTACGGCGTGCGCTCGATTGCCTCGAATATGGACGGCGCAAGCACGAATCTTCCGAGAGATACGAGTTCGCTTGGCAACTCGTCCTTCGGCTTTTCGATTATACCGTCGAGCAAGGTGGTTTTTTCGTCGATAGCCTTGTTTGTTATCATAACGCCGCAACGTCTTGCCACTTCTTCGCTCGTGCGCTGACACCCCACGATAGTCGCGCCGCCCGTTGCGTAATAAGCGTCTATAAGTTGCTTCGTGACGGGTTTTTCACCCTCGCCGACGTACATCAAATCGTCGCCGAACAGCACCGCCACGGGCTCACCGTTTGCAAAATCCTCGCAGAGTTTGACGGCGTTTGCGTTGCCATTCATAGTCTTTTGCACCACAAACGTGATTTTTGCGCCGTAATCCTTGTTTGCAAGCGCAAACTCTTCCTTTTTACCGCTCGTCATCAACTGCTCGTTGAGTGCGACATTTGGCTCGAAAAGACGTTTTACGCTCTCTTTTTGAGGCGAAATAACAATCGCGATTTCCTCGATACCGCTCTTCACCGCCTCGTCGACGATATAGCAAAGCGCAGGCGTATCTACGATAGGCAACAGTTCTTTGGGCAACACTTTCGTCACCGGCAAAAACCTCGTGCCGAATCCCGCGCAAGGTATAATCGCTTTTCTTACTTTCATATCTACCCCCTATCGTCGAATATTCTTTTGCCGAAAAATATTTTGCATTTTGCTCATAACGAAATTCGACGTTGCGATGCGACGAAAACGCCGCATTGTATGCATTATAATGTATTTGAATCAAAGCGCGACGATGTGTTTTTTCGCCTCGCTTTGTCAAAAATCCTTTCAAATAAAGGAAAACTTATTTCTCGTAGCCGTGCGGATGAGCGGAATGCCACTTCCAAGCCGACGAAACTATGCTTTCGAGGCTGTCGTATTGAGGCTTCCATCCGAGTTCTCTCTTTATCTTTTCGCTCGACGCAACCAAAGTTGCGGGGTCGCCGGGGCGACGCGCTTCGATAGTCCTTTCGATGTGACGTCCCGTCACTTGCTCGGTGACGTCGATGACCTCTTTGACGCTGAATCCGTTGCCGTTGCCGAGGTTGTAATAGGTGGATTTTCCGCCGTTTTTGAGGTAATCGAGGGCTCGGATATGCGCGTCGGCAAGGTCGGTGATGTGAATGTAATCTCTCACGCAAGTGCCGTCGGGAGTGGGATAATCGTCGCCGAAAATGCCGATGTGGTCTCTCGTGCCGTTTGCAACTTGCAAAATGATGGGGATGAGGTGCGATTCCGGGTTGTGAGCCTCGCCTATTTCGCCGCTTCTGTGCGCGCCTGCCGCATTGAAGTAACGAAGCGCGACGTATTTAAGACCGTACGCCTTGTCGTAGTCCTGCATAAACTGTTCCATCATAAGTTTGGTTTGACCGTACACGCTGGTGGGATGTTGCGGACTGTCTTCGGTTATCAAACCGTCGCCGCAATCGCCGTAGGTTGCCGCAGACGACGAAAACACGAGATACTTGACGTTTTCGGCAATCATAGCGTCCAAAAGCGCGAGAGTGCCCGCAACGTTGTTGTGATAGTACTTTGCGGGATTCTTCATACTTTCGCCCACGAGCGAATACGCCGCAAAGTGAATGACGGAATCCACGCCGTACTTTCTGAACGTCGAACGCAACAGTTCGACATCAAAGATGTCGCCTTTGACGAAAGGTACGTCCGAAGGCACGGACTCGATGTGTCCCGTGACGAGATTGTCGTAAACCACGACGTCCATATTTCTTTCTTTGAGTTCTCTTACGCAATGCGAGCCGATGTAACCTGCTCCGCCCGTAACTAAAATCATATATCTCTCCTCGCGCGCTGCCGCGCTAAAAAATTTATCTATGAAATATTATAAACTAGAACCGCTTGTTTTGCAAGGCAAAAATGTGTATAATCGAATTGTGGGAAAAACAATACTGCATTGCGACCTAAACAACTTCTACGCTTCGGTGGAACAAAAACTGCATCCCGAATACGACGGGATGCCACTTGCCGTTTGCGGAAATCCCGAAGCAAGACACGGCATAGTGCTTGCAAAAAACCAACTCGCAAAAAAAGCGGGCGTTCAAACGGGCGAAACGCTGTGGTCCGCAAGGCAAAAATGCCCCGATATAGTGTTCGTTCTTCCGCACTTTGACGAATACGTCAAATATTCCAAACAAGTTTTTGAAATCTACACGCAATTCACCGACCGAGTGGAAAGATTCGGCATAGACGAGTGTTGGCTTGACGTGACCGGCTCGGAAAAACTTTTCGGCGACGGCGTAACCATTGCAAACAAATTGCGCCAACTCGTGAAAGAAAAGACGGGACTCACCATTTCCGTCGGCGTGTCCTTTACCAAAACTCTCGCAAAACTCGGAAGCGACCTCAAAAAGCCCGACGCGACCACCGTTCTCGACAAAGAGCATTATATGGAAGTCATAGGCGATATGTCTCCGTCCGAGATGATTATGATAGGTCGTCAGACGTCCGAAAAACTCACAAAACTCAACATTCGCACCATACGGCAACTCGCAAACGCAGACCGTGACGCTTTGCGTCACATTTTCGGAATCGTCGCCGACAATATGATAAACGCCGCGCAAGGAATCGAAACGGAAGAAGTCAAACACTACTACGACGTTCACGTTCCCAAAAGCGTTTCAAACGGCACGACCACGCCCCGCGACATAAAAAATCTGCAAGAAGCGAAAATCGTGATATACGCGCTTTCGGATATGGTTGCGTTGCGCCTCAGAAGTTTCGACCTCGTGGCAAACAGCGTCGGTCTTTCGATAAAAAATCCCGCGTTGCAATGGACGTCCAAACAAATTCCGCTTTCGCCCGCTTCGGCAAATTCGGGCGCAATCGCAAAAGCCGCGATAGGCTTGCTTGAAAAAATACACAACTTCGGCGAGCCGCTTCGTGCAATCACGGTTGCGGCAATAAGGCTCGAAAGCAAGGACGGCATGCAAATGAGTTTGTTCGACGAACAAAGCGATAAGGCGGACAAACTCGAAAAAACCCTCGACGAGATTAGAGCCAAATACGGTTATCACTCTGTTCAGCGCGGCATTTTGCTCGAAAACGACCTGACGGGCAATTTGCACGAGGACGACGATTTCAGACCTTTCCACCAATCAAAAACAACCTGAGTCGGTATTTTTTTATTGTATACAAATTTTGAAAAAATACCTTATTCTCTGCACGATTCATTGCACGAATCGTGTTTTATTTTTGCGTTTTTACCTCAAATTTACCTCAAATCCGCAATTTTTGCCTCGTTTTCGATATGCTTATACACGAATCGTGTTGTATATATGCATAGCACATATCGTGTTTTTTACGCATTTTGTCGAATTATGGAGCAAGTTGAGCATTCCGTTTTACAATCATCGGATTTTTATTTATAATTAACAAAGACAATAATTGGATTGTAAGAAGACGCGGCAAAAGCCGTACGGGCAAACCCCACACGCACGCACAGGCGTGCAAAAACAATTTGTTTATGACACCCGTCCAAATCGCAACGGCAGTTTTATCTCTCATAGCAGGTATAGGCGTTTTTCTCATCGCCTGCACTATGATGAGTACCAACCTCGAATCCGTCAGTTCAAACAAACTAAAACAACTCTTTGCAAGAACGTCCAAGAGCAAACTCGTCGGCGTCGGCATTGGCACGGTCGCAACGGCGGCGATTCAATCGTCGGGCGCAACCACCGTTATGGTCATCGGTTTTGTCAATGCAGGCATTATGTCGCTTATGCAAGCCGCAACCGTAATTTACGGCGCAAACATCGGTACGACAATCACGGGTCAAATCACCGCGCTCGGTATGTTCGAAAACTCAATTTCCACCGGCGTCGTGTTTGCAACCTTTGCGGGTATCGGCGCGTTTACTATGGCGTTCGCCAAAAAAGACATCGCAAAGAAAATCGGCGGTATCCTCGCCGGCTTCGGTATGCTGTTCGTGGGTCTCGATATGATGAGTGCGTCTATGAAAGTCTTTGCCGCTCTCGATTCCGTCAAAAACTTCCTCGCTTCCATATCGAATCCCATTCTTCTCGTTTTGATAGGCACGATTCTCACCGCCATAATTCAAAGTTCGTCGGTTATGACGTCCGTTGCAATCACTATGACATTTACGGGGCTCATCAACCTCGACCAAGGTATCTACCTCACGATGGGTTCGAACATCGGCTCGTGCGTCGTGGCAATCATCGCAGGGCTCACTTCGAGCACCAACGCAAAACGCACCGCGCTCATTCACCTTTTGTTCAACGTATCCGGCGTTGTCATCTTTATGATCGTCGCAATGATGATGCGCGAAATCTCGAAAGCGGTCAATCCCGCAAAGGTCATTACATTCGGATATCTGTTTGAAAAGATGTTCCCAGGCGTTCCGCAAACACAACTCGCTATGTTCCACACGATATTCAACGTCATTACGGTCATAATTATGTTGCCGCTCACAAACTTATCGGTTAAACTCGTTTGCAAGATTCTGCCCGACAAGAACAAAGCGCACGAACAACCCGAAGAACATATGTTCTACATCGACGAGCATATGCTCAAAACGCCGCCTATCGCCGTTCAACAAACCAAAAACGAAATCGTCAATATGGCGGAAATCGCGCTCCACAACTATGACATTGCCTGCAACATAATCTGCACGCTCGATTATTCGGAGATAGAGCAATTCCGCAAGAACGAAAACGAACTTAACTTCCTTAACAAGGAAATCGCAAGATTTGTCGTCAATCTTTCCAAACTCGAAATGAACGACGCCGACCACAACTATCTTGCAACCACGTTCCACACCATAACCGACCTCGAACGCGTCGGCGACTATGCGGAAAACATCGTCGAATACGCCGACAAACTCAAAGAATCCAATCAAACATTCTCGGATATCGCGATTCAAGAGGTTCGCCACCTTCAAAGCCGCATAGGCGATTTGTTCCAAAAGGTTATGAAAGCGTACGTCAACTGCGATTCGTCATCGCTTGAAGATGCAAACAAAATCGAGGACAACATCGACGACCTCACCGAAGCAATGGGCGCAAACCATATCGCAAGACTCAGATCGGGCGACTGCACGCCAGACGTCGGCGCGCAATACCTCTCGCTCGCTTCCGATTCCGAGCGTGTCGCAGACCACTTTATCAACGTTGCAAAATCCATAAATCGCAAGGCATAAGGACTTATTATGAAACTCGCAATAGCCACCAACAACGCCCACAAACTCAGTGAAATCAAAGCGATTCTCGGCAACTCGTTTGACGAATTGCTTTCTCTCAAAGAACTCGGAATCGACATAGACGTCGAGGAAACGGGAACTACGCTCGAAGAAAACTCGTACCTCAAAGCGCGCACAATTTGTGACGTTTGCAATATGCCTACTATTGCCGACGACACGGGGCTTATGGTGGACGCCTTGAACGGCACGCCGGGCGTTTATTCCGCTCGCTACGCGGGCGAAGCACACGACGACAAGGCGAATCGTCGGTTGCTTCTCAAAAACCTCGACGGCGTGGAAAACAGACGCGCGCATTTTGCAACCGTAATCACCATTTGTTATCCGAACGGCGAGTTTATCACCGCAAAAGGTCGCGTTGAAGGCTCGATTCTGACCGAAGAACGCGGAAGCGAAGGATTCGGATACGACTCGCTCTTTTATAGCGACGAACTGCAAAAAACGTTTGCCGAAGCGTCGCAAGCCGAAAAAAATTCCGTCAGCCACAGAGGCAGAGCCCTGCACGCTATGCTCGAAAAACTGAACGAGCGCAACTAAAATTATGAACACTATCGTCGCATTTTCGGACAGCCACAATATGCCGCTTCCGAGCCGCCTTACGGACGTCGCAAACGAAAGCAAATACGTTTTCTTCCTCGGCGACGGATTAGGCTCTCTCGGCGATTTGATGTGCCACAAAGGCTTTCACGGAGTAAAGGGCAACTGCGACCGATACGAGTTTTGCGACGAAGAAGTCGTCGAAACAGACGGCGTGCGCATTTTACTCACTCACGGCGATAAATACCACGTCAAGCGCGGTCTTTTGGAACTCGATTTGAGAGCGCGCGAACTCGGTTGCACACTCGTTTTTTACGGGCATACGCACTTTGCGCAAATCGACGAAAGCACAGGAATTACGTTCGTATGTCCCGGCTCGATATGTTCGCCGCTTTCGGGCGCGCCGTCATACGCCTACACTGTCGTTCACGACGGAAAATTTACGGTCAAAATCGTAAATCTAATCTAAATTTTGTTGACATAAATACGCCGATGTGGTAATATTGTCAAGCATTGAATTATAGATTGCTCTAAAAAAGTGCGATTTGAGTCCGTGCGGGTGTAGTTCAATGGTAGAATGTCAGCCTTCCAAGCTGATTGCGTGGGTCCGATTCCCATCACCCGCTCCATTACCGTCTTTGACGGGAATTGGACGGTCCGCATCGAGCGTAAAGCAAGATTGCCGCATCGTACAAAACCTGTCCAAAACGGTTTGCGGTTTAGTGGAATATGTTGCATGCAAAAGTGCGGCATTCCCAATACCCGCTCCATTACAAGAACTCAAACAATCTTTGAGCGTCTAATGCAATGAGCCTGTAGCTCAGCAGGATAGAGCAACGGCCTTCTAAGCCGTGTGTCGGGAGTTCGAATCTCTTCAGGCTCGCCATTATGGTGGATATAGCGCAGTTGGTTAGCGTGCCAGGTTGTGGCCCTGGAGGTCGTGGGTTCGAATCCCACTATTCACCCCACTTTTGATAAATTACTCTGAAAAGAGTCGATATAAGTTCGAGTTCGATGATAACTTCATCGGATTCGAACGGGCAGAAAATCAAACGTTTTGATAATCTGTCACAGCCGAAACAAAAATTATTTACATTCGGCAAAAAAGTGCAGTATATTTGTTGCAAAAACTTTGTTTTGGTGATAAGATAGACTGCGTTGTAGGGGTATCGCCAAGCGGTAAGGCACCAGATTTTGATTCTGGCATTCGTTGGTTCAAATCCAGCTACCCCTGCCAATGACTCACTAGCTCAGCCGGTAGAGCACCGCACTTTTAATGCGATGGTCCGGAGTTCGAATCTCCGGTGGGTCACCACGAATAACCTAACTTGAGTTTGCAAGTTAGGTTATTTTTTTGTCTTTTCGGGGTGTTTTTTTTGACACAATTCCGTTTTGTATGGCGTTGGCGATGTTTTCGAGTTGTTTGTCTATCTTCGTTTTCTCTTTCAAAAGTGCGTTCACGGTTGAATTGTTCTTTATATTTTCTTCCTGCGTTTCAAGCAACTTCTTCGTTATAAACTCTATCGCTCCCGGGCGATTCAACTCATCTATGATTGCGTTTACGACAATATCTTCGAGATACTCTTTGCGCACTTGACTTTTCGTGCAACCGTTGTGATATTTCTTTTTGCCGGCGCATTTATAATATCTGTTTGTTTCGCCGGTATCTGTAAAAATCGAGGGCAATATATACTATTTTGATTGTTCAATAAATCAAGCGACTTACTATTTCAAAAGATTCGGTGTGGACACCATCATTACCGAACCAGCAAATGCTACATTAATTATGGCAAACTATTACGCAGGCGCCGCACGCAAGTATTCAAAAGCAGCAGCACAACACACTATTCCCAAACAAAAAAAACAATAAACACGTTTAAATCCTATTCGATAGAGTGTTTTTGCATAGTCTGAATTTACGATACTCCGCAATTTATCACCTCCGTATTGTTTCTTGCTTATGGCATTAGCGATTAGTTAGTAAATTTAAGCTCCTAATTTAATTATATCAAAACCATTTTGACATAAAAATGCAACGGACGGTTGCGTGACATATTTCGGCGCACGATATATAATTCAATTGTAAGGAGGCGCAGAATGATCGATTTCATTGCTGTCGGCAACAATATAGCGTCGAGGCGGAAAAGGCAAAATCTCACACAGGAGGAGCTTGCCAACAAACTTTTCGTGACAAGGCAGCTCGTGTCAAAATGGGAAAACGGCACGGGTGTTCCCTCCATCGACGATTTGTTGAACATGTCCGAGATCTTTCACATCACCATTGAAGAACTATTATGTCTTGACAAAAAAATCGATGTCAATCCGGATGACATTTTTGCGGGACACGAGCGGCTGTTTGTGGTGAGGAACATCGTTGACGGTAACATAAAAATCGACATTCCGGCAAACTTTTACCGCTTTTCGCAAACGGAAAGAATAATGATTCTCAAAGCGATAAAGGACGGAATGCTGACAACCGATATGGAAAATCTGAAACCGAGGCTTACGCCCGCCGAACAAAAATTTATGAGAACGGAGGTCACACAATGATACTCAAAAAGAAATTGCAAGACGGAAAAACGATATACGAACCTATATCGATTGAAGAAGCCGTAGAACAACGCGCGGAAAAATCCGACTTTGTTTTTACGGACGAGGACGAAAAAGACAAATTCGAGGATGTTCTCGAAGAACTCGATGATCTCGAAGAAGAAATCGAAGATAAAAAAGATGAAGAAAACGAATCGTCGGATAAAACCGCATTGTCGTGGGATTTTGTGAAAAGCGCCTTGAAAAAAGCCGAAAAAATCGCACAAAATGGATATGGAGTGGGTGCATCTTTGGGCAATATTTTTCTAGGCGGCGATGACAAAAAGCCCGACAAGAAAAATAAGCTCGTACAAATACTTCCTTTCCTCGATGACGATGACATCCATGAAATCGTGGAAGACATCTTAAGCGATCCGGACAAATACGACGGGTTGAACCTTTGCGCGATAATGCCGTTTCTTAGCGAAAACGATTGTGACGCATTGTTCTTGAAAATCGCACTCGACAACGATAAAAAATATACACACTCCCTCACTTCTCTTGCGCCGTTTGTGTCGGAAGAGTGTCTTACAAAACTTGTCGACAAATATGTTGAGGGCGAACTTCAAGACGTAGATATGGACGAGCTTTATCCCTTCTTGTCAAGCAAAGACGTAAAACGCTTGTTCAAATATATCGTTTCTAAAAACGACGACAAATAACTTGTCGGGTTTGTTATAACAGGCAAAAACAGTTTTCGCCTAAAGAGCGAAACTGTTTTTATTTGACAACATATTTGTCACTTTATATAATCTTTTTGTATAGATAAAGTGTCGATTCGGTCACCAAATGACAATAATACGAACTCAGATAATGGGTTCGTATTATTTTTTCTTCGAGAATTTTTTGCTACTAAATTACATCTATAAATTCTAAGAATTTATCAAAATCTCGTATGGTTGATTTTAGAAGAACAAAAACACCACCCTATTTATCCATGCATCTGCTTACGCACAAAATTTGCGCGCAACTTCTTATATTATCATTCAGACTCATCGTTTAACATTGCCTCTTGTGCAATACCATATATGTTTGAAAACGGTGAAATATCATCTGTTGAGCGGTTCATATCTCGTAATAGTCCTTTATAAAGATAACGCAAGTCTTTATTGCGTTCTTCAAAACTGACATGCAAATCATTTTTCGCGATGCGATCGAACGTTAAATCTTTTAATCGTCGATATTAACTTTTTCGACGCATAGTCGGACGGAGCACGCCAAACCCAATTTCCTTGTGCAACGGACGGCGTATTCATTCTGCCTTCTTCGTTTCCAAGCAAAAGCCAGTCCTGCAACGGTATCACCGCAAGTTCCGCAATTGAATCAAACGCCAGTTTAATCATCTTATATGTCGAGTTTAACCCTTTGATGTGCGAACATTCTCTTTTGAATCGTTTTAGCGTATCTTCGTCAAGGTTTTCCGCCCACGTACGAGTACAGTCGGCGTCGTGAGAACCCGTATAAACCACGTAATCTTTATTTGTATATAGCCTCGGCAAATATTCGCTGTCTTCATCAAAAAACGCAAACTGCAATATTTTCATCCCGGGATATCCGCAATACGCAATTAGTTCGCGCACGTCATCTGTCAAAAAACCAAGATCTTCCGCGATTATTTTTGCATTAGGGACACTTTGATTTATCGCGTCGAAAAGTTTTTCTTTGGGGCCATTTTCCCAGTGTCCGTTGCGAGCGGTCTGCTCGCCGTACGGTATTGCATAATATCCCGCAAACCCGCGGAAATGGTCTATCCTTACAATGTCAAATAACGACGCACAGATTTTGATGCGCGAGCACCACCACTTGTAGCCGTTCTTCTCCATTTTCGCATAATCGTAAATCGGATTGCCCCACAATTGTCCATCGGGAGAAAATCCGTCGGGAGGACAGCCTGCAACGAATGTCGGATTCAAATTCTCGTCAAGCAGATACTCGTCCGTATTGCTCCACACGTCAACGGAGTCGTAAGCTACGTAAATCGGCATATCGCCTATAATTTTTATTCCTTTTGAACGAGCATAATCGCGAACCTTTTTCCATTGCGTAAAAAACTTGAATTGAACGAATCGCCAAAACTCCGTTTGACCTTCAAAATCGCTTTTTCTCTCGATTGCGTTTTTGTATATTCGATATTCATCCGCCCAAGATGACCAAGGCGCATAATCGCAACTCTCTTTTATTGAGAAGAATAAAGCATAGTCGTCAAGCCACTGCTTGTTTTTATGACAAAAACGCACATATTCGACAGTTTTTACAAATCTCGAAAAGGCTTTTTTGAGCACGGCAATTCTTGTTAAAAACAATCTTCCGTAATCTATGCGCTCGCTTTTGCACTTTTCTCCATCAAGTTCGTCGCTCGTCAACAATCCTTCTTTATACAATTCTTCCAAATCCACAAAATACGGATTTCCCGCAAAAGATGACGGCGACTGATACGGGCTGTCGCCGTAGGCAGTCGGATTGAGCGGCAAAACCTGCCAACACTTCGTTGAGGTTTTGTCCATAAAGTCAATCCAATCATAACACGGCTTGCCAAAAGAGCCTATACCGTAATCGGATGGCAAACTGCTAACTGCCATAAGCAATCCGCTTTTGTGCGAAAAACCGAATTTTTTATTTACCGCCATATAACAAACTCCCTATGCCGACTTGCGTTATTTCAATCTGATTTGATCCTCGACGTCGAATATAGACATCTTGTCAACGGGCAATACTACGTCAATGCTTTCTTCATTAAAATCATCCCCGACCTTGGCGTATAATACCACTCCGTCTCTCTCGCATTTTGCATATCGTTCGGTACCGTAATCTAAAATCTTTTCGACCGAAAACGGTATGCCGTCCGTCGCAATTTCAACGTCTTGTGGCGAAAATTCAAAACTCAATGCTTTGCCGATAATCTTCGTTCCGCCGATTCCAACCAACTTCGACGCAAGTTCTCTTGTGCACTCAAACTTATGTCCCATCGTCTCGAACGAAAATTTCGGGATTGCGGCAGACTTAACGATTTCCTTAAACGTTCGCTTGTCTTTATTCCTTTGACGAAGCATTTTTCCGCTTAGTGTATTGAACGCAGGTATTGCCTCGTGAACAATCTTGTCGTCTGTCGAACAAGTAACTTTTTTCAAGTCAATACCAAGCATAATCTCTCCGCTCGTTTCTTCGTCAAATAAAGCAAAAATTATCTGACCGCCTGTTTCGACGTAATGCAAATACTTTCCGTTGACTTCTTCGACCTTTCGCACCGTTCCGACAACGTCGTTTCCTTTTTCGACAGCATCGACAGGAATGGTCAACTTATAATTTCCGTCTTCCATTGAAAATGCCGACGGCAATTCTATCCTCGACGAGCCGATTTCAACCGTATGATTTTTTACCGCTACGCTTATACTCGAGCAATCGGGAATTCTCGGAATCATATTCGCTTCGGTTTCCGCGTCGAAAACCTGCATGTTTTCAATATCAAACGAGATTTCCGTGACGCTTCCGACTTCGAAGCGCGTCATTGTCGGCGCTTTTATAACAATTTTGGTCGAGCTTTGCAAGCCGAGTTCTTTGTCAAAGTTCAAATCTCCGAATACTTGGCTTTCGGTTCCCAATTCCTCGATGTGCGAAACCTTGATTTTTGCCTTTGCCGTATATTTTTCGGCGTCGATGGAGATATGTTCCGCGCGCAGTCCAAGCACGACTTTTTTCCCGTTGAACACGTCCGCTTGTTTTGCTTTTGCAAAGAAGTCTTTGGGCAACGCTATTCTTAACGGCGCGTCGGTAGCGACAAACGACAAATCGTCGCCTTCGACATTGATTTCCGCGTTGATGAAATTCATTTGAGGCGTTCCTATAAAACCTGCGACAAACACGTTTTGAGGATACTTATATAAATTGGTAGGCGTGTCGATTTGCTGAACGAATCCGTCTTTCATAACGACTATTCGCGTGCCCATCGTCATTGCTTCGACCTGATCGTGCGTGACGTAAATAAACGTAGTTTGCAGCCTGTGATGCAGCGCGCTTATTTCGCTTCTCATTGCCGTGCGCAATTTTGCGTCGAGATTTGACAAAGGTTCGTCAAGCAAGAAAACCTTCGGTTCTCTTACAATGGCTCTACCCAAAGCGACTCTTTGACGCTGTCCGCCACTCATTTCCTTTGGTTTTTTGTCCAGATATTCGGTGATATCCAACGTTTGCGCCGCTTCTCTGACCTTTTGATCGATTACCGCTTTCGGCAATTTTCGCAATTTCAGACCGAATGCCATATTTTCGTACACCGTCATATGCGGATACAGCGCATAATTTTGGAATACCATCGCAATATCTCTGTCCTTCGGTTCTACGTCGTTTACAAGCGTATCGCCTATATAGAGTTCGCCGGCAGTGATTTCTTCAAGACCGGCTATCATACGAAGCGTGGTGGATTTTCCGCAACCCGACGGTCCGACGAATACAATAAATTCCTTATCTTTTATATCCATCGTGAAGTCGTTTACGGCTTTTGTTCCGTTGGGATAAACTTTGTATATGTGATTGAGTTTTACGTCTGCCATAATTACCCTCTTATTGTTTGACGGCGCCTGCCGACAAACCGTTTATCATATATTTAATCAAGAAGAAATACAAGATTACAATCGGGACGGCGATAAACACCGCGCCTGCCGAAAATCTTGCGAATTCGGTTTCCGGAAGAGACATAAGCCCGACCGCCGCCGTCCACATGTTTTTGTCTTTGAGAAGAAGCTTCGGAAGGATAAAATCGCTCCACGGCCACGCAAATTGCGTCAAAAGCGTATATACCAAAATCGGTTTTGACAGCGGAAGCGTTACGTTGAAAAATATCCTCGCATTGCTTGCTCCGTCGATTCTTGCCGCTTCGTAAATCGAATTCGGAATAGTGTCGAAAAAGCCTTTTTGCACCAAATAGCCCATCGGAGCACCGCCTGCATATATAAGAGCAAGCCCTATATGGCTATTGATGAAATTGAATTGCGTCATAAGCAAATACACGGCAACCATTCCCATAAACGACGGGAACATCCCGAGAATCAGCGCGCCCTTCATCAATGCTTTTCTTCCCTTAAATTGGAAAGACGAGATGACATAAGCCGTTAAAATAACCAAAACAGTACCCAAAAGGCTACTTATCGTCGCCACAAGCAAAGTGTTTGCAAACCACTTCGGATAGTCGTACATAACGGTGTCCGCAAACAGCGCCTTAAAAGAATCAAAGGAATATTCCGACGGGAAAAAACCGTTGAAACTATATATGCTTCCGCTTGCCGAAAAGCAACTCAGCACCACCCATATAATAGGAAATACGAAGATGATTGACACCAGCAACACAACGGAGTACGTGAGCAAAACGTTTGTAGTTTTTTTGAGTTTAACACTTGATTTTTTTCTCATTTGAACGTATCCTCCCTCTTATATGCCGACGAGCGCACGTAAACCAAAAGGCTTATTGCCGAGGTGATGATAAACATAATCAGACTTATCGCCGCGCCTATCGAGTAGTAGTTGTTGTCAATCGACATTCTGTACAACCAGTTGATAAGCAAATCCGTGTCGCTCGCAAGGAAATATCCGTCGCTAAGGACATCGCTCCTTAAGAAATAGAACACGCCGAAGTTGTTGAAGTTGCCCATAAATTGACTGATGAGAACGGGCGTCGTAGAAAAAAGAACGAACGGAAGCGTAATTTTTCTAAACTGCATCCACGCACTTGCCCCGTCTATTCTTGCCGCCTCGTACAAATCGTTATTGATATTGGACAATATACCCGATGCAAGCAACATTATCGACGGAACGGACAGCCATGCGTTTACGAACAAACCTATCCCTCTTGCCATCCACTTGGAATTGATACCCAAAAAGTCGATGATTTTGCCGCCGTTTTGGACGATAAGTTGATTTATCGGACCGCCGTTGCTGAACATATAATGAAACACAAGTAATGATATAAATCCAGGCACGGCATAGGCAAGCACGGGGAACGCTCTCCACAACGCCTTTGGCTTTACGCATTTTTTATTGTACAAAATCGCAAGCCCGAGTCCTAAAAAATAGTTGATAAACGTCGAAAGAAAAGCCCAGAGCAAGTTCCAACCGAGTATCTTTCCGAAAGACTGCGACAATTCACCCAAAGCCACGAGTTTTCTGAAACTGTCAAGACTCCAATCCACCAATTCGGGCGGCACGATTTTCCCGCCGTAGTTGGTGAATGCAATCAAAATCATAAAAATTATCGGCAAGACGTTGAATATCATTACGCCCAAAATGGGAATAACGAGTGCCGCCTTGTAAAAATTGCGGTTCATCAGCGACGACAAATCGTCTTTGAACGACGAAACTTTTCCTTTGAAAAGCAAGTCTTCTGCTCCGCGATGAGCGTCTTTTATGTTTGCCACATAGACGATAACGAGCGCAATAAGAGCAATCCAGGCAAATATGCCCATAAGCAACATAATCACCGAATCGTCACCCTTTATGCCGAGCCACGGATCTGCTTTTACCGTTCCCAAGGTGAAAAATCCGAACAAGTCCTTTATCCCGCGGAGAGCAAAATAGGTAATGAACCCCACTTCCAACAGGATATATATAAATCCTTTTATATATTGTCCGTTGACAATTTGTCCGGCACCCATAAAGAACATCGACGCATACGTCGCCCTGCCCGACGTGGCAAAGAACTCTTTTAAGTTCTTTCGGGATTGTTTCGCTTTTTCGGAAACGTCCCGACGCTGCTTAGCGGCATTCTCTTTTAGGTTTTTATATCTTTCTTTCAAACTTGTCATAGTTATGCAAAGGTATGAATAGCCTTGTAAATATTCGACGATATTTCTTCGATAACGCTTTGAAGTTTTGCCGTATCGAAGGAACGCTTACCGCATCCGTCGGTTGCGATTTGTTTGAATCCCGAAGAAATCGGCGTCCAGATTTGCTTGACCGCGCTAATGGACGGCATAACTTCCAAAACGCCCGAATCGAGGTTTCTATAGGTGATTTGAGACGCTAAAGACTCTGTTTGTGCAATTACGTCGCTTCTTGCGGCAACGACGCCGAGCATATCCGCACGAGTTTTCACCATTTCGTAACCCGTTGCGAATTCGACAAACTTGACAGCCCAATCACGGTTTTTGGTATAACTGCTCACCGCATATCCGTTCACGCCGCCCATGGTTTGTTGCTCGATCCACAAGTCGTTGTTTTTGATATCTTGTTGAGTGGTTATATCTCCGTTCTTTGGAAGTTTCGGCAGTCCTGTAATAACGAGATTCTCTTTCGCCTTTGCGTCCGCGCTCGCCTGATCGAGTCCTTCTTTTTGATATTGAAGCGACATCTCTTTCAAGAACTGTGAAGTGATATCCGGAGTGGTTATCGTTGCAAAAATCGTTCCGTTTGCAAGCATGGGCGCGCGACCGTTTGTAAACGAATCGTCAATACACTTTTCATCCATGACGCCGGCAAGTTCCCACATAATCTTTGCACCCTTCACCGCATTGCCTTTTGCAATACCTATATCCTTGTCGTCGGTGTTGTTGTTGCCAAACACGTATGCGCCGTACGAGAGCAAGTAACCGATATTGAAATATTCGTTTCTCAACTCGATGGCATAACCGAATTTATTGATGTCCGCTTCGCGAATACCTATGCTGTATCTGTACATTTCCGTCCAATATTCAACCATATCCGGCACGTCGTTGCCATTCTTATCCCATTCGGTTTTCCAGTTGTCGGGAAGCGCGTCCTTGCGATAAAACAGTAACGGTTGTTGAACGTTTACCGGCACTCCGCAATAAACCGTTTTGCCATCGTAATTGTATTTGAAGGCATCCCATGCGTTTTGCGGGATTTTATCATAGCAATCCATTTGCTCTATATCGAGCGGGATTATATGATGTTTTTCGACGTACGACATGAGAATATCGTTTGCCTGATACAATACGTCCGGTCCGTGACCGTACGGTCCGTCTTTTTCAAGGTCGCTGAACTCGTCCATATTCGCATCGACGGCTTTTACTCCTTCGCTTGCATACTTTGCATTGAATGCGTCCAGCAATTCCTTGAGATATCCTTCTTTTTTTGCCGTATCGTTTTCAAGAATACGCAACACGACCTCTTTTTTATCTTCGTCATTGTTGCACGCGGCAAAGCAAAATGCTACCGTCGTAAACACCATAACAACGACCAAAAAAATCGTCACGAGTTTTCCCTTTCTCATAATTTTTCTCCTTCTATAACAAAGGAATCGGCATTGCCGTCCTTATTGTTATTATATTCTATCAACGGCTTTGCGCCAACCCCCTTTTTTTTGCCTCGGCGCACAATCAACCGCAAAACCTGTTCCTCGCTTGCTCGTTCAATTACCAATGCTTCGTTTTGAGAAAAAATCTTTAATTTTCCGCTCTTTATTGCAGGCTGACGTTTCAAAGCGAGCAATTCTTTGAGCGAGGTTTGGAACCTCTTTATTTCCTCATCTTCCAGTCTTGAAAAATCGAACGTTCTTCTGCAATCGGGATCATATTCCCCTTCGAGCAAAATATCCGTGCCATAGTACAAATTGAAACTCCCCGGCAAAAATATCATCGTCGCTATTGCACAAAGCAATCTGTTGCTGTCCTTTTTTATTTGTGTGTAAAATCTCGCCGTATCGTGACTATCGAGCAAATTGAACATCATATTGTTTGTGACGTCGCTATATCTCATATAAAGCGAATTGAGTTGTTCGGCAAGTTGCTTTCCGTCTATGCTCTCATCAACCCAAAAATCTATCATGCGCTTTGTGAGCGCATAGTTCATAATGGAATCGAACTGATCTCCTCTCAAAAAACTCTCGCTGTTATGCCAGTTTTCTCCGATCAACGCCGCGTTCGATTTTTGAGCTTTTACCGCTTCTCTCGCCTTTCTCCAAAAGCCGTGCGAAACCTCGTCGGACACGTCAAGACGCCACCCGTCCACGTCGCATTCTTTCATCCAATATGTCATAACGCCAATAAGATAATTTTGCACTTCCTTATTGCACGTATTGAGTTTCGGCATATATTCACAATCTCCGAAGCACGCATAATTAGGCGGATTCTGTTCGACTTTTTCACCGTCTATGACAAACCACTCGAAGTATTTTGATTTTTTGCCGTATTTTATTACGTCTTTGAACTGCTCAAAATCCCTACTGACGTGGTTAAACACGGCGTCCAACACAACGCGCATCCCTTTTTCATGCGCCTGTTCGACCAGCCTTTTTAAGGATTCTTTGTCGCCGAAAGACTCGTCTATGCAATAAAAATCTATTGTGTCATACTTGTGGTTCGAGTTGCTTTTGAAAATCGGCGTAAGGTAAAGCGCCGTTGCGCCAAGTCCTTTGATATAGTCCAAATTTTCCGTTATTCCGTCAAGATTGCCCCCGTAAAACGAAGTCGGAGTGGGCAATTCGTCCCATTTGGCATTGATTTTTGATTTAGCGGTATCTGTTTTGCAAAATCTATCCACAAAGATTTGATAAAACACCGCATTGTTCAGCCATTCGACGTTTTGCATCACGTCATCGTCGTTGATATAAGCAAACTGAAAGCTATTAAAATATGCTAAGTTAAAATTGTATGTGGAAACCAAGCCGTCTTCGCAAAAGTAGTACGACTTGTCATTGTTTTCAAAGTAAAATACATACGCAAGCCTTGGATCGTCAAGACAAAGCGTCGTGCCGTAATAATCGAATTTCGCGTCGCTTGCAATCAGTTCCAATTCTTGTCTAAACTGTTGTTGCGCAATATGATATTTTGTATTATACAAAACGGACAATTTGCAAATTTGTTCGCCCTTTGCAAAGCGAATTCTCAACACTATTGTTTTATGGTCCGTTGCGAAGCAATAATTGCTTTCGGGACGATGGTAAATTGCCTGAATGTTCATTTTCATATTGATTTTTTTCTACTAAGATTGTATAATCCGATTATTATGAACAAGAAAGTCACAATGAGAGATATTGCAAGAGAGGCAGGCGTTTCTGTCGCTACCGTGAGTTACGTCCTTAACGACAAGGACGATTCGCGCATCAGCGAGGACACAAAACGCAAAATCTGGCAACTCGTCAATCTCTATAATTATCGCATCAACTTCTCGGCAAAATGTCTGAGCAGTGGCAACACCGACGTCGTAACGATATATATCGGCGACAACGACGTCTCTGCCTACAAAGCCGAAACGATGCTCCTCATCCAAAGACTTTCCGATAAACTTGCATCCGTCGGATATTCCTTGCAAGTTACTTTTGACAAAACCGTCAAGCGTGTCACAAATTGCGACGCAATCATTTGCTACAACACCGACAACTCGTTTTTCCGTGCGCTTGGCGAGGTAAACTTTTGCCCCCTTCTCGCGCTCGATACGGTCATTCCGAACGGCGATTTGTTTTATCAAATCACAACCGATTACAACGCCGTGGCACAAAAAGCAAACTCCGTTTTCGGCACGGACAACTGGACTGCCGTTGCGTTGAAACCAAACAGCGAAGAGCTGAAAGAACGCTTGTTGCAACAATTGAATCACGTTCGGTTTATAGAAGACGATTCCCCCGTTTCGACAGAGTCGCAAAATGTTGTCGTCTTGGGCAGTATGGTGTCGAAGTTTTGTCAAAAAAACGCTCCTAACGTTTTGACTATTGATTCTCATTCCGATGAAAAGATCGACAAAATCGTAGAGTGTCTTGACATCGCAATCAACCGAAAAGAAGCCGTGTCAAGCGATATACGAATCTGATTTTACACCGAAATCAGGTATGCCCCTGCAACAAAACGTCGCAGGGGCATTTATTATTGTTATGCTGTTGCTTGTACCTTATAAATATCGATTTTGTCGGTTTTATAGTTGTAAACAACTCGATACTCTCCTGCTTCGGAGCAGCAAATGTTGCCCTTTCCTTCAACCGTGAATATTGCGTTTGCGTCGCCGTCCGTGCCGAGTTTATCCTTTCCAACCCAAAGGCCGCCTTCCTTCGCGCCGATATTATACGCGTCCAGACCGAATTCGGCATCTTTTTCAAACGTCAACGTAATTTCATAAATGTTTTTGTTTTCGCTGTTCGCCGTCATCTTGAATTCATCTTTGAACTCGTGTTTCCAGCCGTTCATCGTGCCTTTGACAAAAACATCTTTGCCTACTTTTGCGATAGTCAAAACCTTGCTGTAAGAGTTGAACGTTATGTTATAAGTTCCGCTCTCGCCGACTTTGACGTTTTTGCTATTCTTGCTTACTGCCGAAAAACCTACCGAGCCGACAAGATATTCCGCATCGTATGCAAAAGCCACATTGTCCCATGTAAGTGCTTCGTCGGTTGTTTTGTGTGCGCGGACAACCAACTCTTCGTCCTTGTTGAGCACAACGTTTTCCAAGGTGTAAACGTCACCTTTTTGTATCATTTTGTATTTTGCTTGGTTTGCCGACTTTTGATAGTCACCCCATGTTCCACCGAGAATGCTACCGTCGATGAAGTAATTGTATACCGTTTCGTCAGACGCACTCTTGGTTGCGGAGATAGTTTTGTTTTCGGGATCGAGAACAAAGTCATATATACCTGCTTCTTTGGTTTTTATATTACCTACAAGTTTGCCGGATTCATCGGTTTTCCCGGTGAACAATGCGATACTTGCTTCATCAACATGGGTAATGTTGAAATATTGACCGTTTTCTTTGATCTCGTCGCCTTTTGTTACGGCGCCCATGAACATGAATTCTTCATCCGCTTTGAGTTGAACTTTCAACGTGTGTTTACCGTCCGCTCCCGCTACGAAACGAGTTGCCGGCGAGAAAACGTTTGCCCAGTTGGTGATTCCTGCGCCTTTGATGTAATAATTGACGACTTCTTGCACTTCAACGGGCTTTGCGTCGCCGTTGCGCGTGACGGTCAGGCGGTTGTTGCTTGTATTGGAATCGGTTGTGAGCGTGAGCGTGTAATTGCCGTCTTGCTTGACGCTGATATTTTTATTTTCGTCAAGACCGGTGGCAGCTTCCATGTATTCGTCCGCACCTACAAGGTTTCTGAAAGAAGCACGTGCGCCGTCTTTATTGTTGTAATCAAGAATACCCGTATCAAGTAACACCGTGAGTTGGAAAGCGTCGCCGACGTGCAAATCGATTTTCAGTTCAAACACGTTGTTTTTGCCCGCTACTTTAATCATATGATAGTTGGTTGCAAGATCATTTCCCCAACCGTTCATAGTGCCGGAAATAACCCAGTCTCTCGTATCGACGAAACTGTTGTCTTGCCATTGCGCATACGCTTTTGCGTCCTCTTTCATCGGAGCGTCAAAATCGAACGCCTTTGCACTGGTCGGAGTAACAAACCAACCTCTGAAAGTAAAGCCTTCTTTTGTCGGTGCTTCCGGCATAGTCGGCGCTTTGCCCTTTTCAACCTTTTGCGTCGACAAAACGGTTGTTCCGTCGTTGTCGCACAAAGTGAGCGTAACGGTTTCCGTTTCGTTGCAAGCAACCATAGAAAGCGTCATCGCCACAATGAGCAACGCAATCGATACAATAGATAAAACTTTTCTCATAATTCCTCCTTGAAAAGCATTGCTTTCTCTGCTTAACCGTTTGCTTAATCGTTAAGCAATTTTATAATACCCCTTAAATCTTGGCTTGTCAATACCCCGTTTTTAGTTTTTTATTAGGATATTCTTCAATATTTCAATTTGTGAAAAGTAAAAAATATAACAACACAAGAGAGTATCATGCATTTTGGTTAAATTATTTTTATACCATTTCCCTTCCAGTTTTTCAATCGCTTTTATCGTTATAACAATCAAATAAAACATAAAAATTACGAACTTGCTGTTTAGTTCTTTCCCTATGTTTACTCACCTTCAGATTTCTTGTAAGATTGACTTTTGCTAACTGTTATTTTCGCCATATCTATCTCGTACGCTTAACAAACCTACATTTGAACTTCTTAGATGCAAAAACTATCAACAAATTTAGATTTGGCACTTAGGCGTATGCTTGTCTTTTTCAAAACAAGCATACACCATATGACAGTTGACAAAAAAATAGACTATTATTTATGTAAATTTCGTTTCAAAAAACAGTAATTCTCTTACCACTGACGACTATAAAAAATCTACAATTTTGGCAAAAACACATGAGATAGGTGCATTCATCTTTCCGCAAATTTTATATACACAACTCCAATCTACAGGCCTTTGCGAATATGAATTAATTTGCCGTATTCATCGGTTGTGGAATAATACATAACGGCATTAATAACCTCGTGCGCATCAAGCAACTCTCGTGGATTGATTTCGCGCTTATGCAATTTGGCTATCAACGGTGTATTGATCTTCTCAGGAATCAACGCATTTACATAAATATCGCTCTTATGCAAGGTTTCGCCCTGGCTTTCGACAACGCTGTTTAGCGCGGCTTTTGCCGCAGAATAATTTGTCAAATTTTCTCTTCCTCTCGTCGATGACGAAGAACTCATAAATACAAGATTGACTCGTTTGCCGAGAGTTTTTGCGTATTCTATCAAAACTAGGTTAGAACGCAAATTGACATCGAATATCTTGTCGTAAGATTCAACGATATTTACCGAATCGTCGGCATATGCAGCCGCAACGTTTATAATTACGTCAGGCTCGAACGGACAAGCGCGTTTTATGCTTTCAATCGTCAGTCCTTGCAAATCGAGTTCTCTATGAGAAGGCGCAAAGTATTCGACGCCGTCGGCTTGCAGTGCTTGCACGATGCATTGTCCGACGCCGCCGCTTCCGCCGAGAAGCAACACCTTCCCTTTTATTTTCGCATACTCGTTTTTTGCAGTAGAAAGGCTCAAATAGTCAATATTCATAAACTGTTCTGCAAGGAACAAGTCTTCGGGATACGTGATTTTGATATTAAAAGAATTAGGTTTATATAATAAAGCCGCCGTTTTATCCGGCATCTGATTTACTATTGCAGTATAAGAACTATTTGCCGAAAACCAGTTTTTTATATCGTTAAAATGGAACGCTTCAGGAGTTTGAATGAGGCAATACTCTTTTCTGTTAACGAAAATCCCTTCGTTTGTCGAAAGTGTATCGTTTATATCAGACGACATAACGACGGCGGAATAATCGTCGAGTTTGTCGATGAAATCAAGATATATTTCTTTCTTGACGAAAGGACGCGAACAATCCTGAAATACTATTTTGTCGACATTGGAATAATTGTTTGTCACAAAATCGATTGCGGCTTTTATTGATTTGTTTCGCTTATCGCCGCCTTTGACACACACAACGTTATATTTGTTTGCAATATAGCCGCTCTCGTATTCGTCTCCGTCAACGACAGCAATAATTATGTCGAAGCAACCGCTCTCTTTCATTCCGATAATGGAATAATAAATCACTTCTTTTCCGTTTAGTTTGAGATATTGCTTATGGACTTTGCTTTTGAATCTTTCGCTAAGTCCCGCCGCCAAAATTACACCTACATTCATTTTTCCACCCGTTCAAATTATTCCTTTTTGTTTAAGAATATTTGCCGTATTTTTGTAATTATCGATGCTTATGCAATCAACGCCACCGAGCATAACATGCTCGTCGTTTCCGCCTTTTTTGAAGTCGTCGCCGATGAACAACACGCTTTCTTTGGATATGCCTTTTTCCGCTATGTACTTCACAAGCGCATTGTACTTGTTATATTGCTTTGCGGATATATCGAAAGACGACGTACCGCCTATAAAACAATTATAATCGGAAAATGACGATGCGACAAGATCGTAAATTTCAGTGCGTTTCTTTCCGTCCGGATCGAATGCCAACTTATCTTCGAGTTTTGCACCCGTTCCGAGCAAAGGGAACGTAACCAACCCCGACTGGTGGAACTCGACGTTTTGTCCGACGAAATTCGTATATCCCGTTTCTTTTCGGATTTGGGTGACGGTATTTTCAAAAAACGATTTATCGACGGAATACACGTCGTTTCTGATAATCTTGAAATTGCCGTTCTCGACGGTTGATTCTTGTATCCCGTAATTGCCGACTATATCTATCGGAAAGCAATTCATTTGCTCGTATATTCTTTGGCAACCGCCTGCGCCGAGCATAACGAGAGAATACTTGCTTTTCAGTTGATAGAGCAAATCCGTATTTTGTTGTTCGAGTTTGGACTTGTGCTGTGTGAGCGTTCCGTCCAAATCCATTGCAATCAGTTTATAGTTCATTTTCGTTCATCAAGTTTTCGCAGTATTTCAAATCGGGGAAATACGTTATTTTCAGATTGTTTGCAAAATCGAAGTTTATATCGAGTTTGCTGTCTGCCGGCAAATGCTGATTGGTTGCCGTTATCGTTTTGGAATCCTTATCGAAGTTGTCGAAAAGCAAATCGAATCGGAACGCTTCGGGTGCTTCGATAAGATAATAGTCTTCCCTGTTTACCGTGTGCATATGATAGCATCCGAGACTTGCCACTATTTTTTGACCAGTTATCACGGCGTCTGCGCGATCGAGTCTTTCGAGATAATCATCAACAATTTTCGACGTTATCATCGGTCGAGCCGCTTCGAGAATTATCACCTTTTCGCAAGGATAATTGTCTTTTATGAAACGCAAAGCGTTGTAGAGCGATTTGTTTCTCGTATCGCCGCCCTCAACAATTTCGACGTTCGGATTGATTTCTTTTATACCGTTTGCATACTCGTTTTGCGCAACGACAATGATTTTGTCAACGCTTGAACTGTTTGTAAGCGCGTTTATCGAGTAGTAAATCACTTCTTTTCCGTTTATGGTTTGATACTGCTTTGGCACGTTGCCGCCGAAACGCCTTCCGACGCCGCCCGCCAACACTATTCCGACGTTCATTTTATTTTGAGTTCCTTTTTAATCATATTTATCATCGTATCGGCAGCGTGAGGATAATTTGCTTTAAGTTCGTTTTTCACAAACGCCTCTCTTTGCGCTTTCATCGGATCGTTGCCTTTTATAACAACGTTCTCTATGAAGTCGATTATATCTTCTTTCGACTTGGCGTGATAGTACTGATCCATACATTGCTGACCGAGCGGAACAAGCCCTTTATAAGTTTCTTCTTCCGACTTGATCATATAGCAACATGGCTTTTCCGTATAGAGATACTCACCAATAAACGAACCGCAATCGTGAATCATTGCGTCGCTATCGACAAATTGTTGATAATAGTCACCAGACGTGTCGTAGGTAATATTCGGGCTTTCAAGCATTCTTGCGAGATAGTCGTCTATTTGCTGTTGAGTCCAAACTTTGTGCGCTTTCAGATTATCCATCAAAAGCGGATGCGGCCTAAACACGAAATCGATATCGGGATACATCTTCGGCAATTCGACAAACAAATCGCAATATGTCAGGAAATTGGAAATATTGAGAGTTTTCCACCCCCATACCGTATGATGCGGGCAAATCAAAATACGTTTTCTATCTCTCGGCGTTGGTACGACATTCGCAAGTCCGTCCGCCTTGATATATCCCGTAACAACGCCGTTCTTACCCTTTATGGTTTGAACTTGTTGCAAATGTTTGAGATTTGACGGCGTTTCTACGCACGCTTTCCACAAATAGTTGTAGAAATCCGTTGCGATGACTTCGTCCCAAAAACTCAACGCGGCGAATCCGTAACTCGAATAAATCGGCAAAACAGGTTTGTCGAGGAAATACTCGATTTCGTGATAAGGATGCACCAAATGCTTGTACGGATTGCAGAAGAAAATGACGCTATATTCGTCTTTTAGTTCATAATACTTATCGTTTGCAATATCATATCCCCCGATAACTCTATCGCCGTATTCCTCTTTGAGTCCTTCGAACGTATCGTTATAAAGATCGCGCTGATATTTCATCGTTCTTCCGACGTTCGGCGCAACCACAATATACGGATCGAAATTAGGATCTACGCACATTTTTTCAAATATCGGACGCGTTGGGAAAACGCTCTTGAAAACGACGATAAATGCAACCTTTATCTTTCCGTTTTTATCCTTTTTTGCAATGATCTGCGAAACTTTTTTGACGTATCCAGCTTGGAGTTCAAAAAATTTGCGTTTTTTGATAAAAACGCGAGCATTGTCCAAAATAGCCTTTTTGACGGATTTCTTCGGTGTTTTCGCATTTTCAGCGGGCTTTGCTTTGACGGCTATAAACTCGCCGAAACTTTTTACCGTACTTGCAAAATACTGTTTGAGTCTTTTGGTAATATAAACGTTGTCCAAGCAATCGGACAATGTAAGTTGGCTTTGTTCAATCTGCTTATACAAAGAATCGAGTGCATATGCTTTTGATGCGTTGGCAACGACAAATTCGAAGCATTGTTTTGCACGCTCTTGTTTGAGCCCTTTTTCGTAAATGTCGTTAAGAACGGTTTTGAACGTCACGCAATCGTCGTCGAGTTTGACTGACTCGGCAAAATTCCAACCGAAAACGTGATTTTCCGCATTGAACAAATAAACGTATCTGTTGCCATCGAACGGTTTTGCATCGATTACGGGAATAACGACGGGCACGCCGAACTTTGCCGCAGATATCGCATTTTCGCCATATGCAAGTATAATATCTACGTTTTTCCTTATATACTGCGCATAGTCTTCTTCGGCCATCTCGCCGGTGTATATCATATTCGTATAGTTTGTCGAGCAATCGGAAAACTTTCCGTTAAACATTTCGCTCGTTTTGCCAATAATATGGATTTTCACCAGTTTATCGATTTTTTGCACTCGCATGTTGCGAATAAGGTTTGTGAGCATATTCGCCACAGCCGCGCTGAACGGACCGAAAACGCCTATATTTATTACGTTTTCGTTTACGACGCTTTGGGGTTGGAACTCAATGCTCTCGTCAATAAACGGCGGAATATAAAGCACTTCTCTGCCATCAGAATCGTAATTTGCAAACACGCAGTTTCCGCCTCTGAAAGAAAGGGCGTTTGTATTTATCAGCAAATTTTTTATGTTCGTTACGCATCTACCGTCCGCAAAGTGACTGATAAGCCAGTCGATAGATCGTTTATCGTAAGAATACAAGCAAATTTTCGCGTCATTAAGACACGAAATATGAGCAAGTAAATGCAACATATAGTTGCACGGCGTAAAGAAGACAGCCCCTTCATATTTCGAAAAATCGACCTCGCTCGTCAATTCGAATATTTGTTTTGCGTCTTCGGACAAATCAGCTTCTTCCAACTGATAATTGTTCAAAAACACAACGTCCTGACCGTCTTTATACGCCGAAACGGCAAGGTTAAGAATAACTCGCTGCGCGTCTGTTATCGGGGCGTTAGTTTCAATAAAAAAGACTATTTTACTCATTTCGCTATCCTTTTTTCAATAGTTTATTCAATGCAAATTTCACTTGGCTCGCGAATTTCATTTCTTTGAACCGTGCCAATTTTACACGGAAAGACAAATAATCGTTGTAACCTCTGTTTGCACCGCGCAAACGTTTGTACAAGCGGAATTTGCGCAGTTGATTTGCAATCGTTGCGTTTGCCAAGCAATCGACAACGGTAAGATTCGTTGACGTAATCAACTTTACCAAATCGAGCGAATGTTCCTTAACGTTAAATGTTGATTGTACATAATCGTAGCACTTTTCACCCAATTCCTTCTTGCGTCCGCATTGCAAATCGCCTATGATTTGTTTAATGCCGTAAGTTTTCTTCGTTGCGGCGTCAACGTCGGTCACGTTCCAACCCAAACAATAATCGTTCGCATCGAAAATATACGCCAATTTATCATCTCTGATTCTTTGAGAAGATACGATCGGAATAACGGTCGGAATGGACAACAACGCCACGTCCAAAGCTGAAATTCCCATTGCGACTACCATATCTACGTTGCTTCTTAAATACGAATCCCTTTCCTCGCCGAACATAAACGAATTGAACACGATCTTTATATTGGGAGCGTATTTGTTTACGTTGATAAGTTTTTTCGCGTTTCCGTCACCGATCAAATGGAAGTTGACGTTACAAATGCCTTCTTCAAGCAAATTGTCCAGCACGTTGAGCAAAGAATAAATCTTGTCCGCGTCGAGCCGTCCGAACCAACCGATATTTATTTCGTCATCGGACACGACATCGCAAGCGTCGACGTGTTGTGAAACGTGTTTATCGTCGAAGACTACTGGGAAATAACGTTTTTCAAAACATATATTGGTTCGCTTTTCGAGTGCGAACAAATTTGCGCAATCCATAAATCCGTAAGCGTTTTTTTCACGCAACAATTTATATATGCTTTTAACATTTGCATTTTTCGGCAACTGATTGTTCATCCAATTTGTGATTTGTGGATGCAAAAACAATAAAAGTATTTTTGCGGATTTGATGCTCTCGATTTCTTCGAGCAAGAAAAACAACTGGTTGTAAGCCGTAACGAAATATGCCCCTTCAAAGTCTTTGCGGTTGCTTTCGTTCAAATCACAGAAGTTTATTTTTGAATCTAAATACTCTTGTTGAATCTCTTTGTATGAATTATTTACGCAAAAAACGTCGATATCGAAGTTTTCCGCAATCTCGTTCGCAACGCAATAATAAAGGGCAAAATCACCTTTTGCCAAAACGTTTTTTCTGAAATAGAAAACAATTTTTTGCTTTTGTTTTTCCATATCAATATTTTCCTTTGATTATTGCACCTGCGGGAACATCTTTCGTAACCAAAGCCCCTGCGCCTATCATAGCGTTTTCGCCGATGGTTATCCCCGGCAAAATTGTAGCATTTGCCCCGATAGATGCACCTTTTTTCACGATTGTTTGCAACAACGCAAAGTCTTTATTGTGCGATTTGGGAAATTTGTCGTTGCAAAAAGTTGCGTTAGGACCGATAAAAACGTTATCTTCGACTCTTAAACCGTCCCACAACTGTACGCCGCATTTGACGGTCACGTTATCGCCCACAACGACGTCGTTTTCAATGAAACAGTTGGCGCAAATATTGCAATTCGAGCCGATTTTTGCGCCACGAAGTATAACGACAAATTGCCATACGTTGGTGTTGTCGCCTATATTCGTGCTTTGAACGTCGGAAAGCGGATGAATCATATTACGCCTCGAAACAATTCAATTTTTCGATCAAATAATCGACTTGCTCGTCGGTCATACCATAATAAACGGGTATGGACAATTCACATTCGGAAATCGTTTCGGCAATAGGATAATCGCCCTTCTTGAATCCGAGATCTCGATATGCGCCTTGCAAGTGCATCGGCTTCGGATAGTGCTTGTTCGTCCCTATTCCGTTGTCGTTAAGATATTTCTCAAGAGCAGCGCGTTCTTTGCAAAGCACTGCAAAAATGTGCCATACGTTGAAGTGGTCTTCGTCGCAAGGGTTGGGCATAACGATAAGCGGATTATGCACCTCATTTATCAGTCTTTGCGCTATTTCTTGTCTGCGAGCATTCCATTTGTCAAGTTCTGGAAGTTTTGCATCCAAAAAAGCCGCTTGCATTTCGTCAAGACGCGAATTTGTTCCCTTGACAATGTGCTCATACTTGATTTTTGAGCCATAGTTTCTCAAACAGCGAAGTTTCTCTGCAAGTTCGGCATCGTTCGTCACGATTATGCCGGCGTCGCCGAGTGCGCCCAAGTTTTTGCCGGGATAGAAACTAAATCCCGCCGCATCGCTATAATATGCCGATTTATGTCCTTTGTATTCCGCACCGTGCGCTTGCGCCGAATCCTCTATAAGTTTTAACGAATATTTGTCCGCGATTGCTTTAATCTTGTCCAAATCTGCCATTCTGCCATAGAGGTTGACTGCGATTATGGCTTTCGTTTTATCCGTGATCGCTTCTTCTATTCTTTCGGGATCGATATTGAAAGTATCGAGCGTCGGCTCGACAAATACCGACGTAGCACCGACGTAAGAAACCGCGAGTGCCGTCGCGATATAAGTGTTTGACGGAACGATAACTTCGTCGCCGTAAGTCACGCCCATCGCTTTGAGAGTCAAATATAACGCATCGAGTCCGTTTCCGCATCCGACTGCATATTTTGCGCCGCAGTATTGCGCAAAATGTGCTTCGAAATTCTCGACTTCTTTGTCGAGGATAAAACTGTTTGCACTCAAAACTCTATTGAACGCCGCAGTAAGTCGATCGTTCAACTCGTTGTGCATTACACTCAAATCCAAATACGGTATTTTCATTAACTGCCTATTCCTACCCTAACAAATATTGAACAACCACAGATTGGTTGAGGTCATTCTTTGATTATTATAACATAATTTCACGATATATCAACAATTTTCGATAAAAGTATTGACATCGAGAATCTATTACTCCTTTTTGTCACTATATTTTTACATATTTTTTGTCAATGTTGACATCTCAACTCTTTTGGTGGTATATTTGAGTATATAAAATTTTTGACTAACCTAAAAAGGGGAAATCCACGATGAAAGGCATAATTTTAGCAGGCGGAAAAGGCACACGCTTATATCCGTTGACAATTGCGGTATCAAAGCAGCTTTTGCCTATTTATGACAAACCGCTCATCTATTATCCTTTGTCAATTTTGATGCTTGCAGGCATAAGAGATATTTTGATTATTTCGTCACCTGAGGCTATCGAACAATACAAATCGCTGTTAAAAGATGGCTCGTCTTTGGGCGTTCGGTTTTCGTACGCTGTACAAGATAAGCCGCGCGGACTTGCAGACGCTTTTATTATCGGCGAGGACTTTATTGGCAACGATGACGTTTGCTTGATTTTGGGCGACAACGTTTTTTACGGACAAAACTTGGCTCTGACACTCAAACAAGCGATATCCAACAATAATGGCGCAACCGTATTCGGTTATCCTGTCAAACACCCACGGGAATTCGGCGTAGTTGAATTTGACAAAGACTTCAACGTTATTTCCATTGAAGAAAAGCCTGAAAAGCCCAAATCGTCGTATGCTGTTCCAGGACTTTATTTCTATGACAACAGCGTTGTGGAAATTGCAAAAAACGTCAAGCCTTCTGCTAGAGGCGAAATTGAAATAACATCTATAAACAATGAATATTTAAGCCGCAAACAGTTGAAAGTCATTTTGCTGGGACGAGGCACGGTGTGGCTCGATACAGGCAGCCCTAGCGGGATGATGCAAGCAGCAACATACGTTGAAGTTGTACAAAACAGACAAGGTTTATATATTTCTTGTTTGGAAGAAATTGCATGGCGCAACGGCTATATCACAACAGAGCAACTAAGACAGTTGGGTGAAAACCTTGCGCAAACAGAATACGGTCAATATCTTTTAAGATTGGCAAACACTGAAAATAGACTATGAAAATTTTTGTCACCGGCGGCGCCGGATTTATCGGTAGCAACTTTATATATCATATGCTGGACAAACATCCGAATTATCAAATCGTTTGTCTTGACAGCCTTACCTATGCCGGCAATATGGAAACGCTTGAAGATGCATTGAAGAACCCGAAGTTCAAATTCGTCAAAATCGACATAACCGATAGAGAGAATATCTTCAAACTTTTTGAATCCGAAAAGCCCGATATCGTTGTCAACTTTGCAGCGGAAAGCCACGTTGATAGGTCGATAGTAAATCCCGAAATTTTCTTAAAAACAAACATTCTGGGCACGCAAGTGCTTATGGACGCGTGCAGAAAATACGGAATCACAAGATACCATCAGGTTTCTACTGACGAAGTGTATGGCGATTTGCCACTTGATAGACCCGATTTGTTCTTCACGGAAGAAACTCCTATTCATACATCGAGTCCCTACTCTGCATCAAAAGCATCGGCGGACTTGCTCGTTTTGGCATATCATCGCACATACGGCTTGCCTGTAACTATATCGCGTTGTTCAAACAACTACGGGCCGTATCACTTCCCCGAAAAACTGATCCCCTTGATGATTGCAAATGTTCTCAACGACAAACCGCTTCCCGTATACGGCGACGGCAAAAACGTTCGCGACTGGCTTTACGTCGAGGATCACTGCTCTGCCATAGATCTTATTATCCACAACGGCAGAGTCGGCGAAGTCTACAATATCGGCGGCCACAACGAAAAAAGCAATTTGGAAGTCGTGCAAACAATTATCAACACCCTCGGCAAAGGCGAAATCAAATTTGTCACCGATAGAGCCGGACATGACCGTAGATACGCAATAGACCCGACAAAAATTCACCGTGAACTCGGTTGGTTGCCTCAAACTACGTTTGAAGACGGAATCCGTCGCACAATCGACTGGTATCTCACGCATAAGGAATGGTGGGAAAGAATAATCAGCGGCGAATATCAAAATTATTACGCCAAAATGTACGAGGGCAGATAATGAATCCCCTTGTAACCGTCGTCACGCCTTCATACAACAATTCAAAAACAATATTCGGCGCAATCGATTCCGTGCTTATGCAGTCGTATCCGAATATTCAATATATCGTTTGCGACGACGCGTCGAGCGACTTCGACGGCGAGGCAATAATCGAATATATCCGCGCAAATAACACGGGAAATATAGTCGATTTGATTGTTACACGAAACGATAGCAATCTCGGCATAACCAAGAATCTAAACCGCGCTTTATCGAAAGCGAACGGCAAGTATCTGTTCAACGTCGCGGCTGACGACGAGTTTTTCGGCGAATCCGTGCTGACGCAATGGGTCGAACAATTCGAAAGCACGAATGCCGACGTTATAACCGCAAAACGAGCTGTTTACGACGAGAATCTCGAAACGCACTTATATGATGCGCCAACAAAAACCGAAATCGAAACGATAAAGAATTCATCGCCCGAAGTTTTGTTTGAGAAAATGCAAGGTTTCAACCTCATTTTCGGTTGTTGCACAGCAAGAACAAAAAAAAGTTTTGAACTTATGGGCGGTTATAATGAACGCTACCCTCTTGTCGAAGACTATCCGTCAAATTTGAAATTATCACGAATGGGCATACCTATCACATTTTGGGATAGAGCAGTTGTAAAATACAGAAGCGGCGGTATAAGCAGTCAAGGCGGATTAAGCGAAAAGTATCTGCAAATATCGGATAGTATTTTCAAAAACGAGGTACTTCCCTACTGTCAGAATCCATCGGCAGCAAAAGCAGATTACAAGGCATGGAAAAACGAAGCAATATGGTTGCGCGAAAAAAAAGCGTTTGAATCCGCGCATAACAAAAAAAACACCGCTTGCAAACGTCTTAAATATATTTGCTTTATGGCAATCAAACACCCTGTTATTTCAATAAAACGTTTCATAAGGACAAAACTATGGACATCAAACAAATAGACTTCCAAAAACACGGCGATTCGAGAGGAATGCTCGTAGTCGCAGAATACGAAAAAGAAATTCCATTCACCGTAAAACGCGTTTATTACATTTACGGCGTCGGCGAACATACCAGTCGAGGATTCCATTCGCACAAGAATTTACGACAAATCTATATCGCAATTCACGGCAGTTGCAAAGTTATGCTGACAAACGGCGAAGAAAAACAAGTCGTAACCCTTGACGACCCGGCAAAAGGGCTATACATAGGTCACAATGTGTGGCGTGAAATCTTTGACTTTTCTCACGACGGCGTCCTGCTTGTTCTTGCATCCGAAAAGTATTCCGAAGACGACTACATCCGTTCATACGATGAATTCCAAGAATGGCAACGCACTCATAAAAACAATCATTAGTTTTTGTGCTGTTCTTGTAATCTAAACCGCTAAACAAACTAATATAAACTCAATCAATTGATGCATTATTTTGCTCACCAAATGACAATAATACGAACTCAAATAATGGGTTCGTATTATTTTTCCTTCGAGAATTTTTTGCAACAAAACTACGCCTATAAATTCAAAGAATTTATAAAATTCTCTTATTGTTGATTTTAGACAATTAAGACACCACCCTATTTATCCATGCATCTGCTTACACACAAATTTTGTGCGCAAGCTCTTTTATTCTTCTCAAAGTTCTATATCTAATTAGCGATTCTATCAAAATTATAAAAAACAACTGCTCCGATTTATTGCCTTTCGGGGTGACGGTTTAGCACAGCGAAAAGCCTATATCAACGGCAAAATTATTGCTTGTTCGATATAGGCTGTTTTGTTGTAAAACGCAATAATTTACGCAGGTCGTTGACATATTCTTAAAATCGTAAAACACGTTCTGTCTGCCAGACTGTTTGTCGAGGTTTTTCCCCAAGCAATGTTTGTTGAAACAATTTACAAGATTAGATCTTGAAACTGATTTTTCACCAATATCGCCACTCTCGTTATCTATTAAGTCTTTAAATATCTTGTAAACATCCTTTGCGAAAGCCCTTTCATCATCGGTCGGGCTTTGTAATTCAGCTTCGTCAAAATCAAAATCGTCATATACGTCATCGATATCGGTCATGTACAGCCTCCCATTACGATTTCTCGGCAACTTTTACGGTCAAAAAGTCAAAATCAACTTATTAAAAGCGGGATGAAACCGAACTTCACCCGCGGAGATCTTCATCTTGCAAAAGCAAAACTCCAATCTCAAGTTTTCTCCGACAAACCAACAACATTGTTAATTTGTCAATCCTTCAACAATGAACCATAACTAATAACGGATAACCGAAGGAATAACATACCACATAATACCTTGAACCTAAACGCTTAGCTTAACCGCTATAGGTGTGAGTGTCTGTTGTCGGACGGAAACATTTGAAAATCAGCTTACAGCTCGATATCCAAAGTCATTGTCATATTCACGGCATCGAGGGCGTTCTGCGCCTTTGCAAGCGTGTCAGCCGCCTTTTCATATTCCGCCGCAACCTCGGCGACATCGTAATTGAGATACCGATAGTCCAAAATGGACGAATTCATACGGTTTTGTTCACGAACTTTGGGCAATTTGTCTTTCATGCTTGACAGTTTATTCTTTCTTGCCGTCAGTTGCGGGATATAAACGAGCATCTCGTCTATCGTCATATCAAATTCGGGGATAACCGTTGTGGAATTGAACACGTTGAGTGCGTGTTTAAGTTTTCTGATCTTCTCTTCCACTTCCGCAAGCGCGCTTTGCGTCTTTGCAAAATCATAGTCGGGGCGAACGGATTCCAAATCTTCGCCCACTGCGGCAAGGAATTCCTTGCCATTGTATTCTCTCATCTCGATTGACGACTTTTCTTCCATAAGTTTTCTAAGCATCTTTCCTGCTTCTGCAGACGTACATTTCATTTTTTTCACCTCTCGATTTTTATTTATTTAGTTTTAACCGACTATATATGGATAGCGATTGAAATTTGCTCAAACCGCTATATCTATATTTTCCACAAGTTTTTCTATTTTGTCAAATATGCGTACACAGCTCTGCACTATTATTTAATATTTATATATTCAATCCTATAATTCTCATAATGCTACACCTATATCATTAACTTTTGTCATAAAAACACAGACGTTTTACTTCAATTTGGAAAAATCAAAGTCATCCAAACAAATCCCTGCATTTTCAAGCAGCGAGCGCACCTCATCGAACAGCGTTATGCCGCCTGTAATGAGAGCATCGATAAACAATGGCAAAAGCACGCTTTTTTTGATTTCTTCCCGGTGTTTGACGAGCATATTTTTTGCATCTTGGCTGATAGGTTCCATGTGTTTCTCCTATTCTCCCTATATTGACATACAGGCGCAGGGAATGAGATAAATTGAGTGGCAAGACAACGACTCGCCGCCCCTTTCAAAAAAAGTCGAATACCCTATCGTCCCATACGACAATATGACATTATTTTGAGTGTGTCGATTCCCTTTTTCTTGTCGAAAGCCGCTTTGCTTGCGACTTTCAACAAGCATTGCCTATTTTATCCGACGCAATCCATATCTCTAAGCAGCGTGTATTCGTTCAAGAACGAATAAATAAGCAAAGAAATCTGCTCGTTGCGAATGAGAATTTGCGGTGCGCCGAGTTCGATAAGTTTGCAAAGTCGCTTGATATAGCAGGACACTTCACCTGAAAACGTCCCGGTGATCTTATCCGTCTTCACTTGCGAGAGTTTTGCAAGAGTCTCGTCAAAACTTTTGAGAAATTGCGCACAGTCTTCTTTTTTGCAATCTATCGTGCAAGTCTCAATGATATTTGCACTCTTGGCATCGTCTGCAATCACGCAATAATCCTCGGCGCTTTCAAAACCGACACTCAACACTCCGTCTTGGATTGCACCAAACAAATCGTCCACGATTTGAGTGTTTGAAAGGTCGTTGATATTTTTGATTGTGAGAAGGTTTTTCATTTTAATTTCCATCCTATCATTTATTGTAATTGCATTATAATCCGCACTTTGTACCATATACGGCACATAAGTTGTTATTTTGATATTTTAAATTCTCATAGGCACAACGTCGTCATAAAGCGAATAATATTTGCCTATGTGCGTGTCCGTGTGCAGGTGTCCCGAAAACCAATATTTGAACTCTACGACATTTTCGATTTGTTTCAGAAGCTCCTCGCTTTGAGTGTTTTTAAGCTTCGGTTCGAGATAGCAAGGCACATCTTCTCCGCATTGCGTGAGTTCTTCGATTATGCGTTTCTTAAATCTGGACGGCGGTATGTGAGTCAACACAATATCCACTTTATTATCACATTTTGATAGGTTAAACATTGCATTGCGAATATCAGCCTCGCAAATTTCTTCGTCTTTCCACCACGTTTTATGCTCCAATCTCCACTCTTTATCGTGCGACTCTGCGCCACCGAGAGCCAAGATTTTTTTGCCGCCTATATCAAAAACTTCTCCGCGCATTAAATGATAAATTCTATCGCTCACCTTGTGTGCACGCCCGCCGAAAATCTCCACGATCGGCAACGCCTTGAGCATATCGAAATTTTCGTGATTGCCGTCCACAAACAACACCGTTGCGCCGAAACTCTCGTACAGTTCAATCATTTTGGGCGCACTCTTTTTGTCCCAAAGCACACCGCAATCGCCGCAGATAATTATATAATCATCCTTTGTTGCATTGAGTTCTTTGAGCTTGTTTACGTCCCAAATTCCGTGGGTATCTCCCGATATATAAATCGTCATAGTTGTCTCCTTTTCATTCTCTATTCATTTGCCACGTGTTCGGAAACTTCAAGTTTTCGATACTATCACCGTATATAAACACTGCCGGCAGTCTATGCATAAGCGGACTTACGAACCTATATTTGTCGTAATATGCAACGTCGCTTCCGGTCAGCAACACAGACGATAATTTTGATCTGCAAACGCCTATTAGTTTTGCGTCAAACGATTTGCGATACGCCCAAAACATATCTCTCGTAGGGCTCATATCAAACAAATTCGGACGTCCTGACAAATACAATCCGATTTTCAATCTGTTGCCATCATCAAACACTGCTTTGATTATCTCATCAAATTCATGCTTGTTACGCACATAAAAACCATAGGCACTCGGCACGTTTATGCCTACGAAAAACAGCTCTATATGCTTTTGATTTTTTAAGTCATCGTCAGACATTTTTTCACGCTCTTTCATCAGCATATACAATTTGCGTACAACTTCGTCGTATTCTTTCCGGTCTTGATTTTCATTGTATAATTCACAACATGCAACACAATGCTCGTCGTATCGCGCGTTCCACACCGTGCCGTCGCCAACGAACACGTAATAGCCTACTTCCTGAGCGGAATAGTGTTCTCTTATGCTCATAATCGGCAAATTGTGACCTTGTGAGTAAACACCGTATCCCGAGTCGCACGACGCAAGCACGTTTTGCTTTGACATATTCCAAAATATGGGGTCACTGCCATGCATGCCGATAAGTGCATTTACGCCGACACTTTTATCGGGTGCATTTTCATATGCAAATGCCAACGCTTCAGCCTCGTTTGCAAATCTCTCTACACTCTTGCAAAACTCGCCGTTTTGTGTTGCTTCTTTATAGATGTCATTCAAATCGTTTTTTCTTTTCATGTTTTCTCTCCATAATCAATAAAAGCCAAGTCGACTTATCGTTTGTTTTTGTCTTTGGTCATCTACGCCTATATCGGCGGCAACTATCGTCTTCAGTTGCTCATCTGACAAGTATTCGATGTCTTGCTTCGCTATACGGCTTGCCTGATTGAGCTTTGCTTTTTCAAGCACGTTTCTTGCATATCTGCCGTTTCCGAAAGATGGATTTTGACGCGCTTTTTTGTATATATCAAGCAACTTTTGATCGCAAGACGGATCGAGAATAATATCTCTGTCGCGAGCAAGAAGTTTGGTTATATCCAAAAGTTCGCTTGCCGAATAGTCGTCAAAATCAACGTGGAACGCTATTCTCGACGAAAGGCCGGGATTTCGCTCTACAAACTCTTCCATTTCGTTTTTATACCCTGCAAAAATCACGATTACATCGTCGCGTGCGTTTTCCATTTCTTGCACTATCGTGTTGATTGCCTCGTCGCCGTAAAGCCCCTTTTTGTCGTCCAACAGCGAATATGCCTCGTCGATAAACAGCACAGAGCCTTTTGCTCGTCTAAATACCTCCTTGACTTGGGGCGCGGTTTGTCCGACATATTCGCCCACCAAATCCGCCCTGCCCACTTCAACAAGTCCGCCGCGGCTCAACACTTTATTGTCACGAAGAATTTGCGCCAAAAGACGAGCCACCGTTGTCTTTGCCGTGCCGGGATTGCCCGAAAACACCATGTGCATTGCAGGGCGCGCAAAGTCAATGCCGCGCTCTTTGTATTCCTTTTGCAGCTTGAAATAGTTGATTGCGCCGTCAATGACTTTTTTGACATTGCCAAGCCCTATCATCTCGGACAACTTGTCATACGCATTTTTCTCGTTCAACGTATCGTCTTCTCCGCTTTTGCCGTTGAAATATGCGCCATATTCCGGAAACTGCACCGTGGCAACGTACTCGTTGTGCCACTCGCTATATATGGTCTGCAACGCTCTTTTTGAATATGTCCTATCGGATTTTCTGATTTTTTCAATCTCGCTTTCGGGCGCATTTGTGCCGTTTTGACGCGCGATCTCGCAAAAGCAATCCACTGCAGATTCTCCCTTGTATTCTTGATCATAAAACTTGATCAACGCAATGCCGTGCAGGCTGCTTATAATTCTGTTGCGCGTATTCATAGACGCATTGTCCATAGAAATGATCGTAACAACGCTTGACGCATATCGTTTTATGATGTTGACAATGCCGCTCCACTTCCATTTGTAATACTTTTCTTCGCTCTCAAACAAAATGTCTTCGTCAACGCGCAGGACTATCACGCCGTCTGCGTTTATCCGGTACAACTGTTCGATGTGCCATTCTGAAATGTTCCGATCTCTAAGCCCGATTATCGTGTACTTTTTGGTGTTTATTCTTCCTTTGTAAAACAGCGAAAAGACAAGATTGCGATTGCGCACCATGCGAGCATCGTCGTCATTGGACACCATAAAATAGTGCGCCGGATTGCCAATCGGTTTTTTCAGAGTTTTACTCGCATAAATGCGGTCAAGTTCGCGCTTGTATTCTTCATCCAAAAAGTATTTGTTTACATCCGCGTATACACTTGTTTTGGTTTTATGTTCCGTCACGATACGCTCATCAAACGAACCATGGCGAATTTCATAGAAAAAACCAAGTCCCAATCGGTCTATCATCGCGCTGCTGTCGGTCAAATAGTTGTCAATCTCCGCATCGCCTATATTGTTCACAAAATCAAACATTCTTCCCTCGGAAACCTTGATATCCGCAATGTTGTCAAAGAGTTTTTCAGCAAAAGTCTTGGCAAATTTCTTTTCGTCACATGACGAGTCAACGCACGCAATGGCATTGACCACGGTTTTGCGTGTTCCGCGAACATAGACAAAACACGCCGAATTTTCTTCAAAAAGTTTGCCGCTAGCGCAAGCCGCTTCTTCCGGCTTGAAATCCTTGATTTGCTTTGCATCTTTCACTTTTATGGTAATATTAAAAAACCTCATTGTTTTCTCTCCGAAATTTAATGAAATAATACGTTGTTTTAAGTTGTCGTTGTGATTGCTACAAATTACCCGTCAATGCAAAATAGATTGTGCGGTGTTGTGTGTTTTGCTCCCCCTACCTTGAAAAGTCGGTGTGTCAATGCTTGCGTTTTTGTTGCTGTCGATTGCCTGTTTGTTTCTGTGATTGATTATGTTGTAGCATTGTAGTTGTTTGTGTGATTTGGTTGATTTACAATATTATCATACACCATCATTCCCCAAAAATCCACTAAATCTCGCTCAACATTGTACCGTGTATGGGACATCATCTGTTGCAATCATGTCTGTAGCTCTCAAATGATGAATTGTCTACCAAAACAAATTTAGTTTATATAAGAAGTCCGAGCAAACAATATCTGCTCGGACTTTTTTGTATTATAATTCACCCCTTTCTTACTTATCAATTTCAACAAGCAAATACATAAACTTATTATATGGTTCATTTACGTTATAATTCTTAAAATCTTGGAAATCAGCATACTGAAAATCATAATCATTTTCAATTTTAATTGGATTACTTTTTCTAAAAGCACCCGCCGAACTATCTTTAACATTTGGATCGACCTTTTTTGTTTGATGTTTATGCTCACCCTGCATCAATGAAAAGTCATCTCTTTTGCAAAAAACGCTATTGCTCCCATCTTTTTTAATATAAGCCATATCATTAGTTACAAATATGAAAAAACCATTATTGACATCTTTGTGTTTAACGTTTTGTTCAATTCTATAAATATCACGCCAGCAGTCATAACGATTGGGATTTTGTGCACCATGATTTGCCAATTCCAATGCGCCTCCCAAAACGACAGGATATTGCATACGTTGTTTATTCTTTTGAACCTCGTTTTTTGTCTTGTACTTGAATTCAATCAATGTTTTATCGCCTGTCTTTTTATCAAAAACTAGCAAATCAAACTCGGTTTTCTGCTCCGCATTTTCGCTATATGCCGTGTGCCCTGGAAATTCAGGAATAAAATCAAATTGGTCGCCGAACATCTGAGCTCCAATTATCGCAAATTGCAACTGAATATGCGCTTCGCTCACATAACAAAATCTTGAGCGTTTCAATGCTTCAATTATGTCATCCACTTGTTGTTTTGTTAACATTTTTCCACCTCTTTTGTTTTTTTATTTCCACATCAAATAGCATATTCGATAGGGCTTACACCTTGTTTTTGTACCAAATAGCAAAACATTTATCTGCTTGTATAATAAATTTTAATTAAAAATAAAGATTAAAAAATCTATCTTTTTCACATCTGATATGCCTCTATATTGTGGGAATTTGTTGTCAAACCAAGCAACCCATTGTTTGCCTCTAGGATCATTTTTTATAAGATTGTCATACCAATCGTTTATTATTTTCCAATCATGTTGGATTAGTTGAAGTTTTGTTTGCCCATTTTTTAATGCTTTGCGGTATTGTAATTGGAGTCCTTCATCTTTTGTCAAATAACTATAAACTTTAGAATCAAAAATCGGCGAATTTGGATTTTTTGTATGCAACAGCTTTGAGCCTATTGAAAACTCATACGTATCCGACACCCCCGCTACTATTAATTCTTCCAAAACATCTTCCAATAACTCTGTCCCATTTATGGAATTCAAAACATTGAAATATGCACCACTTTTAGAACCACCTTTTCCGCCGAGCTGCGCCCACCTTGCCTTTAAATAAAAAGAATAATATACGTCTTGAAAATCTTTATCGAACGGATTCCCACAATGGTTTTGAATATATTCGTAATCGAGCAATGCTTTCCCTAAATCTAAAACCTGTTTGTCAGTAATTTGATTTACGCTAATTTTCATACTTTTTCCTCTGTACTTATATATTTTCACTCTTTGACGATGTCGCAAAGGGCTTGCCAAATTTTCACCATGGCATAGGTGTCAAGTTCGCAATATTTCAGCAGGTTGTGGCGCGCGATTGCTTGCTCTTTGGGCGGCATATCCTTGATTGTCGGGAATATGCTCATTGCCTCACCGCCGTTGTGTACGCCGTCAAGATTGTGATAATCAAGTTCGGGATCATTTGGGAACATGGCAGGCAGCACCGATTTGATCGAGAACGAGCCGCCGATTTCCTTGCGATAATAGTATCCGCCCCTAAACACGTCGAGCAAATCTTTGATGTTGTCCCTTATGTTGAGCAGATGTGTGCGCAAGTCGGGAAACATATCGGCAAGCTCCTTTATGCGCGAGCACTCAAACGCCTTGTTGTAGGCAAGCGTGCATACGTTCATGGGGATATCTCGCACAAGGCTTTCGGCAATGGCGCGGAGCGGATTTGCGCCGGACACTGCCAAGAACTCTTTGTGCTTGAGCGCACCGCCTTCACTCTCGATATAATGCAAGGAATATTGAAACGGGATTTGCTGATACGGCCGCACTCCCTCAAACGGCGGAATGATGGGTTGCATTGTTTCAAAGTCCAAAAAGTACAGCGGATAAGAGAGTGTGGCAAGAAACTGCTTGATGCCGTCCTTGTCCGCATACACTCCGCGGTCATTCAAATAGAAGTCAACTTGCTTGTCGATTTTGTCGGAAAAATACCACCCCGTGCGCGCGTAATCTTCAAACGAAACAACGCCTTGCTCATAACATTCAAAGGCTTTCGGCTTTGGCAAACGATACATATCAAACACGCTCGGTTTGGGAAGATGCTGCGAGCAATATTTCCAAAATCCACACTTGTATGGTACAAAACAGTTGATTGAAATGTCGATTCGGGGTTCTTGCTCATCGGCAAGCAATTCTTCCGCACCTTGCAAAAGCCCTTCCACGTTGCCGTATTCCTGCGCCACAAGCTCGTCAACGTTGCGCACTTTGAACACTTGCTTGATGTCAAGCTCTTTGCCCCTGACGTACTCGTTGTTGATGTACACGAGATATGTATGTTTGACGTTGACGCCGCATTTTTCAAGCACGTATTTTTGATAACTCACGTCATAGATATACACCGCTTTTATGTCGGTTGCGCTCTTGACTTCGTAGATGGAATAGCCGTCACCGTCCTTGCGCAAAATGTCCACGGCACAATACAAACCGCAAAAATCAAAGGATGCTTCGCAAATGTTCTGCACTCCGCTTGCAATGCACTCCTTGGTTTTTGCAATCATTTTGGACAAGTCGAGCGCACCATTTTCTTTTGTTGCGGTCACTTCAACGTAATCGCCAAAAAGTCCCATGGCAAAATCGCCAACGACATTGCCGTTGTCCATTCTTACCTTGACGCTTTCGTCAACTTCATATTCATCGGGCTTAAACTTTTTGAGCCACACACTCTTTGGGCATTGACACAAAGAGCAATATCTTGATTTGCTGAAATACATAATTATTCCTTATCTTGAGTGTTTTTAGATTTCCTTGAGCGTCTAAATGTGCCTTTCAAACTACACTTATCGCAACCGCCGTCACAACCATGTTCTTTTTTATATTCTTTTTCGATTTTGTCCCAACCTATTAGATTTATAGGTTTGTCATTCACTTTTTGATATGCTTCTTCATACGCCTTTATCAAGCATTTTGGTCTTGCATATCTGCTTTTAATGCTACGATCTTCCGACTTTAATATTCGGCAAAGGCATAGATTGGCAAGCACCTTTTCTACGTTGTCGTAGTTCAAGTCGTCACCTTTAAGGTTTGTCAAATCTTCAATTATGCTTGCAATCGGAATTATATGTTCGTCATGGAAAATTTCGCGAAATGAAAATTTATCCCCTTTCTTAAAACATAGTTTCTCAGGCGTATTTGAATTACCTTTGTACAAATACTCTTCCACCTCTTCGCTGTTTTTGAACGCTTCGCCGTCACATCTAACCGTATTCCTATACCAATAGTCATTCATGTCATGACCACTTAAAAGTTCCCATTTTTCGGCTGCTTTCTCCGAAACGTAAATACGTCCTCCGTTTTTGCTGTACTGTCTTAAAACTTGCCCCAACAAATACGTACAAGCGTTTAGTTTGTAATCGTCGTTACGGTACTTGCACTTTACAGCATTATCTTTATTTTGTATTCCTTTTGTAAGCGTGATTATCAAATCAAAAATTTCATTTTTTTCGGTTTTGTTATGTTTTTCCACTTTAACATCCCCTTTTGTATTTTTCGCACATTTGCTCTATGCTTTGTCTTATTTCGTTGCGCAAATGCTCAGGCGCAAGCACTTCGGTATTTTCTCCGTATTGCAATGCCCAAAACTTCATCGCCGTCGGGCTGACAACCAGTTCCACTTTTATATTTTCGTCATCGATTATCGACACTTTTACGTCTTTGCCAAACCAATCCACGATGTCGTCCATCATCCACTTCTTCGCTGAAATAACAACCTTTTCGGGTTTATCTGTAAACATATATGGGCGTGCCGTGGACAATTCCTTGTAGTTTATGCCGTTTTTGTATCCGTCAAGGCTCTTGATAGGCACAATCGTTTGATCGATTATCTCGATGTCGGTGATTTTGTCAAGGCGGTAGAAGCTTATGTTCATCCACTTGTGGTTGCATCCCATAAGATAGTAGTGCTGATTGTGCAACACCATTCTATACGGGCTTACGCACGGGTGCGACGTGTGGTGCAGTTGCTTGTCCGCGCCGATTTTATTGTAGTAGAATTTTATCTGTTTGCCTTGACTTATCGCCTCGTCTATCTCCGATATATTGAAAAACACCGCCTTATTCTCGGTTTTGTTCCAATCGTTGAGCGATTGCACGTATCTAACGCGCGATTTGAAGTTGCGACCGCCCATTCTTACGAGTTTGTCGATAAGTTGTTTGGAATGAGTCGCACTTATATGCGTCGAGCAAAGCACGCTGTCTATGAGCATGTGCAGTTCGGATTTTTCAATCGGTCTATCCACGAGATACGCACCCTTGCGGCTCGATTCGACGTCGATTCCCATCTCGTTGAGATAGGATATATTGCGTCCGATCGCCTTGCGCTCCACCACCAAACCGTATTCTCTTTCGAGAATATCAATTATATCTTGCTGCGTAAGCAAATTGTCTTCGTCCGAATAATCAAAAAGCACTTGATACAATCTGAAAAGCAAAGTTTGTTTATTCTCAAATCCCATAAGCAAATCTCCTTTCATATATCATACCCCCGATTTATCGAAATGTAAATACGCAATGTACCGTATACAGTGCAAACAATTCTTCGCATATTGCTTTTCGTCATCGTACTCACCGCCAAACGGCATCTCGTCGCAATCGATTTCTTTGCATCCAAGCACTTTTAACGCCGACACGCAATACGCCTTACTTATCGACATGCGCATTCCTCGCGCGATTTTGTCAAAAAGCGCAAACCTTTCGGCACAAGCAATCCATTGCGGACAACGCTTTATAAACTGCGCTTCGAGTGCGTCTATTTCATTCTTTTTGAAGCTACATATAGTACGCCGTATTTTTTCGACTTCGTCATAACTATACCCCGCAATATAATGAATGAAATGCATATAATCTTCGGTATACGGCGTAGTTCCCAAATAGCGAAATCTATCAAATATCCAATCCCCCACTTCTTTCATCGTGTCGACAGACGTTATTATCGATATTTCAACTTTGTCGATGTGCAAAATGTTTTCTCTTTCCCCAATCTCGATTTCCACAAACTCAAAGTCTTTGTTGAGATATTCCGCCAACTCGTCAAGCGTATCCTCGTCCATGTAAAAACCAAATAAACATTGCATATTGTACTTTTCGTTAAAATATCTTTCAAATATCAAACCATGTTCATAAGGGTTTATATCGGTTATCCCAAGCAGATACGCAATCAAACTGCAACCCCCGTTCCCGAAAAACCGAGGGCTTTTATCCTTCTCTTTCAAAAACTCACTTATCATTCTTGCGATGCAAAAATATTTTGACATATCGAGTTCTGTTATCCGTATGATCTCTTTCTCAATCATACCATCCCAACTTGTATCGCAAGGCAACATTTTTTTGACATTATTTCTTGCAATTCGTTCCAAATCAATAATCGTTTCAAAAACCACGGCAATCTCCTGTACCGGTATAAAATTTTTTCTTTATCTTATCCCATCGAACGCACCGTCTACGGGACATTGTCAAAGTTTTAAGGTGTTCCTTCTCAAGTATTACACAAAAACCCCTTTGGCACTTAGGCGTATGCTTGTTGCGACACAATTTTATGGACGTGTCTAAAAGAGATGTTATGGCAAGAAAAAAGTGTATGAATTGAACGTTTCCATACACTTTATCGTTATTTTATCGTATTTTTACCTAAACAGGTTATTTCTTGACTTTATGACGTAAGACGGAAAGATGTCGATTTTATATACTATCTCTATTTCGCGTTCCTTTCCCGTTACGCTTTGAGAACCGCCGATAATAATTCGGTCGATAAGTTCGTAGTACATTTCGCGTGTAAGTTCGGGCGCATTGAGATACTTCTTAATATTACGGATAAAGTCGTCGGCTGTATTGCGAGTGGTTTCGGTTTCTGAAAGTCTTTTTTCGATGCCTTCGATTTCTTCTGCAATCGTTTTTTGTTCCGCTGAGTATTTCTCAATAAACCCGATACAAATATCCTCGGGAATTTTGCCTTTAACTCTGTCTTCGTATGCGGTTTGAATAAGCTTGACAGTTCTTCGGCACGCTTTTGTTTAGGCTGTAATGCTTTCTCGTTTTTCTTTATTTCCGCATCTGCAAGTTCGGCATTGCGACGAACAAATTCTTCTCTTATTGACTTTTCGTCAAGAACGATTCTCTGTGCCATTGTCCGTATATCATCAAGGACAATTTCTTCTAGTACGCTTGTCGCGATATAATGCGAAAAGCAGTAAGCCTTTCCGTATCGCACGTGGTAACCGCAGTCGAAACTCATAAACCTTTTGCCGTTACGTCTTAACGTTGTAGAAAGTTTCATTTTGCCGCCGCAATCAGCACAGAACAGAAAACCGGATAACGGATGTGTAAAGCCTATTTTTCGTTTTTCTGCCTTGCGCGACGGATTTTTTGCGTTCCTGAACTTTGTCCCACAACTCTTGCGAGATAATAGGTTCGTGGTTGTTGTAAACGATTTGCCAGTCGCTTTCGTCGGTTCTGTATCGTTTATGATTTTTGTACGATACCGAAGTCCAACATAATTGCGGCAAATGACCGAGGTATATTATTTTATTGAGCATTTCACGCACCGTAACGGGAGTCCAAAAGCCCATTACTTTTTGCTTCGGTTTCTGATCCATTTTTGCATAAGCATACATTGCCGGCATTAGTATACCTTCTTCGTTAAGCACTTCGCATATTTTTCTCGGGCTTAACCCCGAAGCGTACATCTCGAATATACGTCTTACAATCGGTGCGGTTTCTTCGTCTATGATAGGCGTATGCTTTTTGTCTGTACCCATTTTATATCCGTAAGACGCTTTCTTTGCAACGTAAACGCCTTCTTTTGCAAAAGCACGCCTGACTGCACGGATTTTCTTGCTCGTATTTGCGGCATGCCACTCATTAAAAACGTTCATAATCGGCATCATTTCCATTGTTCCGCTGTCACGGTTTTCCGTATCGACGTTATCTTGAATAGCAATAAATCTTATACCGAATGCAGTGAAAACGTAGTCGATATGCTTTCCGACTTCTATGTAGTTTCTTCCAAAACGAGATAAATCTTTGACAATTATTGTATTTATAACTCCCGTCTTTGCATCGTCTAACAATCGTTGCACGCTCGGGCGTTGAAAAGTAGTACCCGATATACCGTCGTCGATATATTCGTCGTGAATTTGGAATTCATGTTCTTCAGCATATTTGCGAAGTATCGTTCTCTGATGCTCAATGGATGCCGATTCGCCTTGTCGTTCGTCCTCCTGCGAAAGCCTGAAATAAAGTCCTGCAATATATTTTTTCGGTTTCATTGGTGTTCACCTCACATTTTTGTTTACTTGCTTTGCGGCGAATTCTTTCATAGACGTTTCAAAATCTCGATTACCATTGAAATACCTCGTAACGCGATAAGTTTTACCGCCTACGATTTTCTTTCTGCCGATAGACGGAGAAAAGATATAACAGTTCTCGAAATCTTCATAATTTGCTAAAAATATTCTTTTTACATTTGTTTCCATAATTTTTGACTCCTTTTTAGATTTTTTTGTTTTTGATTTGTCTTTCGACGGAAACGAAAAAAACGTTAACGTATTAGGGTTTTGCCTGCTTTTTGTCTTAATTCTTTTCCGTCAAGGGTTGCTAATGGCAATGCACTTTACCCTTGACGAAAAAGACGTTTTCGTTTACGCTTTCCGATTCGAAAGACATAAATTTTTTAGTTGCGCTTGGGCATTTGGTCTATAACTTCTTTACTAACTTTGCCTATAATTTCACCGTCATCGATACAGGTAAAACTATCGAATAGCAACGCCTTTCGGTTGTCGATACCTATCGGACAGGCAATATCGTCTTCCAAAATATCCGATTGAAAATATGTGGGCAATTTGCCGCCGTAAACCAACCGCTCGCCCGATTTCTCCATGTACTTGGTTATGTAATTAACCGCACTCGATACGTCGTCGGGACGGCAGATAGGTTTGAAATCGTTTCTGCCGAAATGTTTCAGAAAATGAGTATTTTGTAAGGTCGTTTGCATACGGTGGTTTCGGGTGTCGTAATCTTTCACTTCTTCGAAATTGCCTATCATTTTGTCTTTGGGTATATGAAATATTCCGTGAAAATGTAGTCTGTCGGAATCACTACCTCGCTCCAAAACGCCGACGTATTTCCAACCCTTTCTTGCGACAAGGTGTTTTAGGGTGTTTGTCAATTTTTTGTGGAACGTTTCCTCGTCCAAACGTTCGTCCGAATAGGTAAAAGTGACAAAATAGTCCCAACGTTGCAGTCCGAGTTTTCGCATTAGCCGTACTTTGCGCTTAATGGCGTTGGTCTTCACTCGTTCAAGATTTTTGTTCACAAACGCCTTTAATTCCGCTTTGTCCGTAAAAACGCTTTCCATCAACTCTTTAATGTGTTTTTTTCGCTCTTTCTTGGGTAGTGAAAGACTTTCTTTGTAAGCCGTTTCAAAGCGTTCTTTCGGGGTTTCCGGTGGCGATTCGGTCGTCGGTGGTTGTTGTTGTTCCGTTGGTTTGACAACTTGTCTTTTACATCCTTTCCCGCTCGGAAACGCTCCTTTCGGAATGGCAACAAAATGACTGCCGTCATGATAAATTTTTGCTTTTTGTAAATTCATTGTTTCTGCCCCTTTTCGTTTTTTTGTTGAGTGTAAACTTCAAACTCGCAAGATTTTTGCGACTTTGAAAATGTTTTTGAAAGAAACGTAAAAATTTTTATACCGGTAAACCGTTTCTCTCAAAATACAATCGGTATTCTAAAACTCAAACCGGACAGTTTTACCGGTTTGAAAAAATTTCTTGCCGTTTTTTTACTCGATTACAGCCTACAACACTTGCTGTAAAAAGCGTGAATGGCTCAAAATGTAGTTTCAATGGAAAATTTCCATTTTCAATGGTTTTTGTAAGGACGGAAAATGACTGAGGAATGGCTGCGAAATGGATTTTAGGCAACAAAAAAAGACGGCGCAAGAAAACGCCGCCCGAAACAAAACGGAGCGAAAATACTCGGAAGATATAAAAGGAATAAAACTCAAAATATGTCGCCGTGCGAAGAATTACGGGGCGATTCGCCAAGCGGTTTAGCGGCGAACGCCCCGTTTCGCTCGGCTTTTGAGTTAACCTTTTTATCCGAGTTTAAGTGAGTTGTTTAGCGGGTGCTTGACCGCGCCAAAGTGCCATTTGAAATTTTTTGGAGTAAATTATGAATAAAAAAGTAATCTGTTTACGAGTTAGTTAGACCATTTAGTCAAATCTATTCCCTGTGCGCGTAATTGATCACCTATGGTGTACGAATTGCTTCCTGTGGAATATACTTTTTTCTTTTTCGTCTTTCGTTTAAGGACTACCGGCATTTTTAGTTGCTTTATCTCATCCATTGTTAAATCGATAATCACAAGAAAATCCTCAAAAGATACTACTTTTACATTTCTTCCATCGTCATTTTTTAATGCGGCGAAATAGCGAGTGTTTTCTTTGGGAATCGGATCAAGCAACTCTTCATCGTCGGCAACATAATAATCATTTTCTGAAACTTTTACGTTATATTTACAACCATGATTAGCCAAGACCTGTATGAGTTTTAATGTGTCTGCAGTGTTACTCTTTTCAAACACACGGGGAAAACACAATTTTTTATTATTCAAACAACTTTCAATAATGTCACCTTCTGAAACAACAGTTTCCGCAAACTTTTGGATACATTTTTGTTTGCGACCTTGACTTAATGCATTGGAATTTTTTCCTAACGCATTCATCATTGATTGTAAGTCATCACCCGTATATTGAATATTAAAATTATGGCTTGCGCCACACGCCGTGGGGCAAAGCATCATCAATTCCGAAACATTTACATTCAATTCTTTGCAAATTTTTTCTACAAGTTCGATTGTAAGTAGTGCGTCATCATCACTTTTATGATGAAATTGCGGTTTGTCGAGATCTAAGACAGTTTCTGCATTCTCTAAGGATATATCTTTGTGAATTCCCGAAAATTCCTTGTATAGCACCTGGCTATCAATAAAATCAAAATTAAGGGACGGCAGTTTATATCGCTTGCATGCATCTCTTAAAAATATCGCATCGCTTCTCATGGCATGTCCAAATATAATTGTTTCCGGCATTGAAACTAAATTTTTTATTTTATTATAAAATGCGGGAAATATAGGACTATTGTAATACTCCTCTTCGGGAAAGAACAAAATACAATCTTCCCGATTTTCTCGTCCAATCAAATTAAAAGGTTTCTCAGGATTGATAGTATAACATTCCTTTTTAGTTACTTTGAAATTTTCATCTGTTATTACATAACCGAATTCACAGATGTGTTTGCCGTCACAACATTCGATATCAAAACTTAAGTATTGCATAGTGAACTCCTTTTGTTTTTCTGATTCCATTATATCATGGCACAAATATTTTTTACAGGACAGGATTTGCCCTACAACTTCGAAATGCCGTAAATTTCAAAGGACTCTTTATAGCCAAAAAGTTCTGCCGCTTTTCGGACTCGTGGGACAGTGATATATTGGCAAATATTGTTTTCGTTATTCGTTATCAAAATAAATTTGCGTGAACCGCCGTCTTCTTTGTTTAAGTCCATAACGGCGTGTCCCGTTGTTCCGCTACCGGCAAAGAAATCAAGAATGATGGAATCTTTTTCGCTTGCCGCTCTTACAAATTCTTTAATCAGTTTCATCGGCTTAGGGGTGGCAAATGCCGTTCTGTCTCCGAATAAAGCGGCTATTTCATTTTTTGCCGAAGAAGTCGTGCCGAGAAAATCAATCACAGTTTCAAGAGGCTTTTCCCTTTCAACCACTTTGCCGTTTTGTAGCGTTGGTTGCATTATAGGCTTTAATACCGTTTCTTTCAGATTTTTACCACACAGCAAAACAAATTCGTGCGTGCGGCGAATTCCGTTTTCAAGCGGTTTCTCGATACGATTTTTATCAAAATAGTCGTTGGTTTTCTTCCATATCAAAATTCTTACGTTTTCGCAGCCGAAAATATCTAAGCAGATATGGTATAAGTCAACGCATTCGTTTTCGTCGATATGGATAAACATAACGCCGCGGTTGCTTAAAAGTTTATATGCGACTTCAAGTCGTTCACGCATAAACACGTTCCAGCGACTGTCAAAATCTTTATACCCGACATAAGAAATATTTGTATTATACGGAGGATCTATCGGCATAACGTCGATTTTTCCTTCGTATTCGGGCAACAGTTTTCTCATTGCAATAAGATTATCGCTTTCAATAATCAAATTTTCCATCAGTTTCTCCTTTCGATAACGACGGAACATTCGTTGAACGCGTTTTTGTCCACGAACGTGTTTTTTCCTATACTTACTTTTTTCAGATTTACGCAGTATGCAAAAGCCCACTCTCCGATATAAGTAACAGTATCGGGAACATAAATATCCGTAAGACCGACACAGTTTGTAAATGAACTCTTATCAATATACGTTACGCCGTTGAAGTCAATATTTTCAAGAGATTTGCATCCGCTGAAAACGCCGCGATTTATATGCGTTATCCCGTCCGGAAGAGTAAATTCTTTACCGATTGCTTTATCCGTTGCACACAATATATGCGTTAGCGTTTTATCGTACACAACTCCGTTTTTTACTACGAAATTATCGTTTTCGCTTTCGATTATTAAATTTTCGCATCCCGCAAACGGGTTATAGCCTATTCTGTCAACGTTTTTCGTAAAAACGATTTTCTTTACGCCTTTACAATTCCAGAAGGAATTTCGACTTATAAGCGAAACCGTTTCGGGAACACGCAAGCAGTCAATCTGACTACCGTTCAAACACCCGACAATCGTCGTTTTGAATTTGTTGTAAATTACGCCGTTTTCGATTACGTAATGCGGCGTATGACTTTCTAAGGATAAATGCTCGCATCCTGAAAACGGATTGTTTTCAAACCTTATTACCGACTCTGGAATAACGATTTTTCGCAGGTTATTGCAAGCATAAAAGCAGTGCTTGCCTAAACACATCACTCCGTCGGGGATAATAAATTCAGTTTGCGGATTGGATATCGTATAATGTATCAGATTTGTTTTGTCTTTATCATATAAAACGCCGTTTTCAAGAATAAAATTCGGGCTTTCGTTCGTAATCTGAAGTTTCGGACATCCGGCAAACGGATTGTTGCCCATTATCCATACTTTTTTCGGAATATTTACTTTTTTTAAGTTTTTGCAGTAGTAAAAGCAATCGCCGCCAAGTCTTTCAAGCGATTCCGGCAAAATTACATCTTCTACTAATACGTTGTTCCAGAATGCGCTTGCGCCGATGGTTTTGATACCTTCCGGTACTTTTACCGTTTTTGATTTTCCTTTATATAAAATCAACTCACTACCTTTTATTTCAAAATCTGATGAGGCGGAAATATTGACTGTGTATTCATCCGAGCCGACTCCAAAATGAAATTCAAAACCGTAGGAATAATATTCGCCTTTATATTCAAGCAAACCGCTGACAAGGCGAGAAGTATAGAATACTTCATAATCCGCAAAGTCTTGGCCTATACCGCCGCCATAATCATCCCAAGCCTCGCAATAGATTCCTACATTCCCACTTTTAGTTTCCAAATAAATATCGAAAAAATCATCTATCGCTATCTGTTCCGGTAAATAACCTTGCGTCAGTAAACGGTCTACACATTCAAGCACGACAAAAGACTTGTGGCTATTTAGCTCAAATCTACGTCCGTTTTTGATTTTTTCGCCGAAATCGACGTAATGTTTTTCCGCGTAAATCGCAACTTTATAATCGTTATACGATTTTTCGTGTACGTCGAGTTGGTTTTCAACGAATCTTAAAGCCCAATACAGAGCGGTATATTTCATATCTTTACTTATCATTCTCTGCCTTCGATTCTTTTCATAATAACTTCCACGACATCTTCGGGAGAAAGGTTGCTCGTATCGATTACCATATACGGCATTTTGTATTTCTCGCAAAAGTAAATCATTTTTTCGTATTTTTCTTTTGCGAGAGTTACCTTTTTTATATCGCTGTCGAGTTCGTCGCGGTGGCGTAACCGACTTAAAATCGCGTGTTCGTCGGCGTAAAGAATTACCGTTAAATCTGGAAAACCGAGTTTTTTAACAAGCAAATCATACACTTCGTCGTTGTTTTCTGTCCCGCTCCAAGCATAATTAGACAAAAAATATCTATCCGTTACGATATTTTCCTTCTCGTGCGCGGTATGCAAGTAAATATTTCCGAGCGCATAAAACCAAGCTGTAAACAATCTGTCGGGACTTGCGTTTACCTTATCTCTTATACGAAAGTAATTATCGTAAGAGCCATTGTCGTCGAATAATTCGCGCAAGTTTTTATCGATAAATTTATATCCAAGCCTTTTTGCCAATAATTTCGATGCAGTAGTTTTTCCTACGCCGTCCATTCCTTCAATCGCTATATGTTGCAATTTTAGTTCTCCTTTCTTGTTTTTACTTCGTTTTTCTTTCCCATGGTGAATCCGTCAAGTATTTCGAGATAACCGCTCACTCTGCGTATTCTCGTAATATTTTTACCTCCGCATACGGGACAAATATCGAAAACGCCGCTTGCTCCGCAATTATCGCAAACGTCTTTCGGAAAATTAAAACCGAGATAATGCACACCGTTTTTTATCGCGCATTCAACGTATTCACGAAGTCCTTCGTCGTTGCCGATAGGTGCCTCTTTCAATTCGACGTATGTTATACAACCGCCGTTGCATATTTCGTGAAAAGGGCCTTCCGTTTGAATTTTATCAAAAGCAATCAAGTCGCTGTCCACGTTGACGTGGAAAGAGTTCGTATAAAACCCTTTTTCAAAAATACCGTGATTATCGGCAAATAGTGCTTTATCGTAATCGATAAATCGTCCCGAAATCAGTTCGCCGCTGGTTGCAAGAAGCGAGAAACTAAGATTATATTCGTCGCGCAATTTGTCGCAATATTCTCGCATATGTTTTACGAACGAAATCGCCGTTTTGTAAGTGCGTTTATCAGTATAAAACCTTTTCCCCGTCAAAACTTCTATTGCCTCAGATAAGCCTATAAAACCGATTGAAAGCGTTCCGTTTTTGAACACTTCGGCACAATCGTCAAATTCTCTCAGCCACAAATTATGCTTTGTATTGATAGGAAAATCAGATAATTTACGGCTACAAACTTTGTAATAACGGTCAAGCAAAATGTCTTTTGTAATAGCCGCTATGCGATTCCATTTCTCGATAAAAATCTCGATTTTCCTTTCATCGGCGGCATCGGAATATTCTTTTTCCGTTTCCAAAGCAAGGCGAGGCAGATTTATCGATATGTTAGCAATGTTTCCGCGACCGATAGAAGAGTTTTCTCCGAATCTGTTTGCAACGACGCGAGTTCTGCAACCCATAATTCCTATGTTTTCGGGTTTTACGTCCTTATTCGGCGCACTGTCGCAAAGGAGATACGTCGGGATCATTTTCTTTGCCGTGCATAGCAACGATTTTTTATATAAATCAAAGTTTCGGTCGGTTCTGTTGCGATTTACTCCGCCGCAAACCTTGAATACGATATTCGGCTTATAAACGAGATCACCGCTTTTTTCAAACTCGTCAAGCAGAATAAAGCATATTTTTCTTGCGGATTCCGTTTTTGCAAGTCCGATATTTAACGTAACGTAATAACTCGTTTGCCCCATACGGGTATGCGTTCCGTTACACCATTCGATAAAGTCTGCGGTGCAGGATCGGATAAGTTCTTCGCTTTGAAAAACGTCAACGCCTATTTTTTCAAAAATTTCTGCGGTATCGTTATCGTAGTTGGCAAGCGCCATTCCGCCTGACTGTTCATTGCCCATATCGGAGAAAAGACTTTTAAGATAATCGTAATACGCGGTAATTCTACGCGAAACCGTATATCCCTTAAATCTCTCATATGGAAAATCGGCAAGAATGTTAAATGTAAGGCAATTGTAAGTCAGTCCATAAGCGTCAAGGTCGTGAATATGTATATAGCCGTTTTCGTGTAAACTTTTCCATTCCGGATTAAGTCCGTTTAATATGCGGTTTTTAATTTCATTTTCTCCGATATTATATACTTCGCCGACGTAACTGTATCTGTTTGCGGCATTTTCGTTACATTTTTGCATGATTCACCTTCATAAACATTTGATTTGTAGAACCGACGAAAGGCGTGACAGACGACTTTAACTTTTCTACAAAAGGACCTGTCTTTACGTAATTCACATTTTGCAAAATCTCGTCAGGGACTTCGTTTAATTCGTGTCCCGTATATAGCGCAATATCAAAATCGGGCATTTTTTTCACAATCTCTGATACCGCGTCTTTCTGCATTAACGGTTCGCCTCCGGAAAGAGTAATTTTTTTGTTTATGACTTTTTCTCTTAAAAGTTTAACTAGTTCGTCTGTTTCGTAAGGTGTTCCTTTCGTTATATCCCAAGACGATGGATTCTGACAACCTTTGCAGCGAATATCGCATCCTTGAAAGAAAATCACGGTGCGAACTCCGGGACCGTCAACCAAACTTCTATTAAAACGAATAGAATTTATATAAACCTTCATTTCAAATCCCCTAAGTAATTATATCATTTTTTACAGATTATTTCAAGTGTTCAAAATTAAGCAATATAGTACTCGAAAATTTTTCTTTTTGCATCGTATTCGACACATCTGCTTTTTCGCAACTTATACTCGGCATTTCTCGTGTTTTTCTTTTGCCGCTTTGCAATATTAAGTTCGTCCGGTTCGATTCTTGCCGAAAATCCTTCGATTTGATTTTGTTCACGTCTGCTTTTACAATGCAGGTATGGATCGGCACCGTTTTCGGCTTTTAGAACCATAAACGATTCAAAATCGATTTCTTTTACGTAGCCGATAGCGTTCGGGTGGTCATGCTTGACGCGTCCGAACATACGCGCCCGTTTAGCGGCATCTTTGCGACTTTCCGCAACAACCGCAAATCTTATCCAAATACAATTCGTTTTGCCGACGTGTCCGCATTTTGCCTCAACTTCAAAGTATTTTTGATTTACGCTTTTAGAATAACTCATTTTGATCTCCTTTGTTTTGTGCCTTAAGTATAACTCTTTATTCCTTTGCCGTGAAGGACACGTTTTGTCGGGTTAATTATTTATATTTGACAGACAACTGACGATAATTAAGCCGAATCCGCCGAGAAACAACCCACCGAAAAATCATCCGATTGCGCTACGACCTTTGTTATGCGCAATGATTGGACATGCGATTGTGCTAACTACCGTTACAATTAAACCTAAAGTGCTTACGATATCCATTATTTGCTCTCCTTTGCGTTATTGAGTATTTTATTGAACTCTTCCTCGGTTTTTGCTTGAGTCAATAAATTCAAATAGTGTTTTAGTTCGACGAGCTTCATTTCATCGATATCGGCAACTCTATTCAAAAGACGAATCAAGCGAAGTTTTTCGTTAAACTCTTTTAATGCCTTGTAATATCCGTCCGAATTTTCTTTGAGTTGTTTTTCGATTTGAACGTATTCTCTGACGGTAATTGTTTTCATATCGTAATGACTTTCAAGATAATATCGTTTTATTTCGTTCGATAACTCCTTATATCCGAGTTCGATACACTCCTCTATTGAAAGTGCTTTTATCGACGTGATTTTGTCGTCCGCACTCAAATCTTTCATTGCGTTTTGTTTGGCAGATTCCTCAGAATCCGCCTCGATTACCCATTCAAACGAACCGTCGCCGGTTCCCGATACCAAGTAGTACATGTTCTGCCTCCGTTTTTGTTTTGTGTCTTTATTGTATCGCAGGGCATAAAAAAAGAACAGGACACGTTTTGTCCTATTCTTATCGCTTGAAATATTGCTGAAATTATGATATAATAATAACGTTCTTTAATAGTTTGCCTTCGGAGCACTGCGAAAGCTAAGCAAAGGAGGTATACGTTATGGAACAAAAACGTAAAGACCTTGGCTTAGTTGCCGGGGCAAACTTAAAACGTCTTATCAAGGAATCGAAATATCGTACTCAGGAAGAATTCGCTTTTGAATTCTGCACCGATGTCAGAACCGTCGGAAGATGGATCAACAGAGGGATTAAAAACTTGGATACGATACAACAAATTGCCGATTTCTTCGGTATTGACGCTTTATCCATCCTCTCCTAACCAAGAGGATGGCTTTTTATTTTAGATTGTTTTGTTTCATAAACTCTTTTAACTGTTCATAAGGTATTGACAGGTCGTTTTTAACAAAGTATAAGTTATATTCGCAATATACGTCACTCAAAAAAACGGGAAACAAAATCAATCCGCAAATACAATCAACTCCGACAAATACAAATAAATAAATGCGAACAATTCCCGCAATAGCAGGAATTAACCAAAGCGATACGGCGTTCAAATATGGCATAATTATAGCCGCAACTCTTAAAATCTTAACATACCACTTTTCTCCGTCGCTACCGCATAAAATATTATTATCATCGTATATACCGCTCGACTTTTTGTCCATTTCGTCGTATTTCATTTCGTATGGCAACGGTTTGAACGTAACGGCTTTATAAATCGGATATGCGTAAATAAGCAAATTTAATATCAATACGCACCACATATAAGGAATATATATTGCCGCAAGAACGGTAATTATTTGTATTAAGGATAAAACAAGTTTTTTAATAATAGATATACGTCTCTTTTTGTTCTTCCTGCTAAGATCGCTTTTATCTCCGCAATATATAAATACCCTATCTGCGTTTTTTACAAATTCCACCAACTCGGACGAATTTGTCTTTAACATTTCGTCTACAACGGAAGAGTTATCGCTTGTATTTTTGTCTATACGCGCTAAAACTTTGGCTTGTTCGTCAAGTTTATCGAATACGTTGTCAGCCATTAGATTTGCTCCTTATCCTTTTCGTCCGCAATCCATTTCTCGATATTCGTGTCGCCGCTTATCATTCCGCCGACTTTTCTTCCCACGGCTTTCGTGAGAATACGGTTTTCTACAATGGCAGGTTTTAATTCAAGCAATAAATCTATCGTTTTGTTAAGTTTTTCTTCCATAGAAGAGAGTTTTATGTCCTTTAACACGCTGATTTGACGTTGCAATTCCGAATTTTGGTCTTCTAATGATAATTTATCTATTTCAGCCTGCGAAAGCAGATTTCGATAGTTTTCAATATCGCTTTCTTTCAATTTACCGGATTCGACGGAAGATAGTAATTCTTCTTTTAATTTTTGCATTTCCGTTTTCAAGAAAGTGTTTTCTTTTTCAAAATAGCCAAAAATGTTAATAAAACAATCGGCATCAAAATCCGGAACGTTGATATTCTTATAAACGGCGAATGCCTTCGTTGCATTGTAAAAAATCCTCATATAACTGACAATTGTGTCAATTTGTATGTTTTTTTCGCCCTTATGCTTATGTGCGTTAACCTTTAACGTGTAGTCCTGCATTTTGTTATATGTAAAATCATCGATATGCATAATTTCCTTAAAATAATTTTGCACATCTGTTCTACGTAGAAGTTCTCCGCAGGTTTCACGAGCTTTTATATCGAACCCGCAAGAAACGGCAACAGTTTTAATAAACTGTTCTTGTAAATCAAGGTATGCGTCGTAAAACGAATTGCTTGCCGCCTTTACGTTTCTTTCTACCGTTAAAAAACGATCATATAAGCGCGGTTCGATTTCAATTAAATACTCAAACATCTGTAGTTCCTCTGTTTTCATTGATTTTATCTAAAATCTTTTTGAATACTTCCAACCGTTTGTCACCTTCTCCGAGAAAATCCAAAACATGACAATTTATAGTTTCCGTCGGTCGCTCTAAATAATACTCGCATATGTACGGATTTGAATTAAAATCTTTATATATGTTGGCAGTCAGTTTTTCAAATAAAAACAGAAATTCTGTTTTATTTACGCCGCCATGCGTATCGCAATATTTGCATAAATCAAGGAACGGTGAAGTTGCGACCTTTTCTACCAGCCGAAGCAAAACTTCTTCCGGCGAATCGGTTAACCTTTCTACCGAACGATAATTACCTTGATGCCACACAAAGTAGTAGACAGAATCGATAATTTTACGAGCGTCGTTAAACCCAATAATATCTTTTGCCTGCGATAACAGAAGAGTATTGATGTAGACCGTATCTTCTTGGGTTAAAGTTTTCGGCGTGTATATAAAGCGATCTTCATTACATTGCATTGTGGGACTAAAACAATATTCATTTGACGGGATTCCAAACAAAGAGCGGTTTTGTATAACAGCGGGCCAAATATCGGGGCACTCCAACGTTGTTATTTCACTTGTCGGATTATTATTAGAGAGGCACGTTACACCTTGTCCGTGATATAATCTGAAAAACGGATTTATCATAACCATACTACGCGTCGAACTCAAAACAAATATATTATAGTTTTCATACATAACGAATTGGCTCGCTAATATTCCAGCATAACCCGGCTCATCTTTAATTTTGTTTAATAGATAAGACGTTTTAGAAATGTCTATTCCGCCTGTAATAAGGTGAAAGCCTTCGTACTCGCTTGTTATTCCGCAATCAGTCAAAATATACTCTTTTTCGTTCGGCGTGTCCCAAAATGCAAGATACGATTCAAGAAACGGAACCGCCCATGCCAACATTTCCGATGTAGCGTCAGAATTATCTGCTATATCACGAATCGTTTCGGTTATCGCAAAAACTTTCAATGCACGAGCATATAATTCATCATCTGTCAAACGTAAATTCTTTATATATGGTAAAGTAATTTTTCGATTATAAATATTGTTGTATATAGAAATATAATGTATTGCATTGCTTTCAAAGCCACGGATAAACTTTGCAAATCCTTCAGGTGTTTGAGTTCGGACACTACAAATTAACATATACCGTTTTAATAGGAGCAATTCTTTTCTCGTGAGGGTAATCGTATCGTGTTTAAGTATTTTTTGGTCGATAATGTTAGCGACTCTGCTTTCAATATGAGCAAAAAGTTTTTCTGTTTCATCTTCGTATATATCATTATGATAAAAAACTTTATGAGGTCTTTTACTCTCATCTATTTTTCCGGAATGAATATCAAATATATTGATAGCATCCGAAAAGCGCTTTATTACAAATTGAGACACGTAATGATTTTTTGCCATATTTAACCCCTTATGCCATGCTGAACGCAAGCAAAGCACTTATAAATGTCCAACTTAATTATTATTATAGCATATTTTATTCGTTTTTTCAACCGTATACATTGTTAGCCGTATTGTTAAATAAAAATAGCTCGTCAGAAACGGGCTATTTCTATATTGAAGTATTCAATTGTAATTAAAAACTGCTAAACGTTTCGATTTATAACTTATCCATAAATTGCCATATAACGTTGGCGCATTTTAATAAAGTATTCATACACCGTAGCCTGCGCACGAGATAAAACTCTGCCTATTTCGGGATAACTTAAGCCGTTTTGACGGCATTCCAAGGCAATACGCATATTTTCGGTCAAATTCAGGCTTGAAACGATTTTTTCGTATAAAGTATAATCTTGTGCGACTTCTTCTTTTATTTCGTATGACGGCTCGCTTACAGGCGTTAAAGCGTCAAGACTGACAGTACGGTAATAATCACTCGTTTTACGGTTTATCAGCTTCATCATTTTACGAATACAGGCAATCTCGACGGTAATCGGTTTGCCTTTTTTGCTGCAACCTATAACGTCGTTCAAATGCTTTCCGTAATGTTCGCAAAGATATAACGCGCCTTCCTGTACTAAATCGTAAGAATCGCTTAAAATATAACCTAATTCGTTTTTATGCTTAATATCGGCATACAGGTCGGCATACATTTTCTGCATACGACTTCCTTGATAACCTATCAGGAAACGTAGTTCCATAAAGGCGATAAGTTCCGCCATTTCAAGCACGTTGTTTTGTGAGATTTCTTCTTTCATAACGCTGAAATCTAATATTTTCCTTTTCATTTGGATTTACCTCCGATTTATTTCGCCTTTCGGCAAAAACGGAAGTAGCACTGGGAAAAGATAAATGTTTTTTTACTTTGCACTCGGTTCACGGAAGTCAACGAACAGCACAAAATTTGTTGCGTAACAATAAAAAAAGAGGTTATGCGTCAATTTGCCACATAATCTCAACAATGAGCTAAACTAAATATAAATTCTAATTCTAACGCCTTAAAAAAATTTTTGTAACAAATTTTTGCCGTTTACTTCCGCTTTTCACTGTACTACAACGTAAACCCGAAAGGTGATAAATCGGATGGTATATAAATAGTGCCATATAAAAAGTGTCCATAAAATTATGTCACAGTCTTGAACAAGTCGTCGAGGCTTTGCCTCGCCGAGACAAGCATACGCCTTGTATAAAAACAAACCGCCTAAAAAGGCAAAATCGCAGCCGTGCGAAACGGGCCGTTCGCGCTAAACCGCTTGGCGAATCGGGCCCGTTTTTCTCGCACATCGGCAATGCGATTTTTTTGTCCTCTTTTTCATAGACGGATTTTTTCTTTTTTTATATAAACAGGCGAAATTTGTTTTTGTCTTTTCGGCATCGAAACGCCCGTTCGAGTATACCTTAATATGCGTTTTTCCATTCAAATTTCCACTCAACATTAGGAAATACATTATCTAGAACCTCATAATGCTTACTTCCCTTATCACGACAAACGACCGCCCAATCGGACGGTCGTTCGGCGTTGTTTTTGTCAATATCTTTCAAATCTTCATATTACACCGGATTTGAATTTGTCCACGTCCAAGTTGTCCATTCGGAAGCGATGGTCTTGTTGCCGTCGCCTTTTGCGCGAACTTTGACGGAAATTGTGCGATATTGTTTGTACTTCGTGACGTTGAACGTATTGTAACCGGTCGATTGAACGGCTTCGAAGTCGCCGCCGTTAAATGAAACTTGATACTCGTAACCGAACGCACCTGAAATTGGGTCCCACTTGATTGCACCGTCGGAAGTAATACTGAACGACGATTCGGAAGGCGGAGCAAGAAGCGTGATAACGTCTGTTGCCGAACCGCCTGCGTACAACGAATCGATATAATACACGTTGTCTGCGTCGAAAGAGCCGCCTAAAGCCTTAACGCGAACGGGATACTTGCCCGGACTTTGAATGGACTTGCTGAAAGAAAGTTCTTCGCTGTTCAAAGTTTGACCCGCGATTTCGTATTGATAAAGCGAGCAGTTCGTAGACGGAGTTGTGATGTTCACCGTTATTTCGCCATTTGTTACGAAATGGTCGGACGAATATCTGTATTCGATGGTGGGTGCAGTCAAAATCTTCGACTTTTGCGTATAGGTATATGCCGCGCTGTTGAGGTTGCCTCTCTCGTCGCCGATTGCTCTCAATTTTACAATATGGTCGCCTTCGGTGGTAAATCTCGGCGTGAAGGAATATTCAGAGCCCGAAACGTGATAATCGTCGCTTGCCTTCTTACCGTCGATTTCGAGATAATACGAACTTGCGTTTGTGATTGCGTCCCAAACGTATTTGCCGTTTTCGATGCGCATTTGCGGAGTTGCAATCTTGTAGGCGTTTATAACGACGGAATAGTCGCTGTCAAGGTATTTGGTATCGTTGCCGATTGCTTTGACGTAGAACGTATAAGAGTTGCCGCCTTCGAGGTATTCGATGTTGAACTTCGCGCCGTTCAAATCGCCGCCTCCGATTTGCTCGCCGATTGCGGAATAAATCCTGTAAGTCGGGGTGTACTCTGCCGTGTTGATGTTAGAGGGCGAATTCCACAACAGTTCTATGCTGTTTGCAAGCGCACCTTCGGGGAAAGTCGGAGCGGCAAGACGGATAAATTGTTGCGTGGGTGAATTTTCGCTCGTCATATAATATACGGTGTGATTTGCATTGTAAAGGTTTGCAACCGCAATCATCGACAACGTCGTGCCGTTCGTTTCGATAAATTGATACATATTGCCATACGCACTTTCGTTGAGAGGCGTTTTGGACAAATCGAGATATGTTTCGTAACCCGTTGCGTTGGACACGTCTTTCCATTGCAACGTACCGTTGCCGCTTGCAGAAATCTTGATTTCCGTCGGGGCTTCGAGTCTTTGGATTGCCAACGGCGCGGAGTTGTTGGAAGCAAGAGTGTCGCTTCCGTTGCCTCTTGCCGTGACGGTGACTTTATAATTGCCTGCCTTCAATGTGGACAGGTTGTACGATTCCGTTTGTGCGGTAACGGTTGCACCGGCAAAACCGACAACGTAACCGTTGTTGCCCGCAACGGCGTCCCAAGACAAGGTGAAGCCGCTCATAACGGGATTTTGCGGCGTGGCTTGAACTGTGATGTCAAACGACAACGCTTCGCTTGAAAGACAAGGCAACGTGACGTATTTTGCGTTTCCGACAGTTTTTACGACGCCCATACTGCGAACCATATATGTATAATGTTGTTCTGAAATGTTTTCCGCGTCCGCAACGTTATTGTCGGTGAGTGCAGTATTTTTGGAAAATTTGCCGTTGAGCAAAACGCCGTCTTTGTAGAGTTGATAGCCGCTTGCGCCGCTCACTTGTTTGAAGTTTACGGTAAATCCGCTTGCAAGGTTATCCTTGTCGCTTACGATAAAGCCGTTTTCCACTGCTTTGGGTGCGGCGAGTCTTTCGACGGTTATCGGCGCGCAGTATTTGCTGTCATAATAATCTGCGCTTCCGCTTTCGGCGTTAGCCTTTATTTCGATTGTGTATTTTCCAACGGTCGAATATGCGTGCGAGAAAGCAAGTTGGACATCGGAGAACGTGCTGATTTCGGGCGTTCCGCCGTCCTTTATCAATCTTGCGGTGTAACCGTGCGCAGCGTTGACCGCATTCCAAGTCAAGTTGTTGTTGGCTTCGCCGTCAAGGTCGAGATCGTTATTCCAAGAAATGGTCGGCGTGTCGAGGATATACACCGTCTTTTCGGCAGACCAAGACGAGAAATAGTTGCCGCTCTCGTTGTAAGGCATAACCGCAACGTCTTGCGATTTTCCGGACGGAAGATTGTCGTATTGCGTCGTCAAAACGTTTGCTTTTTGCACAACGCCGCCAATCTTGAATTTGTAGCCTTCCGCACCGTCGATTGCATTCCATTTGACGATACCGTCTTCGATGATAATCTCGGTTACGGCGTCGAGATAGTGGAATTCTTCCGTGACGGTTTTGCTATCGTACGAGTTTTTGTGGTCGCCGACGGATTTGATGTCAACGGCAAAATCTCTGTTTTCGGAATTATAAGTGAAACTGTTGCCTTTCACCGACGTAGACACGCCGTTTATGGTGACAAGATAACTTGCCGCGCTACCCGTCCAAGTGATGATTGTGCCGTCATACTTGATGTTTGTCGGCGCGCCGTAGATGTTTACGTTGGCCTCTTTGCTGTAAGTGGAATAGAACGTGTTGTCGCCCGAAACGATAGGTTTGACCTTGATTCTGTTGCTACCCTCCGGCAACGTGGTTATGCGGGTATCCGTGACGGTTTGCACCGTTCCGTTGACGCTGACGCTGTACGCATTCGCGCCCGAAACCGCGTCCCAACTCACCTCGCCGTTTTCGCTGACATTCAACGCGCTTATGGGCGCAAGCGGTTTGAAGGTTACGGAAGAAGATTTTTGCGTTTTGTCGTAAACCGCGCTGACCGTAACTTCAAAGGTATCCGTCGACGCATAAGCGTAAGTTGTGGAATTTGAACGAACCGCTTCACCGCCGTTGATTGCAACGGTATAGTGATTTGCGCCGTCCGTCTTGGACCAAGTTATATATTGCCCGTCGTAAGCGATGTTATCGGGCGCGCTTAAAAGCAAATCTTCCGCTTTGTCGCAAGCGACTATGCAGAACGTAAGCAACACCATAGTGAGTATCGCAAGCAGAGCAATCCATACTTTTTTTCTCATTGTTTGACCTCCTTGTATTATAATCTTGTGCAATATATATCGCCTTTCTGAGTCCAAGCGCCGCCGATTCCGACCCAACTACCCTGCGAGACGGAAATTCCGCCGCTGTTAGAGCAGTTTGTATAGTTTGAATTGACGTTACCTGCGCTTATGCCTGCAGCAGGCACATATCTGCCGCCTGAAAAAATCGTGGCGGAATTGCTGCAATTTCTAAACGTGCAGTTGCGTGCGTATCCGCATACACCGCCCGTTCCTGCCAACTGTGCGCATTGTTGTTGTCTGATACTGCCGCTGACTCTGATATTCTCAAAAGTGCAGTTGACAGTCCAACCTGCGATTGCGCCGATGTAATTTCTGTAAATTCTGACTGAATCGTCAACGTGTTCGCGCCCGCTTATGGTGGCTTGAATATTCAAATTTTTGAACGTTGCGTTTCTTGCGCACGCAAACAAACCGAAGCCTGTGTCATTTTTTCCGTAATCGCCATTGGCTTCCATATACAAACTGTACGTAATTGTATGGTTTTGTCCGTCCAAAATCCCCGTAAATCCGTTTGGCAACGCCGTATAGTCGGTGTTTGCGGCACGCCCCCATATATGGTTATCGCGCGGTGTGTAATTGTTGAGTACGATGTCGTTTTCCAAGCAATACTTGCCTGCAAGATTGTTGGAAATAGCGAAAAATTCTTCCGCGGTGTAAATATACGTCCAGTCGCTCGAAACCCATTTTGCCGTCAATGTTACGTTTTCGTTTTTCAGTTCAAAATAATCGTTATAGGTTTGTCCGTCGTATTCCCAACCGAGAAATTGATCGTATTTTCTACCGGTCGGAATCGGAAGTTCGACTTTTTCGCCCGCGATTGCGTATATGCTGTCCACTTTAAGATTCGTTTGCGTGTCGAAAGCGATTCTGTATCCGAGCACAGCATATAATCTGAGGTCTTCCGTTATGCGTCCCGTAAACTCGTTGAAACGTTGATAATCCGTCGTAAAGCGGACGATGTACTGATTGCCTACGGAAACTTCAAGTTGATCGATTGTGCTATCGTATGCAACCGTTCTATTAACCACGTTTCCGTCGGGCAGAACGATACTTACGTTACAATCGTCGTATGTGAAACACGCATACAAATTGATTTCCGTCGAAGAAATATCGTAATTGGTTTGATTTAAGATATTCTTCTTTGCAAAGAAACCGCTTTCGTCCGCAACTTGCACGCCCTTTCCGTCAGGCTCGGTGAACCAACCGGAAAAAGACATCTTATCCTTTGTAATATTGCACGGTAACGCAGGAATTTCCGAATCGTAATTGACCTCGAAAAAATTTGCGTAATTGCTATGTTCCGCACCGTCGAAATTGAGAATAACGCTGTATTCGATAGGCGTGAATTGCGGAAACAGAATCATATTCTTTTTGTCCGTAAATACCATAATCGACGCACCGAAATTGTCGGTGTATTGCGTTCCGCCGACTTTTGAATCGAATAATCCTGCGAAATTGTAACCGACCTTTGTCGGCACCGTATCGAACGCAAACGCCTCGCCGTTTTTTACCTCGACTTTGTGCGTGCCGCTTTCATCGGTATACTGAATCGTGTAAACCGAATTGTCAGGCACGGTTGAATCTTTGAGATCGCACGCAACGATACAGGATGACAACAATACGATTGTTAACATCGCAAGCAAGATAGTAAGCACTCTTTTTTTCATCGTTAACACCTTCATATCAACGTCTTTTATCAGAATAATTGCGAGGTGTCGGGATATTCGATTTCAAGCCAGAAATCCGTCCACATTGCGCAAATACCATAAGCAGATGAACAATATTCGTTCCACAAGCAAAGATATGCCGTTGATGATGACAACTGAATATTTTGTTTCGTTACCGTTATAGATTTCCAATCGTTATTGTCAAACGAATCATCGTGCTGCCACAACTTATATGCTTCGCTTGCGGTTGAACTGTTGTAAACGGCAAAATATGCTTTGTGTTCAGTCGATCTAATATATTTAACCCTATAATGCGCAGTTATCGTTATGCTCTTGATGCCGTTGTTAAACAAATCTTCAATATCTAATTTGTAGCCAAAATCTTCCATTAATGGATAAGGTGCCTCTGGGGGATAAGTTTTCCATCCTATCTTTGTACCATCTTTTATAAGGACTTGTTTTTTCGTTTGCACTTTGTAATATTTTGCAACGAGTTTAATGCTGTCGGAAGGCATTGAAGTTGAAGTGTAGGCTTCGCCTTGTTCGGTGTACCAACCTGCGAAAATATAGCCGTCTTTGGACGTTGTGGGAAGCGTAACTCTTTCGCCAACCTTTTCGGAGATATCGTCAACTTCCGTACCGCCTCTTTCGTCAAAGACAATCATCGCTCTCCATTTTGCAACGAGCGTTTGTCCGTCGGATGGCATTGTGGTGTAATTCACCGCAACACCGCTTTGCGTATACCAACCGTCAAAAACGTAGTTTTCTCTTTGAGGGGTCGGCAGAGTTATGCCTGCGCCCGCTCTTGCAACAAGGCTCGTAACTTCTTTGCCGCCGTTTGAATCAAAATCGATTACGGGTGCGTATTCTCTTGCATAAAGCACGGTTTCACCCGTGATTTTGCCGTTGAAAATCTCGCCGTTTTCCGATTTTGACCACGCAATCGGGGCTTTGCCGTTCACTCTCGCTTTTGCGACGATTTTGCTTACAAGCGTGCCGTGTTCCACCTTGATTTCTTCGCTATCCACGTTGCCGTTGCTGTCCTCGAAGAAAAGCGTAACGGTGTGTTTTTCGCCCTCGAATCCTGCGTAAAGATAGATATATTCGCTCGACAAATCAAAGTTCTTTTCGTTTATATCGGAAATTTTCGGAAGAACTCCGTATGCGTCGGCAACCTTTACGCCCTCGCAATTCGGTTTCGTATACCAACCGACAAACGTTTTGTTTTCAAGCACTAGGTTTTTCGGCAATTCGGTGATTTTTGAGTTGTAAGCGACAGTAAATTGTCGTCCGCTCGTAACTTCTGCACCCTGATAATCCAAGACTACTGTGTATTCTTTCGCATTGAATTGAGGGAACAACACCAAATTCTTTTTGTCGGTGTACGCAGAGAGCGAAGCGCCGAAATTGTCGGTGTATTGCGTTCCGCCAACTTTTGCGTCGAATAATCCCACAAACTCATAGCCCGTCTTTGACGGAACTCTGTCGAATGTAAACGCTTCTCCGTTTTTGACTTCGACTTTGTATGTTCCGCTCTCGTCGGTATATTGAATCGTATATGTGGAATCATCGGTTGCGGTCGGTTCTTTGTTGTCGCAAGCCGCCAACATAGAAACGCAAATCACCGCAACGCACACGATTGCCAACATCAAAACTATTTTGTTTCGTTTCATTTTTATCACCTTTCAATATAATCAATAGAGAGTCGATGTGTCGGGATACTCGACTTCAATATATAGATCCGATATATACGCAATTCTGTAATTGAAATATCCTTGTGGCAAATAGAAACACGCATATGCCGTATCATTGATATTGTTCCATTGTGCCTCAAATGAGAAGCGAGAATAATCGTAACTTGTCGTCACGGAAAAAGTATGCTCTGACAAAAGCGTAGAATTGCTCAACGGAGTCGTCCTATAAAAGTTTATGCCTATTTGTCGAGGCGTTCCGACTGACGTTCCTGTATATTTAAGCAAAACATATCCGCGAATGTTAACTTGTTCTGCACCAATCGCACAAATATCGCTTAAATCTACGGTACGATACCAATTAAGACTAACGGTATATTGCCTATCGTCATCCGTCTCTTTATCTGCGCTAATGATATTCTTCACGATTTTCTGCACTTTGTAATATTTTGCAACGAGTTTAATGCTGTCGGAAGGCATTGAAGTTGAAGTGTAGGCTTCGCCTTGTTCGGTGTACCAACCTGCGAAAATATAGCCGTCTTTGGACGTTGTGGGAAGCGTAACTCTTTCGCCAACCTTTTCGGAGATATCGTCAACTTCCGTACCGCCTCTTTCGTCAAAGACAATCATCGCTTTCCATTTTGCAACGAGCGTTTGGCCGTCGGAAGGCATTGAGGTGTAATTCACCGCAACACCGCCTTGCGTATACCAACCGTCAAAGACGTAGTTTTCTCTTTGAGGGGTCGGCAGAGTTATGCCTGCGCCTGCTCTTGCAACAAGGCTCGTGACGTCTTTGCCGCCGTTTGAATCGAAATCTATTACGGGTGCATATTCTCTTGCATAAAGCACGGTTTCACCCGTGATTTTGCCGTTGAAAATCTCGCCGTTTTCCGATTTTGACCACGCAATCGGGGCTTTGCCGTCCACTCTCGCTTTTACCACGATTTTGCTTACAAGCGTGCCGTGTTCCACCTTGATTTCTTCGCTATCCACATTGCCGTTGCTGTCCTCGAAGAAAAGCGTAACGGTGTGCTTTTCGCCCTCGAATCCTGCGTAAAGATAGATATATCCTTCGGACAAATCAAAGTTCTTTTCGTTTATATCGGAAATTTTCGGAAGAACTCCGTATG